>OGCL01000248.1_pt1 | contig 61398 bp, 60 predicted proteins | sample 1570041 | NCBI WGS metagenome assembly OGCL01 (sample SAMN06266162, study PRJEB24511) | hot springs metagenome | isolation source: Hot spring water | place: South Africa: Limpopo | collected 2015-06-22
TACGGCTTACGAATGAATCTAATTGCTGGAGTTTTGAACTGGATGGCGGTCAAAAAGTGATTTTCGCAAGAGGTCTAATAATAATCGCCACCATCCATTCTCATAAAAACCCCGCAAACTTCAACTTGTCTATCTAGTCTAATCTCTTCAGATATATGTGTTCTTAGGTTGATCCCCCGAAAGTGTGAGCTTGAAATAACAAAGAAAAATGCCAATACAAAAGCAAATAAGCCTTTCCATAATTCCACTTCTTTTTTCATAAAAAAGTATATAAAAGCCATGAATGATATTATACATAAAAGAAATAGACCCCACCCCATTATAAAATTGTAATAATACATCAGACACTCCAGCTACAGTCGAGTCGAGTAGGCTATGCGCACCTGTTTAGCGATTTGGTGCGCATGGCGTTAATCAATATTTTAACCACGCACCCGCAAGGTCAAACCCTTTAAAAAATTACGCAAAAACTGATCGCCACAATCCCGATAATTACTATGCCCATACTTCCTAAACAACGCGCTCATCTCCGGCTTTGATACCGCACAATCCACGCTGTTCATAATCTCGTGCATGTCGTTTTCTTTCAACTCAAACGCCACACGCAGTTTTTTCAGCACGATATTATTGCTCATCGGCAACTCAAGCGGCTGTGCTGGCCGACTGTCATCCTTGCCACGTTTAAAATACACCAACCCATCCAAACACTGCGCCAACAACGCATCAGAACACGACAGATAATCCGCTTCGTCTTCTTTTTTGAGCATCAGTTGCAGCGTGGCCGCATCGAGATTAGCGCCACCAAGTGCCACGATTTCAGCAAGTTGCTGTTCGTTGATGTTGAGCATGTAGCGGATGCTACGCAGTACGTCGTTGTTAATCATCATAAATCCTAGTATCGGGTAAAGGCTAATACAAAAAGTCAAAGCGTACAAAAAATCAAAGCGGTGACAGACTAAAAACGCTCTTTATTCGACAGATAGCGCCAGTGTTCGAGCGGTAGTTTTGCCATATTGATCGCGCCGATCCGAATCCGCCGCTGACTGACCACCGACAGACCAAGTTGCTCACACATCCAAATCAGTTGGCCGTCTTGTGGCGATTTCAGCGCAAAGCGCAGCCGAATCTCGTTTTGCCAACTGACTTTACAAGCGGGCAAGGCTTGTCCACGATAAATCAAACCGCGTTGTAGTTTTGCCAAATCAGGAGGGGGAAGGTCAGGGTCGGGGCTTGCGACCTCGACGATATATTCCTGTTCCAGCTTGTGCGCATCGTCTTTTAGGCTGCGTTCAAAGCGTCGATCTTGGGTCAAAATCAGCAAGCCACTCGCACCAGTCAGCAGCGGCATCGGGTTGCTGTGCCGTACCAAATGCGCCGGAATCGGGGTCTTGCCGTAAGGATTGTTTGACCAGTGCTGCGCCGCGTCCAACACATGCGGGATCGGCAGATCTGCCGGTTGATGCAGCATCAAACTGACCGGCTCATGCGCGACCAGCACCGCATCGGGATGCAACACTACCTGCTGATCAGTGATCAACACGCGCGGGCTTTGCTCCACCATACCATCGACTTGCACCCAACCACCTTCAATATACAGTTCGGCTTCGCGGCGTGAACAGCCGATTTGGGCGGCCAAATGCTTGGACAGGCGGGCGGGTTCGCGCATGGAGGACTCAGGTTAATCGTGTGTGGCGCATTATACGCTGAATTGACGCTGAAAACCGAGGTGAGATGCCAGCACAAATATCCACGCGAAATACACCTGAGAACTGGGCAAATTGCTAGAATCATCAGCCAATCCCGTCTTGATGTCGAGAGTGTTGTCCATGTCCGAACAACCACAAGCCACTGCCACGATCACCCCAAAACGTGTACCGCGCCAAGTGTTTTTTATTACTGGCACAGATACCGATGTCGGCAAAACCACCGTGACAGCAGCACTGTTACAACGCGCCAAGCAGCAGGAGTGGCGTTGTTTTGGAGTAAAACCCGTCAGCGCCGGTTGTCAGCAAGATGAGGCGGGCGTATGGCAAAGTGGTGACGCACAACAGCTTAGTGCTGCGGCTAGTGTTGCACTGCATCCCGATCTGGCTGCGCCGATTCGCTTGCCGCTACCGGTATCGCCACATCTGGCGGCACACGCAGCAGGGGTGAATCTGAGTGTGTCGCGCTTAGCTGGTTTGGTGCGGGGTGCGTTATCGACACCGGCGACGCATGTACTGATCGAAGGGGCGGGCGGTTGGGATGTGCCGATTAATCCGCGTGAAACGCTGGCGGATCTGGCTAAAGTATTACAGTTTCCGGTGATTCTGGTGGTCGGCATGCGCTTGGGCTGTCTGAATCATGCGCTGCTGACGGCGCGGGCGATTCGGCAAGATGGCTTACAGCTGGCGGGTTGGATCGCCAACACGGTTGACCCTGATACACTACTGCTGAGCGAACAAATCGACAGCTTACAACAGCGGCTAAACGCGCCCTGTTTGGGGGTGTTGCCGTACCAGCCTGCGCAGACGTTACAGGATCGGGCAGGGTTGCTGCGTTGGCCGCAAGAGTTGAGCGGCGTTCTCTAAATAGCCCCATTCCAAGCACGCTATCCCTGTACGTGGCAAATCTCGTATTAGGCTGCTTTCTGACGGTTGTCAATCCTGTTTTTTGGGATGCGTTTTGAGACTATATTTTGTCAAAGCTGCAAAGCACGCACAGATTGCTGCTGATTTTTTGTTAGCATGTTCGACATGATGTGAACAGGTCACCCCATGATCAACCTCAAGCCATCACGCAATTTTTTGGAAGACCTGCGTGACAACGAAATTGCCGCCTTATGGATGTTGGTTGGCTCGCGTCGTACCTTTCAATATGTCACCCCGACCGCACTACAATTGGTGCTGTTGGCGGTGTTGGCTGCGTTGGCGAATACGTTGTTCAGTTGGTTAACGGCGGGTGGACAAGGGGCATTTAACTTACAAGGCTTGATCAGTTATTTGCTGTGGCCGTTTATCGCATTGATTACCGGTATTTTTTTGGCACAGCGACAAGGCTTGGGACGGCTGATGCTGGTGCCGGCGGTGCTGTGGTTGGCCGGTGATTTTAATATTGTCTTGATTCAGACCGCGTTACAGTTTTTGGGACAGACTGGCCGCTTGCCGGAGTGGAGCTACGGCATGATGGGCTCGCTGTTTGCACTGCTGTTTATTTGGCAGACGCTGGCGGTGATGTGGGTATTTGCCCGTGAGTTGCAGTGGCCGTGGTGGGAGCGCGGGCTGATTTTTGCTGGTACGGTGATGATTTTGGCGGTATGGCAAAGCGCGATGGACTCGCAGCCGATCTGGAAAATCACCGAACAAACCCCACGGCTGCCTGAGGCCGCGTTATATAGTCAGCCGAGGTTACTGGACGACAAACTCAGCCAAATGCAGCAAGGGGTGGCAGGTCAGACCGACTGGTACTTTATGGCAGTCGGCGGTGCGGGCTATCAGGATGTGTTTCGTTACGAGGTTGAGCAGGTTCAACGTCAGTTTGATACCCGCTTCGGCACACTGGGTCGATCAATCGGATTGTTTAACCACCCGAACACACAAGACAGTGCGCCAATGGCGACCAAGACCAGTATTGATCGCAGTCTGGCACGCATTGGACAGCAGATGAATCCGGATGAGGATGTGTTATTTTTGTTTATGACCTCGCACGGCTTGCCAAATGTGTTTGAGTTGTCGAATGAACCTGTTCAGATGGATTCGATTGATCCAAAGTGGTTACGGGAGTCGCTAGATCGGGCGGGGATTCGCTGGCGGGTGCTGGTGATTTCGGCCTGCTATTCGGGCAGTTTTATCGAGGCATTGCAGTCGCCTGATACCGTGGTGATTACCGCGTCAGCCGCCGATAAAACCTCGTTTGGCTGTAGCAATCAGCCGGAGTTTACCTATTTTGGTCGGGCATTTTTTGCTGAAGCGATGCGTAATGAACACTCGATTGCTGCGGCATTTGAGACCGCCAGTCGTCGGGTGCGCCAGCTTGAGCGTGAAGGTGGCTTCGAGTCGTCTGAGCCGCAGATGGTGGTTGGTCGCCAGATGAGTTTATTGTTACCAAGCTTTGAAGCACGGCTATTTCCGCCGCCAGTCGCTGTGTTACCAACAGCACAAACCCATCCGCTGGATAGCGGCAGCATGAACAGTAGTACCATGAACAGCAGTATGATCGACAGTCCCCATGCTGTCTTGCAAGGAGCGTTACCATGAACACCAAAAGCAACAGCATCATGAAAACCCGTGCCGCGATTGCGTGGCAAGCCGGTCAGCCGCTGACCATTCATGAAGTGGATTTGGCTGCGCCGCGTGCGGGTGAAGTGCTAGTCGAAATCAAAGCGACCGGCATCTGTCATACCGATTATTACACGCTGTCGGGTGCAGATCCGGAAGGACGTTTTCCGGCGATTTTAGGCCATGAAGGGGCGGGTGTGGTGCTGGAGGTCGGCGAAGGGGTCAAAAGCCTGAAAGCCGGTGATCATGTGATTCCGCTGTACACGCCAGAATGCCGTCAGTGTAAGTTTTGTCTATCGCAAAAAACCAACCTGTGCCAAGCGATTCGTACAACACAAGGTCAGGGTTTGATGCCGGATGGTACGTCGCGCTTTAGCTTAGATGGTCAGCCGATTCTGCACTATATGGGCACATCGACCTTTGCCAATCACATCGTGGTGCCAGAGATTGCACTGGCCAAAATCCGTGAAGATGCCCCGTTTGATAAAGTCTGCTATATCGGCTGCGGCGTGACCACTGGCGTGGGTGCGGTATTGTTTACCGCCAAAGTCGAAGCAGGTGCAAACGTCGTGGTGTTTGGCCTTGGTGGTATCGGTCTGAATGTGATTCAGGGCGCGAAGATGGTCGGCGCGGGCAAAATCATCGGCGTGGACATCAATCCAGCACGGCAGGCAATGGCGCGTAAGTTTGGCATGACGCATTTTATCAATCCGCGTGAAGTCGAAAACGTGGTCGATGCAATCATCCAACTGACCGACGGCGGTGCGGATTATTCGTTTGAATGCGTCGGCAATGTTGAACTGATGCGGCAGTCGCTGGAATGCTGCCATAAAGGCTGGGGTCGGTCGATCATCATCGGCGTGGCCGAAGCGGGCAAAGAAATCAGCACACGGCCATTTCAGTTGGTGACGGGGCGCAAGTGGGAAGGCTCGGCGTTTGGTGGGGCGCGTGGTCGTACCGATGTCCCCAAAATCGTCGATTGGTATATGGAAGGCAAGCTGAATATTGATGATTTGATTACCCATCACCTGACATTGGACGAGATCAATAAAGGCTTTGATCTGATGAAGGCGGGTGAGTCGATTCGGTCGGTGGTGGTGTACTGACCATGCAAAACATCAGTATGAGTCAGATCAGCAGCAACCGTTGTTTTGGCGGTGAACAGCGTTTTTATCAGCACACGGCGACTTCAACGCAGTGCGAGATGAAGTTCGGCGTGTATCTGCCGCCACAAGCCTTGGCCGGCCAAGCGTGTCCGGCCTTGATTTATCTGGCAGGGCTAACCTGCACCGAAGAAACCTTCCCGATCAAAGCCCACGCGCAACAGCTTGCTGCTGAGTTGGGGTTGATTCTGATTTCACCGGATACGAGTCCGCGTGGCGATGAGGTGGCGAAAGGTGATCATTGGGATATTGGGCTGGGTGCGGGTTTTTATCTGAATGCGACTGAAGCGCCTTGGGCGCAGCATTACCAGATGGAAAGCTATATCACCGATGAGCTTTATGCTTTGATTGTGCAACAGTTTGCACCGACTCGGATCAGCCTGATGGGGCATTCGATGGGTGGGCATGGCGCGTTGACGTTGGCATTCCGGCATCCGGATAAGTTTGCGTCGGTGTCGGCGATTGCGCCGATTGCTGCGCCGGTCGATGTGCCGTGGGGTCAAAAGGTGTTTGCGGCGTATTTGGGTGCGGATCAGCAGACATGGCCGGCACACGATGCAACGCGTTTGATTCGGGCAAAAGGCGCGAAGTTTGCGCAGATTCTGGTCGATCAGGGCATGAGCGATCAGTTTTTAAATCAGTTGTTGCCTGATCAGTTGGAGGCGGCCTGTGCAGCGGTGGGGCAGCCGCTGACCTTGCGGCGGCATGGGGGCTATGACCATGGCTATTACTTTATCCAAAGCGTGATCGGTGAGCATTTACGGTTTCATGTCGGTTAAAAACGCGTTTTAGCCAAATCTTCTGATTTCGCCATACGTTGTGTGGCGAATTTTCCAAATTAACTGAGAAAAAATAATGAACGACCTCAAATTTTCCATTTTGCTTATGCTGTTGCTGGCCTTTCCCGCAGCTTTACTTGTGTTTGGTAATGCTAATATCGTTAATGTGCAGATCAATCTCGCATACTTCATACCAAACTATTTGTACACGGCTGCCCCACATGTGTTGGTTGCGATGCTAGTGTTTTGGTCAAGATATCGTCAACCTACGCTACTGTTTGTCTTAGTGTGGCTTAATATTCTACTGGTGTTGTTCAGGTTATGGATTAAGTTTGATGTGCCGCCGCGTGAGTCTGCACCAGCATGGGTCTTGTATATTCCTTTATGGATGATTGCTTTAGTGGTTATCAGCTTGACGTTGTGGCTGATCAAACGTCATCGTGTTAAAGCATTAGGCCAAGCATCATAAGGTTAGTTTCTTCGCAATTCGCTTAAAAAGCGGCATTGAGTCGGCACAAGTTTTGCTTACTTCATCTTCCCAAATCCGTTGTTTTTATGCCTATTTCGGCCATGTCGGGTTAGTATCGACCATCAGATTTTTTTGAATGACAGACCCTATGCAGATCTATACCCAACGCCTAACCCATCCGCCAGCGGGTGAAGTGCCTAGCATCGCGCTGAGTTTTGATACCCGCCAAAAAAGTCGTTTTCGTGCCACGCTCGCCAGTGGTGAAGACATCGGCGTAGACCTACCGCGCACCGGCGTACTGCGCAGCGGTCACTATATCGCCACCGCTGACGGACAGGTACTACAAATTTTGGCTGCGCCACAAGCCCTGATGCAAGCGACTGCCGCACACGCATTTGACCTGCTCAAAGCCGCCTACCACCTCGGCAACCGCCATGTGCCGCTGATGCTCACGCCAGACGCGCTATATTTTGAACCAGATCATGTGCTGGCCGATATGCTGCGTGGACTTGGTCTACAGGTCGCTGATGTGTTGCATCCGTTTGAGCCAGAAAGTGGCGCATACGCACAACACCAACACGACACCCGACTACGGCCACTGCATGCGCATGGACACTAAGACCGCACACGACAGTACACCCGACAACGCAGGGGAGCAACCATCTAACCCCATCGCGGCGGCGAGTTTACTACGCTTGCTGATGCTGTCCTCGACCGCGCTGCCCATCGGCGCGTATTGCTATTCGCAAGGGGTCGAAACAGCGATTGAACGCGGCATTATTCGGCATGAAGCCAGTGCGTTGGCGTATTTTGAGGATGTGCTAGAGTTGGTGCTGGCGCGTTATGAGTTGCCGATGCTGGCAAAAATGATTGCTGCTGCTTGTGATCATGTGTCGAGTGAAATAACCGACCAAGCTGAGTTTTTGGCGTTGGCCGAGCGTTATCGTGCCAGTCGTGAAAGCCGTGAACTGTTGGCTGAAACCCAGCAATTGGGTTTTTCATTGAATGCATGGATTCGCGATGTGTTAAAACAACCGGTAACCGTCGATGCCAAACTGGGTTTTTTGCCCGTCTACGCACAACTGGCGGCGCGTTTACAGTTGCCGGTCGCCGATTGTTTGACCGCATATGCGTTTGCCCTGCTGGAAAATCAGGTGCTGGCGGTAGTCAAAACCGTGCCACTCGGCCAGATGAGCGGGCAACGTGTGTTATGGGCGTTACATGCGCAGATCCCCGCCGCCGTGCAAAGCGCCTTGCAGATCAGTCAGGACAGCGCTTCACCGACTGCATGGCAGCCCAGCAATAGCTTGCCAAGTCTGGCGATGTTATCCATGCAGCATGAATCGCAGTATTCGCGCTTGTTTCGGTCGTAACATGATTTTTTATGGACTGTTTGTGGGTTTAATTTTTTGATTTTTTGACAAAAAAGGAAGCATGATGAGTGAGCGTTCTCCGTTACGGGTCGGTATTGGTGGCCCTGTCGGTTCGGGTAAAACCGCATTGACCCTGAATCTGTGTCAGGCATTGCGTGACCGCTATAACATGGCGGTGGTGACCAATGACATTTATACCAAAGAAGATGCGAATTTTTTGACCCGCAATCAAGCGATGTCACCGGATCGGATCGTGGGCGTGGAAACCGGCGGTTGTCCGCATACTGCGATTCGTGAGGATGCCTCGATCAATCTGGCGGCGATTGCTGATCTGAATGAAAAATTTGCCGGTCTTGAGCTGATTTTGGTCGAGAGTGGCGGTGATAATTTGGCGGCGACTTTTAGCCCTGAATTGTCCGATTTGACCTTGTATGTGATCGACGTGGCGGCGGGTGAAAAAATCCCGCGCAAAGGCGGCCCTGGTATCACCAAATCAGACCTGCTGATCATCAACAAAACCGACCTTGCGCCGATGGTGGGCGCGTCATTAGAGGTCATGGCGCAAGATGCCAAGCGCATGCGCGGTGAAAGGCCTTTTTTGTTTAGTAATATGAAAACCGGCGATGGTCTGAGCGAGATTATTGTATTTATCGAAAAGCAAGGTTTGCTGAATCACGCTTAAGCAGGGGGTATACACATGAAACTATTGTTGTTATTGCTGGCCAGTCTGACCTCAAACATCGTGTTTGCGCATGCAGGGCATGAGCATCATAGCTCAGCGTTTATCTCGGGTCTGCTGCATCCGCTATCGGGTTTGGATCATTTATTGCTCGCGTTGGGTTTGGGGCTGTTGCTGGTGCGTAGCACGCAGTTTGCGCGTGGATTGCCTTCGGCGGCAGGGTTGGGTTTTGTCGGTCTAGGTGTGTCTTTGCTGGTGGGGTTTGGTTTGGGTGTGCAGCAGCTGTTACCGGTCAGCCTGACCGAATACGGGATTGTCGCGTCGTTGCTGGCGTTGGCGATTGCGTTGTGGGTTAAACAACGCTTCGTCGCATTGGCGGGTTTAAGCGTGTTGGGGCTATTTCACGGCGTGGCGCATGGTTTGGAAGTGCCTGTGGGTCAGTCGGCAGGGCTGTTTTTGGCGGGCATGTTGGTCAGTATGTTGGGGCTATATGCGGTTGGGATGTTGATCGGTAAAGCGGTGCAGCACTGGGCGAATAACGGTTCAGTTGTTGCGGCGCGATTGTTGGCGGTCGTGACAGTGGGTGCAGTGGCATTGGGTTAAGGCGCGACGCGTCTATGCGGGGCGTGCAGCGATCTTGAATGCAAAGGCGGCCGCCCCTGTCTATTTGTACTATTCATTTGATGGCTGATTTGTCACAATCACCCGATGATTATTGACGTTCGAGTTGGGTTGGCATGAGTCATTTTGGTACAGATGGGATTCGTGGCAAGTTTGGCGTGACCCCGATCACGCCGGAGTTTGCGTTACATTTGGGCTATGCCGCCGGTCGAGTGCTCAACCAACTCAATCATAACAGCAGTCGCCGCGCCCAAGTGGTGATGGGCAAAGACACCCGTTTATCCGGTTATGTGTTGGAGGCCGCCTTGCAATCGGGACTGAATGCCGCAGGGGTTGATGTGCGCTTGCTGGGCCCTTTGCCAACCCCTGCGATTGCGCATATGACGCGCGCCTTTCATGCCGATGCGGGTGTGGTGATTTCGGCCTCGCATAATCCATATTTTGATAACGGGATTAAGTTTTTTTCGCACGAAGGCAAAAAGCTGCCGGATGAGCTACAAGATGCCATCAGCCAACAACTCGAACAGCCAATCATCATCGACCAGCCCGACCAACTCGGTAAAAGTTTTCGGGTGGCCGATGCTGCGGGGCGTTATATCGAATTTTGTAAATCCAGCTTTCCATATCATCTCAGTCTGCGTGGCCTGAAAATCGTGATTGACTGTGCCAACGGTGCAGGGTATGTGGTCGGTCCTGCGGTACTGCGGGAGCTTGGGGCGACAGTGATCCCGCTGTTCAATACGCCAGACGGCCAAAACATCAATGATGGCTGCGGTTCGACCCATCCAGAAGCGTTACAGCGTGCGGTGCGTGAGCATCAGGCGGATTTAGGTCTGGCCTTGGATGGGGATAGTGACCGGATTGTGATGGTGGATCATCTGGGCAATCTGGTCGATGGCGATGCGATTTTATATATTTTGGCGACCAAACGCCGCAAGCCTGCGCAAGGCGTGATCGGTACGCTGATGAGTAATATGGGCTTGGAGTTGGCGTTACAGGCGCACAATATTGCGTTCCAGCGTGCCAAAGTCGGTGATCGCTATGTGATGGCGGACTTGGAAGCCAACGGCTGGTTGCTTGGGGGTGAGCCGTCGGGGCATATTTTGTGTTTGGATAAAAGCACGACCGGTGATGCGATTATCGCGGGCTTACAAGTGCTGGCGGCGGTGGTGGAGCAGGGCAAGAGCCTGCATGACTTGATGTCTGGTTTTGACGTCTTGCCACAGACGTTGGTCAACGTACGCTTAAAGCAAGTCGCTGATCCGTTTGCCCATCCGGTGCTGGCTACTGCTTTTGCGCAGGCTGAGCAGGCGTTACAGGGTAAAGGTCGCTTGCTGATTCGTAAGTCTGGGACTGAGCCGATGATTCGGGTGATGGTCGAGGGCAAAGACGCGTCTCAAGTTGAGCAGATGGCGCAGGAATTGGCGGATTTGGTGCGGCAGCAGTTGGGTGGTTAGATCAACCAAGGACAACATACGATGAGTGACTCAAGCAAACGTAACTCGAATACGCGCGATTCATACACCAGAGACATCGAACAACTGGCCGATTTGCGCTTAAGTTACCAAAAAGGCAGCTTGGATGTGCAGGACGTTGACGCCTGTCCGTTTGCCCAGTTTACCGTGTGGCTCGAATATGCGCTGAGCACTGATCTACCCGAGCCGTATGCGATGACTTTGGCGACGTGTGGCGCAGATGGCCGGCCAAGCGCACGCACGGTGTTGCTGCGTGGCAGCAGTCCCCACGGCATGCTGTTTTATACCAATTACGACAGCCAAAAAGGGCAGGACTTGGCTGATAATCCATTTGCGGAGTTGTTGTTTTATTGGCCGTTATTGGAGCAACAAGTGCGGATTGCGGGTCGGGTCGAGAAGATTTCGGAGCAGCACTCGACCGAGTATTTTCACTCACGGCCACGCGATAGTCAGCTGGGTGCGTGGGTGAGTCTGCCACAAAGTGGTGTGGTGGATGCGCGTGAAACCCTAGAACAGCGGTTTATGGATTTAAAAGCGCAGCACGGCCATACCGCGACGATTGAAAAGCCTGATTTTTGGGGCGGTTATCGCTTAGTGCCGGATGCGTTTGAGTTTTGGCAGGGGCGACCAAACCGCATGCATGATCGGTTGCGCTATCGCCTGAGCGACGGCGTGTGGGTGATTGAGCGGCTAATGCCTTAAAGTGCGCTTTTCAAACCCAGATGCTGACAAAATGGTAAAAAATCGCGGTCGCTAAATAACAGCGGCTGCTGATAAGCAATACAGTATGTGGCGATGATGACATCGTTGATTTTGCGAACGGTGATGCCTTTTTTGCGTAAATAGCGAAAATGTTCTGCGGCTTGAATCGCGATATCTTGTCCCAGCATATCAACCACCGTGAGCCGTAACATCAGGTTTTTAGCGGTTTGATAGTCTGAGTCATTGCGAAACCCGCGCAATACTTCAGTCAAGATTAAATCGCCTACACCAATCAAGCCGATACCCAACTGTTGATCAAGTCGGTCTGTGTCAGGGTTGATGACTCCATTAAAATAGTCAATCCAAACACTTGAATCTACAATCATTGCTGAATCGTCTGCGCGGTTTGTGTTGTATCTTGATCATCCGTCCAGCACAGCTTGCCACGATATTGCCGGATCTCGGCCTGTTGGCGTAGTTGCAGAATGGTTTTTAGACCCAGCTCGACGGCTTCTTTTTTGGTTTTTAAGCCGGTGGCTTGCAACACCTCTTGGATTAAATCTTGATCAATCACAATATTGGTACGCATGGCAAAACTCCGAGTGTGTACATTTCTAAATTTTATACACCTGAGTGCTAAATCGCTTCTGTTGTTTTGTAAAACGTCATCACGTCTCCAACTGTCGTGTCATCACAAAAAACAGCAGTTAAGCTAGTGCGATTTGTCATAAAAACCTCATAATAGCCCACATGAATAGCACCCCTTTACGCGTACAGCCGCGTCTGAACGCTGAGATAGCTCCCGCACTTGAGCAACTGCCGCCAGTCTTGGCGCGGATTTATGCTGCGCGTGGCGTACAACATCCCGACGAGTTAGAGCTCAGCCTGAAAAAACTACTACCCGCACAGGATTTACTGGGTTTGCCAGCGGCGTTAGATCGGCTTGAGCGTGCGCTAGATCAGCAGCAGCAGATTTTGATTGTTGGGGATTTTGATGCCGATGGGGCGACCAGTACCGCGCTGATGATGTTGGCATTGCGCGATATGGCTGCGCAGGTGGATTTTTTAGTGCCTGATCGGTTTAAGTATGGTTATGGCCTGACCCCTGAAATTGTCGATTTGGCGATTGATAATGGTCAGCCTGCCTTGATTGTGACCGTAGACAATGGGATTTCCAGTCATGCGGGTGTTGAGCGGGCGCATCAGGCTGGGATTGATGTGATCATTACCGATCATCATTTGACCAGTAAACAACCCCCGAATGCCTGTGCCGTGGTGAATCCAAACCAGCCAAACTGCCCGTTTGCCAGTAAAGCACTGGCGGGTGTCGGTGTGGCGTTTTATCTGCTGGCGGCGTTGGCGACTCGGCGTAAAAAGGCCGGTAAGCCGAGCAGTCGTCTGACGGATTATCTGGATCTGGTTGCACTCGGCACGGTGGCAGACGTTGCACCACTGGATCGCAATAATCGGATTTTGGTGGCACAAGGGGTGCGGCGGATCAACCTGCGCCAGTGTCGTGTTGGGGTGTTGGCGTTGCTGGCGGTCGCACGGCGTGAACCAGAGCAACTGACCGCGCAAGATCTGGGTTTTGTACTGGGGCCAAGAATTAATGCAGCCGGTCGGATGGACAATATGCGGATCGGGATTCAGTGCTTGATTGCGGATAGTCTGACTGAAGCAGAACCACTCGCGCAGCAATTGGAGCAACTGAATCAACAACGGCGACGGGTTGAAGCAGAGATGAAGCAGTCGGCACTAGACTTGCTGGCGCAGCGTTCGTTGTTTGAAATACAAGATGTTGCGGGTCAGGACATTGACGCGCAGCAGACGGCGGTCAGTGTATTGCCACATGCGATTGTGTTGTATGAACCGAGTTGGCATCAGGGCGTGATTGGGATTGTCGCTGGCCGCTTAAAAGAGCAGTTTCACCGTCCCAGTATTGTATTTGCACCGAGTGATGCGTCTTGTGAAATCCTAAAAGGCTCTGCGCGTTCGATTATGGGTGTGCATATTCGTGATGCGATTGAGCAAGTCGCCGAGCAGTATCAGGGCATGATTACCCACTTCGGTGGGCATGCGATGGCGGCGGGATTGACTTTGCCCGCGCAGCATTTAGTCCAGTTTCAGCAGGCGTTTAATCAGATTGTGGCGGCACATGCGCCAGAGTTGTTTGAACAGGTGCTATCGGTGGATGGTGAGTTGGGCGCGGATGAGTTTAGTTTGGATTTTGCCCAACAACTCGCCGCTGCGGGTCCTTGGGGGCAGGCATTTCCTGCGCCGGTGTTTCAGGGTGAGTTTCAGGTGTTGGAGCATCGCTGGTTGCAAGACAAACACCTGAAACTCATGCTACGTCATCCCAAAGGCGGCCAGTGGTTAGAGGCACTGATGTTTAACGCACAACAACAGACATGGCCAGACGATATTCGTCGGGTACAGTTGGCGTATCAGTTGGATGTGAACCAGTTTCGGGGCGAGTCGCGTGTGCAATTGATCGTGCAGCATGCCGAGGTGTTGGTTTAACCGACCAAACGACACAAAAATGAGCTGGATAGAATTTTACAGGTTCTTGAAATAGGCTTATGCTCTAGGCAGAGCGGTTGATTCACATAGCGACTAGCAGGAAGCAGTAGTCATGAAGCATATTGGATTAGGCATAGTGTTAGGTCTGGGTTTAGCGTGCTCAGCGTTGAGTCACGCGGCTGATCCCGACCAAATCATGGGGTATTGGCGCACGATTGACGATGAAACCGGTTTTGCCAAAGCGATTGTGCATATCCAAAAAGCCAAAGACGGCACATATCTGGGCACGGTCGCCGAGACCGTCGAACGCCCTGACTACAAGCCAGCCGAGTTTTGTAATGGTTGTCCCGCACCATTTACCAACCGGCGTATCATTGACATGCCGTTGATTTGGAATATGAAGCCAGATCCGCGTAAAGACCTGCATTATATCGGTGGCTATGCGATTGATCCGCTATCTGGCAAGATTTATGCGGGAGATATTCGATTAAGTCCAGATGGAAGACGACTGTCGATGCGCGGTAAAGTGATCGGGGCGGGCTTTTTGAACCGCTCACAAACTTGGTTGCGCGAGAGTAACTATCGGCCTAAATAGTTCGCGTAGTGGCGTTTATTCGCGTAGTGGCGTTTATTCGCGAAAGTTACCGTACTCCGCTGGATCAAAATCATCCTCATCGTGGATGGTTTTTTCGACCGGATTGAGTCGCGCTAGGCGTGCGGCTTCTTCGCGCTTCACGTCTTCGATTTCTTGCAACACACTATCAACATCAGCGTCGTGCAGGTCTTCTTCGGCCTCGCCAGTCAGCACGCTATCTGGGGTCAAAGTGCCTTCAGCGTAGTGCTGCCAGATCTCTAACGCATAACGGGTCTGGAGCAGGGACGGCGCAAACTGCCCATAAAAATCGCGCAAATTATTCACGTCACGGGTCAACATATCACGGGCATGTGGGTTGCCGGCGGCATCGACCGCTTGTGGTAGGTCAATCACCACAGGGCCTTGCGCATCCATCAAGATATTGTATTCAGACAAGTCGCCATGTACCAGACCGGCGCACAGCATCCGCACCACTTCCCGAATTAATTGCGCGTGATCGCGTAGCGCGTCGGCTTCAGTAAACTCGACTTCACACAAACGCGGTGCAACATCGCCATCCGCATCGGTGATCAACTCCATGATCAGCACACCATCATAAAACCCCAATGGGGTCGGCACACGCACACCAGCCGCCGCCAATTTATACAGTGCATCGACTTCGGCGTTGTACCACTGTTCGTCTTGGGCGCGTTTGCCGTATTTACTGCCGCGCTCCATCGCACGAGCGTCACGGCTATTACGGGTTTTACGGCCTTCACGGTAGACGGTGGCTTGCTTAAAGCTGCGTTGTTCGGTGTCTTTATACATTTTTGCGGCGCGTCGCACATCGCCACAACGCACCAGATAGACAGTAGCTTCTTTGCCACTTTTGAGTTGTGAAATCACCTCGTCGATGATGCCTTCTTCGACCAGCGGTTGTAAGCGTTTTGGGGTTTTCATGCAGTAAACTGTTCCAAAGCCGTTTGTTCATCCAATGTTGCGACAGTGTACGGGATTTTAGCGCGTGGTGCATCGGTTGACAGGTGCTGAAAATAAGTTTGTATCAACACAAAGAAACTGCCTGACATTTTGCTGAGATGAGTCTGACTGTTGAGTTTTGAGATTATGCTGTACGCCTGCGGCTGGCCTTACTTTTGAAAGACCAAAAGTAAGCAAAAGCCTTTGTGTTTGGATCGCCCTTGCGAAGCAGTGCTTCTCAGGCTCAAACAGTTCCAAACACGCTATCCCTACACGAAAAAACTTCAGTTTTAGGCAGTGGTCTATATCAGTTTTGTTCCGCCTGTTGTCGCCACATCGCCGCGTAGGTTTTGCCGTGTGCCAGCAACTCAGTATGCGTGCCGCGTTCGATGATTTGCCCGTCTGCCATCACCAAAATCTGGTCAGCGTCCACAATCGTCGATAGTCGGTGCGCAATCACCAAGGTTGTGCGGCCTTGACTGAGCTGTTTTAAATTGGCTTGAATCGCCCGCTCAGTCCGCGTATCGAGTGCGCTGGTCGCTTCATCAAAAATCAAAATACACGGATTTTTTAAAATCGTCCGTGCAATCGCGACGCGCTGTTTTTCGCCGCCTGATAGCTTTAAACCCCGTTCGCCGACCCGCGTCTGGTAACCATCCGGCATCGCCAAAATAAAGTCATGAATATGTGCCAGTTGTGCTGCTTGCTCGACTTCTGCCACCGTTGCATCAGGTCTGCCGTAGGCAATATTGGCAAAAATCGTGTCATTAAACAACACGGTATCTTGCGGTACAATCCCAATCGCTTGGCGCAAGCTGTGCTGCTGTACGTCACGCAGATCTTGCCCATCAATGAAAATACGACCGGCATCCACATCATAAAACCGAAACAACAACCGACTCAGCGTGGATTTGCCTGCACCAGACTGACCGACTACCGCCAGCGTCTGACCGGCAGGAATCTCAAACGAAATCCCCTTTAAAATCGGCCGCCGTGAATCATAACCAAACTGAACCTGCTCAAACTGCACCCGTCCACCCAGCGTTTTGAGTGGTTGGGCATCCGCGACATCAGCGATTTCACGATTGACTTGTAGCAGGGCAAACATGTTTTCCATGTCAGTAAACGCGCGTTTGATCGCCCGATACACAAAGCCCAAGCCGTTGAGCGGTTGATACAGTTGCAGCAGGTAGGCATTGACCATGACAAAATCACCGACGGTCATCGTACCGGCGACAATGCCACGCGCCGCCATGATCATCATGAGGGTCAGCCCAACCGCAATAATCAGGCTTTGCCCGACGTTGAGCAGTGATAGGCTGGTTTGGCTTTTGACTGCCGAATTTTCCAGTTTATACAGCAGATCGTTGTACTTTTTGGCTTCTAACTGCTCATTGCCAAAGTATTTGACCGTTTCATAGTTTAATAAAGAATCAATCGCTTGGGTGTTGGCTTGGTTTTCGTCATCGTTCATTTCACGATAAAACTTGGTGCGCCACTCAGTCACGATAAAGGTAAATACTGCATACGCCAGCACTGTCAGCGCAGTGACCAAGGCAAACCAACCATCAAAAAAATGCCACAGCAGCAGCGTGACCAGCCCAATCTCAAAAAAGGTCGGAAACAGGCTAAACACCAAGTAAGACAGCAGGGTATCAATCGCCCGCGTGCCGCGTTCAATCGAGCGATTCATGCCACCGGTTTGGCGATTCAGGTGAAAGCGCAAGGACAACGCATGCAAATGCTCAAACACCTGCACGCCGACCACACGTATGGTGTGTTGTTGCACCCGCGCAAAAATACTATCGCGCAACTCAGTAAACAGCAGCCCCATCACCCGCACCATGCCATAGGCAACGATCAGCCCAATCGGGGCAACCATCACCGCCAGCGGGGTATTGCTCAGCGCATCCACTGCTTGTTTATACAGTACGGGTAAGTAGGCGGTTGCACCTTTGGCGGCAAACAGCAGTAGCAGCGCCAACACCACGCGCACGCGCAGGCCAAGCGCGTTTTTTGGCCACAGGTAGGGCAGTAGGCTGCGGATGATTTGCCAGCCGCTTTGACTGCGTGGGGTGTCGGTTGTGGTCGGAGTGCTGAGGGATTTCAAGGTGGGGCGGTGACTCTAGCAAGATGGCGTATGGTAGCGCGTTGGCTGGGGATTTGGTGCTGTGTAACCAATAAAAGCAATCACGTTGATCAAGTCTGCTGTTTTTTTGTGCCGTGTAATGAGGATTTTTTTGTGGAATGCGGCGGTTTGCTCACAAAAAGTGTATTCTCGCTAGCTGGTGATAGCCGTTTAATTGCATGGTTGTTTTGACAGGTTTAGTAGTCGTGGTAAAGCAGTTTTGTATCAGTGGAGTAGTCTTGTGTTAACCCAAGAGGATTTATTCGAGCAGAGTACGTTGCAAGATTGCAGGCCTCTTCTGAAGTGGGCTGGAGGGAAGACACAGCTTCTTCAAGACATTATTCCAAAAATGCCAAAGAGTTATGGTCGTTATATAGAACCTTTTATCGGTGGTGGCGCGCTATTTTTTGCGGTGCGTCCAAGCGGTGGGATCATTGCTGACAGTAATCCTGAGTTGGTCAATCTTTACCGCTCTGTGGCAAATGATGTTGATAGTGTGATTGCACGGCTCTGTGAGTACCAAAACACAGAGGAGGCTTTTTATGCCGTCCGAGATCAGGATTGGACACAGCTACCCAGTGCAACCGCAGCCGCCCGTACAATCTTTCTTAATCGCACATGTTACAATGGACTTTATCGTGTGAACAAAAAAGGTGGTTTTAATGTCCCTTTTGGACGGTATAAGAACCCAAAAGTTCTAGATGAAAAAGCACTGAGGGCAGCATCTGGCTTACTACAAGACACAACGATTATATGTGGTGACTATAAAGATGTGCTACGGGAGCAAGCGCGGCCAGGCGACTTTATCTTTCTTGATCCACCTTATTTGCCAGTGTCGGCTTATGCCGATTTTAAGCGTTATACCAAGGAGCAGTTTTACGAAGAGGATCATGCTGAGTTAGCTGCTGAAGTGATGCGCCTGCATGAGTTGGGCTGCCATGTGATTCTGACCAACTCCAATCATCCTCTAGTACATGAGCAATATGGTTCTTTTTTAGTTGAAGTTATACAAACCAAACGATACATCTCTTGTAATAGCCAAAAACGAACGGGGGAGGATGTTATCGTTACTATACCGCCTAAGCAACGCTTTGACATACGTTTGCTTCCAGAGCCATTGTGCGAACAGGCTCTATTATATCCCTCAACCCGTTATATGGGTTCAAAAAATAAGCTTTTGTCTGAGATATGGGCTGTTGCTTCTCAGTTTGAATTTGAAACTGCAGTAGACCTGTTTTCTGGTTCTGGCGTGGTCGGTTACATGCTAAAATCTTATGGTAAGACTGTGATTAGTAATGACTACATGGCGATGTCATCAAATTTTGCCAAAGCTATGATCGAAAACAATAACGTTACCTTAGATGTTAATGAAGCTTTAGTACTGCTAGAGGCAACGCGACCAGTAGATTTTTTCGTTGAGAATAAATTTCAAGGTCTTTATTTTACTGATGAAGAAAATCGACTCATAGATATTTTAAGAGCGAATATTAAGGCAATTAGAAATCCATACAAACGTGCGATAGCAATGTCCGCCTTGGTGAGAGCCTGCCTTAAAAAGCGACCAAGAGGCATCTTCACTTATATTGGGCATCGCTATGATGATGGCCGAAAAGATCTAACAATGTCGTTTCGAGATCAATTTTTAGAAGCAGTAACTTTAATCAATGCAGCTGTCTTCGATAACGGCAAGCAGAACAAGGCTAGGCATGGCGATGCAATGACGTTACAGCATCGAGAGCCTGGATTGGTTTATATCGATCCACCCTACTATTCGCCATTTTCAGATAACGAATATGTACGTCGTTATCATTTTGTCGAAGGACTGGCGCTTGATTGGCAGGGAGTGGAAATTCAAGAGCATACGGTTACCAAAAAATTCAAGTCTTATCCTACCCCATTTTCTTCTCGTAAGGGCGCTGCCGATGCATTTGATCACTTGTTCAGGCGATTTAGTGATGATGTACTGATCGTTTCTTACTCATCCAATAGCCAACCGACACTAGACGAGATGGTCAAACTTATGAGTAAATACAAATCCAAAGTTGAGGTTGTGCCGATTGACTATCGTTATTCTGTAGGCAATCAAGGTCATCGTGTCGGCAACAACCACAATAAAGTCCAAGAGTATTTGTTTGTAGGATATTGAACATGCTAGATACCAGTGATTTTTTACAGGCGGATGACGTAAAGAAGGTCATCCTTACAATTCAGGCAGTGGCTAATGGCTGTCATACTGATGATGCGATTGAGCGTTGCATCAATGTTGACTCAGAGGGTCGCCAAGGTCGTTATTATCGTCTTGCTGCTCAGAAGCTGGGCTTTGTGACGTTAGCGGATCATAATAATACTCAACTTACAGCCCAAGGAGCCGCATTTGCTCAACAGACTGCTGCTCAACAGCTACTATTGATGCGGTCTGCAATTATGAGTTTGCCAGTTTTTGTGGCCGCAGTGGCATATATGCAGCAGCATCGACCAACATCAGAGCAGCTCAAGCAGTGGTTTGTCAATTACTATCCAGGAGAGGAAAGCACCGCCGAGCGACGGTTTTCCACGCTTCTGAAGTATTTGCGTTATTGCGGCCACCCAGTTTAAAACGAGATGAAACCTTGGTGTCTTGGTAACACGACAGTACGAAGCCCTTTTCGATTGCGAGAAGGGCTTATTGCGTTGTCGTGTTCGTCGATACAAGGTAATTTGCGTGGTCAACAGCAAGAGATTGCGCTGCGCCGATTGTTAAGCGAACATGGAGTCGTTGAGTTAGGTACAGACGAGACATATAGTGTCGGGCGAAAGTGGCGATCTGCACTGAACAAACTGGGTTTTCTTTATCCGGAAGTGCCGACTGGCTCAGGTGCGACTCAGTCAGAAATTGGTCAGCTAGACGCGATTACACCGAATGGTTGGCGTTTGATTCGTGCGGAAACTGTCCCTGCCATGCAAGAGTGCTTCCTTCGTGCTCTTGCTGCACATTACCTCCCATCACCGTTAGAAAAAACGTTCGATTGTTCGATATTTTCTCCACTACGGCATACCTTATCCATCATGCTTGAGCTTGAGCGCCAGACGGGTCAGAGTCGCCTCAATTTTATTGAAATGGCAGTTGTTGTTCAGATGACCACTGGTGACGATGATGTCAGTGAAATTGTCGGAAATATTTTGGAGTTGCGAACTCGTAGAGAGGCTGCCGTTAATAAAAAACAATTCGACAGGCAGGCAAGAGAGGTTGTAGCTCTACGTTATGGATACGCAGCGGGAACATTCAATGATTATGCTGACACCAATATACGATATTTGAAGGCCACAGGGTTAGTTCAAAGCAAGGGGCGTGGGCTTTCATTAGTGCTAGAAAAGCGTTTGTTTATAGAGAGATTGACCGCTGAGTCAGAAGCTCCTAAAGCTGGTAAACAGTATTTTATCGCACTGTGCAACGGAGCAACCCTGCCAACAGATCATCAAGAATCAGCAGTAGCCGTCCTGGACGATCTGTTGATGCAAGCGAGTAGCAGAGGAATAGCTTTTGATGTTGGTAATCAGCCGTTAAGCACACCTGCCGATATTGCAATCGTTCGTCATCAATTGGAGCGCTTGCTGTCAGAGGCAAATGAGGAGGAGTACGCCGCTCAGCAGTGCGGGTTGTGGCAAGAAATAGCTGCCTACATGGAGTTAATTATTACGCGTCGTAATAAGAAGATACTTACAAATGGAGATGAGATTGAGGTTCCAAAGGCTGAGGCACCTGCATATTTTGAGTGGGTGCTATGGCGTGCATTTTTAGCGATTAACAGTCTCGTTAATAAGCCCTATGATGCCCGTCGCTTTAAGATAGACCAAGATTTCCTGCCAGTAGGTACTGCGCCTGGTAATGGCCCAGATTTAATTTTTGAGTTTGATGATTTCGTGATCGTGGTAGAGGTAACGCTCACCACTAACTCTCGCCAAGAAGCCGCCGAAGGAGAGCCCGTTCGTCGTCATGTTGCAGATCTTGTGACATTATACCAAGAGCAATCTGGTAAGTCAGTTTATGGGTTGTTTATCGCAAACAGCATTGACTCTAACACTGCCGAGACTTTTCGTATCGGTGTTTGGTACAAGAAGAATGATGAAAAAATGTTATTAGAGATTGTTCCAGTTACGCTGGAGCAGTTCAAAAGCGTGTTTGAGTCACTATTTATCTCTGGCCGTGTAGATATTGGCATCGTCCGTGATTTGCTAGAGCAATCAAGTCGTCTTCGGCTAAACCATGAGTCTCCTGCTTGGAAGCGGGAGATAAACAGTGTCATAACAAATATCATAGCCCAGTTGATGTAGTAGCTTAATTGTTCGCCGCTATGATTGATCAGAAATGATTACGGCTGATGTGGCAGGACTTATGCCGCCGAATTTTGCCGTAATTGCTCTGCTTTTTGCATGGCCTGAATCATCGATTGGGCGACAGCGCGAATCACCGACACACAGACCGAATTGCCAAACTGTTTATAAATTTGGCCTTGTGATACCGCATCAACCACGAATTTTTCTGGAAATCCTTGTAGTCGCGCACATTCACGCGGCGTGAGCTTGCGCGGATTACGGCGTAATTCGGACTGGTCGATTAAAATCTCGGAGCCGTCTTTGTAGTAGCGTGCGCTAATCGTGTTGGTGTACGCGCTATCCGCGTCATATAACGTATAGCCAAAGCCGTTGCCTTTATGCACATGCTGCGCTTTACGGCGTTGGTGGCCGTCCCATAATTTATCAGAAATGGTAAATCTGTCATCCGCTGCTTTAATTTTGCTCAAATCTTCCAAAATATCACCGAGTCGCGTTGGGGTTTTGGGTGGTTTTGGCCAGTGGTATAGCGCCGAAAAGTCGATGTTCTTACCAAACAAATCTTGTTTGAAATAATCTCGATCAAAACCGACAATAAAAATCCGCTCACGGTTCTGCGGAATGCCAAAATCTGCGGCACGCAAAACGCGAACATCGACCCAATAATTCAGCGGTTGGCTGAGGGCTTGGCGTGCGTCATCACTCATCGGCACATCATCGGGAATCTCGCCTTGATGTTCGCCACGCAAAATCGCCAAGATGGTCGCAAGGGTACGGCCTTTATCATGTCCTTGTAGTTGCTTGACATTTTCTAGAAAAAAGGCCTTTGGGCGTTTGGCGGCTAAAATGCGTTGAATCTCAAAAAACATCGTGCCGCGTGTGTCATTAAAGCCTTGTTTCAGCCCTGCTTGTGAAAATGCTTGGCAGGGAAAGCCACCCAGTAAGATGTCGTGCGCTGGAATCTGTGCCGCGTGGATTTGGGTAATGTCGCCAGAAGGCACTTCGCCGTAATTGGCTGCGTAAGTGATTTGGGCAAATTTATCCCATTCTGAGCTAAATACACACTCACCGCCAAGCTCTTGAAACGGCAGACGAATCCCACCAATTCCTGCAAATAGATCAATAAAGCGAAACTGGACAGGTTTGGCTAAATCACGGCGTAACGGTGCGTGTTCGGGTAGTGCGACGATCTTATTAAAGCGGGTCGGGCTTGGCAGATGTTCGCCAGTTTCCCAGCCACGAATGGTACGCTCGCCATTGTCTTTCATGCCGAGTAAACTGGCAAACGCTGCTTGGGTTAAACCCATGCGCTGACGTTTGGCACGAATATAACTGGCCTGATCTTGGGTGGGGGTTAGCTCGAACACAATACACCGCTTATCCTGTTTTAATCCCGGCTATTGTAGGCTGCGTTGGTCGATCAAGCAAGCTGGAAACTCTGAGTTCCCAGCTTTTATTTCACCCAAATCAAACCGCCTGCGCAAACGTTTTGACCCGTCTCGCGGTGAGCCAAACCGGCTGTCCTGCGCTGAGTGGCGGCAGATGTGATGGCTTGGTCACCTCAATCAGCCGGCCTTGCCGGTCTTTCACCTCCACAAAGGTCTGACCCGCCAACCAAATATCCCGTTCCACCACCCCTGCAATCGCATCGATTGCCGGTTGCTGTAAATGAATCTCCAAGTCTTGTGGCCGCGCAAACGCCACCACCTGACCCTGTGCCAATGGCGGCTCTGTGCTGCCTGCTGCCGGCAACAACAACTGATCTTGTCCCAGCAACAGCCGATCACCGACCGCCTCGCCCTGAAACTGATTGGCATGTCCCAAGAAATCAAACACAAATGCCGTCGCCGGTTGCTCATACACCTCGCGCGGTGTACCGATTTGCTCAACCACACCTTGATTCATCACCACAATCTGATCGGCGACTTCAAGTGCTTCTTCCTGATCATGCGTGACGAAGATCGAACTGATGTGTAACTCGTCATGCAGGTGACGCAACCAACGCCGCAGCTCTTTGCGCACTTTGGCATCTAGTGCCCCAAACGGCTCATCCAGCAGCAATACACGCGGTTCAACCGCCAAGGCACGCGCCAAGGCAATCCGCTGCCGCTGACCACCGGACAACTGCGCCGGAAAGCGGTCGGCCAAAAAGCCCAACTGCACCAACTCCAGCAGATTGGTCACCCGTTTCTTGATCTCAGCTTCGCTTGGACGGGTCTTTTTATCCCGCACCCGCAGCCCAAACGCCACGTTATCAAACACACTCATATGCCGAAACAGCGCATAGTGTTGGAACACAAAACCGACTTGGCGTTGCCGTACATGCAAATCAGTGGCATCGCTGCCTTCGAGCAAGATCTGGCCGCTATCGGCTTTTTCCAGACCGGCGATGATGCGCAGCAGGGTGGTTTTGCCACAACCTGACGGACCCAGCAGCGCGACCAATTCGCCCTCTGGAAACTCAAGACTAATGTCCTTGAGCGCGTGGAATGCACCGAAGTGCTTGTCAATGTGACTGACTTGAATACTCATGTTAGAACTCCTCGCTCAATTCGATTTAAGACGGCTTGATGGCATCTGCCGCCGCTTGTGTTTCGCGCTCACTACGACTTTCGACCCATGTCTTGACCAGCAAGGTAATCAAGGCCAAAAATGCCAGTAATGACGCGACTGCAAACGCCGCACTGAATACATATTCGTTGTAAAGAATCTCGACATGCAGCGGTAAGGTATTGGTTTCACCGCGAATATGCCCAGACACCACCGACACCGCACCAAACTCACCCATCGCCCGTGCATTACACAGAATCACCCCGTATAACAACGCCCATTTGATATTTGGTAGCGTCACTTTCCAAAAGGTCTGCCAACCACTTGCACCCAATACGGTCGCCGCTTCCTCTTCCTCAATGCCTTGTGACTCCATCAACGGAATCAATTCACGCGCCACAAACGGAAAAGTAATAAACACGGTTGCCAACACAATCCCAGTGGTTGAAAAAATCACTTTCAGGTCATGCTCACGCAACCACTCGCCAAACCAACCTTGCGTACCGAACACCAGCACCAGCATCAAACCGGCAATCACTGGCGATACCGAAAAGGGCAGATCAATTAAAGTGGTCAGAACTGACTTGCCTCGGAACTGAAACTTGGTAATCAGCCATGCGGCGGCAACCCCAAAGATCACATTTAGCGGCACGACAATCGCCGCTACCCATAACGTCAGCTTGGCCGCAGCAAGGGTGTAGGGATCAATCAACGCCTGAAAGTACACATTGATGCCTTGCTTAAACCCCTCAACAAACACCAGCACCAAGGGCAAAAACAAACAACTGGCAAAGAACAACAAGCTCACCGTAATAATCAACCAGCGTAGCCAAGCGGGTTCGCGGGTCGCATCACGCGATTGTAGGCTGTGTGCCAAATCTGCATGGCTATGATTCATTGGGCTAACCTCCCTGCACGCCGATTGCTCCAGCTTTGTAGCAGGTTAATCAGCAGTAATAAGATAAACGACACCAGCAGCATGATCACTGCAATCACGGTTGCCCCTGCATAGTCATATTCTTCGAGTCGTGAAATGATCAGTAGTGGCGCAATTTCGGTTTCAAATGGTCGATTACCCGCGATAAAGATTACCGAACCGTACTCACCAACCCCACGCGCAAATGCCAAAGCAAACCCCGTCAGCAGCGCAGGCAGTAATACGGGGAAAATCACCCGTGAAATGGTTTGCCAGCGACTTGCACCGAGTGATGCAGCGGCTTCTTCGAGTTCGGTTTCGAGGTCAACCAGCACCGGTTGTACGGTACGCACCACAAACGGAATCCCAATAAAAATCAGTGCAATCACGATGCCGATCTTGGTGTACGCAATATCTAAGCCGAGCGGCGCAAACCACTGTCCAATCCAGCCTGATGGGGCATACAGACTGGCCAAGGCAATCCCCGCCACGGCGGTGGGCAGTGCAAACGGCAAGTCGATGAGCGCATCAACCAAGCGTTTACCCCAAAAGTTGTAGCGCACCAGCGACCATGCTAGTAAGAGGCCAAAAAACACATTAATGGCTGCAGCAAATAAGGCGGTGCTAAAACTGAGCCACAGCGAACGTTGAATCCGCTCCGAGCTTAAAATGTTGATCAGTTCCGGCAGATCAATTTGTGCCGATTTGATAAACACCGCACTGAGGGGAATCAACACAATCAGTGATAACCACGTCAGTGTGATGCCGAGCGATAGCCCAAAACCGGACAATACGGTATGCGGCGAACGAGAGCGCATAAGAAAAAACCCCTATAGTCAAGCGATTAGCGTTGTCTAGTAGCGTTGTGTGGTGCAGATGATGAGCGACTGATCGGAGCGATCAGATCAGTGGCTGGTTCTGTTCGGATGCTAAAGATTTATGGATATGAATAAAAATAACCATTTCAGTATTGCTTTGCTTTTTTTTTGATAAAGCATGGCTTTGCTTTTTTGTGATGAATAAATAGGTGTGTTGCGGGTGTTCAGGCTAACCGTTGGCAGGCTGAAGCCTAGCTAGACCTAGGCATACTGGTACGGTAAGCCGCGCTGATGATGGATCTTATGCTGGATTGGAGAGGGATGGGGGTTGTTTTGCAGTGCGTCTAATAAGGCAGGCCATGCGCCAAAGCCAGACTCGACGTTGACATGGCCAGCTCGTCCAAGCTTGATCAGTTTAGCGTCCCATAGATTTGCCCAAAACACCGCACGCTCAAAGGACAGCCAAGGGTCATTATCACTGGCCCACAATTCCAGTGCAGGATGGATGTGATGGTGGGGCAGTAAGTCAGCAATGCCAAACTGATTGCCTTGACGACAGCCTGATGAACTGAAACGATTCGGTTCAGCAGGTGCCACCAAGATCACGCGTCGTACTGTGCTGACCAGCTTGGGAGCAGCAGCAAGTGCTGCCACAGTCGCTAGACACCCGAAACTATGTGCCACAATAATGGTTGGCTCAGTTTGTCGCCGAATTGCGGCGATAATTTGATCACGCCACTGTGCCAGGACAGGCTGATGCCACTGCTGTTGCACACGCTCGCTGGGTAAGCCTTGCTGTTCCAGCCAAGTTTGCCAGTGATCTGCACCACTGCCGCCATACCCTGTCACGATCAACAGTTTCATTTGCCTGTCCTCATCAGTGGCTTTTCTGGATCAACGTGCGCGTGTGCGGCTGTTGGCTTCAACGATTTTGTCAAAAATACCGCCATTCGAAAAATGTGTCTCGGTCGCTTTTGTCCAGCCACCAAACTCTTCATCAATGGTAAACAGCTTCACGGGTAGAAACACGTGCTTGTAACGGGCAGCGACTTCTGGGTTGCGCGGACGGAAATAATGCTTGGCCGCCAGCTCTTGACCGACAGGACTGTACAAATAGTTCAGGTAGCCGCGTGCTAGATTTTCGGTGCCACGTTTTTTGGCATTGGCTTCAACCACCGCCACTGAAGGTTCGGCTAAGATTGAGATGCTCGGAACGACAATTTCAAATGCACCAGGCTCGAGTGAGCGGGTGGCCAGATGTGCTTCGTTTTCCCAGCTAATCAGTACATCGCCGATGCCACGTTCAGCAAAAGTGGTCAACGAGCCGCGTGCGCCAGAGTCAAGCACTTTGGTGTTGGCGTAGATGTTACGCACAAACTCTTGTGCAGTGGCATCAGTGCCGCGTGGTTGTTTTTTTGCCCATGCCCATGCTGCAAGGTAGTTCCAACGCGCACCGCCAGAGGTTTTCGGGTTTGGGGTCACCACTTCCACGCCTGCTTTGGCCAGATCGCCCCAGTCCTTAATGCCTTTTGGGTTGCCTTTGCGCACGAGGAACACGATGGTCGAGGTATAAGGTGCAGAGTTGTTGGGTAGTTTGGACTGCCAGTCTTTCGGCAGTAGGGTGCTGTTTTGTGCAATCGCGTCAATATCGCCACCGAGTGCCAGTGTGACCACATCGGCCTCAAGGCCGTCAATCACAGCGCGGGCTTGCTTACCTGAACCACCATGCGACTGTCTAAAGTTGACATCTTCGCCAGTACGCTGCTTCCACCATGCGCCGAATGATTTATTGTATTCGTCGTACAGTTCACGGGTCGGGTCGTAAGACACGTTTAAGAAGCTGGTTGCGGCCTGTACGTTGCCCAGACCCAGTGAAGCGATAATCGCAATGCCCGCCCACTGCTTTAACTTGAATGACATGGTTTACTCCAAAAGGTTTATCTACAAGGATGAAACCGATCATAGCCAGTCATACTTAGCGTGAGAACGAAGCATATTTTCTTTGATTAGTAGAAAAAAAGATTTAGATGTTTTTTCGGGAAAACTGCCCAGCAGAGTCTCTGCTGAGCGAGTTAGATTGGGCTGACTTAGGAGACGCGACGCTTACGGCGTAACTCGTGCAGCACAACAACCAAGCGGTCGATTTCTTCAGTTGTGTTATAAAACGCCAACGACGGACGCACGGTTGCCTCGACCCCAAAGCGGCGCAAAATAGGCTGTGCACAGTGGTGTCCAGTGCGAACCGCAATACCATGCTGGTTCAATACTTGACCAACTTCTTCCGTGCCATAGCCAGCCAATGTAAACGACAGCACACTGGCTTTTTCGCGCGCCGTACCAATCAGCCGTAGACCATTGATCTGCTGGAGTGCATGTGTCCCGTACGCCAGCAAGTCGTGTTCATAGCGTGCGATGTTCTGCATGCCTAAACGCTCGACATATTCAATCGCTGCACCCAAGCCCACCGCATCAGCAATATTGCCCGTGCCTGCCTCAAACTTGTTCGGTGCAGGCTGATAGATGACCTGATCAAAGCGCACGTCCGCAATCATATTGCCGCCGCCCTGCCAAGGTGGCATGTCGTCCAGAATATGCTGCTTGGCATACACCACACCAATCCCCGTCGGCCCAAACACTTTATGTCCAGAAAACACATAAAAATCAGCGTCTAAACCTTGTACATCAATCGGCATATGCGAAACGGCTTGCGCACCATCGACCAGCACTGGCACGCCTTTTTGATGGGCAATCTCGATCACTTCGGCAATCGGTGTCACAGTTCCCAGCGCATTGGATACTTGCGTGACCGAGATCAACTTGGTACGCGGGGTGATCAGCTTGCGCAATTCGTCCAAGCGCAGTTGCCCATCGTCATCCACAGGAATGACTTTAAGTACCGCACCGACTGCACGGGTCAGTTGATACCACGGCACGATGTTGGCGTGATGCTCAAGGTTGGACACGATGATTTCATCGCCTGCACCGATGTTTTGCCGTCCCCAACTTTTGGCAATCAGGTTGATGCCTTCAGTCGTGCCACGGACAAACACAATTTCACTGTCCGAGCGTGCATTTAAAAAACGCGTACAGGCACGACGTGCATGCTCATACGCATCGGTTGCACGTGCCGCCAATTCATGCGCAGCACGGTGAATGTTCGAATTTTCATGCTGATAAAAATAGCTGATTCGATCAATCACCGATTGTGGCTTGTGCGTGGTGGCCGCATTGTCCAACCATGCCAGCGGATAGCCATTCACCACTTCGCGCAATACTGGAAAATCACGCCGAACTTCAGCCACATTGAGCGGCTGAAATCCTGCGCTTGGCACATGCAAAGGCGGGTGAATACGGCCTTGTAGCGGTGCGCCGCCTTGATATGCTGCGCCGCCTTGATTTAAAGCATGGCGTGGCGCGCTGTGGTCAGGTTGCTGCGCAGCATGGGCAGTAGGTGTCGTGCTTGCTGCCGCTGATGCTGTAGACAGGCCATCCAGAAAATAAAAGCCTGAATCCTGCTGTGAGCGAGGTACTGCTGGGGCGACTGACGCTGTGTCACCCAATCCAAACGGATCTCGCTGTAACTGCGCAAGATCCAGATCAGCATGGGTTGCCACTGGCTTCGGCACATCCAAAAAATAAAACGGCGATGTGTCTGCACTGCTGCCTTGCGCTTGAGCTATGCTGGTGGCTTGGTCGAATCGGGCAGGATCAAGCAAGCCATGACGTTCTAAATCGAATCCGCTCGGCGTGGTCGGCTCAGGCAACTGCGGCAATTGCGCCGCACCCACCACAGGCAGCGAGACCAGATATTTTTCTGGATGTTGCTCTTGGGCATTCGGCGGCTGGGGGTTAGGCAACTGAGGGGTTAATGCCTGCTGATGCGCTAAGGCTGGCACACGACCGACCAGCGCAAGGCGCGGATCAGCCAACTGTGGCGGATGCGGTGGCGCGCCAATCGGTGCTGGCGTCGGCGCGACCGGATCATTGGGTAATGCCTTAAAAAACGCATTGGCCAGTTGAGTGATCGTCGCCTCATCCACACCTGCCGCAGACCCTGTATTACTTGTAGGTATCTGGGTAGTCATGATATTTACCGACCTCCACATCTTCAAGCACGGCCAATGCGTCCTCGGTCAGCACAGCCAGCGAGCAGTACAGCGAAATCAGGTATGACGAAATCGCGTGGCGGTTAATGCCCATAAAGCGTACCGACAAGCCAGGGCTTTGCTCACCCGCTAAACCTGGTTGGAACAGGCCGACCACGCCTTGGCGTTTTTCGCCCACACGCAGCAAAATGATTTTGGTTTTGCCGTCTTCGACTGGAATCTTGTTGGATGGAATCAGCGGCAACCCGCGCCATGTCAAAAACTGCGAGCCAAACAAACTGACGGTTGGTGGTGGCACGCCACGACGGGTACACTCACGGCCAAATGCAGCAATCGCCAGTGGATGCGCCAAGAAGAAGCCCGGCTCTTTCCAGACTTTGCTGATCAAATCGTCCATGTCGTCCGGTGTCGGTGCACCTGTCAAGGTCGATAACCGCTGTGTATCAGCAACACTGGCCAGCAAACCGTATTCTGGATTGTTAATCAACTCGCTTTCTTGGCGTTCTTTGATGCTTTCGATGGTCAGACGGATCTGTTCTTTGATCTGATCATGCGGGCTGCTGTACAGGTCAGACACACGGGTCTGAATATCCACCACAGTCGATAGACCATTCAGAAAGTATTCGCGTGGCTCAGGATCGTAATCGACGAAAATTTTCGGCAGTTCGGACGACTCTTCGCGCTGGGTACATGCCACTTGCAGATCATCGGTGTTATGAACGCGGTTAACCCGATAGATACCCGCTTCGACTGGAACCCATTGCAGCAGATGCGTCAGCCAGCGTGGCGTAATGGTCGATAATTGCGGTGCGGTTTTGGTGGCGTTGGCAAGCTGTCTGGCGGCGTGATCGCCCAAGGCTTGTGGCAGTTGTTCCGAGGTGGTCATGCTTGACTCCTATTGGGGTGGTGTTAAACCGTGAATTAATCACGGTTTGAGGGTTTTTATATAAAGAAAAACCACAATCGTTTTTCTTTATACAAATAAAAGATAAGAAAATTCATAAATCAGATAAGCCAAAAGCCTAGCAGATTTATTCTAAAATTTAACGTGTGGCTAAAGCAGGATTAATGCTATTAAAATCCGCATCCGCCACACAGTTTGATAATGCTGTGTGGTTTTTATAAAAAATCCGCCTTAAATCGAATTAATGGGATTAGAGTCGGTAAGTTATGCAATATCCTGCTAAGCCGTATCATGCGGTTGAGCCTGTTTTGGTGCGGTCTTGGTTGCTCGCTTGCAGGACTTGACTGTGTGGCGGCACATCGTGGGTCAGCCAGACATTGCCACCAATCACCGAGCCTTGACCAATAGTGATCCGGCCTAAAATCGTTGCACCGGCATAAATCACCACGTTGTCCTCGACGATGGGATGACGTGGATAGTCTTTGGCCAAGTTACCGTCGTTATCCACTTCAAAACGTTTTGCACCCAAGGTCACTGCCTGATAAATCCGTACGTTATGACCGATAATCGCCGTCTCACCGATCACCACACCCGTGCCATGATCAATAAAAAAACCTGCACCAATCGAAGCACCCGAATGAATATCAATCCCCGTCGCAGAGTGCGCCAGCTCAGAGATCATCCGCGCCAGTAACGGCACGCCTAACACATAAAGCTGATGGGCGAGTCGGTAAGAGATCACTGCCTGAATGCCGGGATAACACAGCAAGATCTCATCAACACTGCTCGCAGCGGGATCACCCGCAAAGGCAGCCTCTACGTCTCGATCTAGGATGTTGCGCATCTCAGGCAAGCTGTGCGCAAAAGCTCGAATAATCTCGCGGCTTTGCTGCTCGAGTTGCGCCGCACTGAGCTCAATATTCTGTTGCCGCGCCCGATAGCACAGAGCTAAACGTGTTTGTTGCAGGAGCGCATTGAGTGCGCTATCCAAGGTATGTCCGACATAAAAATCTTCGCTGTCTTGGCGCAGATCAACAGGGCCTAGCCGCATCGGAAACAACGCACCACTCAGCGCCTGCACAATCTCTTGTAGCGTTTGCCGCGACGGAAACTCACGCCCACCAAACTCGCGGCGCTGCTGTCTGGTACGCCAGTCTGCACGCGCTTGCTTCAGACCACGCACAATCTGCTGGAGTTCGTTACTGGACAGTGCGCCATCGAGTGGCTGGCAGCCACTGGTCACCGTGTGCGCACTGCTTGAAAAAATTGTATTGGGCATGCTGCTGGCATCTCTTTGATCAGCTTGATAAAAAGTGGAGACTCAATCTTGTACCCACGGTAAACCAGCAAACCGCCAACCGTCTTGTGTGCCACGCTGCAATTGCGCGTTGATTTCGCCTTCAAAGCCCTCGAGCACGTTAAACACTTGGGTAAAACCCGCTTTGGTCGCGGCTTCGGCTGCCAAGGCTGAACGCTTGCCACTGCGGCATAAAAACAGCACCACTTGGTCACGGCTAACCTTGGCTTCGACTTCGCGTACAAAACGTGGGTTGCGGGTCAGGTTGGTTCCGGTTGCCCAAGGCACGTTTAAGGTCTTAGGCACATGACCGACGAATTTACGCTCCTCATGGGTGCGTACATCGATCAGCACAGCGGCTTCGTGCTTAATCAAAAACCATGCATCATGCGGCGCGATACCACCCGCATAGCTCAAGCCTTTTTGTTGGGCATATTCGCGCGAATCAGCCAAAATCCGCGCAATCACATGCTGTTTATCGGTATCAACCCGCTGAATTGGATTTAGTGCTACGGCGTTCATGATCAATCATTCCTATAACCGGTATAGCGATACGGCTATCCTAAAATGGCATTGCTTAGCATGGGAAATAACAAAATATCGTTTGTTTAGATTTTTTACGGATAAACATTCTTTTACTTATTCTGTTTTTGTCATAAATAAAGATGTTTTATTTATTTTTAAAACTAAACAAATGTTTCTACCCTGTAACCAGTTGTCATCGAACTGTCACCAACGGCTCAGTTGCTGTGTGATTGGTCACGGTGTAGAGACCTTTATAAGCTTATTGTTCTTGGGGATATACCATGTCGAACCGTCTTTTTACCTTTACTCGCACGCTGCTGGGCGTGAGCGTCGCTGCTGTTTTACTCAGTGGCACCGCCATGGCGGATACTGCCAGCACCAAAGGCGGTCTACAGATCAAGTCTGAAGATGGCAAGTTTGAAGCCAAACTTGGTGGACGGATCAATCTGGATGCGATCTACTTTATTGATGAAGACGATCTGCCTACCGCCGATAACAACAATAGCACCGCGTCATTTCGTCGCGCCCGCTTGACCTTGGAAGGTAAGGCGCATGATTGGCAATACAAAATCGAAAATGATTTTGCTGGGCAAACTGGCACAACCGGCAGTGGCTTCCGTGATGTCTGGATTGGTCGCAGCATCCTCGGTCATGAAGTCAAATTTGGTCAGACCAAAGTGTTTCGCGGCTTAGAAGAACTGGGCGGCTCGAACCATCAGGTGTTCCAAGAGTTTCCAACCATTGGTGCGGGTGGCTTATTCCGCGCACGTCAGATCGGTGTGTTTGCCGAAAAAGACTTTAAAGGCGGTGGCTACGGTGTTTCGGTGTTTAATGCCCGTGATGCAGGTGGCGGAGCTTCACAAGGTCTGGGCTACAATGCGCGTGGTTTTATCTCGCCGATTAATGCCGATGGCAAGCTGTTGCATCTGGGCGTGACTGGCACAGTCGAACGTAATCCTGTACTTAACACACCGACAGCGACCTTACCGACAGCCAATGATTGGCGAGTGCGTCCACGCGTCGTTGGGGTAAACGATGGTGGCCTACGTCCAACCCTCGTCGGTCACAGCGACGAACAGCAGTCGATCACGGTCGAGGCAGCAGGTTTGATCGGCTCTTTCTACGCACAAGCCGAACTGGCTCGCACCACACATGATCGCGTCAGTGCAACGGGCGCATCTTTGCCATCCGAAGATGTCGATGCATTCTATGTGCAAGGCAGCTATATCCTGACTGGCGAAAGCAAACGCTATAACGCTAAAAAAGGTCTGTTCTCGTCACCCAACGTCAAGGACAAAGGCGTGATTGAACTGAAAGCTCGCTTTGAACAAACCAAAAACCGTGATACCAACGCCGAAGCCACCCAGTACACGGTCGGTACAAACTATTACTTTAGCCCAAACACCCGTGCGCTGTTTGAGTACGTCGATGGATCATTCCAGCCGGCAGGCAATGCAACCAAGCAAAACGCCAGTGCGGTGCAGGCGCGGTTGCAGTTTAACTTCTAATTTCATTGCGTATATTGATGCGTGAGTGATCAGGACAGGCGGCATGCTTGTCCTGATTTTTTACATTGTACGCTGGTGTTTGGATTAGCATTTTAATTGATAAATCAGGCTGTTTTAGTGATTTCCTATTTTTAATAAAAGCATGAATACTTGAGCTTATTCAGCAAATTGGAGCATTATTTTATGGCAGTCATCAGGTCTGTTTGCCGACTTTCATTAGGGCTCGCTGTACTGGTTGGTAGTACCGTGTACGCAAATGAGCAGAAGTTTTTAAATGTGTCGTATGACCCAACCCGTGAGTTCTATCAGGAGTTTAACCAGTCGTTTGGCAAGTTTTGGCAAGATCGCACAGGCCAAAAAATCGAATTTCAGCAGTCACACGGCGGCTCAGGCAAGCAAGCACGTTCGGTAATCGATGGCTTACAAGCAGACGTGGTGACGTTGGCGTTGGCCAATGATATTGATGAGATTGCCAAGCAAACAGGCTTACTACCTACCGACTGGCAAAAGCGTTTGCCCAGTAACTCGTCACCTTATACCTCGACGATTGTGTTCTTGGTGCGAGAGGGCAATCCAAAAGGGATTAAGGATTGGGGGGATTTGGTTAAGCCAAACGTCGAGTTGATTAAACCCAATCCCAAAACAGGTGGTGCGCCGCGTTGGGCGTATCTGGCCGCATGGGGCTGGGCAAAAAATCAACCGAATGGCAGTGATGCAACCGCGCGTGAGTTTATTAAAAAACTATACGCCAACGTCAAAGTTTTGGATTCTGGTGCGCGTGGCTCACTCACCACCTTTGCGGAGCGTGGCATTGGCGATGTGCTGATCACTTGGGAAAACGAAGCGCATCTGGCCTTAAAAGGTTTTCCGGAAGGCAAGCTCCAGATTGTCACCCCATCATCCTCGATTCTGGCTGAGCCATCGGTAGCGGTGGTCGACAAAAATGCGGAGCGCAACGGTACTGGTAAAATTGCATTGGGCTATTTGAACTATTTGTATAGTCCATTAGGTCAAGAGCTGGCAGCGAAGCATTACTATCGGCCACGCAATGCCGATGTATTGGCCAAGTACCGCAGCCGATTTGCGCCAATCAAGCTGTTCACGATTGATGATGAGTTTGGTGGCTGGGCAAAAGCACAAGCAATCCATTTTGATAACGGCGGGGTGTACGACCAAATCGCCCAAGAGAATGCCAAGGCTCGCTAAGGCGTTTGATCGACTCAAACCCTTTGTCTAGATTGGTAGACGAAGGGTGCTTAACCAAGCTGGTTTAACGTGGCCACAGTATCGGTTCAGCCCGCCACACCAGCCCAACGCTACTGATCAGTTCCGACTTTGGTCGGGTTTGATCCTCGATCAGCCCAGCATTAAGCGTCACTCGTTGCTGTGCCAGCACCGGCAGCGCATAGCTGACCAACACCCCAAAGCGCTTCGGGGTCACATCGTTGTCCAGTAGCCCTGCATCACGGGCGACCACTCGTGCATTTAAACCTTTGATCTCATGCTGAATGCTTAGAGTCTCTAATCGTAAGGTAGTGCTCAAGCGATCTGTCCATGCATAGCCAACATCGACCAGACCACCGTATAAGTCACCCTGATAATCCACCAGTCCATTCACGCCATTAAGTACGCCGCGCTCCTGCCGCCACATCGCATAGCCCGCCAGTGAGAGTGCAGATTCAGTTGGTTGCCAGCGACTACCTAGCCAAACCAGATTGGCGTTGCCATCGACACAGGTCAGGCTGCGACCACAGGCTGCAAGTTCGGTATCATGGGTGTGTGGCAGCGGTATGTCAGTGTTTTCGCGGGTTGACTCGCGAATCACATCTGGGACATGTAATAGACCAACGCTCAGGTCAACGTTTCGATAACGGGCATTTGCCCCGAGTGACCACAGCGCGACATTGCTGATATTTTGGCCTGTGTCCTGACCCTGTCCACCACGATAGGCCGGCGCACGAAATGCCCCCACGCGCAGACGTTGTGCCGTCGTGCCATATTGCAGCATCGCGCCGTCCGCATGCCAGTGATCATCGCCCAGCAAGCCTTGCATCAGCAAATCCGCGACTGGCCAAGCAGCGGGTTGTTCGGCGGGGAGAGGGTTCATCCGACCCAGATCAATCCGCAACTGTGGCTGCATCTGCCAACCGAGCCGGATATGATCGGCCAGCAATTTTTGCTCTTGATCGCTATACGCCCAAGACGCTTCAGCGTCGATATTTTGGCCGAGCAGTGTGTTATTGCTGCGCAGCCCAAAACCCGATCGACCATACAGCCAGTCGTCTTGGCGTAGCGGTGCAACCCCAGCCAGCGGTAAGCTGGCACTGGTCTGTGAATCCACATTTAAGCGTCGTACATCCAGTTGCAGCGTGGCCTGCACCGCACCTTGCGCTGTCGGTTCAAGGTTAGGGTGTGCGAGTAGTGCTGGACTGGCCAGCAGTGCTGCTAGTGCGAGTGGCAAACGGATTGGCAAAGCGTGGATTGGTTGCAATCGTGTCATCGGTTAACGCCTTTAAAAACGCCACAATATCGGCTTGTTCAGCTTGGGACAGATCAATCTGCACAATCAGATCGTCCAAATGAGGATTGGTGCGGCCATCACCGGCCAGTGCGCCTTCGGTGATCAGGCGGCCACCCGCAGCATAGTTGGCAACCACGTCTTCTAGGGTTGCCACACTGCCATCATGGTTATACGGTGCAGTCAGCTCGACATTGCGCAGGCTTGGCGCACGAAATTTACCCATATCGGACAAACGTTCGGTCAGCTCAAACACGCCACGATTATCGGTCGGATACGCGCCCTTGCCATCGAGGTTATATAGGCCGGTATTGTGAAAAGTGGTTTCGACAAATCGACTGCCCGCATGCACCACTTGGTTGTTAAAGTTAAAGCTGCCATGACAATGGAAGCATTCGGCTTTTTCACCAAAAAACAAATCCATCCCACGTTTTTCACTGGCACTCAGTTGGATTTCCTGTCGCTGCATCCGATCAAACTTGCTATTCGCGCTGATCAAGCTGCGCTGAAAGCTTGCAATCGCGGCGATGATGTTTTGGATTTGAAATGGCTGTGCTGCGTCTGGAAATGCTTTTTGAAACAACGGCGCATAGATCGGATCTGCCTGCAAACGACCGATCACTTGCGGCAGGTTGGCATCGGTGAGTCCGAGTTCAACTGGATGATCCGCAAACAGCGGCACTTCCATTTGTTTTTCTAAGGTTAATAATGACGGGTTTGCCCACGTCAACGTCGGGCTATACACCACATTGATCAGGCTCTGACTGTTGCGCGGATGCACCTCGCCAGTCGAACCCACTGGCAACGCCCGACCATCGGTAAATGCCTTGTCCGGTTGGTGGCAACTGGCGCAGGCTTGCGTGCCATTGCCGGACAGCCGACGGTCATAAAACAAATGCCGTCCAAGCTCGACCTTCTCAAATGTCATTGGATTGCTGTCCGGCACGCGTGGTACCGGAAAAAACTCGGGTAGATTCCACTGCCACGCCGCGCTGTTCGGATTGGCATCCTGTACGGTGGTTTCACTGCCGCCACAGCCAGACAGGGCGAGTAGCCCTGCCAGACCAAGCAGCGTGATTCGTGCAACACGGGCAGGTCGAGCAAGATCTCGCGTAGCCTCTGCTTGCTGAGTTGCCCGATGTTTTAAGTCATCACGTTGCATCAGAAAATATCCTTGCTCAGGTCAGGGATTAGCTGTGGTTGTGCTGCTCAGTACCCGTTGTCGGCGTTGTCGGCGTTGTCGTGGCAGTGCCGTCGGTTGCCAGCGCACCTGATTTTGGCACGACTTTAAACAAGCCTTGACCGTGTCCGCTGTCAATCGGCTGACCGCTAGTCAGGTCAATCTTGAGCTTACCAAAAATCGCCACACACTCAGGATCGGTCGCACCCGACATACAGCCAAACGGTCCACTGAGGTCTTGGTTGATGTTGCTGTCTGCTAAAAGACTACGTACATCGACCGCGATGCGTTGGGTGTTGGCGTTAAAGCTGTGTGAGTGATAAGACATCTTATTAAAACGCGCACAAGTATCGACCAAGCCCGCCGCAGGGTTTGTGCCTGTACAGCCTGTTGAGCCAAGATGAATGTTAAACGTGCTTTGAGTGACTTCTGGCGTGACTGTGCCATTGGCGGCTGTGCTGGCCGGACGAGTCACGCCTTCAGTTGGATTGACCTCGATTTTGAGCAGTTTTCGACCCGCTTGCCAGTTCCATGCCATCGCCTGAATATCCAGTGGCGCAGCCTCTGCGTTCCAGTCGCTATGGTTCTGCTTCAAAGGCAAACCGACCGTATAACCCACACCGGTATAGGTGCCTTCTGGCACAGTCCCGACGATCTTCGCGTTGATTTTGGCGGTGCCTTGGGTGTTACAGACGTCTGCACCATCTTCAAGATCGACCAACACCACACCGTCACGTTGCCATTCGTTGTTACTCAGCGTGACCGGTACTTCTTTGTCATTTGCATCAATCAAGTGGATATCAGATGCATAAAAACGTAGATCACGCAGTTTGGCCGAGGTGTTGGTTGTGCCGAGATTGGGTATGATCTGGCCACAATTGATGCGCAGATCGCCCGCCATTGCCACAAACTCAATTTGAACGGGTTGAGTTTTTGCAGTTGCTGCAGGTGCGCTTGTGTTGTCGTCAGAACCGCCACAGCCTGCGAGTAACGCAGTCGCTGCTGCCAATACGGTCATTTGAAAAGCAGTTTTTGAATGATGGAACATGTTTAAATCCTCGGAACTTAAATATTAAAAGGTGAGCAAAAGCCTACCGATTAATATCCAGTATTTAAAAAAGGTAGAATCAAGAAACTGAATAAATAAATGAATTAAATTAAAGAAGGTGGCGCTCGGCTTTGGGGAATCCAGCCGCGCAATGAGCTGAGTGATTGATTTTTCGTATTCGAAAAACTTGCCTGAGCCAAATCAAAAAAGGCAACGGCTTGCAACTGCGCATCGGGTACGGGCGGCAGTACCGAATGACCCAGCAGCAGACAGAATCCACACTGCGCAGTATCTGTCGCATGATGAGTTGCTGTAGTTGCACTGGGTGGTGCAGTACTCGGTGGGGTAATGTGGTCTTGGGTAATGAGTTGTTCTAACTGTATTTTTGTGCTGTTTTGTGCTGTTTTGCGATCCAACAAACGTCGAGATTCATCGGGTGCGCCATGCGTTACAGCGTGTGTTGAGTCATGCACAGACTCTTGTACCGACTCTCGCACAACGCCTTGTAATAAGTCTGGTGAGGACTCTTTCAGCAGCTGGAAGGTGTGTTGAGCATGGTCATGCGCCGCATGTGCGCCAACATGTCCACGATTTACCTTTTCGACCACATCGGCCAGTTGTACACAGACCCCGTGGCCAACTGAGACTTGATCCGAAAAAATGGGCGTCAAAAACACCGAGATCTGCATTAGCCACGCGGCGAATGCAAACCAAACTCCAGTGCGTTTGATTGCGCTCAAATGTTTGCCCCATACCGATATTGGATTAATATCGAAAAAGCCCATATTTAAAATCAGCGTTATGTTAATGGATTGTGAATGTCAAATCCAGTCATACAAACTCGGTTATTTGTGCATCTGTCAGCCACATGCGGTACAAGTTGAGCTTGATTCACTCAGCACATGACGATGTGGGCGTTAATTTTTTTACATCTAGGTATCCGTAGCAGCGATGACGGCTGGCAGATTAGGCTTTATACTGCGGTCAGTCAGGCTGTTGATGCCGACCAACATAAACACCTGCTGCACATTGGTTGCGGTCAATGCAGGTGCACCGATAACGCTCCGTTGAGGATCATCCTATGAATATGCCCGTCAACCCGTATACCGTCACGCGCAGTCGCGAACTGTCTGCCGATGAGCTGGCCGCATTTGGTGCGGCGATTGAACACCTCTATCAACGTACTCGTGCCGATCTGGGGCAGTGCGATGCGGACTATGTCTATCGGGTGCGTAATTTTGTGCGGCACAGTGAGATTGCTGGCCGCGCATTGTTGATGTTTGGGGGGTGGTTGCCACCGGCATGGCTGACCGGCACGACCTTATTGGGTTTGTCCAAGATCGTCGAGAACATGGAGCTTGGCCACAACGTCATGCATGGTCAGTATGACTGGATGAACGAGCCAAGCTTGATGGGTGCAGGTTATGACTGGGATAACGTCTGCGCGGGTAACGCATGGAAGCACACCCATAACTACGAACACCACACCTACACCAATATCGTCGGCAAAGACCGTGATCTCGGCTATGGCACGCTACGCATCAGTGAAAAACAGCGTTGGTATCCACAGCACCGTTACAATTTATTGTTTACTGCTGCGTTGGCGGTCGGTTTTGAATGGTTTGTTGGGGTGCATGATCTACAACTAGACCGCTACATTATCGGTAAGCGCAAGTGGAAAGATCTCACCAAAACCTTAGAGTGGCAGGAGTTTGTGCTCAAAGCCCGCCGCCAAATCCTAAAAGACTATGTGTTTTTTCCAGTGATTGCAGGGCCAAATGCTGTGCCGGTGTTGGCAGGTAATTTTACTGCCAATCTGATGCGCAATGTCTGGGCATGGGCGATTATTTTTTGTGGACATTTTACCGAAGAAGTCGAAGTGTTCGAGGACAAAGGCGCAGCCGAAACCCGTGCCGAATGGTACGTGCGGCAGATTCGCGGTTCGAGCAATATTCGTGGCGGTCGCTTGATGAATTTCTTTAGTGGTAATCTCAGTCACCAGATTGAGCATCATCTGTTTCCTGATATTCCGGCCAATCGTTATAAAGAGCTTGCGCCAGAAATTCGGGCGTTATGTGCGCAATACGGCCAGCATTACAGCACGGGCACCTTTGGCCAGCAGCTGCGCGGTGTACTGACGCGACTGGCGTTGATGTCGTTGCCTGATCAAAAACGCAGTCAGCTTGAATTGCGTGTCCATCGACTCAAGCGTTTTTTTAAACGCTAACAGATTGATCACGAGTTACTTATTGACTCCAAGTGACACGATGATCAATACCGCAAAAATGTCATGGATGACGTTTTTGACCTTGAAGTGCTGTGAGTATCGTGGCGCGGTGTCTGCTCAGGCGTATCGGTTTGGTTATGTGGTCTGCTATGATCAGCGCAAAGGCCAATGGCCAGAGCAACAGGAGCAGGCATGTCCGGCACGATTTGGAATATCCCTAATATCCTGACCCTTGCGCGGATTGCCCTAATCCCCGTATTTTTGTTGATTGCCTACTGGCCGCCTGCGATTGGGGTGTATGGGCATGAGGGGAGTTTATTTCGGCACGGATTGCTGACGGGCTTGTTTATTTTGGCAGCGTTGACCGATTGGCTCGATGGCTATTTGGCGCGGGTGCTGAATCAGACTTCGGCGTTTGGGCGTTTTTTAGATCCGGTCGCGGATAAGTTGATGGTAGCGGCGGCCTTGGTGGTGTTGGTGCAGTGGCATCCGACCATCAGTATGGCGTTTGCGGCCATTGTGATTATTTCGCGTGAGATTACAGTATCGGCGCTGCGCGAGTGGATGGCGGAGTTGGGGCAGCGTACCAGTGTGGCGGTGTCGTATGTCGGTAAGCTGAAGACGACGTTCCAGATGATTTCGATCAGTGTGTTTTTGTTGAATTGGCAACCGATTGAGCCACTGGCGTATGTGCTGCTGTATGTGGCGGTGCTGCTCACGCTGTGGTCGATGGTGATTTATCTCAAAGCGGCTTGGCCTTATTTAAAGCAGCCTTGATCATCTTATTAAGTGATCAAGGTTGACAATACCGGTGATGATTTTATCAGTGTGCGATACTCAACGAGGTAAAGCCCATCAGTGCCAAAGCAACCAAACCGATCAGCAAGATAATCATCATCATGATCAGTCCAGAGTGAGCCGTCTCAGGACTGGTGACCGTATCAGACAGTGACAATTGATCGCTCTGGGTGAGGCGTGGCAGCCCCAATACATCGGATTGATCAGGCTGTTGGGACAAGTGCTGAATGAGCTTTTCAACGGTTTCCGTTGATAAACTCACTGGATGAAACGGCAGCAGTTGATGCTCGGACAAAAAGTCTTGTAACCCTTCATCCAAACGCACATATTTCATGCTCCATCCATAAAAAACTGATTTTTCAATTGGGTATGACACGAGTAACGTGATGTCACAATGTTTTTTGTCGTTTTGAATGGACTGATACAGTCGTTCGATATCAGGTCGGTAGCCTTCGAGAAACTGAACAAAATAACCATTACCAAAGCACAGGACACCACAGATGTTGTGGCGTGGATTGTGGTACTGCGCAGTCGAGAGGATGCTGGTGAGGTGGTCTTTGAGTTCATGCACCCCTGAGGTGCTTTGACTGGCGTAGGCGAGTCGTATGATCTGCTTTGATCTGGGCATGCAAGGCTCGCTAAAAGGGATCATACTTTGGCTGATTCTATCATGTACAAGTCCTAAACAGCTTCGCGGTTACGAAAAACAATTCTCATTTACAAAGAAAGAGATGCCGGTTTTTGGTGTTTTTTGGACGTACAGCATTTTGGTTTATCGGATGATGCGTAGGTTTTGTTTGCCTGTGATATTGGCTGTCGATAGAGTCATTTGACTGTATTGCAGGGAGTCGCAAGGTGTCGATGGTGTGGGGAGGTTGAAAAATATACAACACTGAGTTTTTTCAAAGTCAATCCGCCCTTTCCGCTAAAAACATCTGATATTTCTTCAGATTAGACTTAAATACAAACGGAATGCCGAGCCACGCCGCCATACCAAAATAACTATTAAACGCCAGTATCACCGCCGAGGTGACGAACATCATCAGCAACACCTGCGTATTGCTAATCCCCAGACGCACCAGCAAAAACCCACAAAACAACGAGCACGGAATCGACAAGACAATCAAGCCCAGCGGCAGGTACTCCAATGCCCACGCCGTCCACGCACGCGACACCTCTAAACTGTACAGTGTCCCCGTGACCACAAACACCAAGACCGCCAGATACACCAGCAGTAAGGCAATACGATTGGTTTTTTCAGCTAAAGCAAGCATTAGGGTAGGATTCCTTGAGGATCACGAAACCATGTCTCGGCCAATAACACAGCTGCCATCGCATCGGCAGACGGCAGTTTACCACGACGGGTCTGACCAATTTGCGTCACCCGTTCGCGTGCATCACGGGTAGACAGACGCTCATCGACCATCCAGACGGGCAGATTGGTCTGGTGACGTAGGCGGCGAGCAAATTTACGCGCACGGCGTGACAATTCTGACTCGCTATCGTCCATATTCATGGGTAAACCGACCAAACACGCCTCCGGCTGCCAGTCTTGAATCAGTTTCAGCAGTTGTTCCCAGTTGGGGATGCCGTCTTTCATCGGCAGTAAGGGCAACGGGCTGGCCGTCCCCAGCAAAGCTTGACCAAACGCCACGCCCATCTTTTGACTGCCAAAATCAAATGCCATCACTCTTTGTGGCTGATCTGGCCGCTGTGCCGAGTCGGTCGCGCCGTCGTCAAGCATGCCCAATCTCAGGCGATAACCAGTCCATATTCACACCGATTTTGGCCGCAGCCGCACTCCAGCGCTGCTCATACGGCAGATCAAACAACAACGACATATCTGGCTCACAGATCAGCCAGTCACCGCGATTGATTTCGGCTTCGAGTTGTCCCGCTGTCCAGCCGGAGTAGCCGAGCATGATTTGATAGTTGCCGACGCCTTCATTGTGGGCAATTGCGTCCAAAATATCCTTGCTGGTGGTCAGACAGACATTCTCGCTGACTGCAATCGACGACTGCCAGACCGGATGGCCGGTATGAATCACAAAACCGACTTCAGGCCGCAGCGGACCACCGTTTAATACGGCATGTGGTGCAACACTGTCAGCGGTCATTTGTAGGTCAAGCAGCAGGTCACGGATTTGTACCGGACTGGGGCGATTGAGGATGAGACCCAATGCGCCGTCATCATCGTGGCGGGCAATATACACCACGCTACGCTCAAAAATCTGATCGGTCATCTGCGGTGGTGCGATCAGGCAGCGGTGGGTGAGTGAGGATTTTGACATCGGCACAGCTCCTCAAGGGTCTGGTTTAGACTAGATTACAGTTAAATCTGGCGGCGCAGCCAATAGGGCAGACTTGGGTCAAGCCTGCATCGCTTGACCCAACAGGTGTCTGGCATGATTGAGGGTGCTTTGATTGATTTCAACCCCGCCGGACATGCGTGCCAGCTCTAACACCCGTTGCTCTGGCTCTAAATGGCGAATATGGCTGGCGGTTTGTTCGCCATGCTGTTTTTCGACCAACAGATGCTGATGACCTTGCGCGGCGACTTGTGGCTGATGGGTGATACAAATAATCTGTACCTGTGCGCCGAGTTTACGCAACAGCCGCCCGACGATTTCTGCTGTACCGCCGCTGATTCCCACGTCCACCTCATCAAATACCAAGGTTGGTGCAGCGATATATTCGGCGTTCATCACCTGCATCACCAAAGCAATACGTGACAATTCACCGCCTGACGCGACTTTGGCTAAAGGCTGTAACGGCATACCACGATTGGCCGAAAACAGTAGCTCAATCTCGGAGACACCTTGTGTGTTGGGTTGGGCGAGCGTCTTAAATTGAAACTCAAAGCGCACCTCCGGTAAAGAGAGAGGCCGAACCTGATCAGCCAATTCTGCCGCGAGTTGTGGTGCAGCGGCTTGACGGGCGTGATCAAGTGCGGTTGCGCTGTCCTGAAAGGTTTTTGCTGCGACGCTGACTGCTTCGGCCAGTTGTGCGGCATCAGGCAGGCTGGCCAGTTGATCAAGTTCGGCTTGCCATGCCTGTTGTTGGGCAGACAGTTCGTTCGGTTGTACCCGATATTTACGCGCCAGACGATGAAACTCACTGAGTTGATGATCAAGTTGCTCGAGTTGTGCCGGATCAAGCTCTTGCGCTTGGGCAAACTGCCGCAGTCCGGCCACCGCATCTTGCAGTAGCGCGTGTGCGCTGTGCATCAGTTCGTGGCTACTCGACAGTGCGGGATCGCGACTGGCTTGTGTTTCAGCGCGACGGATCAGGCTGCCAAGTTGTTGCAGTAGGTTGTCTTCTGCTTCGTCTAGCCCATCTAATACGATGGCTGTGTCTTGCATCATCTGGTCAAAGTGACTGAGACGGTCGTGTGCTTGCTCAAGCTGCGCATAATCGAGACCAGCCAGTGCTTCGAGGTCTTCAAGCTGTTGGCTCAGTTGTTGTTCGCGTGCCAGTCGCTGCGCCTGTTGTTGCTCGATCTGTTGTTGCTGGCGGGATAGTTTTTGCCAATATTGATAGTGCTGCTGCACCTGTCTTGCTTGTGGTTCGAGTTTCGCTAGTCGGTCTAGCCACTCGCGGGCATAACTGCTGTGCAATAGTTGTTGTTGACTGTGTTGGCTGTTCAGTTGTACCAATAAGTTGCCGAGTGTACGCAGGTCGGTTTGGCTGGCCGGTCGGCCGTTGATCCATGCTTTGCTACGGCCATTGCTTTGGATGACCCGCCGTAGGCGCAACTCTGGTTCGTCCTGATCAAGCAGGTCGTGTTGGCACAGCCAGTCTTGTGCGGCTAGATTGTTGCCGATCTCAAAACTTGCCGTGAGGTCGGCTTTGTCACTGCCAAAACGTACCGCTTGCGCATCGACCCGTTCGCCCAAACAGGCCGATAGCGCGTCCAACAAGATCGACTTGCCTGCGCCGGTTTCGCCGGTCAGTACGCTAAAGCCTGCCGCAATATCGAGGTCGAGTCGGTCAACAAGTGCAAAGTGATTGAGATTTAAACTGGTCAGCATGAGGAGCAAGCCCTACTGTCGATCAATACATGAATATCCGCATGGTACACCAGCCGCCAGACAACCGCGATGCTTCTTGATCAGATGCAAAGCAGCGCGACAGCCTGTAGCGCATTCTGTGTGGGTGGTGCTTGGTTTGCAGTGCTGGAGTAGGCTAGAATGCAGCGTCTAGCCAGCAGTGACCACTATCTTGTTCAGGTCGGTTGATGCTGTTGTCTACTGCTACAATTTTCCCATCTCTGCAAGGTCTGTATCGCTTAAAGCACACAGGAGCGTCGCGCAATGAATTCTGCACAATTTGATCACGTTACCGTACTGAAAAAATCCAATATTTACTTTGGTGGCAAGTGTATTAGCCATACGGTACAGTTTGATGATGGTAGCCGCAAAACCCTCGGTGTGATTTTACCCTCAGTGGTCACTTTTAAGACTGAAGTGCCTGAGCGAATGGAAATCGTGTCGGGTGAGTGCCGCGTGACTTTGCCGAACCAGACTGAGTCTGAGCTATTCCGTGCCGGTCAGTTTTTCTTTATTCCGGCTAAGACTGAATTCACCATCGAAGCGTTAGAGCCGATTGATTACGTTTGTCACTTTGAAGGCTGATCAAAGGCCAATCGACGCGGCATACGATTGCCGTTGTTGAGCGATGACCTGATCCAAAAGTCCGACACGGTGTCGGGCTTTTTGTTTTTTTATGAACATGGGTGTCGATCATGGCAAAACCAGAATATCACTACGGCGTACATGCGGTTGAAGCGTTGCTGACCGCACAGCCTGAACAGATCCTCAGCCTGTTTGTGCTGCAAGGTCGCGCCGACCAACGCATCCAGCAATTGTTACAGTTGGCCGCACCGCATGGCATTGCAATTCAGCCTGCGAGTCGGGATGGGCTGGCCAAGCTGGCAGGCAGTCCGCAGCATCAAGGTATTGTGGCGGCAGTGCGGGCGTTACCAACATTTGATGAGCGGGATTTGACTGATCTGGTTGAGGCTCATCCACAGGTATTGTTGTTGGTGCTGGACAATGTGACCGATCCACATAATCTCGGCGCATGTATCCGTACTGCCGCTGCGATGGGTGCACAAGCGGTGGTGGTGCCGCGTGATCGGGCTGCTGGACTGACCCCGACCGCACGTAAAGTCGCGGCAGGTGGTGCGGAGCTGATCAAGTTTGTGCAAGTCACCAATCTGGCACGCACCCTGCAAAACCTACAAGAGCAAGGCGTTTTTGTGGTGGGGACATTGCTCGATGCGACCGCCAAACCACTCGATCAGATTGACCTCAACGGCAAACTGGCCATCGTGATGGGTGCGGAAGATATTGGCCTGCGCCGCCTGACCCAAGAGCGCTGTGATCAACTGGCCTATATTCCGATGCAAGGCCAACTGCAAAGCCTAAACGTCAGTGTGGCGGCTGGTATGGCGTTGTATGAGGCGTGTCGGCAACGGCAAACGTCATGAGTCTGCCCGCATGAAAAATCTGCCCATCGTCACGCCTGATCTGCCCGAGGAGCCGCCACTGCCGCCTGCCGATTGCGACGAAGCCCGTCGGCAACAGTTGATTGGCTATGGTTTGCTGTTTGCGACCTTGCTGATTTGGGGCAGTTTTACCTTGATCTCGCGGATTGCCGCGGCCAACTCACTGACACCGTGGGATGTGTCGGGCCTGCGCTTTGCCGCGGCGGCGTTGGTGCTGATTCCCATTCAGTGGTATCGCGGTCAGTTGCGGGTGTTGCTGGATTGGCGGCTTTTTGCTTTGGCCTTGGTCGGCGGATTGGCTTATGCCAACTTTGCTTATCTCGGTTTTAATTATGCACCAGCGGCACACGCGGCAATCTGGTTGAATGGGATGTTGCCATTTTGGATGGCGTTGGCGGCCTTTGTCGTATTAAAAGAGCCATTTAGCCGCGATATTCAGATCAGTCTGCTGCTGATTATGCTGGGTTTGCTTGGCATGATGGGATTTATGCGTTACGAAAATAATTTTTATCTGAACATCGGAGATCTGTTTTTTTTGCTTGCTTCGGCTTGTTGGGGCTTTTATTCAGCGTATCTCAAGCAGTGGTCATTTCCGCCATGGACGGCGATGAGTTCAGTGGCGATTTGGTCAGCGATTTTGTACTTGCCGATTTATCTGCTGTTTTTGCCGAAGGGTCTGGCTGATGCCAGTTGGACACAGATTATGGTGCAGTCGGTGTTTCAGGGTTGGTTTGTGGTGATTTTAGCGATGTTGACGTATATCGGCGCGATTGAACGGTTGGGCGCATTTAAGGCGGGTAGTTTGTTAGCGCTTGCGCCCTTACTGGCTGCGCTGGCTGCTGTGCCGGTACTGAATGAACCACTAACCCTTGCTTTAATCGTTGGGTTAGTCGCGGTCAGTATTGGCGCGTTACAGCCTTGGCGATTATTGAGACGTGCTTAAATCGGCTTGATATCGTTGAGTAGTCGCTGATGCAAATCCGCCAGTTTGCAATGCAAATCCGTCAAACTACCGTCATTTACAACCACATGAGTGGCACGACGTTGCCGCTCACTGCGGCTCATCTGAGCTTGCATGATGCGCCGAATCGACTCGACAGTTTGGCCGTCACGTTGGCTGGCGCGTTCCAGTTGTAGCACCTCTGAGGCATCAATTAAAATGCTCTGCTGCACCAGTTCATGCTGGTTAGTTTCAAATAATAAAGGCGACACCAGCACAGCATACGCAGAGGTCGCGCTGGCCAGTTGGCGAATGATCTCGGCGCGGATGCGCGGATGGGTAATTGCCTCAAGCTGTTGTCTGGCGTTCGGTGTGCCAAAAATATAATCACGCATGGCCGTGCGGTTTAGCGAGCCATCCGTATTGAGCATCTTGGCACCAAAGGTATTTCGAATTTCCGCCAATGCTGGCTGTCCAACCGCGACCACTTCACGCGCGACCACGTCAGCATCCACGACGACAATACCTTGCATCGCAAACCAATCACTTGCAGCAGTTTTGCCACTACCGATTCCACCGGTTAAACCAATCGTGCATATCATGACTGCGGATACAAGCTCAAATAGGCCGTGATAATTTGCCCACCCCATAGCAGCGCGACCCAACCGGCAATTGCAATATAAGGGCCGAAGGCAAACGGCAGGTTTTGTTTTTTAACTCGCATGATGATGATACCGATCACCGCGCCAATGACTGAGGACATCAAAATAATCAGCGGTAGCATCATCGGACCCAACCACGCACCGAGTGCTGCCAGTAACTTAAAATCACCGTAGCCCATGCCTTCTTTGCCAGTCACCAGCTTAAAGAGGATGTATACGCTCCATAAGGCTAAAAAGCCCAGTACATACCCCCAAATCGCGAGACTCGGTGTGGTAAACAGCCCTTGAGTATTGACCCACAAACCCGCGGCAGCAAGGGGGAGTGTGATTCGGTCGGGCAGCAGTTGGGTATCAAAATCAATGCCGGCCAGTGCAATCAATGCCCAAGTCAAACCGAGCGCCGCCAGCATGGTCAGGGTTGCACCAAAACTCACAAACACCAATAGCGACGCCAGCATTGTCCCAAGTTCAACCAGCGGATAACGCCAACTGATTGGTGTGCCGCAATTGCTGCATTTGCCACGTAACATCAACCAACTGATCAGCGGAGTGTTTTCGTACCAGCGGATTCGATGACCGCATGATGGACAGGACGAAGCAGGATGGCTCAGCGTCATCGCAGGTTCAGGCGTGACCGGCTGTTCAGGATGCAAAAACAACTGGCACTCGGTGCGCCAGCCTTGTTGCATCATCTTGGGCATGCGGTAAATCACCACATTTAAAAAGCTGCCCACACATAAGCCAAGCAGTGCCACCAACGTAGCGGATAACCAGTAGTTTTCTGCGATTGCGCTCAACAAATCAGTCAGCACTTAGATCACCGAGCCCATCTGGAAGATCGGTAGGTACATCGCAACGACCAAGCCACCAACCAAGACACCCAAAATCACCATGATCAGCGGTTCCATCATCGAGGTTAGGCCATCTACGGCATTATCCACTTCGTTTTCAAAGTGCGTGGCGACTTTTTCCAGCATGGCATCAAGCGCACCCGACTCTTCACCAATTGCAACCATTTGAATCGCCATGGACGGAAATACGCCTGACGTACGCATGGCAAAGTTGAGCTGTGTACCGGTTGAAACTTCTTCTTTGATCTGCATTACCGCATTACGATACACCACATTGTTGGTTGCGCCTGCCGTAGAGTCTAGCGCCTCAATCATCGGTACCCCTGCGGCAAATGTCGTCGCTAATGTGCGGGCATACCGTGCAACAATCGCCTTATAAACCAAGTCACCAAAGATCGGTGCTTTAAGGGCTGCACGGTCTAACAAATCACGAAATGCTTGGCTACGCTTTTTGGCCTCGACAAATGCACCGATCACACCGCCAATGCTGAGCAGCAGCAGCCACCAATAAGACTGCATCCACTCGGACATTTCCACCACGAGTTGAGTAAATGCGGGCAAGTCAGCACCAAATGAACCAAATAGTTCTTGGAACACTGGGACTACTTTTAGCATCAATAAGATGGTGACACCAAGTGCCACGATAATCACCGTGATTGGATATTTCATCGCCGACTTGATTTTTTGCTTGAGCAACTCGCTTTTTTCTTTATAGATTGCGACTCGATCGAGCATGGTTTCCAATGCACCCGATTGCTCACCGGATGCAACCAAAGACACAAATAGATCGTCAAAATATTGCGGGTATTTGGTGAGTGCGCCAGCAAAGCTATTACCGTTTTCGACCTCGCCTTTAATGCCAAGAACCACCTCTCGCATGGAGGGGTTGTCCAAGCCTTCTGCCACGATTTCAAAGGCTTGCACCAGCGGCACACCGGCTTTCATCATGGTGGCAAGCTGCCGAGTAAAAATCGCAATATCCAACGCGCCGATTTTCTTTTTGCTCAAACCTTCGAGCAGATTGCGCGATTTTTTATGAATTTTGGTGACTTGAATACCTTGCTTGCGCAATTGTGCCTTGGCAAGCGCCATGTTTTTACTGGGCACTTCACCTTTGACTTTTTGTCCGCGTCGGTTGGTACCTTCGTAGGCGAAGTTGGGGATCATTTCAGCTTTTTTTACGGCCATATCGGTTCTCCAATTTTGGGTTTTTCGGCTTATTCGCTGGTGACGCGGTTGATTTCTTGAAGACTGGTCAGCCCTTGCATCACCTTTTTCAATCCAGAACGGCGCAGGTTATCAAACCCTGCACGTGTTGAGGCATCGGCAATTTCAATGGCATTACCATCTTCCATGATGATTTTGGCGATTTCTGGGGTGACTTTCATCACCTCATAAATCCCGACTCGACCCTTGTAGCCATCGCGACACTCACTACAGCCGACCGGCTGGTACACGGTAAAACCTTTAGCAAGGTCTTCGTTCGTGAACCCAAGCTCTTTTAGGCTGGGTTCAGGAATCTCGACCGGCGTCTTACATTTGCCACACAGGCGGCGAGCGAGTCGCTGTGCAATGACAAGGTTTACGGAGGTGGCAATGTTAAACGACGGCACGCCCATGTTGCGTAGGCGTGTCAAGGTTTCTGGCGCACTGTTGGTGTGCAACGTGGACATCACCATGTGACCTGTCTGCGCCGCTTTGACTGCGATCTCAGCAGTTTCGAGGTCACGAATCTCACCCAGCATAATAATATCTGGATCTTGGCGCAGGAAGGCTTTCAACGCTTTGGCAAAGGTCAGACCCACTTTGGGGACGACGTTGACCTGATTGATACCTTCAAGGTTGATCTCAACAGGATCTTCAGCAGTCGCAATGTTGTTTTCCACAGTGTTCAGAATGTTTAGACCCGTATACAGCGATACCGTTTTACCCGAGCCGGTCGGCCCCGTGATCAACAGCATTCCTTGTGGTTTGTCCAGCGCATCCATAAACAGCTGTTTTTGATCGGGTTCATAGCCAAGCGCATCGATCCCGAGCATCGCACTCGACGGGTCAAGAATCCGCAATACCAGTTTTTCGCCAAACAAAGTCGGCAGCGAGCTGACCCGAAAATCAATTGCCTTGGTTTTGGAGAGCTTCAGCTTAATCCGTCCATCTTGGGGTAGGCGACGCTCAGAGATGTCCATTTGTGACATCACTTTAAGTCGTGCCGCCAGTTTGCCCGCCAGTTGCACAGGTGGACGTGCCACTTCACGCATGACACCATCGACGCGGTAACGTACCCGATAGCTTTTTTCGTAGGGTTCGAAGTGTAAGTCGGATGCACCCATGCGGATGGCGTCGATCAACAGTTTATTCACAAATTTAACAATCGGTGCCTCGTCCGCGCCGTTGCTGTCATCGCCGTCATCATCCGTTTTTTGGGTGGCGACTTCGATGTCGTCCATGTCACCATCAAAACCAGCAAAATCACCGCCACCGCTGTCATAGGTACGCTCGATCAGTTTGCTGAGTTTATCGTCTTCGACCACTACCGTCTCGACCGAAAGCTTGCTGCCAAACCGGATTGCATCGATGGCATCAACGCGGCTTGGGTCGCTCATCGCCACAAATAAGCGGTTGCCGCGACTGAAGATCGGCAGGGCATTAAACTGTTTGACGACTTTCTCATCAATCAGGTCTTTGGGGATGGTATTTTGATCAATGCTATCCAGATCGAATAGCGGGTCACCAAATTCACGCGCAATCAGCCAAGCAATTTTGCTGGCATTCGCGAGTTTGTTATTGACCAAATAAGTGACTAGAGAAGTTTTGTCTCGTTGTGACTCGGTCAAAGCTTTTTGCATGGCGTCGGCTGACACCATGCCTTCATTGACCAGTTGGCGAGCCAAGCCACCAAAAGATGTCACTTGTCCAGACATATTGCCTCCATAGTGTGCGCTATGTCACACTATAACCTATTGTTTACACTCAATTCCGTGAGTCATTGAGACTATACCCGAGTGACACGCTGCGCACAATCTAGTTGGCGCTTGTGGCATGCTTGTCCGAGTCGATCAGTTGGAATCTTGGCACAATTTGACCATCAGGCAAACAGACATTTTCTAAAAACATGTCAAGCGGCCGCGCCCAAATTGAAAAATCCCCATATAAGCAACGGTATATCGCCAGTTGTTCGCCTGATTCGCTATGCGTTGCCGTGCTGAGCAGTTGGTATTCTTGGCCTTTGTAGTGCCGATAGCGACCGGTCGATAATGTGGTCAAGGCTTGGTCATTCTTGCCTGTCAGCATAATAGACTCCAATCACGCATTCGCGCTCATATTGTTGTTGCCGCTGTTGATGTTGCGCTTGGCGGGCGGGATTTAGTCTAAGCGATTCTCGCAGTTGTTCACAGTCCTTCTTGCTCAGGCGTTTGGGTGTAGTGATGGTCTGCGGTCGCGTGGTGCTACTTCTAGCAGCGTTGGGTCTACCAACGCTGGTATTGTTGCTGTTAGACGTGTAGCGCGGTAGGGGATTTTCATTTTTAACCACGTTAATGGGTTGTTGAATTTTAACATCGCTGCTGCCACGCGCAGGTGCCGCTCGCGGGTCGCCGAAGTGCCATTCTCCATTGCGATCTTGCCACTGCTTGACGGGTTGTGCGAGTGCGTTGCTGCCGCAGAAGACAAGCAGACAGATCAGAAGTTTACTGGTTTTATCGGTCATGCTGCATGATCCGTTCGATTGTTAGGGGGATTTTACGCTAGAATCGGGCGAGTTTTGATTGAATTTAAGTGTTATGAATGAGTTTAAGCGTTCTCGTCCGCGTTGGGTGATTGGCAATTGGAAGATGAATCCCGTCAGCGTCAGCCAAGCCATTGACCTTGCATTGGATGTCGCTGCCGGTATGGTGGCAAAATCGGAGATGATGGCTTGTCAGTTGGCACTCAGTCCAACCACGCTACATCTTGATCGAGTCTGCCAAGCCTTGTCCGAACGGCAGTCCACACTGAAAATAGTCGCACAAGATCTGGCAGCACAACAGGGTGTCGGTGCATTCACTGGTGATGTATCGGCCGCGATGCTGCACAATGTTGGCGTTTCGTTGGTATTGGTCGGGCATTCAGAACGCCGCAGCTATCATGGAGAGTCTGAAGCTGTTTTGGCACAAAAAATCGCAGCAGCACTTGATGCAGGGCTGCTGGTGGTTTTGTGTGTGGGTGAGCAACTGGTGGAACGTGATGCAGGTCAGGCAGAGCAGGTGGTGTTGGCACAGCTACAGACACAGTTGCAGCGCATCGCTCCGGCGGTCTGGCAGTCACAAGTGATGGTGGCGTATGAGCCGGTGTGGGCCATTGGCACTGGGCGTACCGCAAGTCCTACAGATGCGCAGCAGATGCATGCGGCGATACGCGCCCATCTGCGCGCATACGACGCTTGTCTGGAAAACACACCGCTACTTTACGGCGGCAGCGTAAAACCGGATAATGCCGCCTCGCTGGCTGCATGTCCGGATATTGATGGGGCATTGGTTGGCGGTGCTGCACTTGATGCGGCCTCATTTTTGGCGATTGCCCAAGCGTTTACTGACTCGTTGTAACGACAGGGCCGCTTGATATCACACATTGGAGAGAGTCTGTGGAAACGCTGGTACTCGTGGTTCATATTGTCATCGCGGTACTCATGACCGGTCTGATTTTGGTACAACAAGGCAAAGGCGCGGATGCGGGTGCGACATTCGGAGGCGGCGGCGCAGCGACAGTGTTTGGTGCTGCAGGCTCAGCGAATTTTCTGACCCGTTCGACCGCGATTCTGACCGCTATTTTCTTTCTGACCAGTTTGGGGTTGGCGGTGATTGCCAAGCGTCAGGCGGCTGATTTAGTGAGTCTACCAACCGCACAAGCACCAGTAACGCAGCCGGTAACACCGCGCCCACTGACGCAAAGTATTACGCCTCCTGCCAGTGTGACACCGGAGGTTGCGGTCGGTACTGCTGAGACAGTGCGTGAGACAGCACCGGTTGACACCGCGCCCACTGCTACGGCCGAAGTAGGCGATGCGATTAGTCGTTTACCTGAAAACAGCGGCTTGCCCGAAAATTAGCACTTCCATTTCATAAATGGATTCCGTAGAATAGCGTCCTTCTACGCGGGAGTGGTGGAATTGGTAGACACGCTACCTTGAGGTGGTAGTGGCTTATGCTGTGGGGGTTCAAGTCCCCCCTCTCGCACCAAGTTGTGTTTTCTGTAAGTCCTTTGTGAGTCATCACAATTTAAAATCACTGAACAAGCCCATTATTTTAAGTTTGTTCGGTTCTGAGTCAAGTTTAGCTTGACAGCTATAAACAAGGTCTATATTATTCGTGACCTGTTGATGCGGGGTGGAGCAGTCTGGTAGCTCGTCGGGCTCATAACCCGAAGGTCGTTGGTTCAAATCCAGCCCCCGCTACCATATTTTACGAAGGAGCCCACGTTTGTGGGCTTTTTTGCACACGACGGTCATGTTGCTGTCATTGTTGACCGACATGCTGTTAAAAACATGGGCGATATCGCCCATTTTTCGTTTTAACGTTCGCCCGATTCACTGGGGAATGCTTTCCTGATCTGAGTGCAGACATGGGGAAATCAGGCGGACGTTCCGTTTGATCGTCCGACATACCCGACCGGTTTATAGACAGCCCATGAAGCAATCGCCAAAAACGCAATCCCTCCAAGCCCTCATTGCACCTGCCGTCGCTGCTTGTGGCGTCGAGTTGTGGGGCATCGAATTTTTACCGCAAGGCCGTCGTTCGTTGTTGCGGATCTATATTGATCGGTCGGACAATACCGTGCTTCCTGCTGAGCAGCTTGGCGCATTGCCGACGGATGATGACGCCGAGCAAGATGAACTGATTGGCAAAGGTGTTGGGGTGCAAGATTGCGTCAATGTCACCCACCAAGTCAGTGGTGTGCTAGACCTGCACGATCCGATTGCCGATGAGTACGCTTTAGAAGTGTCGTCACCCGGTTGGGATCGCCCGTTTTTCGTCTTGTCGCAAATGAGCGCGTATGTCGGACAGACGGTAGCACTGCGATTGATCTCTCCGGTTGCCAATCGGCGTAAACTGAACGCAGTGCTAGACGACGTGCGCGACGACGGGATTCGTGTGACCTTTGAAGGTCAAGCGCTCGACATCGACGCAGACAATATTGATAAGGCCAATCTGATCTATCAAGACCAGTAACTGGGTTAGTGATCTTCAACCAATCGACAGGTGACATATGAGTCGCGAAATTCTAACTGTGGTGGAAACCGTCAGTAACGAAAAAGGAGTTGGCCGCGAAGCGATTTTTGAAGCGCTTGAGCAAGCGTTGGTTGCGGCGACCAAGAAAAAGTTTTATGAGCATGACGAAGAAGTCGAGCTGCGGGTCAAAATTGACCGTAAAACCGGTGAGTACGACACATTTCGTTTTTGGACAGTGGTCGAAGATTACGATCACGAAATGCCAGCTTGCCAAGATGCGATCAGCGACCTCGACCCTGAGCAATGGAAAGTCGGCGACGTGCGCGAACAGCAGATCCCCTCGATTGAGTTCGGTCGGATTGCTGCACAGATTGCCAAGCAAGTCATCGTGCAAAAAATTCGTGAAGCCGAACGTGCGTTGATTGCTGATGCGTATGCTGCACGGGTCGGTGAATTGATTTATGGCGAAGTGAAAAAACAAACCAAAGACGGGTTTATTATTGATCTTGGTGAAAATGCCGAGGGTTATTTGGCGCGTGACGAGATGTTGCCCAAAGAAACCTTACGTGCCAAACAACGGATTAACGCGATTTTGTACGCCGTCAATAAAGAAGGTCGTGGTGCGCAGTTACTGCTTTCGCGTTCACGTCCCGAAATGCTGATCGCACTAATGCGTAAAGAAGTGCCTGAAATCAGCGAAGAAATCATCGAGATTAAAGGTGCAGCTCGCCAGTCCGGTGTGCGTGCCAAAATCGCGGTTAAAACCAACGACCATCGGATTGATCCGGTCGGTGCTTGTATCGGGATGCGTGGTACACGAATTCAAGCGGTACAGCAAGAGTTGAACGGTGAGCGTATCGACGTGGTGGTCTGGTCAGATGATCCAGCCCAGTACATCGCCAGTGCGCTTGAGCCAGCCGACGTGTCAGGTATCGTACTCGACGAAGATGCCAAGAGTGCCGATATTATTTTTGCAGCCAGCGATCAACTGGCGCGTGCGATCGGCACACAAGGCCAAAACGTGCGTCTCGCCTCTGAGCTCACGGGCTACAAGCTCGACATGATGCTTGAAGATGAGTATCGCGCCCGTCAAGCCAATGAGGCACAGCAATACATTGATTTGTTTACTGAGCGTCTGAATATTGACCCAGAGTTGTCTGCGGCATTGGTTGAGATGGGCTTTAGCTCATTTGAAGAATTGGCATATGTGCCTGCTGAAACCTTCGACGAGATTGGCTTAGAGGCGGATTTGGTCGAGTTGGTGCAATCACGCGCCAAAGATGTGGCGCTGGCTGACGCATTATTACAGCAAGAGAATATTCAAGATCCAAGTGATGAACTGCTGGCAATGGAAGGAATGAGCCGAGAAATCGCCTTTGCCCTCGCTGCACGTGGTGTGATCACTGTTGATGACTTGGCTGATCAGGCCATTGACGACATTGCTGACATCGACGATCTCGATGCAGCACAAGCAGGCCGGCTGATCATGAAGGCCCGCGAATCATGGTTTAACTAGGGGTAGCAGCGTATGGCGGAAAAAACCGTAAAAGAATTGGCGCAAATGGTACAAAAACCGGTTGAAAAGCTGCTGGAGCAACTCGCAGCCGCTGGCATGCCCCAACGTACAGCCGACAGTGCAGTTTCTGAAGCTGAGCAAGAGCAACTGGTGTCGCACTTGCAGCGCAGTCATGGTCAAACCGCACCGGATACTCGGATTGGCTTTAAGCGCAAAATCACCACCACTGCCAAAGTGACGGGAACCAGCGGCAAGGCCAAAGCAATCAATGTCGAAGTGCGCAAAAAGCAAGTATTTGCCAAGCCAGATCCTGCTTTGATTGCTGCTGAAGTCAAGGCCCTGTCTGAGCAAAAAAATCAGACACAAGCTGACATCAAAGCACGCGTTGACGCCGAGGCCAAAGTGCGCTCAGATGCGGATGCACGGCAAAAAGCCACCTTGGATGCGATGCGTGCTCAGCATGTCACGCCGCGGGCAGACGTCACCGCTCGTACCGAAGCGGTCGTGGTTAAGCGCGGTGCAAGCCTAGACAGCAAGCCGATCACCCCAAAACCGGTCAGTAAGCCGGTAGTCAAGGTGCAGGCCAAAAAAGAAAGCCCAGAACAGCGTAAAGCGCGTGAGGCAGAAGAGGCTCGCCTCAAAGCTGCTGAAGAAACCGCACGCCGTGCTGCCGCCGAACAAGCCCAGCAACGTACGCTGGAACAAATGCGTCAGATGGCCTCGAAGTACGCCAACGAAGACGTCAAAGCACCGGTAATCGACGAAACCACGCCATTGGCGCGTGGTCTGGTGGGTCGTGCTTATGAAGAATCGTTTGCCAAAGAAGACCGTGAAATCAAACGTGGCGGCGCAACAGCGACCACCACACGCGGTGGCAAAGGTCGTGGCCGTAACAGCCGTCAAGAAGAGCAAAACTTCCGCCAAAGCAACAAAGGTCTAAAAACCAGCCAAAGCAATCAGCATGGCTTTGAGAAACCCGTTGAAAAGCAAGTGTATGACGTGCAAATCGGTGAAACGATTGTCGTGTCAGATCTGGCGCAAAAAATGGCACTCAAAGTCCGTGAAGTCATCAAAATGCTGATGAAAATGGGCGAAATGGTGCGTGAAGGCGACAGCGTCGATCAAGCCACCGCAGCCTTGGTGGTGGAAGAGTTGGGTCACAATCCGATTCTGGTCAGCGACACTGCGGTCGAAGACAACCTGATCGAAGCGGCGGGTAAAGCGCGTGGCGATGCCAAACCGCGTCCGCCGGTGGTTACCATCATGGGTCACGTTGACCATGGTAAAACCTCGCTGCTCGACTATATCCGTCGCACCAAAGTCGCCTCGGGCGAGGCTGGTGGGATTACCCAACATATCGGTGCGTATCACGTCGAAACCGACAAAGGGGTCATTACCTTCTTGGATACCCCCGGTCACGCCGCGTTTACCTCAATGCGGGCGCGTGGTGCCAAAGCCACTGACATCGTGGTGATTGTTGTGGCAGCGGATGATGGCGTGATGCCACAAACTGCCGAAGCGATTGAACATGCGCGGGCAGCCGGTACGCCGATCATCATCGCCATCAACAAGATGGATAAAGAAGGCGCGGACATTGACCGCGTGCTAAATGACCTATCGGTCAAAGGCATTACCACTGAACTGTGGAATGGTGAAACACCAGCCGCCAAAATCTCGGCCAAAACCGGCCAAGGCATTGACGAACTGCTCGATTTGATCACCATTCAAGCCGAACTGATGGAGCTGACCGCTTCTGATGAAGGTGCAGCACAAGGTGTGGTCATCGAAGCGCGGATCGACAAAGGTCGCGGTGCGGTGGCGAGTCTATTGGTACAAAAAGGCACGTTGCAAGTCGGCGACCTGATTTTGGCGGGTGCATTCTACGGTCGCGTCCGTGCCATGAATGACGAAAATGGCTTACCAACCAAAATAGCAGGCCCGTCGATTCCAGTCGAGATTCTCGGCTTGCCAGATGCACCGAATGCCGGTGATGAATTCTTGGTGGTGTCTGACGAGAAGAAGGCACGTGAAGTGGCTGAATTCCGTGCCAGTCGTGAGCGCAGCAAAAAGCTGGATCGGCAATCAGAAATGCGTCTGGAAAACTTATTTTCACAAATGGGCAAACAAGACGTCCCGACTGTCAACTTGGTGCTCAAGACCGACGTGCGTGGTTCGCTTGAAGCACTGACCAACGCACTGAACGACTTGTCGATTGACGATGTACAAGTGCGAATCGTCGGCTCAGGTGTCGGTGCGATCACTGAATCTGATGTGACGCTGGCCGAATCGACTGGTGCGGTGTTGCTGGGCTTTAACGTACGTGCTGATACCGCCGCACGTCTAAAATGTCAGCAAGATGGTGTCGATGTACGCTATTACAGCATCATCTACGAGATGATCGACGACGTTAAAGCAGCGATGAGCGGCATGCTTGCGCCAGAGCATCGCGAGAATATTCTCGGGATCGCGCAAGTGCGTCAAGTGTTCCGTTCGAGCCGCTTCGGTGCAGCCGCTGGTTGTATGGTCATGGAAGGTACGATCTATCGCAACAAGCCTATTCGGGTGTTGCGTGATGGCGTCGTGGTCTTCCAAGGCGAGTTGGAATCGCTACGTCGTCACAAAGATGATGTCAATGAGGTACGTGCCGGTATCGAGTGTGGTCTAGGGGTTAAAGGCTACAACGATATCAGAGAGTTGGATCAGATTGAGGTTTATGAAGTCCAACAAATCAAGCGCACCTTGTAATCCTTTAAAGGGGAACGCTGATGAGTCAACGCCTTAAACGGATGGCCGATCAGGTACAGCGTGAACTCGCTGACCTGATTCGGATGGAGCTAAAAGACCCAAGACTTGGTGGCCTAGTCACCATTTCGGGGGTGAAAGTCAGCCCCGATCTGGGCTATGCCGAAGTGTACGTCACCGTCATGGGTCGTGAGTTGGCCGATGATCAGACTGCGACTGCCCACGCCGAAACCTTGAGCGTGCTGAATAAGGCGTCTGGGTTTTTGCGGGCTGAGTTGGGTCGTCGGATTAAGACGCGGATCACGCCACGCCTGCGTTTTCACTACGACACAGTGACTGCGCATGGCAATTACATGACGCAGCTGATCACCAAGGCGGTGGCGGACATCGCACCTGAACAGCCTGATCTACCTGCCGATGTTGGCGATGTACCTGCTGGGGATCGTGGTGGCGCTGGGCTTCGCGTGGCTGTTCAAAAAGACGCTGCTTCGAGGGCGGACGCCGATGCTGGTGCTCGAGTTGCCCCCCTACAAACGTCCCAGCGTCCGGGTG
>OGCL01000249.1_pt1 | contig 61309 bp, 63 predicted proteins | sample 1570041 | NCBI WGS metagenome assembly OGCL01 (sample SAMN06266162, study PRJEB24511) | hot springs metagenome | isolation source: Hot spring water | place: South Africa: Limpopo | collected 2015-06-22
CCTTCGTCATCGAAATGCGTGACAGGGAAGGAGAGCAGGCCGGCGCCGAGCGCGACCTTTATTTCTTGCGGCGTCATATTCGAATGTCCTCTCTTGGCCTCCTCCGGCCAAGTTGTCATACGTATTACTGACGCCTGTGTCAAATGTTATCGTACAGGTTGGCGCTGTTCGCGCAGAAGCGCCCGGTAACGGCCCTGACTTCCGCGCAGATGGCGGCGCATGGCGTCGCGAGCGACCTCCTCGTCGCCGGCAGAAATGGCTTCGACGATGTCGGCATGTTCGGCATCGATCAGGCGGAGATAGGCCGATTGATCCTCCTCGCTATCCTCGTCCCGTAGCGCAGCGCGCGGGATGACGTTCTTGCCGATCATGGCGAGGAATTCTCGAAAGCGGGGATTGTTGGTGGCCTCGGCGATGGCCAGATGCAGGGCGAAATCGGCTTCCGTTGTTGATTGCCCTGCCTCCAGACAGGCGCGGACAGCATAATGGCGTTCCAGGATCACTTCCTCCTGCGCAGGTGATCGGCGCAGTGCGGCAAGCCCTGCAGCCTCCACCTCCACCGCCGTTCGCAGTTCCAGGAGTTCTATCATCGATGAGACCCGGGCCGGATCCACCTTCCCGATCAGCAAGGGTGCAGGTGTCGGCTCCGGGGGTGTGAGCACGAAGACCCCGGCGCCCTGCCTAGCCTCCACCAGGCGATCGGCGCGCAGAGAGGCAATCGCTTCCCGCACAACGGTTCGCGACACGCCATGCGCCTCCGACAGTTGCGCTTCACTGGGCAATTTGCTGCCGGGAGGAAACTGGCCTGCGGCGATAGCTTTGCGCAGATTGTCCCCGAGCTTCTGTACCAGGGTGCCCGCACCTGCTTCGTTTCTTGCTTGCAATGCCATCTATGCTCCCCGCCCTCGTCGTGCCCGACTGCTGATAATCTCTTTTCGGATAGAGTTTGACTAGTCTGTAGACCGCAAGGTCTACGATATTGACCGCCTCCGGGCAACCTGTATGATAAGTTATCATATCACATCAGAGAGGAATGCGGCGTGAAGAGAGTATTGCTGACGGGAGCTGCCGGCGGACTGGGGAGTGCGATGCGCGGGCGCTTGCGGGGGCTCGCGGAGGTCGTCAGGGTTTCGGACATCGTCGATCTCGGTCCGGTTGCGCCGCATGAGGAGGCGGTCATCTGCGATCTCGGTGAGCGCGCGGCGGTCGACAGGCTTGTCGAGGGCTGCGACGCCATTATTCATCTCGGCGGCATCTCCGTTGAAGACAAGTTTTCCAAGATCATGAATGCCAATCTGCTCGGCCTCTACAATCTCTACGAGGCGTCGCGCGCGAACGGCATGCCGCGCATCCTGTTTGCCAGTTCGAACCATACCATTGGTTTCTATCGCCAGGATGAATACCTCGATCACGAAGCGCCAATGCGACCTGACGGTCTCTATGGAGTATCGAAGTGTTTCGGCGAGGCGCTGGCGCGCATGTATTTCGAAAAGTTCGGCCAGGAGACCGCGCTGGTACGGATCGGCAGCTGCATGGACAAGCCGAAGAACCACCGCATGCTCTCCACCTGGATGAGCTATGACGACTTCCTCTCGATGATTGAGTGTGTCTTCCGCGCCCCGCGCCTGGGTTGCCCGGTGATATGGGGCTGCTCGAACAACGACACGCGCTGGTGGGATAATTCGCACGTGTCCTACCTGGGCTGGAACCCAAAGGACAATGCCGAACGCTTCCGCGCCGAGATAGACGCGGCGGTCGCAAAGCCGAAGCCGGGCGATGCCATAGCCATCTATCAGGGCGGTCCCTTCGTCAACGATCCGATCTTCGCAGAAGACTGAGTGTCTTGCTTGTGACACGTCAAAGCGGGTCCTGCGATGCCCGGCTTTGACGTGCTCTGTTCAGGACGGTCTGGTGGTTGGCAAGAGAGGCGCCGTCACCGGAAGCGAATGGTGATCGGTCTCGTCATCCGAGGCTGAAGGTTGACACGTGAGCCGAAGGGCCGTCTGTCAAAGTTCGCCGCCCTCGCCAGGAGCAATGCTGTCGAAGCTTGTCATGGCCATCGCCTTGCCCTTTGTGCGGGTGCCATGGATGAAGCCGCGACCGTTCGAGATCGAGAAAAGCGGCTGATAGTCTGGCAGCCGGCTGTCCGCGAGCACCTGGTCCCGCATGTTGTCGAGGATGTAATGGGTCCCCTGGACCTCGACCGACAGAACAGCGTGATAGAAGTGGCGCTTCTTGTCATAGAGAATGACAACGGTCATGTCCTGCAGCGCAATACCCTGGGCTTCAAGCATCGCCATCTTCAGCAGCGCGTAGTCCTCGCAGTCGCCAAAGCCGGATGCCAGCGTCTCGGAGGGCGACGACCAGTGGTCCAACCGTCCATGGTTGTCGATGTCTTTGCGATATGTGATGCGGTGGTTGACGGCGTGATTGACGAAATTGAGTTTGTCTCGGACGGTGGACATGCTGCCGCCGACTGCAGTCCTCTGCAGCATGCCGTTCACGTCGAAGCAATCTTTGCCGCCGCAGCGCACCGCCGTCCCCTGGGCGATTTCGCGGAAGGTCGGGGCGGCCTTTTTCAGCGCGCCGAGTTTCTTGAAGGGAATGGCAACGGATCCGAAGACGTCACTGGGCTTCGCCGTCCGGTTCAAGGGGTTGCTCTTCCCGCCAGATGCCACCGCGCCAGTCGATAGCGGTTTTTCGATGGGCAGCAACGCAGCAGTCTCGATCGCCGTGGGGCGCTCCAGCATCAGTGCCATCTGTTGCCACTGCTGGGTGATCTGCCCCTTGAGGCTTTGGCCCAAGGAGGCCGCAACTGGGCTGATGCCGAGCACCAGAGTCTGGGCCACTGTTGAGTATGAGGACAGGGTGCCGGGCAGGATGGGTGCCGCGATAGAGCTGGTGGAGAGCAGGGATGCCATAGCGAAAGCCGAAATGGCAATAGTGTTTTTCTTGTTCTTGAACATGGATATTCTCCGATTGTTACTCGAAGAATAGCAATGAAAGTTGAATTATCGGTTCTGAATACTGACTTATATACTGTATATATCTTGGGATATATTATAGTAAAATTCGTTGAAGTGCAGTCGGCATTCATTAACCATGGGCGCGCGCGAACCCGCATTACAGGGCAAGTCTCCGATGAAGGGATATTGGCGAGTGAGCATCGGCGCATCCGGAGCTGATCACGAGATCTCAATCTGCCCAGATATGGAACGCCTTCACTCTTGCGCCAGAGAGTGGCAATGCTTACGGTTCGCGCAGGGATTGGGAGTGGGCGTAAACAATCATGGTCGGATCAGTCAAAACCTTGCCGAGCTTCCTGCGTGCCGGAGCTTTGGCTCTGGCGCTTGCTGGCCTCGCGTCCTGTCAGACAGACGACCTCAAACCCTCCAGCGGTGAAGTCGCCGCCGCCGGGACGGCCGCAACGACTGTCACCGATTCCGGGCTCTACAATCAGACCCTGGGGTCCGGCCCGATGCGAATTGCCTACCTCGGCATTCGCCGAGCCGACCAGCAGAGCCGCCAGGCCGACAGCGAGTATCGGGATGGTGCCGCGCTCGCCGTCAACACCCTCGGTACCGAAGTCGTCAAGCTCACCATGCTGGAGACACTGGACAAGCCCGAGGCGATCGAGGCTGCCGCCAAGACACTTGCGCGCCAACAGGTCTCCCTGATCATCACCACCGCTCGAGGTGCCGAATTCGATGCTATCCAGCGTGGGCTGGGTGGCCTCAAAGTACCGATGATCTCTTTTCAGACCAACGATGTTCCTTTGCCGCCGGATGTTTATGCCTTCGTATCCAGCCCTGCTGACAGTCTGATTGAAAGCGCGTCCTTTGCCATGGCCGAAGGCGCGACACATGCGATGATCCTCGCATCATCCCCCGCTGAAAAACTGGAGGCGGAACGCATCGCTCGCCAGATAAAGGCCTTCAACGGCAAGGTGGAACCGATCGTTGAGCTGACGGGCGGGGCACTTCCTCCGAAGGCGCTGACCTCCTGGAACAAGGCGGACATGGTCGTGCTGATGCCTGGTGTGAAATCGCCGGGAGAGGTGCTGAAGAAAGCCGATGCCGCCAAGCCGCCACGTCCCGGGCGCCGCATCGTGGCGAGTTCCGTGCTGACGCCGCAGGACCTGAACGAACCAAAGCTGACGGGCAGCATCGTCTGTCGCTATGACCAGAATGTGCAAGCCCGTATCGGGAGCCGCTACATGGCGAGCTATGGCATGCCGGCATCGGCCCAGGCCGGATATGGATTCGATGCCATGGCAATGGCAATCGGGCTCGCCCGTCGCTACGGCGATACGGCCTTTGCTGCTGAACGCATCATGTCACCGGATGGTTTTTCCGGCTCTCTTGGTGTCTTCCGTCTGGAAGGGGAGCGCAAGGTTCGGCGCAACTGCGATATCTTCAAGGTCGCCAAAGGCTCGTATGTCTTCTTCCAGAAGGCCCCGCCGACACTCTGAGCATCGCAGTGTAGGCTGATCTGCCGACCCGGATCTTCCGTTTACATTAGCGTCGAACGGCCACATCCTGTGTGTCGCGTGAACGCATGACCGCTGGCGAGGAGGCTGGCGCCGCAAACGGGTCTGGGATCGGAGCAAGAGCGGATGAGCAAGGCAGAAATGGCAGATGAGGGCGAGCGCTACGCAGGGCGCTTGCGGTTACTGCATTGGCTGATCGCCGGTTTGGTTCTGGCAACATGGCCATTGGGGCTGATGATCGGCTTCGTCAAGAATGATGTCAAACTCGACTTCTATCTGGTGCATGAGAGCCTGGGGTTCCTGGTCCTCTGGCTGATGCTGCTGCGGATCGGTGTACGGTTGACAAGCAAGGCCCCCTTGGTCGAGGCGCCTCCGCTGGAGAAGGCAATAGCCCACCTCGTGCACGGCCTCCTCTATGTTTTCCTGATCGTTATGCCCGTATCGGGTTTCCTGGCGACAAATGCGCATGGTTTCCCGCTGAAATGGTTCGGCCTAATCACTGTCTGGAGCCCGATCGGCAAGGAGCCCGAGATCGCTTTCACCCTCTCTGCTATCCACGAATGGAGCGCATGGATCCTTTTGGCACTCTTTGCGTTGCATTTCGCGGCGGTGATTTTCCATCACGTCATCCGCCGTGACCGGACGCTTTATCGTATTCTGTGAATGAGGGCCGAGCTTCGATGCGCAAGATCGATATGACGGATCAACTCTGGGCGCGTCTTCTGGCGATGCGCGGCAACCCAGGCTCATCCGGTGCAGCAGAAGATGCTGATCCGGTGCTGGCGCTCTACGCACCGATTGCGGCTGCCGACGGTGGTTTTGTCCTCGCCCAGGTCGGCCAGTCGCTGGATGGCCGTGTCGCGACCCCGGCTGGCGATGCGCGCGACATTTCCGGCCCCGACGGCATCACCCATCTGCATCGCTGCCGCGCGCTGGTGGAGGCTGTCATTGTCGGTGTGGGAACGGTTAAGTGCGATGACCCGAGTTTGTCGGTGCGCGCGGTGAAGGGCCCCAATCCGATCCGTGTGATCATTGACTGTCACGCCGAACTGACCGGCGAAGAGAAGTTGTTCCGCGATGGTGGCGCACCGGTCATTCTGATCCAGGCTGATGATGCACCAGTCGGTTCGCACGGAGCCGACGTTATCCGCGTCGCAAGAGGAGAGGCGGGCCTTGGCCCGCAGGACATCCTCGACGCGCTGGCTGCCCGCGGCCTGCGGCGGATCCTTGTCGAAGGCGGAGCCCGCACGATCGCCCGCTTCATCGAAGCTGGCCTTGTGGATCGGTTGCATGTCGCGATTGCGCCGTTGATCATCGGCTCCGGCCCTTCGGGCATCGCGCTTTCCCCCATCGAGCGGCTTTCCAGCGCGCAACGACCCTCAGCCAAGATCTATAGCCTTGGTAGCGACATCCTTTTCGACTGCGACCTCAGGATACCCGCGAGCTCAGCGACGGGGCAGGGCGAGAATATCCGTGTGGCCGACCACGCATGAGCTTCCAGCCTCGGTGACCTTGTCCAACCTGAAGCTCAGCCAGTCGGCGATCTCGCTCTTCTTCAGGCTGCCTACCTCCCTCAACGGGACCTCCAATCCCGCGAGAAACGCTCTCTGAAGGTCTGCATCCTCTGGCCCCATGCGCCACGGGCTGCTGGCAACCGAGATACGGTAGCGCAGATTTTCGAAGGTCAGCCTGAGATGGTCCGTGGCATCGGGACCGAGTGCGGGTCCAAATCCCTTGTCGGACCGCTGGTGTTGGTTGAAATCAATCACCACCTGCCCGTCCAAAGGATGACGGATCGACCATTCCATTGCCCCGTCATAGTTGAGCGCCGCATAGAGCCCGGTATTACAGCGGGCCAGAGCGTCGGCGAAACGGTTGCAGAAGTCGGCCGAGCAGAGGTCAAAAAGGGCGGATGCAGTCACGAGGGTAACTTCGGAGAGCGGAAGATCCTCAAGCTGGTTCAGATCGAATTGTCGGAAGCTCACATCGCTGGATGGACCAACGCGTCGTTCGGCTTCAGCGAGAAGCACTGGATCGTGATCAAGCAACTGCCAGCGGGTCGTGCGAGGAACGCGAGCCGCAAGGCTTCGCCAGGTGGAACCCGTTCCGCAACCAATGTCGAGGATAGCGGGGGCGGCGGCGTCTTCCAGATGCCGCGACAGGCGGTCGACAAGCAATCCTGCCCTTGCTCTTACGTCGACAGGCTCGCGTAAAGCCAGCCAATCCTTGTCAAAGCCGCTCATGATACCTCATCCAATGCACTGGAAATGATCCTGGCCGTCTCTGCCCAGTCGGGCAGAAGGGCGGCCGCACGGCGCGAGGCCCCAGCCCGCGCAAGACGTTCCGCCGGATCCTGCAGCAGCCGGCGAAGAGCAGCCCCAAATGCGGTGACATCATCGACCGGCACAAGAATGCCGGCATCGTCGGGCACAACATCCGGCACAGCGCCGGCATGACAGGCCACGATCGGGAGACCATGGGACAGGGCTTCCGCAAAAACCATGCCGTAGCCCTCATATCGGCTGGCAAGCGCAAAGATATCGGCAGAGGCAAAGTAGGCTGCGGTATCCTCGACTTCCCCAACGAGTGTCACGCGGTCACCAAGTTCCAGCGCCTCCACCTGGCGGAACAGTGCCTCGCTCGTTACCGGATCAAGCGTCCTGCTGCCGACGATGGTGGCCTGCCAGGAGAGCTCCTCCAATGACTTGAGCGCGGACAGAAGCACATCGTGGCCTTTGCGGCGTGACAGTGTGCCGACGGCGAGGATATGCGGGACCGTATAGTTCACGGCTGAGGCGGTAGCTTTCTCTGTGCCGGGTAGTGCCACTGTAATGCGAGAGGGCTCGACGCAGTAGTTCTCCGCAAGTTCACGCGCAGTCATGGGCGAAGTAACGATGACATGTCGCGCAGCCGCAAGGGCCGATTTCTCGCGTTCGCGGAAATCCCGCTGTTCTTCATTGGACAGGCCGGTCTCAAGCGCGAGCGGGTGGTGAACAAGGGCAACGATCCGCAGCCGCTCCCTATGCTCGCGCGCCCATCTGTCGAGAATGCCGAACGCCAGACCATCGATGACAACAAGTGTTCCATCCGACAAGGCAGAGAGCACGCGCTCCGCGCTCTCGAGTGTGGTCTCGTCCAGCATCGGGAAGCCGTCGCCTAATGGCAGTAGCTCCACGCGCCAACCCAGTGCATTCAACTCGCCGATGATCTTCCGGTCATAGCCATAGCCGCCGGTCTTCAGCGAAAGATCTCCCGGATAGGCGAAGACCAGCGAGCGGCTCAAAGATCGGCCTCGTACCAGCCGCGCGCGGCATGGGATTCATGCAGGGTAACCTTCAGGCGACAGATCCGGTGGCTGCCCGGGCCAAGACGCTTGTCGGACACCGCTTGCGCAAGCTGGTCGAAGATATGCTTGGCGATCACTTCCGTCGTGCTGACCTTACCCTTGAAGACATCGACTTCATCCAGGTTCTGATAGTTCAGCGGCTTCAGAACGTCCGAGAGCACGCTTGTTGCAGCCCCGATATCGACTGCCAATCCGTCCTCGTCGACGTCCTTGGTGAAAAACGCCGCATCCACGACAAAAGTCGCTCCGTGCATTCCCTGGGCCGGGCCAAACACAGGGCGCGGCAGGCTGTGGGCGATCATGATGTGGTCTCGAACTTCTACAGCGAACATAAGCTCTCTTTCGTTAGTAACGGATGCAGTGGCACAGGGTGTTCTGTTCAGCCAGAATACGAGCGTAGGCTGCGGGCAGTTCAGAAAATCCCGTCTCACCCGAAATCAACCGCTCGAGCCTGGCGTCCAACAGGAGGTCAAGCGCCTTTGCCATCCGGCGCGCGTAGGTCCAGCGTGCGCGCCGACCAGCCGGTATCGCTCCGACCTGAGAACTGATCAGTGATAGCCGGCGGGAGTGGAAAGCGCCCCCGAGCGCAAGGGACACGGGGCGATCGCCATACCAGCTGGCTTCCACGATTCTCGCCTCAACGCCGGCATGAGCGATGGCATTTTGCAGTGCTTCCGCCGAAGCCGTGGCATTCACCAAAACGTCAAAATCCCCGCCGAGATGGTCAACCCCGCAGAATGCCAGGCCCAGATCCGTCGCCAGATCCTGTCTTGTGGAATCGCGGTCGACGAGCACCGTCTCAGTCCCGACGATCCGGGATGAGAGATAGGCTACCAGAGAACCAACCACGCCTGCCCCGAATACCGCGACGCGATCGCCCGGCTGGATCCCGGCGTCCCAGACGATGTTGAGCGCCGTCTCCATGTTGGCGGCAAGCACGGCCCGGCGCGGGGGCAGGGTTTCCGGCAGTGGAGTGACCTGATCTGCGGGGAGAATGAATTTGTCCTGATGGGGATGAAGGGCAAAAACTGCCCTGCCGACAAGTTCGTCAGGGCCAGCGTCCACCCGCCCGACGGCCGCATATCCGTATTTGACGGGAAACGGAAATGTGCCTTCCATGTGTGGTCCGCGCATCCGCTCGAACTCGCTCTCCGGCACGTCGCCGCGAAAGATTAGCGCTTCCGTCCCGCGGCTGATGCCGCTGAAGAGGGTCCGCACAAGAACCTGATCGTGGTCCGGAGACGGCAGAGCCTCCTCGCGCAGTCGGCAGTTTTCCTTGGCTTCGAACCAGAGTGCGACCGCATTCTCGCGCGCGGAGACGCTTTGTTCATGTATGTCGAGCTTCAAACTGCGATCCCCAGGCCCTAAATAGCCGTCTGCATGGAACGTATTGCTGCAGAAGGCATTTTGTTCCGTGTCCGTCATCAAAATAAATTTATGACGAGAGCGCAAACCATCGCCGAAACTCCGGCGTAGTGAGTGCCACTGTTAGGGAGAGTATGCCTCATGACCAATTCCAGCCAGCCCGCTTTCCAATTCCCCACCGCTGAAATCGAAGTTGAACGTGCCGTCGCCGAGCTTCGTTATGGCAGACCGGTCCTGGTCACCGAGGGGGAGAGGAAACTTGCGGTCGTGGCGCTTGATTCCGTGGCACCGTCTCTTTTCGACCAGTTCGCGGCGGTCACGGAAGGTCGCCATAACCTTCTCCTGACCGCCCCCCGCGCCGCCCGTCTTGGCATCGCCACCGAGCGCGATGTGATCACGCCGCTGGCGGGCTTGTCATTCGACGCAGCGTCACGCCTGGCTTACGCTCTTGGTGCAGAAAAGCCGGCATTGTGGCAGCCTGCGGATGCGCTCGCGTCGCAATCCGCGGACCTTGCCCGTCTGGCGCTTCTGCTTCCGGCCATGGTACTCGCCGACGTCACCGCGATCGAGGACCGCTTCACCGGTTGCTGCGAAATCGCTTCGGCCCGGTTGAAGGGCGCCGATGTGGCGCGGCAGCGCTTCGAGAAGGTCGTTCGCACCCGCGTTCCCCTCAAGGATCTCGGGGATGCGGATTTCCTCGTCTTCCGGGGCGGCCTTTCCCAGAAGGATCAGGTGGCGATAGTGGTCGGTAAGCCGGATGTCTCCAAGACAGTCCCAATCCGCATCCACTCGTCCTGCATCACCGGAGATCTCTGCGGTTCGCTGAAATGCGACTGCGGCGACCAGCTGCGCAACGGCCTGGCTCTGCTGAAACAGGCCGGTGGCGGCGTCCTGCTTTATCTGGATCAGGAAGGACGCGGCACGGGGATTGGCGCCAAGATGCGCGCCTATGGGTACCAGCATCTCGGCCTCGATACGATTGACGCGGACGCCGAACTCGGCCTTGGCGAAGATCATCGCCGTTATGAGGCAGCTGTCGCGATGCTGCGTCATCTCGAGATTTCCAAGGTCGCCGTTTACACAAACAACCCGACCAAGATCGCCGGTCTGAAACTCGGAGGAATTGAGGTGGAGGCCAGGACGGCTGTGACCGGACGGGTCACGGCGGAGAACGAGAATTACCTGCGCACGAAGACGTTGCGTGCCGGCCACATGCTGGATCTGGAAACATTGGTCGCCGCGGAGTAACCTTCGGTCGGGCAGGGAGGATAGCGTCATGGCAAGCGAGCCGGAGCGGCTTGGCGGCGAGCGGTTGGGCGGTGCTTGGAGTGAAAATCTCTCGGGCTGGGCCGTGCAGCTGCGCGGGCGCCGCCCATTGTTGGCCGACACGTTCGCGGGACTTTCCGGTCTGTTCATCGCAACTTCCGTTGTCGCGCTGATCGTGTCTTTCCGCCTGCCGTTGGGGTGGGACTTCGTCGCCTCAACCATCCTGTCTCTGGCACTGATCTTTGCGCTGGTGGTCTACGCGCTGCCAGATTATCCACATCGCCGCTTTGGGGCCGCCAATCTGGTCACCGCATTTCGGGCCTGTCTCGTCAGCATGACAGGCGCGATCGTGCTGTGCTTCGACAGCCTTGCAGGGGCAGACACCGCCCTCTGGGTCTTGGTAGGCGTCGTGCTTTTTGCCCTCGCGCTTGATGGTGTCGATGGGCACCTCGCGCGCAGCTATGGTCACGAGTCTGCCTTTGGAGCCCGTTTCGACATGGAGGTGGATGCTCTCTTGATCCTTGTCCTGGCGCTGGCGGCTGCTCTTCTGGAAAAGGCAGGGTTCTGGGTGCTGTTGATCGGCCTTATGCGCTACGGTTTCGTGGCGGGCGGCTGGATCCTGCCGAAACTCAATGGGGAGCTCTTTCCCTCGTTTCGGCGCAAGCTGGTCTGCGTCCTTCAGATATCGGCGCTTTGCCTCATCCTGACCCCTTTTGTCACGCCGCCCTATTCCACTGGTATCGCGGCCATTGCCCTTCTGGCCCTCGTCTATTCCTTCACCGTTGACATTGTGTACCTCATCAGCCGCCCGGTGGCGCGATGACGGGGGTAGTTGCGCGCCTCTCCACGTCCTTCGGTCTGGTACGTTCGCTGGTCGTCTACTATGGCCAGCCCTGGCGGCGCTCCGCCCTGCGACGCTTCTATGACACGATCGTCAAGCCCGGCGATCTGGTATTCGATATCGGCGCTCATGTCGGCAGCCGAAGCCGCACTTTGCTAAATTTGGGCGCGCGTGTGGTCGCTGTTGAACCTCAGCCTGCTTTTGCCGATTTCATTGAAAGAAGATTTGCCGGCGAATTGACCGGGTTTGAACGCGTGGCGGTGGGGCGAAAACCTGGTGAGATCGACCTTCTGATTTCAACTCGCAACCCGACGGTCACCAGTATCTCGAGCAGTTTCGTGGAGACGGTAAAGCTCCACAAGGGCTTTGCGCGTGTTGTCTGGGACCGCAAGGTGACGGTTCCGATGGTCACCCTCGATCAGTTGATCTCGGCCTACGGCCTGCCAGCCTTCTGCAAGATCGACGTGGAGGGTGCCGAAGCGGAGATCCTCCATGGCCTGAGCAAGCCCATCCCGCTGATCGCATTCGAGTACATTCCTGCGATGCCCTCGGTGGCGTCGAATGCCATTGATCGTCTGATGGGCCTCGGTGGCTATCGATTCAACCGCGTCATCGGGGAGCAGCATCGCTTCGTCTGGGATCGCTGGAAGACGGCCGACGAACTGCTGGTAGAGCTATCCCAGATGTCGCCGGATACGCCGTCGGGCGATGTTTACGCCCGGATCCATAAGACATGAGCCCGGTCTCAGGCGCGGCGCGGCCTGCGGCGGATCGCTTCAAGCGACAGCAGGGCCAAGCCGGGTATCGCGCCGGCCAGAGAAAGCCCACCATAAACGATGCTGGCCGCCAAGCCTTCGGTCGAAGAGGCACCCATCAGTGGCCAAAGCGCCATTGCAACGGCCTCCCGGGTTCCCCAGCCACCAAATCCCGCAGGGATCAGCATGGCGATCAGACAGAGGGGGATGATCGTCAGGGCTGCGGTCCATGGAAGAGGCGCACCGACAGCGTCGCTGGCGACAAAGAAGGTCGCGATATAGGTCGATACGATCAGCAGGCTTGCCACGACCTGGATCACAAGGGCATTGCCACGAATGAAGGCGTGGGCGACATCGGCCCCGATCTCGGCGATCCATGTCAGGTGGCGCTTGGCAATGATCATTGCGCCGCCAAGCGCTGTAGCCACAAGCAGAAAACTAAGCACAAGGCGGAAGGCCTGACGACTTTCCTGCTCGCCGCCGAGTACCAGCGGCCAGACGAAGAGACCAGCAAGGGCCATCAGGAAAAACGCCATCTGCCCAGAGAGGCGCTCGAACAGCACGGCCTTTGCTGGCGTCTTCCATCCGCCGGGACCGGCATTGCGCATACGAAAGGCACGGACCGCGTCACCGGCCATGCCACCCGGCAGGCTCTGGTTCAGGAAACTTGCGACATAGTACTCGCTGATGGAGATCGGAACCGGGATGGTCTGGCCCAGGCGTGCAGCGGTGAAACGCCAGCGGAGCGCAGACACCACGATCTGAACCTGCACCAAAGCCAGACCCGCAATCACGTGCCCGCCCGAAATCTGCGAGAAAGCAGACTGCAGCGCGTCGAAATCCGTTCTGGATACGAGCAAGGCCAGAAGGGCGAGGAGTGCGAACGGGGCAAGGAGGCGCAGCGTGGACAAGCAGGGGTGTTTCCATCGGTCGTGAGGGGACTGTCAGAGAGCTATACGCAAAAGGCGGGGCAGCGGACTTTCATGACGGCTAAATCGGTCATACGCAATGAATACGCACGCATGACCAGGGAGGCTTCCTGATGGTGAGAAAAACAAGCATCCTCCGCTCTTGTGCAGGCTTCGTGCTCGTCACAGTGATTGCCTGGATCGCCTTCACCCTCCCGGACCGTATCGAGGCGATCGGCGCGCTGGCATTCGCTCGCCTTCCGCTCGAATGGCCGCTGCTCCTGCTCATGCTTCTCCTGGTGCCTCGACCCTGGCGTCGTTTCACCTCGCTTGCCTGCGGCTTGCTTCTGCTCCTGATCCTTTTCTTGAAGATTGCGGACATCGGTACCAGGGCCGCCTTCCAGCGCCCTTTCAATCCCTACCTCGACGCCAAGATGCTGGCGGATGGTTGGAACCTGATGTCGGGCACGATTGGATCGGTGGCCGCATTCGCAGGCGTAGTCGCCGGCATTGTAGGCCTTGCCCTTGTGCTGATGCTCTTTCTTGTTGCAGCACGCTGGCTGACAGATATCCCGCGCCCCGCTCGTTCCTGGCTGATCCTCGGCATGGTCGTAACGAGCGCTTTCGGCGGCGCGGCGATCCTGCTTGGCACGCCGCGGGTAGAGGCGCGTATGCCCGGCTATCTCAGCAACCGTCTCGCGCTCATCGTACGGTCGGTCCAGGATATGCATGTCTTCGAAACTGCGCTGGCTGAAGGGCAGGGACCCCGCGACGGTGCTGGCCTGTTCGAGAGGCTGCGGGACAAGGACTTCATTCTGATCTTTGTTGAATCCTATGGCCGTTCGGCTGTCGAGGATCCCCGCTATGCCGACATAACAAGACCCCGCCTGGAAAAGGTGGAGGCCGAGATCAGCGCGGCAGGACTGGCCTCCGCAAGTGCATGGGTTACAGCGCCGACGGTCGGTGGGCTCAGCTGGCTGGCGCATGGGACGCTGCTGTCTGGCCTTTGGGTTGATAGCCAGGCGCGTTACGATCGCTTGATGATCAGCCGACAGCCGAGCCTCAATCGCCTTTTCGGCGAAGCCGGCTGGAAGCCGATCGCGGCCATGCCGGCGATCACAATGGACTGGCCCGAAGCGTCCTATTACGGCTACCGACAGGTTCTGGCTGCCGCAGATCTGGATTACCGAGGCAAACCCTTCAATTGGGTGACCATGCCTGATCAGTACACGCTTTCCGCATTCGAGCGCCTTGGTCGAACGCCAGCCCGGGCGGCGGGCGAAAAGGTCATGGCAGAAATAGCCCTGATCTCCAGCCATGCGCCCTGGACACCGGTTGCGCGTCTTGTCGATTGGGATGCCGTCGGGGATGGCTCGATCTTCAACGAGCAGGCGGAAAGCGGCGATCCACCCTCCGTGGTCTGGGCGGATCCGGAGCGTGTGCGTCAGCAATATATCCAGACGATCGACTACTCGTTGGAAACGCTCGGCAGCTATATGGCGCGCTTTGGTCGGGATACCGTCTTCGTCATCCTCGGAGACCACCAACCGGCCGCGATCGTTACCGGGCCGAATGCCTCCCGCGCCGTGCCGATCCATGTCGTTACCGCCGACCAGGACCTGATTGCCGATTTCGAGCGTCAGGGTTTTGTTTCCGGCATGCTTCCGGCCCCGCAGACGCGCGAATGGCCGATGAACGAAATGCGCCAGGTGCTGATCGATCTCTTCAGCGCGCGGTGACGCCTGCGGGGCTCTCCTCGCGCGAGCCCAGCCGCGCCTGTTCCTGCTCGCGCCAGGCGCCGGGCGTCATGCCGGTCTGCCGGCTGAAGAACCGGGAGAAATAGGCGGGGTCCGAGAAGCCCAGCCGGAACGCCACCTCTTTGATGCTACCTGGGGTGAAGAGAAGTTCGCGCTGTGTTTCCTCGATCAGCCGCTGCGCCACGAGTTCCTGCGTGCCAAAGCCTGTCTTGGCCTTCAGCACCCGGTTTAGATGGGTTGGGGTAATTCCGAGTGCGTCCGCATAGAACGACGCCGGGCGATGATTGCGCACTTCCCGATGGAGGAGCGAGGAAAAAGCCTCGATCCGTCGATCATTTTCATCTGCGCCTTCGGTTTCCATGCGGTCCTGTGCGGCGAGGCGAGCGGTGAGCGCAAGTGCTGCGGCGAGCCCCGTCTCCATCAGCACCGTTCGCCCCGTCAGACGGCCCTGCCATTCAGCAGCAACCCGCAGCAGAGAGGCCACGACCAGTGCCCCATCCGGATCACCATCCGCAAGGCGCGTGATCTCAGGCTTCGAAAGGAAGCGCCCCAGCGCATTCGGTTCACCCGGCCGAACCGGCAGGCGGCTCGCCAGAAAGGTGAACACATAGCCGTCGATATCAGGCGAAAATCGGAACCCGTGGCCGATCGACGGCGGTACGGTGACGATGGAGACGGGTTCGAAACGGGCAACTTCGCCGTCAAAGACGGCATCGCCTGAACCACCCGTGACCAGAAGGATCTGAAAGTAGCGTTCATGCCGATGCAGGCCGATTTCCCAGTGATGAAGCGCGCTGCGCGCTGGTATCGTCTCGCAATGCACCCAAAAGCGTGATCCTGACGGATCATCTTCGCCATAGAGTTCATAGGTGGGGATCGAGGCTTTCGCCTGTGATTTGCGTTTCATCATGTTCGATTTGTGCAACAAAAGACGTGATGTGTCCATTGTTGCGCAGCCGGCTTCGGCTGAAAACTTGCCGAAAGACAAGTTGAGTGCGCCATGGGAGGAAAACATGCGGACCAAAGTCGCCATCATCGGATCAGGGCCGTCCGGCCTTCTGCTTGGCCAGCTTCTGACGAATGCAGGAATCGACAACATCATCATTGATCGCGTCGGCAAAGATCATATTCTTGGCCGTGTCCGTGCAGGCGTCCTCGAAGAAGGGGCCGTTGCGCTGATTGACCGTGCAACGGTCGGAGAGCGTCTGCATCGTGAAGGTCTACCCCATGACGGCTTCTCGCTCGCCTTCGACGGTCGCGATCACCGCATTGACCTCTTTGACCTGACCGGCGGCAAACGTGTCATGGTCTATGGTCAGACGGAGCTGACGCGCGACCTGATCGAGCGTCGTGAGCGGGATGGCGGGGTGACGATTTATGATGCGGCGAATGTCCTGCCCTCTGGTTTCGATGGCGATCACCCCTATGTGACCTTTGAGAAGAATGGCGTTACGCAGCGCATCGATTGCGACTTCATCGCCGGTTGTGATGGCTTCCACGGCGCCAGCCGCAAGGCCGTCCCCGAGCATGCGATCAAGACCTACGAGAAGGTCTATCCTTTCGGATGGCTTGGCATCCTCGCGGACGTGCCGCCGGTCAATCACGAACTGATCTACGCCAATCACCCGCGCGGCTTCGCTTTGTGCTCCATGCGCTCGGAAACCCGCAGCCGCTACTACGTGCAGTGCTCGCTCGACGATACTGTCGACATGTGGTCGGACGAACGTTTCTGGGACGAGATTCGCAGGCGCCTGCCTGCACACCATGCCGAAGCCATGGTGACGGGGCCAAGCTTTGAAAAGTCGATTGCGCCGCTGCGCTCCTTCGTCGCCGAGCCCATGCGCTTTGGCCGCCTGTTCTTGGTCGGCGATGCCGCCCACATTGTTCCGCCAACCGGTGCCAAGGGCCTCAATCTCGCGGCCTCAGATGTTCACTACCTGATTGGCGGACTGCTTGAGCATTATCAGGAAAAGTCAGATGCCGGCCTCGACGCCTATTCGATGCGTGCTTTGAAACGCGTGTGGAAAGCCGTTCGCTTTTCCTGGTCGATGACCACATTGCTGCACCGTTTCCCCGATACGGGTGATTTCGGACAGAAGATCCAGGAAGCCGAACTCGACTATCTGACCCACTCGCGCGCCGCTTCCACCGCCATGGCGGAGAACTATGTAGGCCTGCCTTACTGACGCTCCAGACATCGCGCGGGGCCCCTTGTCAAACATCAATTGTTTGCTAGACTTACAAAATAGCGGACCGCGGGATACGGTGCCGTTTGGAGAGCTGCCGCCGTCAGCCGGAGGGAATCGATCTGAGATCGATGGCTGTGGCGGACCTGATCACGGGCGACTGCCCGGTTCATCGGCGCTAATAACACAGGAGGAGATTCAATCATGAATATGCATATTTCGCTGCTGATCAACGGCGTGGAAAAGTCGGCGTCAAGCGGACGGACCTTCACGCGTATCAATCCCTTTACCCAGGAAGTGGCAACCACTGCGTCAGCTGCCAGCCTCGAAGACGCGGCTGCTGCCGTCGACGCTGCCGCTGCCGCCTTCCCGGCATGGTCGAAGACAGGCCCCGGCGAGCGTCGCAAGATCCTCCTGAAAGCCGCAGACATCATGGAATCCAAGACGGCGGAGTTCTCCGATCTGGTCGTTGCCGAAACCGGCGCGACCGGCCATTGGGGCGCCTTCAACGTCATGGTCGCCGCCAGCATGCTGCGTGAGGCGGCCTCGATGACGACGCAGATCTCCGGCGAGGTCATTCCCTCCAACAAGCCAGGCTCCCTGTCGATGGGCATGCGCCAGGCCGTCGGCGTCTGCCTCGGCATTGCGCCGTGGAATGCTCCGATTATTCTCGGCACGCGCGCCGTCGCTATGCCGCTCGCCTGCGGCAACACGGTCATCCTCAAGGCGTCTGAACAGTGCCCCGGCACGCACCGCCTGATTGCTCAGTGCCTCGTCGAAGCTGGTCTCCCGACCGGCGCGATCAGTGTCATCACCAATGCGCCTGAAGACGCGGCCAAGATCGTTGAAGCGCTGATCACCAATCCGGCAGTCAAGCGCGTCAACTTTACCGGCTCCACCAAGGTCGGCAAAATCATCGGCGAGCTCTGCGGCCGCAACTTGAAGCCGGCCCTGCTGGAACTCGGCGGCAAGGCGCCGCTCGTCATCCTCGACGACGCCGATATTGATGCAGCCGTCAACGCCGCCGCCTTCGGTGCCTTTGCCAACATGGGCCAGATCTGCATGTCGACAGAGCGCATCATTGTCGACGAAAAGATCGCAGATGAATTCGTTTCCAAGCTTGCCGCCAAGGCCTCGAAGCTGCCGGCCGGCGATCCCAAGGGCCATGTCGTTCTCGGTTCGCTGATCAGCCTGGAATCCGCAAAGAAGATGGACGACCTGATCTCTGACGCTGTCTCCAAGGGCGCCAAGCTCGTTGCCGGCGGTAAGCGCGAGGGCAGCGTCGTCGAGGCGACCCTGCTCGACAATGTCACGCCGGAGATGCGGATGTATTCGGAAGAGAGCTTCGGCCCTGTTAAGCCGATCATCCGTGTGAAGGGCGAAGAAGAAGCGATCCGGATCGCCAATGACACTGAATATGGGCTCTCGGGTGCAGTCTTCAGCCGTGACATCCGGCGCGCGATGGCGGTAGCTGCGCGCATCGAGTCGGGCATTTGCCACATCAACGGCCCGACGGTCTTCGATGAGCCGCAGATGCCGTTTGGCGGCGTCAAGGGCAGTGGCTACGGCCGCTTCGGCGGTAAGGCGGCCATCGCCGAGTTCACCGAACTGCGCTGGATCACGATCGAGGATCCGAACCAGCACTACCCCTTCTGATCCTACAAACTGCAACGGCCGCCTTTCGGGCGGCCGTTCTCATGATTTCAGGCGCAGAGCCGATCAGTCGTTTTGGCTATTGCGCGGCAAGATATCGGCATAGATCCGTTTCAGTCCGTCGACGAATTGCTCCAGCTCCTCATCCGAAAAGCGCGAGGTGAAGCGCAATTCATGCTGCTCCTGGATGTTGCGGGCCTGCTTGAGGATCTCAATCCCGTCTCCCGTCAAAAGCAGCTCCTGCCGCCGCCGGTCCACTGCCGATGGCTGACGCTCCAACAGGTTTCGGCTCTCCAGCCGGTTGACCAGCGCCATCATCGTGGCACGATCCATGCTGAGCTGATTGGCAATATCGATCTGGCTCACTTTTGGATTGGCCGCGATAAGTTCAAGCACGGCGAACTGCTTCTGGGTCAGCCCGATGTCCCCCATCGCCGCAGTGTAGTCCTGATAGATGGCGACATTTGCCATGCGTAGGTGGAAGCCGAGGATTTCGTCGAGACGGCCTGTGCGCAATGGCGCGCCGACTTCGAATACATCATCATCATTGGCCGGCTTCAGGTCATTATGTCGAGTCATGGCTCCTCTTCCAATCACGCGGCATCGAATTAGCTTCCCATTCATGATCACTTTCGACTGCAACAGTCAAATTCCCGCTTGTAAAACACGGAACCAAGAAATAGTATGCGTAACATACAATTCGCCGTGGAGGCCCGCTTGGGTGGCGATGGGAGGATGAATATGCAGCCTGAATTTCAAACGGCGGCGATGGGAGTGGGGGCCGTCGGACTGGAGACGGACGATCCGTTGATCTATCGCGCCCTGGTCAGCCCCAAGCGGCAGGCCGTTGTCGACGTTGCGAAGGGTCGGGCCGAGACCTACGGGCAGTTGGATGAGGCGGTCGGTCGCGGTGCCGCGCTGATCGCGAAACTTACGAACGGTCTTCCTCTTTCGCAGCGGATCGCGTTTCTCGGTCGCAACTCGATCGAGCAGATCACGGTCTGTCTCGCCTGCCAGCGTGCGGGCCATGTTTTTGTCCCGTTAAACTGGCGCCTCGGCGCATCCGAACTTGGGCAGATCATCGCCGACTGCGAGCCTGCGCTTCTTCTTCATGACGTCGAATTCGCCAAGGTGCTTGCTGATGTCAAGACGGTATTGCCCCGGACCATTGCCATCGAGGGTGACGGCGGATGGAGTAACATGCTCGCCGGAGCCGAGCGCGCGCAACCGGTGCCGATGGAGGCTGATGCGCCCTGCATCATGCTCTACACATCCGGGACGACAGGCAGCCCGAAGGGCGTCATCATCACGCGGCGCAACGCCTTCGCCTCGGCCGTGAATTTTGCCATTGTCGGAGAGGTCACCAGCCGTTCCGTTGCGCTTTGCGATCTCCCCTTCTTCCATACGATTGGCCTCGTGGCGATCGGGCGGACGACGTTGATGATGGGCGGACGTCTCGTCATCTCGGATCGCTTCCTGCCGGAGCGGACGCTCTCTGTCCTTGGAGATGCCGCGCTCGGGGTAACGCATTACTTCGCCGTCCCGCAGATGGCAGCGGCTCTGCGCAACGCACCGGGCTGGGATCCGGCAGCCCTGAAGGCGCTGCAGGCCATCTTCATTGGTGGAGCCCCGCTGTCGCCTGCGCTGATCGACACTTTCCTGCAGGATGGCATTCCGCTCGTCAACGGCTACGGCATGAGTGAAGCCGGCACCGCGATCCACATGCCGCTTGATCGCGAGGCCGTGGCGCGGCATCCCGGCAGCGTCGGTTTCCCCGCACCGCTGCTCGCCCTCCGTCTTGTCGGTGAGGACGGCCAGGACGTTGCGGATGGTGAAGTCGGAGAAATCTGGCTCAAGGGGCCGTCGATCACACCTGGCTACTGGAACAAGCCAGGTGAGACAGCCCGAGCCTTTGTCGGCGAGTGGTACCGGACCGGTGATCTCGGGCGCCGCGCGGAAGGAGGGGTGATCCACGTGCCGGACCGCCTGAAGGACATGTACATTTCAGGCGGCGAAAACGTCTTCCCGGCCGAGGTCGAAGCAGTTATCGGCGCACACCCCAAGGTCCGGGACGTCGCGGTACTCGGGCTCCCCGATCCCAAATGGGGTGAATGCGGTATTGCCTTCATCGTGGCGCAAGCCGATGCGCCTTCCGCGGAGGAGATCCTTGTCCACTGTGCCGAACGCCTCGCATCGTACAAACGGCCGAGCCGCATCGTCTTCCTCGAACAGATCCCGCGAACCGCATCAGGCAAGGCGCAGAAGCACATCCTGCGCCAGACCCATGCCAACAGCTGAACACCAATGCACCGGCCACAGCGCCCCAGGAATGCCTCAAGGAGCCAAACATGACTGATAAGAACACCACACCAGATCCGGTCCTTGTCGAATTCGACAATGGCATCGCATTCGTGACGCTCAACCGCCCGGAAAAGCGCAACGCGATGAACCCGGCGCTCAATATCCGCATGCTGGAAGTACTGGACGAACTGGAGGCCGATGACCGCTGTGGCGTGCTCGTCCTGCGTGGCGCTGGCCAGTCCTGGTCGGCCGGCATGGATCTGAAGGAATACTTCCGCGAGAATGACGGCAAGGGCCGTGCAGCAGTGCTGAAAAGCCGCCGCCAGTCGGGCGGCTGGTGGAATCGCCTGATGTATTTCGAAAAGCCGACCATCGCCATGGTCAACGGCTGGTGCTTCGGCGGCGCCTTCACGCCGCTGGTGTCGTGTGATCTCGCGATTGCCGCCGACGAGGCGACTTTCGGCCTATCGGAAATCAACTGGGGCATCCTGCCGGGCGGCAATGTCACCCGCGCCGTGGCCGAGGTGATGAACCATCGTGATTCGCTCTACTACATCATGACCGGTGAGACATTTGGCGGCCAGAAAGCCCGTGAAATGGGCCTCGTCAATGAATCGGTGCCTCTGGCCGATCTTGAAACCCGCGTCCGCGCCCTCTGTGCCAGCCTTCTGGAAAAGAACCCGACAGTCCTGAAAGCCGCCAAGGACACCTTCAAGCGGGTGCGCAATATGCCCTGGGAGCAAGCGGATGATTACATCTATGCGAAGCTCGAGCAGATGCTCTTTCTCGACAAGAGCAATGGCCGCGCCGAAGGCCTGAAGCAGTTCCTCGACGACAAGACATACCGCCCCGGTCTCGGCGCCTACAAGCGCTGAGCCGTTTCCGAATGTGGACTGTGGATCAGTGGCGCCTGTACGCGCCGCTGACCCGGCAAGTCCTGCCTCAACGGCCTAGATCTATCGCCGCCGTCTCCATCGATACCTGCAACCGTTACCTGTATTTCGCCTCGGCAATCGGAACGATCATCCCTGTAAAGCATTATAGGAATAAGCGGATCGTCGAGCAGATGAAACGGACTTCCCCGGGATTTTCCGGGGGACGAAGGGCAGGCTGCGCGTTACCGCCAAAAAGGAGAACGAAAATGGGTTCCACATCCGATAAGATTTCCGGCAAGGCAAACGAACTGACCGGCAAGGCAAAGCAGGCGGTCGGTGACGCCACCGACAATCACAGCATGGAAGCCAAGGGCGCTGCCCAGGAAGCCAAGGGCCATGGCCAGCAGGCCAAGGGCGAAGCCAAGGACGCCGTGAAGAACGTCGTCGATAAGGCCTAAGTCTCATCGAATTCAGCGTTTGGCCCGCCACTGGCGGGCCTTTTGCTGTCCATGACAGAGTAACCTGAGGGAAGACCAGATGGTTACGTCGTCAGGGGGGGGGCGGAGCCCAGTCATGCATCGTAGCGTGCGATCTCGATTCCCGCCTGCAGATAACTTCCAGCTTCGGTCTTGAACCTGATACGGCCTGCGCGTGCCGCGATGATTTGGGTTTCCATCTTCATCGCTTCCATTACGGCAAGCAGGTCGCCGGTTTGGACTTCCGCACCGTCTTCGACCTTGAACGACTGCAGCGTGCCCGAAATGGGCGCTGCAATGCTGAGATCGTCTTCCGGCTTGGCAGATGCGGTCTCCGCACCAGGGGCAGTCCTCTTAGAGACATTGCCGAGGCCAGACAGCAGCATGGCCGGGATCGCCAACTCGTGTCTCTTGCCATCAATCTCGACATGAGTCCGGATCAGTGACGTGTCAGAGACCGGCTCCGGACGGGGGGCAGACGCCAGCGTCTCTGCGAAATCCGTTTCAATCCAGCGCGTGTGTACGCGGAATCCATCTTCACCGATGAAGTCCCGACTGTCCATGGCAGCCCGATGGAAAGGCAGGACGGTCGCGACACCCTCGATGGTGAATTCGGCGAGCGCGCGGCGAGCACGTGCCAGCGCCTGCTCGCGCGTCGCCCCAGTGACGATCAGCTTTGCCATGAGAGAATCGAAGGTCCCGGGAATGGTGGAGCCGCTAACGACGCCGGTGTCCAGACGAATGCCGGGACCCGAGGGCGGATCAAAACGCGTGATCGCACCCGGCGTCGGCAGGAAACCGCGTCCAGGATCCTCTGCATTGATGCGGAATTCGATCGAGTGGCCGCGCGGGGCGGGGGTGTCCACAACCTCAAGCGCCTTGCCCTCGGCAATCCGAAACTGCTCGACCACCAGGTCAATCCCCGTCGTTTCTTCGGTGACGGGATGCTCAACCTGCAGGCGCGTGTTTACCTCCAGAAACGAGATCGTGCCATCGACCCCGAGCAGGAACTCAACCGTACCTGCTCCGGAGTAACCCGCAGCCGCGCAGATCTTGCGCGCCGCCTCATGGATCTCTTCACGCTGAGCGTCGCTAAGGAACGGTGCTGGCGCCTCTTCGACGAGCTTCTGATTGCGCCGCTGCAGGGAACAGTCGCGTGTGCCGAGAACCAGTACATTGCCATGTTTGTCGGCCAGGACCTGTGCCTCGATGTGGCGTGGCCGGTCGAGGAAGCGTTCAAGGAAGCATTCGCCACGTCCGAAAGCCGCCTCGGCCTCGCGCACCGCCGAATGAAAGAGTTCCGCCACCTCTTCCATCTTCCAGGCGACTTTGAGTCCGCGCCCGCCGCCGCCATGCGCGGCTTTGATTGCGACGGGAAGCCCGTGCTGCCTGGCGAAGGCCATGACTTCTTCCGCAGTCTCGACGGGGCCGTCGCTGCCAGCCACCAGCGGTGCCCCTACGGAGAGGGCGATCCGTCGGGCCTCGACCTTGTCGCCCAGTGCCTCGATCACATGCGGATCCGGTCCGATCCAGATGAGACCCGCCGCCTGCACGGCCCGGGCGAACTCGGCGCGCTCGGAGAGAAAGCCATAGCCCGGGTGCACAGCATCGGCGCCGGAACGTTGGGCAATGTCGATCAGCTTCTTAATATCCAGATAGGTCTCCGCCGGACGGCTGCCACCAAGGCCATAGGCCTCGTCCGCCAATTGGACAAACAGCGCATCCATATCGGGATCAGCATAGACCGCCACGGACTGGATCCCGTAGTCACGGCACGCGCGAATGATGCGCACGGCGATCTCGCCACGATTGGCGATCAACACTTTCTTCATCGTGGTCTCCTCACTGTCTCTCTGGCAACCATCAGTGCGGTACGGATCATGCCGGGTCGGGCACGATGTCGGCGAACTGCGTGATGGGCCGGAATCGAATTTTGGCGTTCACCGGGATCTGCCCGGCAAGATCGAGATGATATTCCGCGACGGTTCCGATCACCGGATAGCCACCGGTCAAAGGATGGTCGGCGAGAAAAAGTACCGGCTGCCCGCTATGCGGAACCTGTATCGCCCCAGTGGCAGTGCCTTCGCTTGGAAGTTCGGCCTTGTCCTTCCGCTCCAAAGGTTCGGCGCCAAAGAGCCGGATGCCGACCCGGTTCGACTGTGGCGTCACGTCGAAAACCTGGGTCGATAGTGTCTCGATGCCATGATCGGTAAACCAGTCGCTCCGCGGGCCCATGATCACGTCCAAAGTCACAGTCTCTCCAGGAGCCGGGCAGTCGAAGGCGGGTAGCTCGGTCAGCGAAACCGGGGAGAGAGAGCGATCGTGGTTCTTGATCGCCAGCACCGCGCCCACGCCGACGGGTTCGGGGCCGACAACAGCAAGTGTGTCCGTCGAAGCGCTGCCGAGCACGGGTGCTATATCCAGGCCCCCTCGGAGGGCAAGATAGCTGCGCGCCCCCTTGGGCGCAAAACCGAGGGTTACGGTGTCGCCTGGTTCAAGCGAGATCGGCATATAACATTCGGCAGCATGGGTCCGGCCGGCTGCGTCCCGGATCGAAATCGGGCAGGGTGCGCCGGTCAGCGCCATCACGGTCGCTCCTGAGACCTCAAAGGCAAAACCGCCGAGCGTAATCTCAAGACAGGCAGCCTCTATGGGGTTGCCAACGATGCGGTTCGCCGCCCGAAATGCCCCCTGGTCCAGCGCTCCGGAGGAGGAGACACCTTGGCCGGCTTGGCCGAAGCGACCGAGGTCTTGCACGAGAGCGGGCATGGGGGCTGCGGTCACCGTGATGGTCGTCGTCGAGCTTTGCTCTACCACCTCATCCTCCGAGGCATCCGACGGCGCAATGACTGTTGTGGTCTGAGCACGCTTGGCGAGATCGAAGAAGCGGACACGGTACCCCGGCTGGAAGAGCGCAGGCGGCTCCCGCGTCAGGTCCCACATTCCGATCGGCGTGGTGCCTATGATCTGCCAGCCGCCCGGGCTCGCCTGAGGATAAACGCCGGAAAACGCACCCGCGAGCGCGACGGAGCCAGCCGGAATCTTCGTTCGCGGGCTTTGCCGTCGCGGCACATGCAGGGCCGGGTCGCCTCCGACAAGATAGCCGAATCCGGGGGCAAAGCCGCAGAAGGCGACGGTGTATTCGCTGGTTGTATGGCGCTCGATCACTTCGGTTGCCGAGAGTCCGGTCAGGTTTGCGACATCCTGCAGATCCTCACCATCATAGACCACCGGAATCTCGACGAGCATGTCCGACGGCGGGATCTTGCCCGAGAGATCCCGCTGGGCGATCGCCGCCGCTAGCCGTTCCGCCGTCAGTATCTCCGGTTTGAAACGGATCATCACCGTGCGCGCGGCCGGCACGATATCGACGATACCGTCGACCGGCTCCGCCTCCAGCGAGGCAAAGAGCGCGAGCGTCTCGTCGAGATCCTTCAACTCGACGATCAGAACGGTCAGGCTGACGGGGAGAAAACGCATCGGGGCCTCAGGCGTGATAGGCGGAATCGGGAATGTCGGTGATGAACATGTGCCCGGGTGCATGAGTGATGGCAAACGGAACTTTGGATGCCATCACGGCAGCTTGAGGTGTGACGCCACAAGCCCAGAAGACAGGCACCTCGCCCGGCTCAATGCGCACGGCATCACCGAAGTCTGGCGTGCCGAGATCGGTAATCCCAAGCTCTTCAGGCGCACCGATATGAACGGGCGCACCATGCACGGCGGGGAAGCGTCCGGAGATCGTCGCCGCATCGGCAACCCGTGACGCAGGAATGGGGCGCATCGAGACGACCAGATTGCCTTGCAACCGACCCGCAGACCGGCAGGGGCGATTGGTCAGATACATCGGCACATTCGACTTGTCGGTGATGTGGCGGACCTCGATGCCCGCCTCCATCATCGGCGTTTCGAAGGTGAAGCTGCAGCCGATCAGGAAGCTGACGAGATCGGGATGTTCGGCCCATGCTTCGGTCGCATCGGTCACTTCCTCAGCGAGTTTGCCATCGCGCCAGATCCGGTAGAGCGGCACATCGCAGCGCAGATCGGCGCCTCCGGCGAGCACCGTCGCATGCGAACCCGGATCGGAGACGTCGAGCACTGGACAGGCCTTGGGATTACGCTGCGCGTAGAGCAGGAAATCGAAGGCCCAGTCCCGTGGAAGCACGATCATGTTCGCCTGCGTGAATCCAGGCGCCACGCCCGAGGTCGGTTCAACCGCGCCCGTGCGATAGCGCTCACGAGCCGCCCGCGCTGCCGCCGTATCGACATGCCGCAGAGTGTCGAGATTGATCATCGAATTTCTCCTGTGGAAGCCTCAGCGCGGAAGAAAGGACCGCACAAGGATGCCATCCTTTTCGAAGGCCTCGCGGATCTCGCGTGCGATTGCGACCGCGCCGGGGCTGTCACCGTGCACGCAGATGGACTGCGCGTCGATCTTGATCGTGGAACCGTCGATGGCCTCGATTGTGCCTTCGTGTGCAAGCTGCAGCATACGCCTGGCGATGAGGCCCGCATCATGCAATACGGCGCCAGCTTCGCGGCGTGACACCAGCGCGCCCGAGGCTGTGTAGGCGCGGTCGGCGAAGGCTTCTGCGACCACCTTGAGCCCCGAGGCACGCGCGAGATCGAGAATGGGCGAACCTGCCAGCCCCATCATCACCAGATCGGAATCGGTCGCCTTGATGCCGTCGATGACGGCCTGCCCCTGCTTCGGGTCGTGAGCGATGCGGTTGTAGAGCGCCCCATGTGGCTTCACATAGCCCACAGTCACGCCAGCGGCAGCGGCGACACCTTTCAGCGCGCCGATCTGGTAGATCACATCGGCCGTCAATTCAGCCGGGGTGACATCCATGTCGCGCCGGCCGAAGCCGACGCGATCCGGATAGGAGACATGCGCTCCGATCGAAACGCCGCGCTCGGCGGCAGCCTTCACCGTCTTCAAGATGCCCACCGGATCGCCGGCATGGAAACCGCAGGCAACATTGGCGCTGGAGACGATTGCGAGCATGGCCTCGTCGTCGCCCATGGCCCACGCGCCAAAGCTTTCCCCGAGGTCGCTGTTCAGATCGATGGCGGTCATGTCTTCCTCCCTTTGGTGTCCGTTACGCGGCGGTCAGCAGCGCGAAGATCGGCCCGATCGACTTGTAGCCCATGTACCAGGTGAGCGCGCAAGTCAGTGCTCCCAGGATCAGCAGCCAGCGCGGATAGCGGTAACCGCCCATCAGGTCGGACCGGGCCCAGCCCGCATAGATGAAGATTGTCAGGCCGATCGGCAGGATGAGGCCGTTCAGACCGCCGACGAAGACCAGCATCTGCGCAGGTGGCGTCGTGATGATGATGTAGAAGAACAGGGAGACGGCGATGAAGATGACGGTCGCGATGTTGCGGGCGCGTTCGGTCATGTCCTTCTTGAAGACGGTGATGAAGGACACCGAGGTGTAGGCCGCGCCGATCACGGATGTGATGGCTGCCGCCCAGAAGATCGCGCCGAAGATGCGCATGCCGACATCGCCGGCGGCAGCCTGGAAGGCCTGGGCTGCCGGGTTGGCACCAGCACCGGTGACGTCGATTGCGACGCCGCTGGCGACAACGCCGAGGATGGCGAGGAATAGTACGTAGCGCATGACGCCGGTGACCGCGATGCCGGTCAGTGCGGCGCGGTTGACGGCGCCGAGGTTCTCGATACCGACGGTGCCCTTGTCGAGCAGACGGTGGGCTCCGGAATAGGTGATGTAGCCGCCGACCGTGCCGCCGACGATCGTCGTGATCGTGGCAAAATCGATGGTGCTCGGCAGGAAGGTCTGGAAGAACGCATCGCCGACCGGCGGCTGAGATACGACCGCGACGTAGATGGTCAGCACAATCATCATCAGGCCTGCGACCACGATGACGCGGTCGATCGCGACACCTGCGCGGTGCGAGAGGAAGATACCGATTGCGATCAGAGCACTGATCGATCCGCCGAGTTTCGGATCAAGCCCGAGAAGCGCATTGAGGCCAAGGCCCGAACCGCCGATATTGCCGATGTTGAAGAACAACCCGCCGACGATGACGAGGATCGCAAGCACATAGCCGGTGCCGGGGATGGCGGCGTTCGCGATGTCGGAGGCGCGCATCTTGGTCAGGGTGACGATCCGCCAGATGTTCAGCTGAACGACGAAGTCGATCAGAATTGAAGCGAGGATCGCAAAGGCGAAGGCGGAGCCTAGCTTCGTGGTGAACGTGGCCGTCTGCGTGATGAAGCCCGGCCCTATGGCAGACGTCGCCATCAGGAAGATCGCGGCGATCAATGCGCCCCGGCGTGTCTTGGCGGACATGCCGCCGGATGCGGCCCCACCGGCCGTTGTCGAAGTCTGTTCCATGTGCCCCTCTCGGTTGGCCTGTCCCCGGCTTGGAGCGGGGATCGTTTCTTTACCTACGCGGCTAGCCTCTCGCGGTTTCACAATCCTGTCAATATTGTTCAACGATTTTCTTCGATCGTTCTACCTTTATGCCTATAACTTGTGCAGGCTGATCTGCGATTGTGCGGAAGTCAGATCTTCCGGAACAATTTTTGGTCCTAGTTTGCTCCGCTCCTTGCTGCTCTTCTGCTCATGGATGATAAAGCGGCGTCCGCTTCGCGATTGTGTTGTGGTCGCCGGTGCGCCTGGTACCGGATACTTCGCGTTCCTTGGAGAATTTGATGGCAGTGACGGAGACGACAGCGGCTTTGGCGCCTCGCCTGGCGGAAGCAATTCGTGACAGACTGATTAGTGGCGAGTTGAAGCCTGGCCAACGCCTTTCCGAGGCGGCTCTCTGTGCCGATTTCGAGGTATCCCGGAATTCGCTGCGTGAAGCTTTTCGGCTTCTGACCAAGGAAGGCCTGCTCCAGCACGAACCGAACCGAGGTGTCTTCGTGGCCACGCCCAGCATGGCCTCGATCATCGATATCTACCGCGTCCGCCGCCTTGTCGAGGGCCAGGCACTCGCCAATGCCTATCCCAATCACCCGGCTGTCGAGCGGATGCGTTCGGCGGTAAAGACAGCGCAGGACGCTCGCGATCGCAACGACTGGACGGCTGTCGGCAGCGAGAACATGAAATTCCACGCTGCGATCGTCGATCTCGCCGATAGCCAGCGGCTGAACGGCTTCTACGCCCAGATCGCCGCCGAGCTGCGTCTGAGTTTCGGCCTTCTGAAGGAACCTGAGCTGCTGCATGGGCCCTATGTCGAAATGAACGCTGCCATCCTGGAGAAGCTGGAAGCGGGAGACCCGAAGGGCGCTGCGGCTGCCCTTGAAGTCTATCTTGTGCAATCCGAGCGCACAGTGCTGGCCGCCTTTTCCCGCATCTGAACAGAGGACGGTGATCACCGGGCACCATAGTGCCGGTGGAAGAATATAAAGCCTGGGACAGCCCCCAGACTCGCGGACAGCCGGACTTGGCCGCCGTGCCTTGAGCACAAAGCTTGTTGGTTGCGGCTCAAGCCGTGTGAACCGCTTCCTCGGCGGTTTCACTGGCTTCCTTGAAGCGTGCCTCGAATTCGAGCCGCAGCGCACGTCGGGTTTCAGCCGCGCGCTGTCGGCGCTTGCGGACTTCATTGACGGGTTCGTAAGGCGGGACAGCAGTCGGCCTGCCTTCAGCGTCCACTGCAACCATGGTGAAGTAACAGGAATTGGTGTGCCGCCGCTCACCCGTACGAATGTTCTCGGCTTCGACCCGGATGCCTATTTCCATCGAGGTTCGCCCCGCCTGATTGATTGAGGCGCGGAAGGTCACAAGTTCGCCCACATGGATCGGCTGGCGGAAAACGACCTGGTCGACCGACAGTGTGACTGCGTATTGCTTCGAATAGCGTGAGGCACAGGAATAGGCGACCCGGTCGAGAAGATTGAGCAGGGCGCCCCCATGCACCTTGCCGGAAAAATTGGCCATGTCGGGTGTCATCAGGACGACCATCTCGAGCTGGCTGGTGTCATGCGCATCGTCCATCAGAGGCCCCCCGGCTGCGTTGAACTTGCCATCCTATTGCACTGCGTCATGGCTGCAAGTCCACGGGAGTGCGGTTCTCGTTGAAAAGCTCAGGCGGCCGATCGTCTCAGGTTTTCTGCCTGGTCGGCACTCTCGGCAACCCAGCACCAGAAGGAGAGGTGGAAGTCGCGAATTTCGCTGAGCATCTGCGGCGTTAGGGCAATCTGATGGCCCCGCCGATCCTGCCGGATGAGGCTGCGCGCCTCGGCCCCATTGAGGACATTGCGCAGGTGGGAATGCGAAATCCCCAGCCTCTCTGCCAGTTGTCGCGTCTCCAGAAGAAACCACCGCGTTTGCTGCTCGCCGGACTGTTCATAATGCGCACGCAAAAGGGCAAGTGCAATCCGGTCTCCGCAGTCGAAACTATCGAACCAGGACCAAGCATCGCGGCGGGAGGCCATGTGTGCCCGAACTCTGTCCAGCATCAATCTCGCTGCCGCGATGTAACGCAGAGCAAATTCTTCGTCGCTTTTCAGGCGGTGGGTGCTCCCGATCGGCAGAATACCAGCGACTTCGGCGCAGGTCATGTGATGGGAGAGCCATGTCTTGAGACCGTCCAGCAACGGGGGGCGCGCCACCAGGATCTTTGCCCGCCGGTCCTCGGCATGATCAACGGCCTCAATGAATCGTGCAAACCGCAGCAGGGTGAAGAAGGATGCCAATGTGCGAGAGCGCCCCATCTCCGCTTGGATCCGCGTCAGTGTCGGACGTTCCCCGAGCCCCAGTTCCGCCTCGCAATGCATCACGGCGAGGAGGCCTGCAGCATGCGACTGCAGATTGCGTCCAAAGATCTTGTTGATCAGCTTCTCGCCGAAATGCATCGGCAGGATGCTGTTGGCACAGTAGCGGATGGCGTCCTCATAAGCCTGGTCGTCCAGCCTTGCCTGCGATACGTCCATGCCTCTGCAGCTCCCTCACTGTAGCAAAGCAAAGCTACCATGCTGCGCCGCGCTCTGCCGTGACGGCCATTACACTGCGTCTGCGCATGATGGAATTTAAGCGCTCTTGCGCATCCATGCAGATTTTGCACTCCTCGAATCACGGAATCAAAAGAAATATGCCTGTGCCGGACCCTGCCGGCGCGTCCGCCGGGGCATGCCCGAATTGCCGCCGCACCTAACCTTGTTGCAGACCGTTTCAACACGGGCGTCTCCGATTCTCGCCCACTGCTTTGCCGTCATGCCCCGGCGGATTGTCGACCGAGGACGGTGAGATCACCACTGGCAGCGAAGGCTGCAAAGATGAGCTCACCGCTGCTCGGTACGAGCGCGGTCAGTGCTGTGATGTTGACCTGATGGGTGACGAGAACGAGCGGTGGACCAGGAGGCCTGCTGCTCAGCCATGTTTTCAGCGATGCCGTCTGCCCTTTGCCCTCCGCCGGCGTTCCAAAGAACGAATTTAGCAAAGGTTGGTGCAGGACCGGACCAAGCCCGAGCAGGTTGGCAGTGTCCAGACATCGGCACCATTGGCTGGAATGCACCTCCGCCTCTGCAACGCCATTGGTCTGGAAGAGCAGTCCGATCCTCAGGGCCTGTGCCCGTCCTTCGCCAGAAAGGTTGCGTTGGGTGCTGCAGTCGCCGATCCTCATGCCGGGCGGGTCGCCGACACCCGGTGCTATTGCGTGGCGCAAGAGCACGAAGGCGTCTCCAGCACGCAAGGCAGCCCACATGTCCGGAGCCGCGAGAGAGCTGCGGCCGGTCAGGCCAAGGAGCGGCGAGAGAAGAAGGGACCGTCTCTTCAGCATCTGCGATCTTTCTTCGATGTGTCCACCGGGTGTTTCAGGCGATACGTCACCCGGTGTCGAGGGGTTGTTGAAGCGAATGCACATATGCGTGATCGACCCGCACCTCATGGCTTCTCAGCTGTCCCGTAAAGATTGCATTCACCTTTTGCCGGTAAAGCTTTGTTAGCAATTCCCAGAAGCTCCGGGTGTCCGCCTTCGTATGCACCCGACCCAGATGTTTGAGTCCGTGTGCTATGCGTTCCAAGGTCATTCCCTCGCTCCTCATCGGCTGTATGGTGCTGACCGGCTGCACCGCGCGCACGAGCCCCATCGAGGCTCTGAGACTTCAAGCTCAATCGCCCAAGGCGCAGCCGACCCAGACGGCAGCAGCTCCGACCCCCGCGGTCGCCCTGAATGAGCGAACAGGTTCCATTGCCTCGGCCTCTATGTCTGGTGGGGCAGATCCCCAGGCTCTGGCCTGGGCCGGCGACACGCCCAATCAGGCACATTTTGAATCCGCCACCATGACGGCGGGTATGCCGGTGCCGGATCAGCGGCAGGTGGCCATGCTCGTTCCGCCGGCATCGCCTCTCGCCGCACCCGAGGAATCCGTCGCACGCTCAACCGGACGCCACCGTGTCTACAATCAACGCTTCAGCGATGCCAAGCCGATCAACTTTGGCAAGGTGGCGCCCAAGCACCATGCGGTTCACGGCGTCGACGTTTCGCGCTGGCAGGGCAATATTGATTGGCCGAAGCTGCGTAGCCAAGGCGCCAACTTCGCTTACATCAAGGCGACAGACGGGGGCGATCATCTCGATCCCATGTTCCATACAAACTGGAAGCGGGCCAAGGAAGCCGGCGTGAAGCGCGGCGCCTATCACTTCTTCTACTGGTGCCGTGTTGCCTCGGAACAGGCAGATTGGTTTATCCGCAATGTCCCGCGTGATCCCGATGCGCTGCCGCCGGTCATCGATGTCGAATACAACGGGGAATCGAGCTGCCGATTCCGGCTTTCGCCTGAGAAGGCGCGCGAGAAGATGCAGGTCTTCATGGACCGCCTTGAGCGCCATTATGGCAAGCGTCCGGTCATCTACACCGCGCCTGATTTCTACAAAGACAATCTTCGCGGTCACTTCCTCGACTATCCCTTCTGGCTGCGCTCGGTCGCCGCGCATCCGTCCAAGGTCTATCCGGGCCGCAAGTGGATCTTCTGGCAGTATTCCGGCTCAGGTCTGTCCCAGGGGGTGAATGGCAAGATCGATCTCAACGTCTTCTACGGCTCCGTCTCCGACTGGCAGAACTGGGTCGCCGGCAAGAAGAGCTGGGAGCGGGTCGCGGGCCTGCGATAGGCCTCGCGACACTCTTACTCAGATCTGCGTCCCCGGTTCGACAACAGGCGGATCGCGAGTCTCGTCAGGATTGGGCCTAGGCACCTCGTCCGGCAACACATCCGGTTCCGGTTCGTCGATGGGCACCTCCGGTGTCCAGGTCGGCGCAGGCATGGGCGGCTGATCGCCGTAGGGCGATGACGGTGTGGGGGTGGTCATGGTCTTCTCCCTCTTGGGCCGCCTGCCGCAGGACGCGGTCGAGGTCGGCGCGTAGTAAGGCAATTCGCCGGCACTTGCTTTGTTCCTCTTTGTCCGTTCGCCCTTTTGCTCGGCATCGCGCCCATCTCTGCACAGGAACCTTCCTCGTGTGATGCCGTTCGTTTCTCACCAGGAGCGAAAGGGCGAGCAGATGGATGATGGGCAGACGGCGTCAGGCGCGGAAGAGGTCGAGCACGCTCACGAATACCGTGTCTTTCCGAAGAGCTGGGGCGCCGAATACACGGCTGCCGGCGAAGTCCGGTTTCGTATCTGGGCACCAGCGGCGGATACGCTGAGCCTGAGGCTGCTTGACGAGGACGTGCCGATGTCACCCACGGGCGACGGATGGTATGAACTTCACGCCACGAATGTGGCCCCCGGTACGCCGTATTCCTTCATCCTGCCGGATGGGAAGCGGGTGCCCGACCCGGCGGGCCGCGCGCTTGAGAACGATGTTCATGGTCCCTCGATGGTGGTGGATCCGACCGCTTATCGCTGGAGGAACAGCGGCTGGTCGGGGCGACCGTGGTCGGAAGCGGTCGTTTACGAACTCCATGTCGGCACCTTCACGGATGAAGGCACATTCGCCGCTGCCGCAGAAAAACTCCCGCGCCTCGCCCAACTCGGGATCACGGCAATCGAACTGATGCCAGTCGCCGCCTTCGGAGGAAGCCGAGGCTGGGGCTATGACGGCGTCCTGCTCTATACGCCACACCCTGCCTATGGCTCGCCAGATGACATGAAGGCCTTTGTCGACGCGGCTCATGGCCTCGGCCTGATGGTCATTCTCGACGTGGTGTACAATCACCTCGGACTCGATGGAAACTACCTCGTCACCTACGCACCGGATGTGTTCACGGGTGAGCCCACGCCGTGGGGGCCGAGGCTGGACGTTTCGAAAGAGCCCGCCCGGACGCTTGTACTGGAAAACGCCCTGTACTGGCTGGAGGAATTCAACCTTGATGGCTTGCGGCTCGATGCGGTCGATCAGATAGAGGACGATGAAAGTCAAACCCATCTGCTTGAGGAACTGGCGCTACGTGCGCGCGAGGCGATTTCGGACCGACATGTTCATCTGGTAGTCGAGGACGCCCGCAACATCACGCGCCTTCACGAGCGCAACGAAGACAACTCCGTCCGGCTTTACGATGGCGTCTGGAACGACGGTTATCACCACCTGATCCACGCCTGGGCGACGGGTGAGCATGGTGGGCATTTCCGCGTCTTCGCCGAAAACTTCTGGCCTCGGATCGGAAAGACACTCGCGACCGGTTTTACCCTTCAAGGGGAACGGATCGAGGGGAAGGGCGATGATCCGATCGGTGAGCCCAGTGGGCACCTTCCACCGGTTACATTTGTAAACTTCTTGCAAAACCATGACCAGATCGGCAATCGCGGTCGAGGCGAGCGGATCTGGAGCCTCGTCGACCCTGATCTCGCGCAAAAGCTGCTGGCGCTCCTACTCCTCGCGCCGCAGATCCCGCTCCTGTTCATGGGCGACGAGTTTCAGTCAAAGGGACGCTTCTTCTTTTTCGCCGACTATCCCCCGGACCTCGATCAGAACGGTCCGAAGGACCGATTGCGGCAGGCGCGCGAATTCGGCTCAGAGGGGCTGACGCTGGAGGAAATCCGCCATCCCAATGAGCAGGAGACCTTTCTTGTATCGAAGCTCGATTGGGAGGAAGCTGAAACAGATGCAGCAGAATTCGCCATGAGCAGTTTCCGCGACCTGCTGCAGAAACGCCGTAGTCACCTGATGCCGCTCCTGGAGAACATCGGGGGCGGGGTGGGCCATCTGCTGATGGCCGAGGATGGACGTTTGGCGGTTGATTGGCAACTGGGTGAACGTCGCTGGCAGTTACGCTGCAATTTCAGCAGTGAAGAGGTGACCCTCCCGCCGGTACATGGAAGCACGGTCCACGTCGCCCCGGCCCAGGGAGAGGCTGACATGCGAGATCTCTCACGGTTCCCGCCGCGCTCCCTGCTCTTCGCTTGCGGTTGAGAAAACCAACTCAGAGAAAAAAAACGCGCGAGGCAGGAACTCTTCGCGCTTCAGGGAGTTCTGCGCATATCAGGAGGAGTGCGGCATGACTCGAGTTTATTGTGACATCATCCCTCAGGCCAACGGCTGGTGCTTTCTCTCAGAGGAAGGGCAGTCGGCAGTGTATCCGAGCTACAGGCTCGCTGTTGAGGCCGCTCGAAGCTATTCGGAAAGAGCCGTTACCGAACGCAAGGTAACCGTGCTGCGGCAACAGGATCTCAAGGGGCGCATGCGGGAGATTGCCGGCATGACCCAGTCTTGGGGGGCGGACGGTTCTACTGGAGTAGGCGGACGCGCCTGACCGATGCGTCAACCAACAGTATCGGAACGTAAGTGAGCTTGAGCATCGGAGAGGCGGACGGGCGCAGTGTGCAGCGATGGATCGTTGCTCTCCGTAAGCTCCTGTCTGACGATAGCCTACAGCGTAAGATTAAGAGAGGGCGTCCGTTAGGGCGCCTCGTCGCTTTGCATGCGCACGGTAACCTTGTCGACGCCAGGCACGGTCAGTGCGGCCTCAACGGCCCGGTCGATCTCTCCCCGAGTGGCCACAGCGCCAAACAGGAAGACCTCTCCCCCGGTAGCGACCACCTTCAACCCTTCTGCACCCGTGCCATCGGTCAGGGCAAGCACTTCGGCCACCCGTTGCTCAAGCTTTGCTTCGGTGGGATTTTCGTCCTCTACCACAGGCGCTTCGCCGTGGAATGTTTGCGGCTTGAAGAGCATGGCGGCCTCCTTGGTCCGTTTCCTCTATCTCCTAACGTCCGCAGGGGCATTTGGTTCGGTATGGAATCCATTGAATGCTGCCGTTTAAGCAGGAGGGCAGTATCGTGAGTCGGCTAGCCAGGATGTTCGTCGGGTTCTTTCCGACCGCCACGATCGGTTCCTATCTCGCCACCATGGCTCTCCTGTCGACGCTGCCGCTCCTTGGCTTCGTCGCCTTCCTTATGTTGCAGCTTGAGCGATCGCAGTTTCAGGCCATGCGCACAGACGTCGCCGAAGACGCCCAGGCCATCAGCCGGTCTGTGGAGCGCAAGATCGCCGATCTCGAGACCACGCTGGCGCTGGTTGGCAACTCCGTGGAGTTGCAACAGGGCGACCTGCAGGCTTTTCACACCCGGGTCGGCATGAGCCTCAAGGAAAGCTCCTTGTATGTGCTCCTTGCCCGCCGCGACGGGATTCAGATTCTCAACACCCGCATGCCCTGGGGAGCGCCCCTTCGCCCCATGGCCAATCCTGAATCGGTGCGGTCGGCGCTCGAATCCGGCAAGGTGGAGCTGTCGGGCGTTTTCCTGGGAGCAACGAGCCAGCGCTGGGTAGTCAATTTGACTATGCCGCTCTCAGAGCCGGGAGCTGGCGGAACGGATGCCGTCGTTCTGACACAAGACGCGGCCAGCCTTGGAAGCTTGGCCTCTCTGGATGCCCTTCCACAGGGCTGGACATCTGCCCTGATCGACGGAGAGGGGCGCGTCGTCGTGTCGAGTGGCGCTGACAACCAGCCATCGGGGACGCAGATCGACCAGAGCTGGCTGGATCTCATGTATGGAGCCAACAACAGCGCCGTCTTCTACCGTGATGGCACTCAGCATCTGATGGGTTACGCGAAGGTTGCAGACTGGCCATGGCGAGCGATCGTTTGGGGTCCCGTTGACAGTCTCAAGGGGTCTTTCGTGGATCTCTGGAAGAACCTGTTGATCGGAAGCCTGATACTGCTCGCGCTGATTCTTGCCGTCGTTCTGATCGCAGCCCACCATCTGCGCTCTGCGATCCGCAAGATTGCCTGCATGGCCGAACGGATCGGAAGTGGTGAGATCGTTTCTCCCGAACGCACCAAGATCGTCGAGGCGAACCGGGTGGCGGAGGCGCTGTCCAATGCATCCTTTGACCGCGCCGAGGCGGAGGAGCGGATCCACTTCATCTTGCAGGAACTGGTCCACCGGACAAAGAACATTCTGTCGCTCGTTCAGGCGATGATGCGGCAGCTGGCGCGGGGGACAAATAATGTCGAGGAGTTCCAGCGCGCAGTGAGCGGCCGGTTGGCAGGTCTTGCCCAATCAATCGAAGCACTCGCCAAGCAACAATGGGGTGGAATCCCCCTGAAGTCGCTGGTCGACCTGCAACTGACCACGGTGACAGGCTCGAGCGATCGTGTTTCCCATCACGGTCCTGATCTTCTGGTAAATGCCAACGCTGTTCAGAACCTCGGCCTCGTCTTCCACGAACTGGCGACCAATTCGGTCAAGTATGGCGCTTTGTCCGTCCCAGAGGGCGCCCTTCGGATCGAGTGGGAGGTGCTTGCGCCAGTGGATGACGGCGAAGAGTCCCGATTGCGCCTCACCTGGCTCGAGCAGAACGGTCCGCCCGTCATCCCGCCAAGCCGCCGCGGGTTTGGGTCAACGGTGATCGAGCGGCATGCGGCGAGCGCCTTTGCCGGGGATGTCTCCGTGGAGTTTGAAACATCGGGGCTGCGTTGGACCCTGGTAGCGCCCCTTTCCTCGTTCGCTGTCGGTTCAAGCGACTAGGCCCGCCTGGAACCATTCCCATCACTGTCGGGTTGATCACGGCGACATCACCGGAGGAAAGATAATGACCAATGATCATCAGGATGAAGATCTGGGCCGTGTGCACAAGGACGCAAAGGGTCAGTTTGCCGGTACGCAGGCGGGCGGCGATAGCGACGGCGTCGTAAGCGCCAAGCCGACCGTGATTACCGGGTCAGAAGATGCCACGGCCAACAAGTGGCCGCCGGGTAAGAAGGACCCGCCCAAGGATTGGGACGCGAACTTCGACATTCGTGAGCAGTCTGAGGATAAATGATACTGGGTCAGAGCTTACCCGATCCCATTCGCGCTCCCGTAATCTGAGCGGGGACTGCGACAAGAGAACGTGAGCGCGCACGCAGCGGCAGATCTGCCCTCACAGGCAACGCCACCTGTGGGCGCTCGGGTAAACCCACTTTCTGCTGCTTGGGCTTATGCATCCGAGACAGCCACTCCGCGGATTTCTCCCGCATCATGCTTATGTCCTTTCGTTCAATGCCTGGGTGAAGCCATTGGCTTCGCCGAGATCCGTGGATGTTCGGCGCAGGGCGGACGCTCGGTCTTTTGCCGTCTCCAGAATCTCCCGGATCGCTTCACCCTTCTCATTGCCGCGACCGACACCGGCGGATTGCTCTGCGCCCGGATCTTCAGATCCGTCTCGCAGCAAAACCTCCTGTTCGAGATTGCGGAGCAATTCGGGTGCACCTTCCGGCGAAACCAGCAATTCCGTGAGAAGCGAGATCAGGATCTCGCGATGGGCGTTGATCCGCGCCTCCAGTGTCTTCAATTCGCTTTCCACCAATCGGACTCCCTCTGCGCACGAAACTCTGAAAGGGGAACATTGGGCGGCTCCAAATGTTTCCTCTGGGAGCAATTTCTTCTGTCGAAAAGGAGTGGATCATGACCGAGACGGTGCGCCCTCCGCGGTGGCGGCGGTTCCCCGATCCGCGTGATCGGCTGATCATCGCGCTCTTCGCGCAATTGGAAGCAGAGCGTCAGACGCGGGAAACCCTACGCATGGCGATCCGTTCGGGCGCGATAGATCCTGCCGTCCTTGAAGCCATCGCCGACGATCCCGTTCCGGCGACGAGCGAGGACATTGCCGCCCTTGAGCGGACCATCGCCACGCGTGAACGATTTCACGCGGAGGGCGATTATCGAAGAGAGGACTGGAGATGAAACTAACGAAAACGGTTGCTGCTTTCGCCGCGATGAGCCTATTGGCGGCATGCGGCGAGGGCACTGGAAACTCCGCAGGCGCCGGTGGCGAAAACCGGTCAACGACGTCGGGCACAGTGCCCGCCATGGAAACCGACAGCGATCCGACCCCGCAAACCAGCACCGGAGGCGGGGGGCAGAGCAGGCCGAGCGGCCAGACAAATCCATGATCAGAAGCATATAAAGCAAGGGCCCGGATCAGTTCCGGGCCCTTGCTTTATGCTGTTACCGGGATGCCGAGAGCGTTTAGTGCCGCATCAAGGCCTGCTCATTTGTGAGACGCCCGTAGACTTCCGCATAGCTCTCGGCACTGCGATCCCACGAATAATCTGCCCGCATTGCCTGCAGCTGGAGCCTCGCCCACTGCCGCTTGTCTCCATAGGCCTCCACCGCACGCCTTAGCGCGTGGCGCAGCCCTTCGGCACGGACCGGGTGGAACTGGAAGCCCGTCGCAGCGCGCGCCGAGATGGCCGCGTCGTTCGCATCAATGATCGTTTCGGACAAACCGCCAGTCCGGGAGACCACCGGCACACACCCGTAGCGGAGGGCGTAAAGCTGGGTGAGGCCACAAGGTTCGAATCGGGACGGCTGAATGATCGCATCGGAACCGCCATGGATCAGGTGAGCGGTCGGTTCGCTGTAGCCGATCGAAACCGCCATGCGGCCAGGAAAACGCTCTGCGGTCGCCCTTAGTGCATCCTCGATGTCGTGGTCACCCTGTCCATGGACAATCAGACGTCCGCCTCGATAGAAGATCTCGTCTGCCACCTCGGCCAGCATGTCCATGCCCTTTTGCCAGGTGATGCGTGTGACTGCAGAAAACAGCGGCCCGTCGCCCGGCTCCAGGTTGAAGCGTTCGAGGAGGAGTGCCTTGTTGTTCTTCTTGTTGCGCAAGGTCTTCATGTCGTAGCGGAACGGCAGGTAAGGGTCCGTTGCCGGATTCCACACATCCTTGTCGATCCCGTTGACGATGCCCTGAAGTCTGTCAATTCGGGCGTTCAGCACGCCGTCGAGGCCCATACCAAAGGTCGGTGACAGGATTTCGCGGGCATAGGTGGGGCTCACCACCGTGATGTGATCGGCCGTTACCAGGCCGCCCTTCAGGTAGCTGATGTCCCCGAAGTATTCCATCTGGTCCGTGGAATAGACATCCGGCGGCAGGCCGATCAGCGGCAGAAGCGAAGCGGAATACTGCCCCTGAAAGGCGAGGTTATGAATGGTCAGCACCACCGGCACCGCAGAGCCCATCTGGCGGAGATAGACGGAGGTGAGCGCCGACTGCCAGTCGTGGGTATGCACCAGATCCGGCTTCCAGCCGGGCAGGGCGCCCGCCGCAATCTCGGCGCCAGCCAGAGAAAGCACAGCAAATCGCTTCCAGTTGTCGGAGTGATCCACGCCGTGCTCGTCGACATATGGTCCGCCAGGCCGCTCGTAAAGTGCCGGGGCATCAAGAACGAACAGGCTGAGCCCATCGATCTCCAGATGCCGCAATGTCGCCTTTTCGCCGAGCAGATCGTCAAATTCCATGAGCGGCGGATGCAGTCGCGCCAGCGCCAGGATGGACGGATAACCGGGCACGAGCGTGTGCGTCTCAATGCCATAGGTAGAGAGCGCCTTCGGCAGGGCCCCCGTCACGTCAGCCAGACCACCTGTCTTGATCAGTGGATAGATTTCGGAAGTGACCGCCAGGACATGTAGCGGCACACGTGTTGGATAATGCCGGCGCGGGCGCACCTCCTCTTCGTCGCGGTAGTATGCTTCGCGAACCCGCTGAATGAATTGTGCCCGGCTGAGCGCCAGGGAAAGATCGACTCCTGCCACCTTCGTCACCCCTTACGGCTCCTTGCCGTCTTGCGGACCGGACGAACCGGTTCCTCCGTGATCACAAGTCCTTCCTGCTCGGCGGATGCCTGAGCTTCCGCAATGCGCCGGCCGGCCTTCGCCGTTGTCTCGGACGCAGAAGCGTTGAGCGTTTCCCAATCGTTTAGCGCGGTCTGCCAGTGGGCCTCGTCGCGGCCATCGGGGCGACCCTCTTCTTCCCAGAGCGAGTATGCTCGTCGGGCAATCCAGTCATAGTCTCGTTCAGGCATGGCAATTCTCCGTCGTCGCCGCATGCCCATTCCACGCGCAATCATGCCCGGCCGAGCGCGGTCTCGTCGCACCCGCCGGCTCCCCGGATGGATCTGTCTTCGATACCCCCATATCGGCTTCGGACCCTCCGGCTCATCATTGAAGAGGAACAGGCTTGAGATGAACGCCACGAAGGGCAAACGGTTCCCGTTGCAACCGCCGATTTGAGAGCTCTTTGGAACTGTTCTGTCGGGTTTGCGTTTTCCGGGGCAGTGCCGCGGACGGACCATGCCGCAAACGGAGAGACACATGGCGCAGCGCGCGTTCTGGAAAGGCTATCTCAAGCTGTCCCTTGTCACCTGCCGCGTGGCCATGACACCAGCCGTGACGGAGAGCGCGAAGCTCCGCTTCCACAACATCAATCGCAAGACCGGAAACCGGGTCGTCAGCCGCTATATCGACGCCGAAACCGGCAAGCCCGTCGACGATGAGGATCAGGTCAAGGGCTACGAGAGGGCGGAGGATGACTATGTCCTGTTCGAAGACGAGGAGCTGGAGGATGTCGCACTGGAAAGCACCCGCACCATCGATATCGAGAGCTTCGTGCCGCGCCATTCGATTGGTTGGATCTGGTATGACAGTCCCCATTATCTTGCTCCTGCCGACAAGGTGAGCGAGGAAGCCTTCGCCGTGATCCGCGAAGCCATGCGCAAGACCGATACCGGCGGCATCGCCCGGCTCGTGCTCTATCGCCGCGAACATGCGGTTTTGCTCGTTCCCCGAGACGAGGGAATGGTCGTCTGGACGCTCCGATATGGCGGTGAAGTTCGGGATTCCGATCCCTTCTTCAAGCAGGAAGGAGATGCATCGCCCGGCAGAAGCGCGAAAACGATGATGAAGAAGCTGGTCGAAGCACGCCAGCGTGACTGGGATCCAAAGCTCGTTCGTGATCCCGTCGAGGAGCGTCTGCACGAGATCATCAAGAACCGCAGCAAGACATCGAAGCGGGCCAAGGCGAAGAAGACCGCCGAGCCAGAACGCAAGGACAACGTCATCGATATCATGGAGGCACTGCGCCGCAGTCTGGCGACGGAAAAGAAGACGACGGCGCGCAAATAGCCTAACTCAGCGGCTCTTCCTAACCTTTCCCTGCTTGGCAGGAAGCGGGGCTTCCGCCTTTCGGAAATCCTCCCACGGATCGCCATCTGTTCCGGCGAACCGTGACGGCACATTCTCGACGGTGAAGTGGTTGGGCAGGATCGCCGGGCTCAACTCCTCGAAGGAAAGCGGCATGGAGACCGGGGCGCCGGGCCTGGCGCGGGTTGAATAGGGCGCGACCGCAGTGGCGCCCCTGCCGTTGCGCAGATAGTCGATCAGGATCTTGCCTTTGCGTTTTGCCTTGCTGATCGTCGAGACATAGTCGTCGGGGCTGTCGGCGCTCATGCTGTCGGCCAGCGCTTTCATCGCCGCCTTGACCTCCGGCCACTGTGCCTTGGGCTTGAGCGGCGCCACTACATGCAGCCCCTTGCCGCCGGACGTCTTTACGAAGCCCGTGAGCCCCAGGTCTTCGAAGCGCTGACGCACTTCGACCGCCGCCGCAATGACCGGTTCCCAGCTTACATCGGGACCGGGATCGAGGTCGATGTTCACCATATCCGGTCGTTCCAGATCATTCCCGCGGGACCCCCAGGGGTGGATCTCCAGTGCCGCCCCCTGCACCAGAGACAGCAGCCCCTCAAGATCGCGAATGGCCACCAGGGCCTCATCGTCCTTTGGATCCCGGATCGTGATGATTTCCTTGCGCATGCCACGCCAGCCATGCTTCTGGAAGAAGCACGTCTTTTCGTGTCCTTCCGGGCACCTGAGAAGCGCAAGCGGTCTATCAACGATGAAGGGCGCCATGCGTGGCCAGACCAGCGCATAGTAATCGGCAAGCCCTTCCTTCGTGACCCCGACCTCGGGCCAATAAAGCCTGTCTGGATGCGTCAGGGTGATTTGCCGGCGTGCAGTTTGGATGGCTGCCTGTGCCTTCTTTTCATCGCTGGAAGCGGGCTTGCGGTCGCCAGTCTTCTTGGCCGCTTCACTTGCCACATGTGCCTCCTGCACGACATCGCGGGCTGCCTTGTCTTCTCGGATACCCCGGAACGAGGCGTGACGCAGATGGGCGTCGCCGGTCCAACCGCGAAACTCGATCTCCGCCACCAACTCCGGTTCGACGAAGACGGCATCCTTGCGTTCGGCGCCGGTGAGCTTGTCCTTGAAAGGGCTCTTCTCCCGCAATAGTGGCTGCAACCGGTCGAAAAGCTGGCGCGCCAACTTCTGGGTATAGCCGGTGCCGACGCGCCCGACATGCCGCAGGCCATCCGAGTCACTGACGCCCATGATCAGCGATCCAATCGCCTTGTCCGAAACCGAGGAGGGGACGTAGCCGCCGATGACCAGTTCCTGCCTTGCCGTGCATTTCGACTTCACCCAGTCGCGCCCCCGTCCAGACCGGTAGGGAGCATCGGCGACCTTGGAGATGACGCCTTCAAGGCTCAGGCGACAGGCGTGTTTCAGCACGAGGTCGCCGCTTTCGTCGAAGTGACTGGAGAATTTCAACGGACCGGCGCCATCGGTGATCAGCGGCTCAAGCAATGCCTTGCGATCGACCAGCGATGCACCGGTCAGGTCTTGCCCGTCGAGATGCATGAGATCGAAGAGGTAATAGGTGAAACGGTCGTCCCGACCTTCGCTGAGATCCTGCTGCAACAGGGAAAAGTCGCTGCTGCCGTTTCCACTCTCCACCACGATCTCGCCGTCGAGCAGCGCTGATTGGACTGGCAGCGCCTTGAGGGCCGAAAAGAGGCGTTTGCCAAAGCGATCTGTCCAGTCCAGTCCGGTGCGCGTCAGCAACTGCACCTTGCCATGGTCGATCCGCGCTTCGATGCGATAGCCGTCGAGCTTGATTTCGTGCAGCCAGCGGCTTCCCTTCGGGACCGCCTTGACCAGAGTGGCAAGCGCTGGCGGTAGAAAGTCCGGAAGATCACCCGGTTTAGCGCCCTTGATCTTCTGATCGCTTTTTCCCGCAGCGCGGCTGCGGTCTGAGGACGGCTTCTTCGATTTGGACGAGGTCTTCCGGGAATTCCAGGTTGCAGCCTCTCCGTCCCCCTTCAGGCTTTCAATGGTTCTGCCCGTCTTCACTGAAAGCGGCATCTCCTCGACAATGTCGGGCTCTCCGGGCTGGCGTGCCGCCTCGTCCTCCCCCTTGATCAGCAGCCAGTTCTCCCGCGTCTCGCCTTCCTTTCCGGCCATGCGCACCAGATGCCAGTGACCACCCAGCTTCTCGCCCTTCAGCGTGAACTCGAGATGTCCCTTCTTGTACCCCTTGCGCGGATCGTGGATCGGCTCCCAGGTGCCCCGGTCCCAGACGATGACTTCGCCCGATCCGTATTGGCCGGGTGGTATGACACCCTCGAAGTCGCCATAGGCCAGCGGATGGTCCTCGACATGCACGGCGAGCCGCTTCTCTCCGGGAACCAGGCTTGGGCCGCGTGTCACGGCCCAGCTTTTTAGAACGCCGTCCATCTCCAGGCGGAGGTCGTAATGCAGCCGTCTTGCCGCATGTTTCTGAATGACGAAGCTGTCGCCTTTGCTTGTGGCTTTCTCGGCCTTTGGTTCCGGAGTGGCCTTGAAGTCGCGCTTGCGGCGGTATTCGGAGAGCGACATGGTCAGCTGGCCTTTTTCTGCCTGGTCGCAGAAGCCGCCTTCGCCCTATGGCGTTGCTGCGATCCCTCGTCCGTAGCACCGGCGCTCTTGCGCAGCGCATCGAGCAGGCTCGTCACGTTCTCCGCCTTCCGCTTTGGCAGCTTCTTCGGCTTTCGGCCTGCAATCTTGGCCTTGACGAGTTCCGTCAGCGCCGCCTCGTAGCGATCTTCATACTGGCTTGGATCGAATTCGCCCATCTTGGTGCCGATGATGTGGCGAGCGAGATCGAGCATTTCCTTCTCGATCTTAACTTTGGAAATGTCTTCGAAGCTCTCCGCCGGATCGCGAACTTCGTAGTCGTAGTTCAATGTGGTGGCGATCAACCCTTTCCCCTGAGGGCGGATGAGCACGCTGCGCACCCGTCGAAAGAGGACCGTGCGAGCGATCGCCGCCACACTCTGCGCTTCCATGGTCTCGCGTATCAGTTGATAGGCCTCGACCGATTGCTGATCTGCAGGCGCAAGGAAATAGGGACGTTCGAGATAGAGGGTATCGATGTCGTTGCAAGCAAGGAAGGCCGAAAGCTCCAGCCGCTTGTCGCTTTCCGGGACGGCGTCGCGGATCTCTTCAGGCTCCAGAATGACGGTCTGCCCCTCGGGCGTGTCGTAACCTTTGACGAGGTCGTCTTTGTCAACCGGACGTCCGCTGTCGCCGTCCACATATTCGCGGCGGACGCGATTCCCGGTGTCGCGGTTGATCACATGGAATGCCGTCCGCTCGGCGCTATTGACGGCGGAGTAGAGCGCTACCGCGCATCCCAGATCACCGACCGAAAGATATCCCTTCCATATTGCTCTCGCGCCCACGCTGAACTCCTGTCGCTTTTCGGCGCAACGACGGGAGCGGGGCTTTGTTCCGCAGGACAGGAACAGGCACGAAACAAATTAAAACATGGTTCCCTCATATTAGGGCATTCGGCTTGAGGTGGATATTTTATTAACCTTCAAGCAAGGAATTAACCATAAACATTGAGGGACACGTCGGAGTGGGACTCGCTTCAGAGTTTCCTTCGGGCATGACGCCATCCCGTCGTACCGGTTCTGGTCCGGTCTGTATTTTACATGGAACCAGTTCGATGAACCGGCAGACCATGATGCGGACGGCAGTGGGGACCGGATCCCGAGCACCTGCAAATTCGCATTTTGACTGCACGACCTTCGGGCGGACGGAAGGCCTCCTTTGGGTGGCCACTATGCGGGACGAATGACAAGTCAGGGGATGTCCACAGAGCGGGCGACGGGATCACAGGCAGGCAGCCTGCGCGACCGACTGCGCTTTGCCGGCCTCGATGAGGCCCAGTGCGAACTCCTGCGCCAGAACCGCCATGTTCTGTCCCAGCCGCTGAAGACGGCCTTGCGTGATCTTTTCCAGCGTCTCCAGACATCCCCGGATGCCGCGCGTGTCTTCTCCAGCGAGCGCCAGTACGACCGCCTTCACGATCTTCTTTCGTCCCATTGGGACGTGCTCACGGATGCCCGCTTCGACGCGCTTTATGCCGAGCGCGTGAAGGTGCTTTCCGACAGCGAAAGCCGCATGGGGCTCGATCCCCGTTGGCATGTGGCTGGCCATGCAGTGGTGCTCGAGCATCTGTTGACGGCTGCGATCGGTGAAAATGCGGGCGCCGGCCTTCTCCCATCGAGCCGCCGACGCCAGCGTGAGGTGAGCGATCTCGTTGCAGCGCTTGTCCGGCTCGTGATGGTCGATGTCGAAATTGCCGTTTCGCTGCGTTTCAATGAACTGCGTCTCAAGCATCATCGCGATCTGGCCGCCCAGCGCGAGCATGACCGCGCCGAGTTCGAAGGTGTCTTTCGCCCGATTGTTGACGGTCTCGCTTCGGGTGATCTGACCGTTCGCGCCCCCTCGGACGTGCCGGAGGCCTATGTCGATCTCGCCGGGCGTATGAACGAAGCGCTGGAGCAACTCCAGACGGCCTTCCTTTCCTCTGAGGAGAAGGTGGCTCAGGTCCGGGAAGCGACGGGTCGCATGGCCGAGACAGCCCGAACCTACGCGGAACGGGCACAGGACCAGTCAGGTGCCTTGGACGAGACAAGCCGCGCGCTCCAGGAACTGACGTCGAGCGTGCGCGAGAGCGCCGGCCAGACGAAGCGCGCCGAAGCAACTGTTGCCGCGACCCGCACCTCGGTTGAAGCGAGCGGCGAGGTCGTTGGTCAGGCAATTTCCGCCATGGCGGATATTGAGACCTCCGCCGAGCAGATCGGCCAGATCATCGGTGCGATCGACGAAATTGCCTTCCAGACGAACTTGCTGGCGCTCAACGCAGGCATCGAGGCAGCGCGTGCCGGCGACAGCGGTCGGGGCTTCGCCGTCGTCGCCCAGGAAGTCCGCGCGCTCGCTCAACGCTCTGCCGATGCAGCCCGCGAGATCAAGACGCTGGTCGCGACCACAAAGAACCAGGTCGAAGCCGGTGTCGATATGGTGGCCAAGACGCAGGGCGCCATCGCCAGTATCGTTCTGCAGGTGGGCGATATCAGCGGCACGGTCTCCGATATTGCCGCACGCACCGATCGCCAGGCCAGCGAATTGGCAGGGATTGCCGGAACGGTCGCCGGTCTTGGCGCTGATATCGGCAGCAATGCCGTCGTCGCACGCCAATCGAGCGAAGGCACTGACGATCTCCACAAGGTGATCCTCGAACTGGGCGCGACGATCCGCGAATTCCACTTCGAGCGCCAGACACGCGCGCCCAAGGGGCAAAGCACGCGAATTCAGTTGTCGACCCAGCGGGAGCAGAGCGCTTCCACGCCGGCAGACGCGCCCTATCAGACATCAGAGATACTGGAAGACGAAACCGCTGATTTCGGCTTCCCGATCCATATCGCGGGGCTCGGGCGGTGAGGGGATTGTTTACCACCATGCGCTACACAAGAAAGTTAAGGGCGGGAAGTTCGGCAATCCATCCGGGGGAATGGTTCTCCTGGGAACCACGTTCGGGTCCGGTTGCCGCAGCCTTGGGACATAAGGAAAGAAATGATGGCAAGTAAGAAAGGCGATCAGAAGAGTCTAAAGCTGGCCGCGGTATTGGACCTGAATGAGGCATCCAATCTCAAGGCCAATATTCTCTCGATGCGTGGTGCCCCTTTGACGATCGATGCCTCCGGCGTCGAGCGTGTCGGTGCTCAATGCGTGCAGGTCCTGATGGCAGCCGCCAAGGCCTGGGAAGCTGACAAGCATCCCTTCTCGTATGGAAAGGCCTCCGAGGCTTTCCTGAAAACCCTTCAACTGATTGGCGTGAACATCGATCATCTGCTCGCTAAGGAGATCCGGCAATGAAGAAAAAAGTACTCACCGTGGATGATTCCAGAACCATTCGTAACATGCTTCTGGTCACCCTCAACAACGCAGGCTTCGAGACCATCCAGGCCGAAGACGGCGTCGAGGGCCTGGAAGTCCTCGAGGAATGCAATCCCGACGTCATCGTGACCGACATCAACATGCCGCGTCTCGACGGTTTCGGTTTCATCGAGGGTGTCCGCAAGAACGAAAAGTATCGTGCAGTTCCGATCCTGGTTCTGACCACGGAAAGCGATGCTGAGAAGAAGAACCGCGCTCGCCAGGCCGGCGCGACAGGCTGGATCGTCAAGCCATTCGATCCGACCAAACTGATCGATGCCATCGAGCGTGTAACCGCCTAAGCCGGGAATTTCTCCTATGGATATGAACGAAATCAAAGAGATCTTTTTCCAGGAATGCGAGGAGCAGCTCGCAGAACTGGAATCCGGTCTTCTGAAAATGAATGATGGAGATCGGGATCCGGAAACGGTGAACGCCGTGTTCCGCGCGGTCCACTCCATCAAGGGCGGTGCTGGTGCCTTCGGTCTCGATGACCTGGTCGCCTTCGCACACGTCTTCGAGACGACTCTTGATTGCGTTCGTTCCAACAAGCTGGAACCCGGCCCGGAAGTCATGAAGGTGATGCTGAAGTCGGCCGACGTCCTGGCCGACTTGGTGACCGCCTCCCGTGATGGCGGCAGTGTCGACGAAAGCCGTTCAAGCGGTCTCGTGAAGGAACTGGAAGCACTGGCTAACGGCGAAATGCCGGCGGCTTCTGCTGCTCCCGTGGCTGCGGCCAAGCCGGCTCCCAAGGCCGCCGCACCCGCCCCGGCACCTGCTGCGGCTCCGACCGACGACAGCGGCTTTCAGCCGATCCCCTTCACCTTCGACGGTTTCGGCGGTGAAGACGATGCGGCAGGCGAGGCTTCGGTCTTCGACGTCACTTTCAAGCCACGCCCGGAACTCTATTCCAAGGGCAACGAAGCTGCTCTCCTGTTGCGTGATCTGTCGCGCCTCGGCGAGATGAGCATCAACTGCAACATGGACGATCTGCCGTCTATCGACGAGATTGACCCGGAAGGGGCCTACTTCCACTGGACTATCCAGATCAAGGCGGAGAAGGGCGAAGAAGGCATCCGTCAGGTCTTCGAATTTGCTGAATGGGACTGCGATCTCGAAGTCAAGCTGCGCGAGCCCGAGGCTGCTGCTGCGACCGAAGAACTGCCGATGGTCCCGGTTCCGTTCGACCTCTCGGCCCTTGATGAGGGACCGGAAGCGGGCGACACGACCGGCGAGACCGTCGCTGCCGCCGTCGAGGCTGCAGAGACCGCTTCGAACGTCATGAAAATGGCGGGCAGTGCTGCAAAGCCGGAGAAGAAGGAATCCCCGGCAGCCGCTGCTGCGGCAGCAGCTGCAGCGGCTGCGCAGGCCAACAACGCCGCTGGTCAGACCATCCGCGTCGACCTCGATCGCGTCGACCGCCTCATCAACCTCGTCGGCGAACTCGTCATCAATCAGGCGATGCTCTCGCAGAGCGTCATTGAGAACGACAACAACGGCACGTCCTCGATCAACATGGGCCTCGAAGAGCTGCAGCAGCTCACCCGCGAGATCCAGGACTCGGTCATGGCGATCCGTGCGCAGCCGGTGAAGCCGGTCTTCCAGCGCATGTCGCGTATCGTCCGCGAAGTCGCCGACATGGTCGGCAAGTCGATCCGCCTCGTCACGGAAGGTGAAAACACCGAAGTCGACAAGACGGTCATCGACAAGCTGGCAGAGCCGCTGACGCACATGATCCGTAACGCAGTCGACCACGGCATCGAAAGCCCGGAGAAGCGCGCCGCTGCCGGGAAAGAGCCGGAAGGTACGATCAAGCTCACGGCGAAACATCGCTCGGGCCGCATCGTCATCGAACTGGTCGACGACGGTGCCGGTATCAACCGCGAACGCGTCCGCCAGAAGGCGATCGACAACGAACTGATCGCTCCCGACGCCAATCTGACGGACGAAGAGATCGACAACCTGATCTTCGCGCCCGGCTTCTCGACGGCCGACAAGATCTCTGACATTTCCGGCCGCGGCGTCGGTATGGACGTCGTCAAGCGTTCGATCCAGGCACTCGGCGGTCGTATCTCGATCACATCGCGTCCTGGTCAGGGCTCGACTTTCACCATGAGCCTGCCGCTGACGCTGGCTGTTCTTGACGGCATGGTGGTCACGGTCGCAGGCCAGACGCTCGTCGTACCGCTCACCGCAATCGTCGAGACGCTGCAGCCTGAGGCTCAGCATATCCACTCCTTCGGTGCCAACCAGCGCCTGATCTCGATCCGCAACTCCTTCTGCCCGCTGGTCGATGTGGGCCGGATTCTCAACTTCCGCGGCACCCAGGCAAACCCGATGGATGGCGTAGCCCTCCTGGTGGAATCCGAAGGCGGCGGCCAGCGCGCTCTGATGGTCGATGCGATCCAGGGCCAGCGTCAGGTCGTCATCAAGTCGCTCGAAGCCAACTACACCCATGTCCCGGGTATCGCGGCCGCAACCATCCTCGGCGATGGTCGTGTGGCACTCATCCTGGATGTGGATGCCGTCGTCGCCGCCTCGCGTGGTCAGTCCCTCAAACAGGAAATGTCGTTAGCCGTCGCAGGGTAATAGTATGTCGTATGCGGTCAAAAACTTAGGTCAGGGAAGCCGTGAGCTCATCGCCTTTCGTATCGGCGATCAGGAGTTTTGCGTGAACATCATGGCAGTGCGGGAGATCCGGGGGTGGACCCCTGCAACCCCGCTACCGCATGCCCCGCACTATGTCTTGGGCGTCATCAACTTGCGTGGTGCCGTTCTACCGATCATCGACCTTTCCCTGCGCCTGGGCATGAAGCCTGCCGAACCGACCGCTCGCCACGTGATCATTGTGGCGCAAGTCAAATCCAGGGTCGTTGGGCTGCTGGTTGAGGCCGTCTCTGACATCCTCACGGTCACCGACGAGAACATACAGCCGACACCGGAGGTCTCCTCGGATCTAGAGAGACAATATGCCCGGGGCATTCTCGCAATCGACAAGCGGATGATCTGCTTGATTGAGCTTGGTGCACTCTTCAACGAAGCCGCCGAAAGCGAGGCTGCATGACCATTGCATTGAGTACATCCCGTCAATCGGACGACGAGGTCCTGGCCAGCGGAGAATATCCACTGACCCGACGGGATTTGAACGAGATTGCTGCGATGATTTATTCGGACGCGGGGATCGCGCTGAATGACAGCAAGGCTTCGCTCGTCTACTCGCGCCTTTCCAAGCATATTCGCAACCTGGGTCTCTCGGGCTTTCGCGCCTACTGCCAACTGGTCGCCTCTCCGGAAGGGGCCGGTGAGCGCCGGGAAATGCTCTCGCATCTGACCACCAATTTCACGCGGTTCTTCCGTGAGAACCATCATTTCGAGCATCTGCGCGATGAGGTTCTGCCGGGTCTGATCCAGCGCGCGAAGTCGGGCGGCCGGGTGCGCATCTGGTCGGCCGCGAGTTCCGACGGTCAGGAACCCTATTCGATCGCGCTGACAGTTTTCCAGGCATTCCCGAATGTCCTGGACTACGACTTCAAGATCCTGGCAACCGACATAGACCCGAAGATCCTCGCCGTTGCCCGCCAGGGTGCGTATGACGAACAGGCCCTGGAGACAGTATCGCCTGCCATCCGCAAGCAGTGGTTCAAGGAAGTCGAGATTTCGGGCCGCCGCAAGTTCCAGGTCGACGACCGGCTGAAGCGTCTGATCACCTACAACGAACTGAACCTGATGGCGCAATGGCCATTCAAGGGCAAGTTTGACGTCATCTTCTGCCGCAACGTCGTGATCTACTTCGACGAGCCGACGCAGATGCGTATCTGGACCCGTTTTGCGGACCTGCTGCCGATCGGCGGGCATCTGTATATCGGCCACTCGGAGCGCGTCTCGGGCGACTCGAAGAACGATTTCGACAATATCGGCATCACCACCTATCGCTATCTCGGCAAGAACGGAGGGCGCAAGTAATGGCAGCACCTGCACGCGTTCTGGTCGTTGACGATAGCCCCACGATGCGCGGCCTGATCACAGCCGTCCTCAGCCAGGATCCAGACGTCAGCGTCATCGGTCAGGCCGGCGACGCAATGGAAGCCCGCGCGGCAATCAAGCAGCTCAATCCCGATGTCGTGACGCTCGATATCGAGATGCCGAATATGAACGGTCTGGAGTTCCTGGAAAAGATCATGAAGCTTCGGCCCATGCCGGTGATCATGGTCTCCACCATGACCCATCGCGGTGCCGAGGCAACGCTTGCGGCACTGGAGATCGGCGCCTTTGACTGCGTCGCCAAGCCACAGCCTGGCGAACCTCGCCCGTTTGGCGAACTGGCCGAAAAGGTCAAGGCGGCGGCGCGTTCCCAGCATCGCCATCATTCTGCACCACAGATTCAGCCTGTGGCGACCGCGCCTGCCGCAGACTTCCGGGTCGGTCGCAAGATTGTCGCCATTGGATCGTCAACCGGCGGGGTGGAAGCACTGATCGCCGTCTTGCAGAAGTTCCCGCGCAATTGCCCCCCGACGGTAATTACGCAGCACATGCCGCCGACCTTTACCAAGAGCTTTGCCGAACGTCTGAATCGTCTCTGCGCCCCTGTGGTGGAGGAGGCCACGGATGGTGCAAGGCTCGAGATCGGCAAGATCTATCTGGCTCCTGGTGGGGAACGGCATCTGCAGGTGTCGAATGCCTCGGCGCCCTGCTGCCGCCTGGTGGAGCGTGCGCCGGTCAATGGACATCGTCCCTCCGTCGACGTTCTGTTTGACTCTGTTGCCGAGCTTGCTGGCCGGAACGCTGTCGGGGTTATCCTGACGGGCATGGGGCGCGATGGCGCGTCCGGTCTGCTGAAGATGCGTCATGCCGGTGCTCGCACCATCGGTCAGAACGAAAAGACCTGTGTGGTCTATGGGATGCCACGAGTCGCCTATGAGCTGGGCGCTGTCGAGCATCAACTGCCTCTCACCTCTATTGGCGAGGAAATCCTCAAACTCACTGCTGCCCGAAAAGAAGGTATCGAATAATGTCCCTAGCTGAAAAAATCAAAGTTCTGATCGTCGATGATCAGGTCACAAGTCGCCTGCTGCTCAGCGACGCGCTGACCCAGCTCGGCTTCAAACAGATCACTGCCGCCGGCGACGGCGAGCAGGGCATGAAGATCATGGAGCAGCAGCCCCATCATCTGGTCATCTCGGACTTCAACATGCCGAAGATGGACGGTCTGGGTCTCCTGCAGGCCGTGCGCACGAACCCGAACACCAAGAAAGCGGCCTTCATCATTCTGACGGCGCAGGGTGATCGTGCGCTGGTGCAGAAAGCCGCACAGCTGGGCGCGAACAACGTTCTGGCGAAACCCTTCACGATCGAAAAGATGAAGGCGGCCATCGAGGCCGTATTCGGAGCACTAAAATGATCGAAGACAGTGCAGCAAAGCGCGTCCACATTATTCAAGGGGAGTGGAAGGTTAGCAAAGACCCGAACGTGGTCCTGTCAACTATCCTCGGTTCGTGTGTTGCTGCCTGTATTCGGGATCCGATCGCAGGAGTAGGTGGCATGAACCACTTCCTGCTGCCAGGATCGGCTGTGCCGGGAGCGGGTGGCGGCGACGCGACCCGCTATGGGGTTCATCTGATGGAACTCCTGATCAACGGCCTTTTGAAATCGGGCGCCCGCAGGGACCGTCTCGAGGCAAAGGTCTTTGGCGGTGCGAAAACAATTGCGACGTTTTCCAACGTCGGCGAACAGAATGCCGCCTTCGCCCAGCAATTCCTGCGCGACGAAGGCATCAAGGTGGTCGGGTCCTCTACGGGCGGAGAGCACGGTCGCAAATTGGAATTCTGGCCGGTCAGCGGTCGGGCAAGACAGTATCCGCTCACGGGCGCAGAAACGCAGAAGACGGTGGCGCTGGAGCAGCGTCCGGTTCCTGTTTCGAAGCCGGTGGAAACTTCAATCGAGTTCTTCTAGTACTGGACATCGGATGCAAAACGAACACTTGGCGGGAAATCAGGATACCCGGGAAGAGCTTCCGGAAATCCTCATGCGCATTGTCAGTGAGCTGCACGACGTGGCTTATCTGATCGAGCGTGTGGAGCCGCACCTGCTCGAACTGGGCGGTCCCGCCGTCCTGGAGCATCCCGACAGCTTGAAGGTGCTGCAGGGCATCGATCTGGCAGTTCAGAAGGCGCGGGGCCTTGCCGAATTCGTCGATACCATCACGGCGACAATCCCGCCTGACTGGATGATCGACATGACGACAGCCTTGAGCCTGGTCAAGCTCGCCGACATGCAGAAGGCTCTGGGGGCAGGCCTTCGTCACGGCCATTCCCAGCCGCTGGTCAAGGCAGCTGGAGACTTCGACTTCTTCTAAACGTCCCACGGGACGTGCGGGCCGCAGCTATTGAGTATGCGATCAGCCGAAATGAATTCGGCTTTCCCGCCTCGCGAAACGTTCGCACAAGTTTCGATTTCTATTGTCGCGCCAAGGGCAAAAACGCCCAGACCCTTCTTGTAGATGGTGCGAGACAGAATGAATCTGTTAAATCAATTACTTCAGATACCAAAAAATTTCGCGGCGATGGGTCAGGCGAAGATTTTGGCCATGGCCGGGGTGGCCGTTGTCTCCTTTGCAATCATCATTGCCGGCGCCCTCTACGTCAACAAACCCTCCTATGAAACCCTTTATGTTGGCCTTGAACCGGTCGATCTGAACCAGATCAGCATCGCACTCGCAGAGTCCGGTATTGATTTCGAAACAGGCGCTGACGGAAAGAGCGTCAGTGTGCGTGCCGGCATGACCGGCAAGGCCCGTTTGCTTCTCGCCGAACGGGGCCTGCCCAACAGTGCGAACGCTGGCTATGAACTCTTTGATAATGTCGGATCCCTCGGGCTGACCTCGTTTATGCAGGAAGTAACGCGCGTACGTGCGCTCGAAGGCGAAGTTGCCCGCACCATCCAGCAGATCGCCGGCATTGCAGCAGCACGCGTCCATATCGTCATGCCTGATATCGGCAATTTCCGCCGCGGTGAGCAGAAGCCGACGGCATCCGTCATGATCCGCGCTTCGTCGGACGCCGGCCGCAAGGCCGCAGCATCCATTCGCCAGCTGGTTGCGTCCTCCGTTCCGGGGCTCGACGTTGAGGATGTCACCATTCTCGATTCCACTGGCCAGTTGCTCGCCGCCGGAGACCTTACCGGCGGAGAAGCAACGCGCTCGCTGGGTGTGGTCCAGTCCGTCCAGCGTGAGATCGAGACCAATATCGACAAGGCGCTTGCACCCTTCCTTGGAATGGACAACTTCCGCTCCAGCGTCACTGCGCAGATCAACACTGACAGCCAGCAGATCCAGGAGACGATCTACGATCCGGAATCGCGCGTCGAACGGTCGATCCGCGTCACCAAGGAGCAGCAGAAGTCTCTCCAGCGCCAGTCCGAAACGGCGGCGACCGTCGAGCAGAACATTCCCCAAGCCGCTCCTGAGTCTGGTGGCGGCGGCCCTCAGTCCTCCGACGAGCAGGACAAGAAGGAAGAGCAGACCAACTACGAGATCAACAGCAAGACGGTTGCGACGGTCAAGAACAGCTTCACGGTCGAGAAACTGTCGGTTGCCGTTGTTGTCAACCGTGGCCGGATCGCCAAGATGGTCGGCGAACCGGTCGACCAGGCGAAGATCGATGCCTATCTCGCCGAGATGCAGAAGATCGTCACCTCCGCTGCTGGTCTTGACCCGAACCGCGGCGACGTGGTCACCTTGACGGCCATGGAGTTCCTCGAAAACCAGTTGCTGGAAGAATCCGCGACCGGCCCAGGCTTTATGGAAATCCTGAGCCGCAATATCGGCGGCATTATCAACTCCTTGGCCTTCGTCGCCGTCGCTTTCCTGATCGTCTGGATGGGTATCCGCCCGATGATCCGCACCGCGGGTGGCGGTGGTGCCGAAACAGCACTCGCTGGCGGAATTGGCGAGCAGGCTGCAGGTCTGGAGCTGCCCGACTTTTCACCCGCCATCGGTGGCGGGGCAGGGGGCGGCCTCATGGACGGCTTCGGGTCCGACTTCGGTTTCGACTCGACCGACGATCTGCTCACGATGGACGACGACCCGAATGGCGGCTTCAACCGTCGCGTCAAGGAAGGGCCCGAGCGGCGTCTGTCGCGCATGGTGGAAATCTCGGAAGAGCGTGCCGCCAAGATCCTTCGCAAATGGGCTGTGGACAACGCCGCCTGATCACGAAGAACATACGAGTAGCAGCCGCGCCCTTGGGGCGCGGTTTTGCATTGTAATCCCGTTGTCATGCGCGACTGCATCATGTTCCCGCAACCGCCATGCTTCCCGCGCGCAGATAATGCTGCAAACGCCTGTGACCTTTGCCACTTTATATTTTACAGTGAACATGATTCGTTAGCTGGAGATTGCGGACCTACCTGAGTCGGTCGTGGTCTTTCGCGGCGAAGACTGCGACAATGCAAGGCGGTCACTTCAAAGGGGCACATTGAATGGATGCCGAGCTGACAACAGAGGGCCAGAAGGGACGAGTCCGTACGGACGATCCTGCGGAGTCTCTGCACAAGGGCTCTTCGTCGAAGGACGACCTGATCAGAAAGCTGGCCACGCCGGCGCTTTCTGGAAATATGGGGCAATGCCTCCGGGTTCTCTGTGACTATGTCGGCGCTTCTCATCACCTTTTGGCGCGCTACGACCTGGTTCAGGAGGAAGGGCTCGATTTCGTGGTCGCCGCCGACTGGCCTTTCGACCTCGTTCGACGTCTCGAAAGTGAACTGGCGACCAGCTATTCCCAGTCAACCGAGCTTGAAAAGTGCCTGTCGGTGCTGCAGCCGAAATATGCGATCCTGCCCGACGACGCCTTTGTCCCGCATGGGATCAGCCGGCAATACTGCTCCGTAACGATGAATGTCGGCCGGACGCGCCTGGCGCTGATGCTGCTCTTCCCGCAAGACTATGTGCTTTCTCCAGAACGGTTGCGGGAAATCGGCCTGCTTGCCGGCTACGCGCTGAGCCTCTCGGCCAACAAGGGCCACAAGAGTGATCGCGACTTCGACCTGACCGACCGCGAGCTGGAATGCCTTTTCTGGATCGCCGAAGGCAAGACGAGCGACGAGATCGCGACGATCCTCGGCATCTCGCGGAACACCATCAATAATTACATCACGAGTGTCATGCGCAAGACGGCAACGAAGACACGCTCGGAAGCGATCGCCTACGCGGTCCGCAACAATCTCGTCTGAGGGAGCAGGAATGGCCACAAACACCAGATCAGGCGGAGGCATCCTCGAGGATACAACCTGGTCGGGCCAGCGCCCGGTTTCATCCCGTTCGGACATCTTCCCGAAACTGGTTTCCCTGCAGCGGTCGTTGAACGCTCGTGGCTTCGCAGCATTTCGGGTCGGCGGTGCAAGCCTGCCGCACAAGCGGCGCCTGGATCCCGAGTTCGAGAATTGGAGCAGTGGTCTCAGCAGCGGCCGCGACGCATTCGTCGCAGCCTATGGCGACGCTCTTTTGGCGCATATCGAGACATCCACGCTACCGATCCTGTGGAGTGCGGAAGAAAAGACGAGCTTCCTCGATGCCTCCGATTTCACTCCGTTTGCGGTCCAGCTGCAGGAACGACTGCTTCCCTATTCAGGTATCGCCTTCCCGGTTCGCCTCGGGGCGGTCGGCAATGGCTACGTGGTGTTCCCGACCCTCGGCGGGGCAGATTTGCCTGGCGAACAGATCCTCGCCGTTCATAGCCGTTGCTACAAGGTCATGACGGATATTTTGTCACTCGACGAGCGCCGCGCCGCGCCGTCTGAGACTCTAAGCGAACGCGAAATTGCTTGTCTGCAGCTCGCGGGTGATGGCCGTATCAGTGAAGAAATTGCGGAGCGCCTTGGCTTGTCGGTCCACACCGTAAACGCATATCTCGGCTCGGCCACAATCAAGCTGGACTCGGTCAACCGAATCCAGGCGATCGCCAAGGCGATCCGCCTTGGCTACATAACCTGAGCCAATCCTATCCGTAGAGCGGGGACGCCTGTCCCTTGACGAAGCGCGCCTCCCGAAGGCGGTCCTCGAGCATGCGTGTGTTGGCATCGGGATCGCCGGACGACTCATGGAACGCGATATGTTTGATATCGAGACCGGCCTGCTCATTGGTGAGCGTCAGCTGAGAGTAGATCGTGATGCCACGCGGCTTTATCTCCAGGTCAAGCACGATCTCTGGCGGTCCACCCCATTCCAGGCGGTAGTCTCCACCCGCACCGAAAACCACGGTGCCGGGATGGAAATAGAGTTCGGCTGCGGACGAAACGAGGTCCGAAAGGTTGCCATAAAGTTCAAAACGCAGAAGGGAAATCAGGTCGGCAGCATCGAGAAGGCGCAACTCGCTCGCGACGGGGCTGATTGCCTCTGCCACGATGCGTTCACGCTGGTTGGTGTAGGAGCATTTCTTCATCGGGCCTAGCGTATCCGTCTTTTGGGGGCCTTGGACGCATAGACCCGGTGCACGAGTTCTGCGACTGCCTTGTAAAATATTGACGGGATGACGCTATCCACTGAGACTTGCGCAAACATGGAGCGAGCAAGCGGCGGATCCTCAAAAATGGGGATATCGTGTTCGCGGGCAATTTCGCGGATCTTGAGCGCGACCAGATCCTGCCCCTTCGCCACCACCACGGGAGCATCGCCTTCCTCGCGCACATAACGCAACGCCACGGCGTAATGCGTCGGGTTGGTGATCACGAGGGTCGCGCGTGGCACGCTGGCAATCATGCGTTTACGGGCGCGGTCGCGCGCGATCGAGCGCTGACGCGCCTTGACGATAGGGTCACCCTGCGCCTGTTTATACTCGTCCTTGATCTCCTGCTTTGTCATGCGCAGCTGTTCGTACCAGTGGTAGCGCGTCCAGAAGATATCGATGGTTGCCAGAAGCGCCGTCGCCATGACCACGATGATCATCATCTTGTTGAGGATCTCGGCGAATTTTACGAAAATGACCTGCGGGTCGGAAAACATCGTGTCGATGACGCCGAAATAATCGCTCTTGAGGGCGAACACCAAGATTGCGGAGAGCACGACGATCTTGAAGATCGACTTGGCAAACTCGACCATACCTTGGGCGCTGAAGATTCGACTCCATCCCTTGATGATCGAGATCCGGTTTGCCTGCGGCCTGATTCGCTCAAGAACGAAATAGGGCATGTGCTGGGCGACATTGGCGGTAACGCCGAACAGGATCAACATGATCAACATTGGAGCGAGGAAGGCGGCTATTTCCCATGCGAGATGAGTGAAAAGCGACACCACGTCGATAGCGCTTCCCAGGTACCACTGGTCAGGGCGTTCAAAGATATCCTTGAGCGCCTGACCGAGTCGATTGATCGCGTTCGGAAGGAAGAAGACGGCGTACACATAGAAAGCCAGCGCCGTGGCAAAGATCGGCGCCTCGCGCGAACTCGGCACATTGCCCTTCTCCCGCGCGTCCCGAAGCTTTTTCTCGGTCGGGTCTTCGGTCTTGCTGTCCTTGTCGTCATCTTCGGCCATCGCCGCGGGCCTCCCAGAAGGCGTGCACCGAGCGGGATCGATGCCCTGACCGATCCAGTCGCCTGCGCTGTGCCCGGGCAACGCGCCCGATTGTTTTCAGCCCCCTGAACGTAAACACCCGCCGATTGCTGTTCAATCGGCGGGTGCCACAAAGCTGCTGGTTTTCAACAGAGGTGACGGATCAGGCCGCCTGAGTGTCGCCCTCGGTGTCCTTGAGCTGGATCTGACCCGCATTCGCCAGGCGAATGGCTTCCTGGGCAACGGCGCGTCGAGCAATTGCGATCTCGCGCGGGTTGATACCGGCGGTGCCTGCCTGCAGGTCTGATTCGATCATGCGGCGGGAGCGGGGGCTGATTGAGGCCAGAACGCATTCCTTGATCTCCGCACTGGCACCACGCAGTGCCATGGTCAGGATATCGCCCGAGATGTCGTTCAGCAGCAGAACGCGGCTGCGCTGCGGCATGGCGAGAAGATCCTCGAACAGGAAGATCTTCGGGCGAACCTTGTTGACCGATTCCTTGCTGATCGATTCGAGCGACTGAAGCAGCGTATCCACTTCCGGCTTCTCGAGTTCGTTCATCAGTTCGGCAACCTTGGCCGAGCCCGTCGAATTCTTCTCCGCCTCGATCTCGGCAATCAGGTCATGCACCCGGTTCTCGATGATCTGAGCAGCCTTCGGGCTGACATTCTTGAGGTTGACCGTACGGTTCATGATGTCCGCACGCCGGCTTTCAGGCAGCTTCAGCAGCACCTTTGCACCGAACGACGAGGGCAGCATGGAGAGGATATAGGCGACGGTTTGCGGATGCTCGCGCATCAGGAACCGCGCGATGAAGTCCGGATCGGCATCCTGCAGACGATCCCAGATGGAGGCTTCATAGGCCTGGAACGCGGTACGGCGACCGAGCAGTCCATCGACCTCTTCCGGGGTCAGGCCTTCCTCAAGAATGCTCTCGATGGCCCGGGCATTGTCCATCAGACCGGCGCCCTCGGTGAAGAGGTCCTCGAACTCGTTGACAAGCTCGGTCAGCTCATCCGGCGGGATTGTGCGCAGGGTCTGCGCCGACGCGATGATCGTCTGCAGTTCGGCCTGGGTGAAATACTTGAGCAGCTTGCCGGCAACACCCTTTCCCATCGCCAGCAGCACCGCAGCTGCCTTGTCGGCTTGGGAGAGGGGTTTTCCGGTTAAGGGGCCGCCAAAATCGTCAAAGTCCATCATGGTCTTGTCCTCTCTGGCCCGTCATGGGTCAGGATGTCTTGGTCGCCATCACTTCAATCAGTTTGA
>OGCL01000250.1_pt1 | contig 61240 bp, 58 predicted proteins | sample 1570041 | NCBI WGS metagenome assembly OGCL01 (sample SAMN06266162, study PRJEB24511) | hot springs metagenome | isolation source: Hot spring water | place: South Africa: Limpopo | collected 2015-06-22
TTACCCTGATACTCGTGGAGATTCATGCTTGTCTACCGTCTTCGTTTAGGTATTGCGCATACGGTGCTGCACTTATGATGCCGCACCACCTGTGACTGCTTCTGCAGCAATCCGGCTGATATTCCGCGCAGCAACCTGAGCTGTACGCGGGCCATCTGCCGTGGTTCTTTCTGCCTGAGCTGCACCTGCGTCGGTACACAACGCCGACGCAGGCAACGGCTCAGACCAACAACGTGTTAACGCTTCTTACGGTTGGCGATGTGGATGGCGTGGCCATTCACCGCCAGAGCTGCTTCGTGCAGTGCTTCAGACAGCGTCGGGTGGGAGAAGACCATCATCCCCAGATCCTCGGCGCTGGTGCCGAACTCCATACCGATTGCACCCTGCTGTACCAGTTCGGCAGCGCTTGGGCCAATCACGTGTACACCGAGAACACGGTCGGTGTTGGCATCGGCGATCACCTTGACCAGGCCGCCAGTGTCGTTGGCTGCCATGGCACGGCCGCTGGCCGCGAACGGGAAGGTGCCAACGTTGACGGCAACGCCTTCAGCCTTGAGTTGCTGCTCGGTCTTGCCGACCCATGCGATTTCCGGGTGGGTGTAGATAACCGAAGGGATCAGGTCGTAGTTCATCTGGGCTTTGTGGCCAGCGATACGCTCGGCAACCATGATGCCCTCTTCCGAGGCTTTGTGCGCCAGCATGGCGCCGCGCACCACGTCACCGATGGCGTACACGCCCGGCACGCTGGTCGCGCACTGGTCGTCAACATAGATGAAGCCGCGCTCATCCAGGGTCACGCCACTGTCAGCCGCCAGCAGATCAGTGGTCACCGGGCGACGGCCCACAGCCACGATCAGATTGTCGAAGACAATCTTCTGCTCGCCTTCGGCGTCGGTGAAGTTGACGGTAACCTGCTTTTTCTTCACTTCCGAACCGGTGACGCGAGCGCCCAGACGGATTTTCAGGCCCTGCTTGGTGAAGGTTTTCAGCGCTTCCTTGGCGATCTGCTCGTCGGCAGCTGGGAGGAACTTGTCCAGCGCTTCCAGCACGGTCACTTCCGCACCCAGACGCGCCCACACCGAACCCAGTTCCAGACCGATGACGCCAGCGCCGATCACGCCCAGTTTCTTCGGCACGCTCTGGAATTCCAGGGCACCAGTGGAATCGACGATCACGTCCTGATCAACCGGAGCTGGCGGAATGTCGATCGGCTTGGAGCCGGAGGCCAGAATCACGTTTGCGGCTTCAACGATCTGTGTTTTGCCATCGGAACCGGTAACTTCAACCTGCTTGTTCGCCAGCAGCTTGCCGTGACCTTCGAGCAGGGTCACACCATTGGCCTTGAACAGGGTGGCAACACCACCGGTGAGGTTTTTCACGATGTTGGCCTTACGACCGATCATCGCCGGCACATCGATGGTCACGCTCTTGGCTTCGATACCGTGAATGGCAAAGCCTTCGTGCGCTTCGTGGTATTTCCAAGAGCTGTCCAGCAGCGCCTTGGACGGAATGCAGCCGACGTTCAGGCAGGTACCGCCGAGAGCGACTTTGCCCTCTTTATCCTGGTACTTCTCGATGCAGGCAGTCTTAAGACCAAGCTGCGCTGCTTTGATGGCCGCTACATAGCCACCAGGGCCGGCACCGATGACTACCACGTCGAATTTCTGGGTCATAACGTATTCCTTCTCGAATAAACCGGACGGCCCTGTACACAGAGCCGCCGTGGGAGAAACTGGCTTTTAGATATCCAGCAGCAGACGCGCCGGGTCTTCCAGCAAGTTCTTGATGGTCACCAGGAAGGTCACGGCTTCCTTACCATCAATCAGGCGGTGGTCGTAAGACAGCGCCAGGTACATCATCGGGCGGATAACCACCTGACCGTTCACTGCCATCGGACGCTGGATGATGTTGTGCATCCCCAGGATCGCGGCTTGCGGCGGGTTGACGATCGGCGTCGACATCATCGAACCGAAGGTGCCACCGTTGGTGATGGTGAAGGTGCCGCCAGTCATTTCTTCGATCGACAGCTTGCCGTCTTTGGCTTTTTTGCCAAAGGTGGCGATGCCGCTTTCGATTTCAGCCAGGCTCATCAGCTCGGCATTACGCAGCACCGGAACCACCAGGCCACGGTCGCTGGACACCGCAACACCGATGTCGGCGTAGCCGTGGTAAACGATGTCGTTGCCGTCGATTGAGGCGTTGACAGCCGGGAAGCGCTTCAGCGCCTCGGTAGCGGCTTTGACGAAGAACGACATAAAGCCCAGGCGCACGCCGTTATGGGACTTCTCGAACAGGTCCTTGTACTTCGAACGCAGTGCCATGACTTCGGTCATGTCGACTTCGTTGAAGGTGGTCAGCATGGCCATGGAGGACTGAGCCTCGACCAGGCGCTCGGCGATCTTGGCGCGCAGACGGGTCATCGGCACACGCTTCTCGGTACGGTCGCCGGTGGCGAATACCGGAGCGGCAGCAGCTGGAGCAGCAGGCTTGGCAGCCGGTGCAGCAGCGGGCGCGTTCTTCTTCGCTTCGACGGCAGCAACCACGTCTTCCTTGGTTACACGACCACCTTTGCCGGTGCCGGCGATGCTGTTCGGGTCGATGCCATTTTCTTCAGCAATCTTGCGTGCAGCTGGGGACAGGATCTGGTCATCGCCCGCAGCCGCGGGTGCAGCGGCCTGAGCCGGTGCGGCAGCTGCCTGAGCCGGTGCTGGTGCAGCAGCACCGGCCTCACCCAGGGTGCCCAGCAGTTCGTTGGACAGAACGGTGTCGCCTTCATTCTTGATGATTTGCGCGAGGACGCCGTCGGCCTCGGCCAGCACTTCGATCACTACTTTGTCGGTTTCGATGTCGACGATCAGTTCGTCACGCTTGACCGCATCGCCCGGTTTCTTGTGCCAGGTGGCCACGGTGCCATCGGCAACCGATTCCGGGAAAGTAGGGGCTTTGATCTCGATAGCCATTGTGTGTGGTTCCTTAAATTCGGTTTCTTCTGGCAGGCGACCCAGTTGGTCGCCTGCTGCGCGAAGGCGTTAAACAGTAAAGGCGTCTTGCAGGAGTTTTTCCTGCTGTTCGGCGTGCATCGATGCATAACCACAGGCAGGTGCGGCAGAAGCATCACGACCGGCGTACTCGAGGAACAGCGCTTTCTTGTGCGCTGTCGCCACGCGACGCATGTGATGCTGGCTGCAGTACCAGGCGCCCTGGTTCATCGGCTCTTCCTGACACCAGACGATGTGTTTGAGGTTCTTGTACGGGGCGATTGCCTCGGCCAGGTCCTCTTCCGGGAACGGATAGAGCTGTTCGATACGCACGATGGCGATGTCTTCGCGACCTTCGTTGCGGCGCTTCTCCAGCAAGTCGTAGTAGACCTTGCCGCTGCACAGCACCAGGCGCTCGACTTTCTTCGGATCGAGTGCATCCAATTCCGGGATCACGGTCTGGAACGAGCCTTCGGCCAGATCTTCCAGGGTCGAGATGGCCAATTTGTGGCGCAGCAGCGACTTCGGCGTCAATACGACCAATGGCTTGCGCAGCGGGCGAATCACCTGGCGGCGCAGCAAGTGGTAGATCTGAGCCGGGGTGGTCGGTACCGCCACCTGCATGTTGTGCTCGGCGCACAGTTGCAGGTAACGCTCCAGACGCGCCGAGCTGTGCTCAGGCCCCTGCCCTTCATAGCCGTGCGGCAGCAGCATGGTCAGGCCGCACAGACGGCCCCACTTGTGCTCGCCACTGGAGATGAACTGGTCGAACACCACCTGGGCACCGTTGGCGAAGTCGCCGAACTGGGCTTCCCAGATCACCAGCGCATTCGGCTGGGTGGTGGCGTAGCCGTATTCGAAGGCCAGTACAGCTTCTTCCGAAAGGAAGGAGTCATACAACTCGAACTTCGGCTGACCTTCATACAAAGTTTTCAACGGCACGAAGGCACTGGCGTCCTTCTGGTTGTGCAGCACCGCATGACGGTGCGAGAAGGTGCCGCGACCGATGTCCTGGCCGGTCATGCGGATCGGGTGGCCTTCAAACAACAGGGTCGCGTAGGCCATGGTTTCGGCGTAGCCCCAGTTGATCGGCAGCGCACCGGCACCCATCTTCTGACGGTCTTCAAGGATTTTCGCCACCTGGCGTTGAACCACGAAACCTTCCGGGATTTCCAACAGCTTGTTGGACAGCTCCTGCAGGGTTTTCAGCTCGAAACGCGTGTCGTGACGCGCGGTCCAGGCATGGCCCAGGTACGGACGCCAGTCAACGAACAGTTCTTTGTTCGGCTCTTTGACCAGGCTCTTGACCACATGCTGGCCGTTATCCAGGGCCGTGCGGTATTCGTCGATCTTGGCCTGAACTTCTTCAACCGATTGGCGCGCGGCGGCAGTCAGAGCATCGGCATACAGCTCACGGGTGGTGCGCTGTTTGGTGATCTGCTGATACATGATCGGCTGGGTGCCGCTCGGCTCGTCGGCCTCGTTGTGACCGCGACGGCGGTAGCAGACCAGGTCAATGACCACGTCACGCTTGTACTGCATGCGGTAATCGACGGCCAGCTGAGTCACAAACAGTACGGCTTCCGGGTCATCACCGTTCACGTGGAGGATCGGCGCCTGAATCATCTTCGCCACATCGGTGCAGTACTCGGTGGAGCGCGAGTCCAGCGGGTTGCTGATGGTGAAGCCGACCTGGTTGTTGATCACGATGTGGATAGTGCCGCCCGTCTTGAAGCCACGGGTCTGCGACATCTGGAAGGTTTCCATGACCACACCCTGACCGGCGAATGCCGCGTCACCGTGCAGGGAAACCGGCAGCACTTTCTCGCCACTGGTATCACTGCGACGGTCCTGACGGGCGCGTACCGATCCCTCGACCACCGGAGAGACGATCTCCAGGTGCGACGGGTTGAACGCCATCGCCAGGTGTACTTCACCGCCAGCGGTCATCACGTTGGAGGAGAAACCCTGATGGTATTTCACGTCACCGGAAGAAAGACCTTCGGTCTTCTTGCCTTCGAACTCGTCGAACAGGTCACGCGGGTTCTTGCCGAAGGTGTTGACCAGCACGTTGAGACGGCCACGGTGGGCCATGCCGATGACGATTTCCTTGGTGCCGTAGGAGCCGGAACGCTGGATCACTTCATCGAGCAACGGAATCAGGCTCTCACCGCCTTCCAGACCAAAACGCTTGGTGCCCGGGTATTTGGTGCCCAGGTACTTTTCCAGGCCTTCAGCTGCGGTCAGACGCTCAAGCAGGTGGCTCTGCACGTCGACGGAAAATTGTGGACGGCCACGCACACTTTCCAGGCGCTGCTGGAACCAGCTGCGCTGCTCGGAATCGACAATGTGGGTGAACTCGGCACCGATGGTGCGGCAATATGTCTGCTGCAACGCATCGCGAATTTCGCGCAGAGTAGCCTCTTCCTTGCCAATGAACAGACCACCGGTACGGAAAGTGGTGTCCAGGTCGGCATCGGTCAGGCCGTAGTGATTGATCGCCAGATCCGCTGGAACAGGACGCTGCCAGAGACCAAGCGGATCGAGCTGGGCAGCCTGATGGCCGCGCATGCGATAAGCCTGAATCAGGCGCAGCACTTCGACTTGCTTCTTCTCGTGCTCACTGCTCACGCTACCAGCAGACACCGGTTGGGCGCGGCGCTGATTTTTAGCGAGCAGGACGAAATGATCGCGAATCGTGGAGTGCGATACGTCTGTGGCGGCGCTGCCGTCAGTCGGCAACTTCTGGAAGTAAGTGCGCCACTCTTCTGGCACAGCGTTGGGATCGTGCAGGTAAAGCTCATAGAGCTCTTCCACATAGGCAGCGTTACCACCGGATAGGTGGGCACTGTCCCACATGCGCTGCATCACGCTTTCTTGCATGCTTGGTCACCCTCGGTAAGGGGACACCACCGGCGTAGAAACCGCATGGTTTGCCAGTCCTGAAGCAGCGACTGGTAAGCCACTACGGATCCCGCAGATAGTCCGGGCACCAGCCCGGATGCCCCTGCTGGTCGTCATATTTTTCAAAATTAGGAACTACCGCTTTGTGAGCCGTAGTCCTGGCTATAACTGCGGCGCTGGGTTTGAAGCCAGCGCCGCAGGTGTTACAGGTTTAGCAAACAACCGTGAATCAGGTACCGCTCTGCAGCAGCATGTTGCGTACGTGACCGATCGCCTTGGTCGGATTGAGACCTTTAGGGCAAACGTTCACGCAGTTCATGATGCCGCGGCAACGGAACACGCTGAACGGATCATCCAGCGATGCCAGACGCTCTTCGGTCTTGGTATCACGGCTGTCCGCCAGGAAACGATAAGCCTGCAGCAATGCAGCCGGACCGAGGAACTTGTCGGGGTTCCACCAGAACGACGGGCAGCTGGTGGAGCAGCACGCGCACAGAATGCACTCGTACAGACCGTCCAATTTCTCGCGCTCTTCCGGCGTTTGCAGACGTTCGATTGCCGGAGCCGGCGTATCGTTCTGCAGGAATGGCTGCACCTTTTCGTATTGCTTGTAGAAGATGCTCATATCGACAGCCAGGTCACGAATGACCGGCAGGCCAGGCAGCGGGCGAATCACCAGCTTGCCGCCTTTCAGCCCAGCTGCTGACAGCGGAGTGATACAGGCCAGGCCATTCTTGCCGTTGATGTTCATGCCGTCGGAACCGCAAACGCCTTCACGGCAGGAGCGACGGTAGGAGAAACCCTCGTCCTGTTCCTTGATCAGCGCCAGAACGTCAAGAACCATGATGTCCTTGCCACCGGTGTCGACCTGGAAATCCTGCATGAACGGAGCAGCATCTTTCTCCGGGTTGTAGCGATATACACTGACTTGCAACATATCAGGCACCCTTAATAAGTCCGGACCTTGGGTTCAAACGCTGGAACTGTCTTCGGCGTGAAGTTGACCGAACGCTTACTGACGCGCTTCTCACCTGGAATGTACAGGGAGTGGCACAGCCAATTTTCGTCGTCACGCTCTTCAAAATCTTCACGGGCGTGAGCACCACGGGACTCTTTGCGAGCCTCGGCAGCGATCGCGGTGGCTTCTGCCACTTCGAGAAGGTTCTGCAGTTCCAATGCTTCGATACGCGCAGTGTTGAATGCCTGGCTCTTGTCCGCGATCTTGACGCTCGCGATCCGCTCACGCAGGTCGGCCAGTTGGGTAATACCTTTCTGCATGTACTCGCCGGTGCGGAATACACCGAAGTAGTTTTGCATGCACTGTTGCAGTTCTTTACGCAGCGGCGCGACATCTTCGCCACTGGTGCGCTCGTTGACACCGGCCAGACGCTTGAGCGACAGCTCAATGTCGGTTTCGCTGGCGCCACGAACTTCCACGCCTTCTTTCAGCGCTTTTTCCAGGTGCAGGCCAGCAGCACGACCGAACACCACCAGGTCGAGCAGCGAGTTGCCGCCCAGACGGTTAGCGCCGTGTACCGATACGCAGGCCACTTCGCCTACAGCGAACAAGCCTTCGATGATCTTGTCGTTGCCGTTGGCATCCTGAGTGATGGCCTGGCCGTGGATGTTGGTCGGCACGCCGCCCATCATGTAGTGGCAGGTCGGGATGACCGGAACCGGAGCGACGACCGGGTCAACGTGGGCGAAGGTCTTCGACAGTTCGCAGATACCTGGCAGACGGCTGTGCAGCACGTCTTCGCCGAGGTGGTCGAGCTTCAGCAGCACGTGGTCCTTGTCCGGGCCACAGCCGTTGCCGGCGATGACTTCCTTGACCATGGAGCGAGCAACCACGTCGCGACCAGCCAGGTCTTTGGCGTTCGGCGCATAACGCTCCATGAAACGCTCGCCATGGGCGTTGATCAGGTAACCACCTTCACCACGGCAACCTTCGGTGACCAGTACACCGGCACCGGCGATGCCAGTCGGGTGGAACTGCCACATTTCGATGTCCTGCACCGGTACGCCGGCACGCAGGGCCATGCCCACGCCATCACCGGTGTTGATCAGGGCGTTGGTGGTGGAGGCGTAGATACGGCCAGCACCGCCAGTGGCCAGAACCACAGCCTTGGAACGGATATAAACGGTTTCGCCGGTTTCGATACAGATGGCAATAACGCCGACGATGGCGCCGTCCTGGTTCTTCACCAGATCTACGGCATACCACTCGTTAAGGAACGAGGTGCCAGCTTTCAGGTTGGCCTGGTACAGGGTGTGCAGCAGGGCGTGACCGGTACGGTCAGCAGCAGCGCAGGTACGTGCAGCCTGAGTCGGGTTATTCGGGCCTTTGGACTGACCGCCGAATGGACGCTGATAGATGCGACCCTGTTCGGTACGAGAGAACGGCAGACCCATGTGTTCCAGTTCGAATACGGCTTCCGGACCAACAGAACACATGTACTCGATAGCGTCCTGGTCACCGATATAGTCGGAACCCTTGACGGTGTCGTACATGTGCCAGCGCCAATCGTCATTCGGATCAGCCGAAGCGATAGCGCAAGTGATGCCACCCTGAGCAGACACAGTGTGCGAACGAGTTGGGAAAACTTTGGTGACTACTGCGGTTTTATGACCACCCTGAGCCAACTGCAATGCAGCGCGCATACCCGCGCCGCCGCCACCAACAATGATGGCGTCATAAGAAAGAGTGCGAATGCTTGTCATGGATCAGTTACCCCAAAAAATCTGCACGCCCCAGACGAAGAACGCGAACATGGCAACGCCACACGCGGCCTGGAACAGAAAACGCACGACAGTCGCCCACTTACCCAGCGCCATTGGCGTCAGGTAGTCGGTGGAAATTGTCCACATGCCAACCCAGGCGTGAACACTGAGTGCCACCAGGGTCAACAGACTGAAGATACGCATTGCGTTATTGGAGAACAGCGCCTGCCATTCGGCATAACCCAGGCCCGGGTTGCACACCACATAGCCCAGCAGGAAAAGCACATAAGCCGCGAGGACGACAGCGGAAACACGCTGCGCCATCCAGTCATAAAGACCCGAACGCGAGAAATTCGTGACGTTGGTTACCATATCCACACCCCCAGCAGCGCGATCACGATCGCCGATACGACGATAACGATTTTCGAACCCAGCTTGCCGCCTTCCAGCGTCTCACCGATGCCCATGTCCATGATCAAGTGGCGAATACCAGCCACCAGGTGGTACAGCAGAGCGGACAACAGCCCCCAAATCACAAACTTGGCCAGCGGGCTGGTCAAGCACTCTTTCACCTCGGCAAAACCTTCTGCAGATGCCAGCGATTTGTCGAGCCCGTAAAGCAGCACGGCAATGCCGAAAAACAGAATGATTCCAGAAACACGGTGAAGGAATGACGTAACGCCAGTGATAGGAAGTTTGATCGTCCTAAGGTCGAGGTTTACAGGTCTTTGGCTATTCACGGCTTTTTTATCACACTGAGAGCCCCTAACTATCAGGGCAAAGTTGTCGGGAAGTGCACTGGTCAGGTACCCATCACCCAAGGAGTGACAACTACCAGAAAGAGGCTCTAGAGCCCTTGGTAGTCGGGCGCAGAGTATAGACAGTTAGGTTACTAATGACAATGCAAAGGCCCTTGCCTAAAAGCGCATTGCACTGCCTTTATAAATGGCGTAAAGGGGCCGCCATTTCACTCGAAAACACAGCTCAAACCCTTCTGCCAGCTGGGTTTTCGCAAATTGACATTCACATTTATCTCACTATAGTGGTGCGGGCCCTGCGTGGGGGGCTGTCTGATGATTTCAAGCATAACTAGGAGGCCACACATGGCTGACAAAAAAGCGCAGTTGATCATCGAGGGCGCTGCCCCCGTCGAACTGCCCGTACTGACCGGCACTGTTGGTCCCGATGTAATCGACGTGCGAGGCCTGACCGCCACGGGTCGTTTCACCTTTGATCCTGGCTTTATGTCCACCGCCTCGTGCGAGTCGAAGATCACCTATATCGACGGCGACAAGGGCATCCTGCTGCACCGCGGCTACCCCATCGAGCAGTTGGCCGAGCAATCCGACTACCTGGAAACCTGCTACCTGCTGCTGAACGGCGAACTGCCGAATGCAGAAGAGAAGGCCAAGTTCGTCAGCACCATCAAGAACCACACCATGGTGCATGAGCAGCTCAAGAGCTTCTTCAACGGTTTCCGCCGTGATGCCCACCCGATGGCCATCATGTGTGGCGTGGTTGGCGCCCTGTCCGCCTTCTACCACGACTCCCTGGACATCAATAACCCACATCACCGCGAAGTCTCGGCCATGCGCCTGGTGGCCAAGATGCCAACCATCGCCGCCATGACCTACAAGTACTCCATGGGCCAGCCCATGATGTACCCGCGCAATGACCTGAACTACGCAGAAAACTTCCTGCACATGATGTTCAACACCCCGTGCGAGATCAAACCGATCAGCCCGGTGTTGGCCAAGGCCATGGACAAGATCTTTATCCTGCATGCCGACCACGAGCAGAACGCCTCCACCTCCACCGTGCGCCTGGCCGGCTCCTCGGGTGCCAACCCGTTCGCCTGTATTGCTGCCGGTATCGCCGCCCTCTGGGGCCCGGCCCACGGCGGTGCCAACGAGGCCGTGCTGAGCATGCTGGACGAGATCGGCGATGTTTCGAACATCGACAAGTTCATCGCCAAGGCCAAGGACAAGAACGATCCGTTCAAGCTGATGGGCTTCGGTCACCGCGTGTACAAGAACCGCGACCCGCGCGCCACCGTGATGAAGCAGACCTGCGACGAAGTGCTGGCCGAACTGGGCATCAAGAACGATCCGCAACTGGAACTGGCCATGCGCCTGGAAGAGATCGCCCTGACCGATCCCTACTTCAAGGAGCGCAACCTGTACCCGAACGTGGACTTCTACTCGGGCATCATCCTCAAGGCCATCGGCATTCCGACCTCCATGTTCACCGTGATCTTCGCCCTGGCGCGCACTGTGGGCTGGATCAGCCACTGGAAGGAAATGCTCTCCAGCCCGTACAAGATTGGCCGGCCGCGCCAGCTGTACACCGGCTACCCGCAGCGCGACATGAAGAAGTAAGTCACGCGCCGCGTTACACCAGCCAACGCCCCGCCTGCCGGGGCGTTGGCTTTTTTACGGGCATCGCCAGTACCAGGCATGAGCTGATCAGGTACTCCCGGATGACCGCGCGACTTATTCCACTCCCGCCCTCGACTACACAGGCTGCGCGGCGCACACTGATTGCTGGTGCACGGCGTCGGGCCACGCCTATCCCGAGGCTCCGAGCGTGCAATAAAAAACCGCAGCCATGGCTGCGGTTTTTTATTGCACGGTAACGGCTTTACAGAACAGGCTCGCGACTGGCCACCACTTCCTGGGTTTCGGCGATTTCCACCGGCAAGCCATCCTCGGCGGCAACCACCTCACGCACCATGTCCCAATCCAGACGCAGCTCATCCAGGCCGTCGCGCTTGAGCAGGGCGTTGATCACCGCGGAATGCTTCTCCACCACCGACGGCTCGCCCTCGTCCTGCAGCGGCGTGTGGGCTTCGAGATAGAGACGACCATTGGCCCGCCCGAACTTGTAGGGCTCGTTGATCACCCGAACGGTGGTGCCAACCGGCGCCATTTCCGCCAGTTTCAACACATTGTGGTTGAGCATGCGGAAGCAGCCATGACTGACACGCATGCCGATGCCGAACTTCTTGTTCGAGCCGTGAATCAGGTAACCCGGCATCGACAGGGTGAACTTGAACGGACCCAGGGGGTTATCCGGGCCTGGCGGCACATAGGTGGGCAGCGGGTCACCGTCGGCGGCATGCTCGTCACGAATCGACTTGGGCGGATACCAACCCGGGTTGGGCGTCTTGGCGGTGATGCGACCGACCGCAATCGGCGAGTTCCAGCCCTCACGACCGATCCCCACCGGGTAGGTGTAGACCACGTTGCGCCCCTTGGGGAAGTAGTACAGGCGGTATTCGGCCAGGTTGATCACAATGCCTTCGCGGGGGCCGGGCGGCAGGATATAGCGCGTCGGCAGGATGATCTCGGTGCCCTCGCCCGGCAGCCAGGGGTCTACCCCGGGATTGGCCGCGACCATTTCCAGGTAGCCCAGGTCATTGGCCGTGCCCAGGTCGGCGAAGGTATCTTCGTACTTGGCCTTGATCACCCGGATTTCGCCAACAATGTCCTCGCCAGGCGGCGGCAGAGGCAATTCCAACGCCTGCGCGGTGCTGGCCACAACGGCCGAAGCAAGCAGCAGGCTGCGACTGACAGTAAAGACACGGCACAGCATCGGTGATTTCCTAAGGTTGATAGCTGACAAATTTGCTCAGAGATTGTACACCCCGCACCGCCCCACAGACAGCCTCGCTCAGGCCAGTGGGGGGCGCTCGCCGCGCCGGTGGGCATTGAGCACCTCGGCGCAGGCCGGACACAGGCGCTTGTCGCGCAGCTTGCCGCGATCCAGATCGCGCCAGATAGGCTGCGCCGGCAGCAGGCCACCGCACAGGGTACGATCGGCAAAACCACCCAACTCCAGCTGCCTGGCCAGCAGATGCACGCGCACTTCACGGCAGGCGAACAGGTCAAGCTGCTCGTCGGGCTCGATCAGTTGATAGGCATGCAAGGACCAGGCGGGACGCGGCATTGGGGGCTCCAGTAAGGGTCGCCACATTAGCCGAAAGGCTGCGGTCAGGAAAGCCTGTCAGAGCAACGGCTGCAGGGTCGGCCAGAGGTTTTCCAGCATCAACGGCTGGGCCTTGGCGGTCGGGTGAATGCCATCGGCCTGCATCATGCCCGCCACCCCACCGACGCCCTCCAGAAAGAAGGGCACAAAGGGCACCTGCTTGTCCTCGGCCAGGGTTTCGAACACCCGGGCGAAGGCCGTGGTATAGCGCACCCCATAATTGGGCGGCAGGCGCATGCCCAAGAGCAGTACACGAGCCCCGCTGGAGAGGCTGTCATCGATCATCCTGGCAAGATTCTGTTGCAATTGCCCCAGGGGCTGCCCGCGCAGGCCATCATTGCCCCCCAGCTCGATGATCACCAGGCTCGGCCGATGCTCCGCAAGCAGCGCCGGCAGGCGTGCGGCGCCGCCCGAGCTGGTGTCGCCACTGATCGAGGCATTGACCAGCCGATAGGCAAAACCCTGCTCGACCAGGCGCTCTTCCAGCAAGGCGACCCACCCCTGGCGGGTATCCAGGCCAAAAGCGGCGCTGATACTATCGCCGACGACCAGCAGGGTACCGGCCAGCGCAGTCTGCGCGCACAGCAGCAGGGCCAGGGCAGTACTGAGCAACCATGCACGCATTGGATTCTCCATGACTTCGAGCATTCTCACCGCGCAGAACCTTAGCAAAGTGGTCAGTAGCGCGGAAGGTGAGTTGAGCATACTCCATGACCTCTCCCTGACCCTGGACAGCGGCGACAGCCTGGCCATTGTCGGCAGTTCCGGCTCGGGCAAGTCGACCCTGCTCGGCCTGCTCGCCGGCCTCGACCTGCCCAGCAGTGGCCGGGTGCTGCTGGCCGGGCACGACCTGGGGCAGCTGGACGAAGACCAGCGGGCGCGGGTGCGCGCCGAGCATGTCGGTTTTGTCTTCCAGTCGTTCCAGTTGCTCGACAGCCTCAATGCCCTGGAGAACGTCATGCTGCCCCTAGAGCTGGAAGGCCATGCCGACGCCCGCCAGCGCGCCCGCCACCTGCTGCAGCGGGTCGGCCTGGGCCAGCGCCTGAGCCACTACCCGCGCCAGCTATCCGGCGGCGAGCAGCAGCGCGTGGCGATTGCCCGGGCCTTTGCCGCGGAACCTGCGGTGCTGTTCGCCGACGAGCCCACCGGCAACCTGGACAGCCACACCGGCGAGCGCATCAGCGACCTGCTGTTCGAGCTCAATCAGGAACAGGGCGCCACCCTGGTGCTGGTCACCCATGACGAGCGCCTGGCCCATCGCTGCCGGCGCCTGATCCGCCTGGAGGGCGGCCATCTGGTGGATCGGGTGGAACCCTGATGACATGGATGCCCCTGCTCCGCCTGCTGGCCCTGGCCAGCCGCCAGTTGCTGCGCGACGCCCGCGCAGGCGAGCTGCGCGTGCTGTTCTTCGCCCTACTGATCGCCGTCACCGCCAGCACCGCCATTGGCTATTTCAGCGCCCGACTGAATGACGGCATGCTGCTGCGTGCCACCGAATTCCTCGCCGCCGACCTGCGCCTGACCAGCAGCGCGCCCAACCCCGAGGCGCAGCTGCAACTGGCGCAGCAAATAGGCCTGGAACATGCCCGCCTGGTCGAGTTTTCCAGCGTGATCGCCAGCGACAGCGGCATCCAGTTGGCCAGCGTCAAGGCGGCCAGCAGCACCTACCCGTTGCGCGGCCCGTTAAAAAGCGCGGCAGATCTGTACCAGCCAGAAGAAACCGGCCCAGGCCCGCAACCTGGCGAAGCCTGGGCCGAGGCCCGGCTGTTCGTGGCCCTGGAGCTCAAGCCGGGGGATATGATCGAGGTGGGCGCCAAGGCGTTGCGCCTGACCCGGGTGCTGACCTATCTGCCGGATGAGTCCGGCGATTTCTACAGCCTGACCCCGCACCTGCTGATGCACCTGGACGACCTGCCCGCTACCGGCGTGGTCCAGCCCGGCAGCCGGGTACGCTACCAGGAACTCTGGCGTGGCGAGCGCGAGGCCCTGAGCCGTTTCCGCCAGGCCGTCAGCCCAACCCTTGCACCCAACCAGCGCCTGGAAGATGCCCGCGACGGCAACCGCCAGGTGGGCAACGCCCTGGGCCGCGCCGAACGCTACCTGAACCTGGCCAGCCTGGCCGCCGTGCTCCTGGCCGGTGTGGCCGTGGCCCTGTCGGCGGCCCGCTTCGCGGCCCGGCGTTTTGATGCCAGCGCGCTGCTGCGCTGCCTGGGTCTGTCGCGGCGCCAGACCCTGGGCCTGTTCAGCCTGCAGCTGGCCATGCTGGGCCTGGTAGCGAGCCTGGCCGGCGCCCTGCTCGGCTGGCTGGCCCAGCTGGCCCTGTTTTACCTGCTGCGCGACCTGCTGCCCGCCGACATCCCGCCGGGCAGCCTGTGGCCGGCACTGGCTGGCATGGCCACAGGCCTGGTGGCACTGGGCGGCTTTGCCTTGCCACCCCTGGCTGCCCTGGGGCGGGTTCCGCCGCTGCGGGTGCTGCGTCGCGACCTGTTGCCACTGCCAGCCTCGACCTGGCTGGTGTATGGCGCCGCCCTGCTGGCCCTGGGCCTGATCATGTGGCGCCTGAGCCTGGACCTGCAACTGACCCTGGCCCTGCTCGGCGGCGGCCTGATCACCGCCCTGCTGCTCGGCGGCCTGTTGCTGCTGGGCCTGCAGAGCCTGCGCCGCCTGCTCGCCGGAGCTGCCCTGCCCTGGCGCCTGGGCCTGGGCCAGCTGTTGCGCCACCCCCTGGCCGCCGCCGGGCAAAGCCTGGCCTTTGGCCTGATCATCCTGGCCATGAGCCTGATCGCCCTGCTGCGCGGTGAACTGCTCGACACCTGGCAGGAGCAGTTGCCGGAACAGGCACCCAATCACTTTGCCCTGAATATCCTGCCCGCCGAACAGCAGGCCTTCGCCGCCCGCCTGGCCGAACTGTCGCCGCATCCGGCGCCGCTGTTCCCGGTGATACCGGGGCGCCTGACGCACATCAATGGCGAGCCGGTGCGGCAACTGGTGACCAAGGAATCCCAGGGCGAGCGCGCCATTCAACGGGACCTCAGCCTGACCTGGGCCGCCGAGCTGCCGGCGGACAACCAGCTGCTGGCCGGCACCTGGTGGACCGCGCAAGCGGCCGAGGAGCTGCCCGGCGTATCGGTGGAGTCGAAGCTGGCCGAGAGCCTCAAGCTGCAACTGGGTGATCGACTGACCTTCAGCGTCGGCGGCCTGGAGCGCGAAACCCGGGTCAGCAGCCTGCGCCAGGTGGACTGGAACAACTTCCAGCCCAACTTCTACATGATCTTCGAGCCCGGCACCCTGCAGGACCTGCCCACCACCTATCTGACCAGTTTCTACCTGCCGCCCAATCAGGAGCAGCAACTGGTGGACCTGGCCCGGGCCTTTCCGGCGGTGACCCTGCTACAGGTCGAAGCCCTGCTGGCCCAGCTGCGCAGTATCCTGGCCCAGGTCACCCTGGCCATCGAATTTGTTTTGCTGTTCGTTCTCGCTGCCGGCCTGGCGGTGCTGCTGGCCGGGCTGCAGGCGACCCTAGACGAGCGTATCCGCCAGGGCGCCCTGCTGCGGGCCCTGGGTGCCGAACGGGGCCTGCTGGTGAGGGCACGACGCGCCGAATTCGGCCTGCTGGGCGCCGCCAGCGGCCTGCTCGCCGCCCTGGGCTGCGAGCTGATCAGCTACCTGCTCTATCGCTTCGTCTTCGACCTGACCTGGCAACCCCACCCCTGGCTGCTTCTACTGCCACTGCTGGGTGCCTTGCTGGTGGCCGGTGCAGGTGTGCTGGGCACCCGCCGCGCCCTGAATATCAGCCCGCTGACGGTGTTGCGTGAGGGCTGATAGACTCAGCGCCCCTTTGTCATCTGTCGACCCATGAGCCGCTATCGCCCCCCCCGCAGCGCCGGTACCCCGCTGATCACGCCCGAAGGCGAGGCGCGCCTGCGCGCCGAATTGCATGAGCTGTGGCATGTGCGCCGCCCCCAGGTAACCCAGGCGGTCAACGAAGCCGCCGCCCAGGGCGATCGCTCGGAAAACGCCGAATACACCTATGGCAAGAAGATGCTGCGCGAGATCGACAGCCGTGTGCGTTTTCTGACCAAGCGCCTGGAAAACCTCAAGGTGGTCAGCGCCCGCCCCAGCGACCCGGACAAGGTGTATTTCGGCGCCTGGGTAACCCTGGAGGATGAAGAGGGCAGCGAAGCCCGCTACCGCATCGTCGGACCGGACGAACTGGACCTTAAGCAGAACCTGATCAGCATCGACTCGCCCCTGGCCCGCGCCCTGGTCGGCAAGGGCCTGGACGCCGAGGTGCGGGTCCAGACCCCGACCGGCGACAGGCTCTGGTATGTGGTAGCCATCGACTACCCCTGAGGACGTCAGCGCCGGGTAATCAGCCCCTGGCGAGCCACGCGCACCAATTGCCTCACGCCCTCTTCCAGCTGTTCGGCGCCGGGCGCCTGGATCACCGCCAGATCGAAGCTGTCGCTGGCAAAACGGGCCAGGGATTCGCCGTCGTGGGTGAACTGGATCATAAAGGTGGCAGGCGCACCCCAGCGCTTGGGCCAGCCGTCGAGGTAGCGCAGCAGGGTGGGCTGATGGCTGCCACCCAGCAGAATACGAGGGTTGCGCAGCGGGCCGCTGGTGATGGGGGCCAGGCGAATATGCGGTTGGGGACAGGTCATCTGTGTGTCTCCGCCTCGTGAATCCCGCTGGGCTGCGGTGAGAGGCGACACCGAACCAGCGCTTTAGCGGTATTTCGAAGCCTCGAAGAGAACTTCTCAGGGCCCTGTGCATGACAAGTAACCCGGCGCCCCGCAAGTAGCTGTTTAAATCGGCGCATGGGTCGGCATCCTAGGGAAGGCCGCCACAGCCTGTCAATACGCGGCCCCGGTGGCGCCCCATGGGCACCCCATCCTTTGATGGGTTCAGGCCTGAAAATACCCGCAGACTGACGTGAAAACCCGCCCGATCCGCCGAAGATGCCCAATATTTTCGGCCATATTGCCTTCCGAGGGGTTTCGCTGCGTAACAGCCGCCCACCGGCACCGCCCCCCGACGCAACCACCCGCCACTATCAAACAGCTGTTCTAGAGCCTCTCCGCGCCCTGCCGCGTAACTGGCATGGTTTCTGCGATGCACCTGCAGCCTGAGTTTGCCTCCGGGACGGGGGTATCAGCAGGCTGTTGAAAAACGTAGGCGAGGCAGGCAAGACAAGGCAAAAACGGCTGAAACAGCGCAGTGTACGAGTGGTACATGAGCATGTTGAGGCCGTTTTTAACGCAGGATTGCCCACGCAGACAGTTTTTCAGCGGCCTGCTAGGTTGCAGGGAATGCCCGCACTGCCCCCATAAACAGCGACTGCGAGCGTAACGATGAATAACAACAAGAAGACTCTACTTGCCCTCTGCCTGGGCGCCGGTCTGATGGCCACCACCCAGGCCCAGGCATTCTGGTTCGGCTCATCCGGCTATACCCAGACCAAATACCCCATCGTCCTGGCCCATGGCATGCTCGGTTTCGACAGCCTGCTGGGCGTCGACTACTGGTACGGCATTCCCTCGGCGCTGCGCCGCGACGGCGCCAGCGTCTATGTCACCGAAGTCAGCCAGCTGGACACCTCCGAAGCCCGCGGCGAGCAGTTGCTGGAGCAGGTCGAGGATATCGTCGCCATCAGTGGCAAGGCCAAGGTCAACCTGATCGGCCACAGCCACGGCGGCCCGACCATCCGCTATGTAGCCGCCATCCGTCCGGATCTGGTGGCCTCGGCTACCAGCGTCGGCGCGCCGCACAAGGGCTCGGCCACCGCCGACTTTATCCGCCAGGTGCCCCCGGGTTCGGCCGGGGAAACCCTGCTGGCCGGCATCGTCAACGGCCTCGGTGCGCTGATCAACTTCCTCTCCGGCAGTTCCAGCACCAGCCCACAGAACGCCCTGGGCTCGCTGGAATCACTGAACAGCGAAGGCGCCGCGCGCTTCAACGCCAAGTTCCCCCAGGGCATTCCCACCACCGCCTGTGGCGAGGGCGCCTATAGCGTAAACGGGGTGCGCTACTACTCCTGGAGCGGTACCAGCCCGCTGACCAATCTGCTCGACCCCAGCGACCTGCTGCTCGGCGCCAGCTCCCTGACCTTTGGCAGCGAAGCCAACGATGGCCTGGTCGGACGCTGCAGTTCGCGCATGGGCAAGGTGATCCGCGACAACTACCGGATGAACCACCTGGATGAGGTCAACCAGGCCTTCGGCCTGACCAGCCTGTTCGAGACCGATCCGGTCACTGTCTATCGCCAGCACGCCAATCGCCTGAAGAACGACGGCCTCTGAGCACACTAAAGGGGGGCCCGCGCCCCCCGATCCCGTGGAGCCTTATCGTGAAGAAAAGTCTGCTACTTGCGCCCCTGGCCTTTACCGCCTGCCTCGGCACACTGCTGTACCTGCAGCGCCCCGCCCCCGCCTCAATAGCCACACAGGCCCCGACCGAAGCGGCGCCGCAGCAAGGCGCCGGCGCCCCGTTGGCCAGCCCTGACAAACCCAAGGCAGCGCCGACAACTGCAGTGAGCCCCCTGCCCCCCTCCTTCGCCGGCACCGAAGTGGATGGGGTGTTTCGCCTGGACGCCCAGGGCAACCTGATCGTCAGCGAGGATATCCGGCGCATCTTCGACTATTTTCTCGCCGCCATCGGTGAAGAACCGTTGCAGGCCAGCATCGAGCGCCTGCAGGGCTATATCACCGGCCAACTCGCCGAGCCGGCCAGGCAGCAGGCCCTGGACCTGCTGGAGCAGTACCTGCAGTACAAACGCGAGCTGGTCATACTGGAGCGCAACCTGCCACAGATGGCCAATCTGGATGCCCTGCGCCAGCGCGAAGTGGCCGTACAGGCCCTGCGCGCGCGACTTTTCGACAGCACCACCCAGCAGGCCTTTTTCTCCCGCGAAGAGGCCTACAACCAGTTCAGCCTGCAGCGCCTGGCCATCGTCCACGACCCGCGCCTGGACGATGCGGCCAAGGCCGTGGCGGTGGAACAGCTGCGCCACAGCCTGCCTGCCGAAATGCAGGACGCGGTGCTACCGCAACTACAGAACGAGCTGCGCAGCCAAACCGAGCAGCTCAGGGCCAGTGGCGCCAGCCCGGCACAGATCCGCCAGCTGCGCCAGCAGCTGGTTGGCGCCGAAGCCACCCAGCGCCTGGAAGCCCTGGACCAGCAGCGCCAGCACTGGGCCAGGCGCATCGCCCAGTACCAGCGGGAAAAGGCCGCCATCGAAACCAACACCGGGCTGAGCGCACAGGAGAAAAACCATGCCATCGAGCGCCTGATCGAAGCCAGCTTCGACGAGCGCGAGCGCCTGCGCCTGGAAGCCGCCGCGCAACTGGCCGCGGCACGCGCAGGCTAGAAAACGCGAAGGCCCTCACAAGGAGGGCCTTCGGTCTTGCTCAACAGGCTGTTAGCCGGCGATACGACGATCCAGCGACAGCTTGCCCGCCCCTTCGATCATCACCGCCAGGCTGATGGCCAGCAGCGCCAGGGCAAACTCGTAGCCGTTGTTGCTCATAAAGAAGCCGTTGGCCAGGTGCACGGTAACGATGGCCACCAGCATGGTAACCGCCAGCACCGCCGCCGCCGGCCGCGCCAGCAGGCCGATGATCAGGGCCAGGCCACCGAAGAACTCGGCACTACCGGCCAGCAGCGCCATCAGGTAGCCCGGCGCCAGGCCGATGCTTTCCATCCACTGGGCGACACCGGCCAGGCCGTAGCCGCCAAACCAGCCGAACAGCTTCTGCGCGCCATGGGCGGCGAAGGTGATGCCGGCGATGATGCGCAGAATGGTCAGGCCATAGCCGGCCTGGGTTGCAGTGAGGGTTTTGATCAGGTTTTGCATGGTATTGGCCCTTGGTGTTGGAAGGTGGTGAACACAGAATAGCCAAATAATCAGATATAAAAAGCGCAATTAATCGAGATAAGCAATCAACTTATTAGATTAATAATCAGGGTTCCAGCAGATAGCGTTCACGCTTATAGGCCAGGTGGTACTTGTTCACGCTATTCACATAGCTGACCACCCCCATACCCAGCTGCTCCATGGCCACCCGTTCCACCTGGAAATACCACTGATTGGGGTTCAACCCGCGTCGGCGCGCCTCCGCCCGCAACCCCTGTACCCGCTGCGGCCCCATATTGTAGGCGGCCAGGACAAAGGCCAGGCGCTCGCCCTCGTCCAGCTGCGGGCTGTTGAAGAAATTGCGCCGGATCATCGCCAGGTACTTGCTGGCGGCCAGCACGTTACCGTCCAGCGAGGCAAAATCGCTGACCCCGACGCTACGCGCCGCCCCCGGAGTGATCTGCATCAGCCCGGTGGCCCCGGACGCGCCACGGGCCGCGGGGTTGAGGGTCGACTCCTTGAAGGCCAGGGCGGCCAGCAGCAACCAGTCGAAGCCCTGCTGCTGGGCATGCCGCTGCAGCACCGGGCGCACCTTTTCCAGACGCTGACGCTCGGTACGGCCGAGGGGATATTGCACCCGGTACAGGCGCCGATAGACCCGCTGCAGGGCCACATCCTGGTCGGCCGGATCACGGTAGCCCTTGATAAAGCGGTCGACACTGGCCCCCAGCATGGTGGCGTCACGACGCAGATACCAATGCAGGCTGCCCTCGTCGCCCAATTGCAGATGGCGCTCCAGGCGCAACCTGGGCATGACCTTGGCCCAGCGCTCGGCAATCGGCAGTTCCACGGCAGTCATGCTGAAAATCCCCGCCTGTACCATTTCCAGCACATCTTCCACCGCCAGACTGGCATCCCCCCACTCCAGCACCACTGGCGAGCGCTGCTGCTCGATCAGGCGCTGATTGAGCAGGCGCAGGGATTCGGCCGCCACACTGCCCCGAGGCAAGGCCAGGCTGCGCCCGGACATCTGCTCCAGGCTCTGATAGCGGCGGTTGGCCTGGCGCGACACGATGATGATCGGCACCTCGCGGTGCAGCGCGGCACTGGCCCGCACCTGGCTACCCGCCGGGCGGTAGAGCAGCTCCCCCGGCGCCACCAGATCGCCCTCACCGCGCAACAGGGCGGCAAGCAGCTGATCCTTGGCCTTGGGGATGATTTTCAGGCTCAGGCGTCGACCGTCGCTGGCCGTGCGATTGAGGTACTGCTCGAATGCCCGCAGACGCTGATATTCGACGCCAATGGCCTGGCCCCTGACCTGGCCCGAGCTGTGGCGGCTCTGATTGACCAGCACGCGCAACTCGCCACTGCTGCGGATAGCTGCCAGATCACGGCTGGCGGCCACCTTGGACGGCCCGGGCAAGGGCGCACTGAGACGCGCCGCAGCCGGCCAGCTCAGCCAGATCAGGCACAGCAGTAGCAGGGCTCGCGACATCTGGGCTCCGGCCGGTGGATAACGAAGGGCTTATTCAGAGTACGCGGGCGGCTTGCAGTTCCCCGCGCAGAGTCGCACAGCTTGGCACAGCGGCCGCCCTTGCGCATTGACCCCGTGCACCTACCCGGTCGTGAGCGGGCAGCTCTGCTATGCTGCCCGCCCCACAAGGCGGGCAGCACCATGCAACTGATCGATATCGGCGTCAACCTCACCCATCCCAGCCTGGCCCACGACCGCAAGGGTCTGCTTGAGCGGGCCTACGCCGCCGGCGTGCAGCAGATGCTGCTGACCGGTACCAGCCTGGCGGAAAGCCAACAGGCCCTGGAGCTGTGCCAGCAGCTCGATGCAGGCGGCCAGCAGCTGTTCAGCACCGCCGGCATCCACCCCCACGATGCCAGCAGCTGGAACAGCGACAGCCCCGGTAAACTCAAGGCCCTGCTGGGCCAGGCACGGGTCCGCGCGGTGGGCGAATGCGGCCTGGATTTCAATCGCGATTTTTCGCCACGACCGCAGCAGGAAAAAGTGCTGGAAGAACAGCTGGCCCTGGCCGTGCAGCTACAGATGCCGGTGTTTCTCCATGAGCGCGATGCCAGTGAACGCCTGTTGGCCATCGTCCGCCATTACCGCGACCAATTGCCGGCGCTGGTGGTGCACTGCTTTACTGGGGACAAGCGTGCCCTGTTCGCTTATCTGGACCTGGATCTGCACATCGGCATCACCGGCTGGATCTGCGACGAGCGCCGTGGCGCCCATCTGCATGAGCTGGTCGGCAATATCCCGGCAGGCCGGCTGATGCTGGAAAGCGATGCGCCCTTTCTGCTGCCGCGCAGCCTGCGGCCCAAACCCAAGAACGGGCGCAATGAGCCGGCCTATCTGATCGAGGTGCTCAACGAGGTTGCCCGCCATCGCGCTGAAACCGCCGAGCAACTGGCCGCCCACAGCACGGCCTGTGCCCGGGCGTTTTTCCGCCTGCCCGAGTTCAGCGGCTAAAGTCTTTGGTGTTCGGGTCGTTATAGACAGCAAGGCCAAAGTTGATGGAGATCAACGGCCATCTGGCATGCTTGCCCGATACTGCTGGCACTTTGCCAAAGTCCATTTCCGCCACCACAGAAGACATCATCATGGGTAACTGGGTTAGCGACCTTTCCCTCAAGTACAAGTTCTGGGCCGTCAACGCGGTCGCCTTCTTCACCACCCTGCTGCTGGTGCTCTATGCCCTGCAGCTGGAACAGCAGGTGCAGAGCGACCTGGCCAGGCAGGCCGCCCAGCAGCAGGCCAGCCTGCTCAGCCAGTGGCCAGCCGAACAGCCCCTGCCCAACGCGCCCCATCTGCTGCCGTTTGCCGAAGGCAGCAGCCCGCGCCTGGCCAATAACCAGGGCGCCCTGCTCAGCCGTGCTCGCGGCTGGGTCGAAATGCCCGTGGCCAGCCTGAGCGGCGAGACGCAACTGATCGGTGCCGAGGTGATGACCCGCGCCGATGGCCAGCGCATCGCCGTGCTGGCCCATGCCCCCAGCCTGCTGCAGCTGTTTTTCGAGCGCGCCTTCAGCTACGCCGTGGTAGTGGCAGTGCTGATGCTGCTGTTGCTGGCGGCCTCGCAACTGCTGATCCGCTTTCTGCTCAGCCACCTCAACACCCTCAAGGACGTGATGCTGCAGGTCGAGCGCAGCGGCGACCTGAGCGCCCGGGTACCCCTGGATTGCCGCGACGAAGTGGGCCAGATGGCCAGCGCCTTCAACGCCATGCAGGCTGGCTACCAGCGTGTGGTCGGCATCGTCGCGCAGTCCGCCGCGCGCCTGGACGAAGGCGCAGAGCGTCTGGCCGGAAGCATGCGCGAGGTACGCCAGGGCATGCTGGAGCAGCAGAGCGAAACCGAACAGGCCGCCACCGCGATCAACGAGATGTCGGCCACCGTGCACCATATTGCCGAACACACCGCCGATACCCGTGACCAATCCAAGACCGCCGAGCAACTGGCCTGCAGCGGCCAGCAGGTGGTCAACAAGGTGGCCCAGTCGATTGCCGGCCTGTCCAGCGGCGTGCAGCAGACCGCGCAGATGATCGAGCGCCTGGCTGCCGACAGCCAGAAGATCAGCGGCGTGGTCAACGAGATCCATGGGATTGCCGAGCAGACCAACCTGCTGGCCCTGAACGCCGCCATCGAAGCGGCCCGCGCCGGGGAAATGGGCCGCGGTTTCGCCGTGGTGGCCGACGAGGTACGTAACCTGGCGAAGCGGGTGCAGGACTCCACCGACGAAATCACCCAGATGATCAACACCCTGCAGAGCGGTACCCGCGACGCCGTGGAATTTATGCAGGACAGCTCGATCAAGGCCGACGAATGCGTCAAGCAGGCCGACGAGGCCGGCGAAGCCCTGAGCGCCATCACAGGCTCTGTGGCCCATATGCGCGAGAGCAATACCCAGATCGCCGTGGCCGCCGAACAGCAGAGCCAGGTGGCCGAGGAAATGAACCGCGCAGTGATCCGCATCCGCGACGTCACCGAACAGACCGTCAGCCAGACCAGCCAGTCCGCCGCCACCAGTGGCGAACTGGCTGAACTGGCCGGCGAACTGAACCGGGCCATTCGTCAGCTTAAGCTGTAAACAGCTCGTAGGCTGTGTGCCCCACTCTGACTGCCAATCCCTGGTGCGCGCGGCGCACCCTACGGGGACCTAGCGAGCGCGACGCCCCCTACAGGACCTAACCAAATACCGCCACGGTCTGCCGGCTGATGGCCAGCAACTCGCCGGCCGGGCTCCAGAGCGCTGCGGCCACATGGCCATAGCCGTCGCGGGCATGTTCGATCTGGGCGCGGTACAGGCACCAGTCCAGGGTGTTCAACTCCGTCACAGGCTGGACAAACTCGATGGTCCAGGTCAGCGAGCTGCCCGGTGCCGGGCTGTTCAGGTGCGGCAGCACGGCAGGCGGCCAGGCATCCACCAGGGCCAGCAGATGGCTTTCATCCACCCGCTGTACCTCATGCTGTTCGCGCAAGCGCACCCAGCCACCCATTTCCCGGGCCTTGTTACCGCTGAAGGGCATGCCACCAAAGGCCCAGCGCATGGCCAGAAAGCGGGTGAACTCCGGGGTGACATTAGGGATATAGGGCAGCTCCTGGCAGTCCTCGGCCGCTGGCGCCTGGGGCGCGGCGTCGGCACTGACCTGAATGCGCGACTCGCGGCTGCCGCCGAAGCTGCCCTGCACCAGGGTCACCACCTGGCCGTTCTGCACGGCGCGGCCCAGCACCTGGCTGACCGCCTTGCCTTCGCGCAGCACTTCCACTTCGAAACTCAGCGGCACCTCGGGCTCGGCCGGGCCGACAAAGGTGACGGCCAGCGAGCGCACCGGCCGCCCCGCCGGCACCCGGGCGCGCATGGCCTCATACACCAAAGCCGCCATCAGGCCGCCAAAACTGGCGCGGCCCTGGGCCCACTGTGTAGGCACCGCCAGGCTATGCGGACTGCTGCGCACAGCCGCGATCAATTCGGAAAACTGCATAAGAACCTCGAATACGTCAGCAAGCGAAGATCTTAGGGCAAAGAATGGGCAAAACCCGAGGGCATTTCGGCCAAAGCCAAGACCTAGCTAGAAAGTTTTTCTAGCAGCTCCGCCAACACTCGGTCGGCTCGCTGGGCCTCAAGCTCCATGGCCTGCTGCCAGACCGGCCGGCACGGCAGCAGATCCGCTTCACCTTCGCTGCGCAGCAACCATTGCCAGTGATCGTGCCAGTCACCCAGGGCGCCCTGGGCCTGCTTAAGCCGGGCGCTCAAGGCCGCACCATGCGCGGCCTGCTGCGGATACTGCTCGGCGCCATAGCGCAGACGCTTGATCAGCAGGCGCAGGCGATGGCGGTCATGGGCTGGGTCCCGCAGGGCCTGCAGCAAGCGCTGACGGTCCTTGTGCAGGCGCCGGCGGATCTGCCGCGTCAGGCCGCACAGCTGCCCGGCGGCAGCCGCCTGGTGCCAGTGTGCGGGCCAATTATCCAGGGCCTGCAGCAGCTCAGCCAGCGCCGGGTTGGCCAGCAACTGGGCGTAACCAGGCGCCAGCTGGGCGGCCCGGGCCGCGGCGGCCGCAGGCAAACCCTGGCGGTGCAGCTCACAGGCCAGTACCTCAAGGTCGCGCAGCGGACCACTGAGCCGCCCCAGGGCCGCGGCGCGTTGCTGCAACGCGGCGCAACAGGGCAGATCCGCCAGCGGGCGCAACAGGCTGCGCAACTGGCGCAAGGCGATACGCAGGTCATGCAGCGCCTCCGGGTCGGTCTGCGCAGCCAGGCGCTCGCGACAGGCCAGCAGGCGCACCTGCAGGCGCACCACCTGGCTCAACAGCTGATCGGCAATGGCCGTCATACGCTATCCCCCATAAAGATCAATGCTCGGCCTCAACCCGGGTCAGGCGCCAGGGCAAGGCTCGGCGCAGGCTCCGTAGTGCCTGGCGCAGCTGCTGCGGCGAGCCCTGCTGGCCGGCATAGCGCTGCGCCTCGAAGGCCCGGGCAAAGGCGTCGATGGCCGCCGCCTGCTGCGGCAGGGCCAGGGCCGCGCGCCGGGCAAAATCCCGTGCGCCCTCACCCGGCTGGCGCTGCAGACCCTGGCGCCGCAGCAGGCGCTCGAAGCCACGGAACAGCCGCTGCTGCACATCGCGTTCACGGCGCCAGGGCTTGAACAGCCACAGCGCCAGCAACCCCAGCAGCAGACCGCCACCACCGACCAGGGCGAGCACCAGCGAGCGGCTGTCGATGCGCCCCAACAGGCGCTGCAGCACCTTGAGCTGCTGCGCGCTCTGGTAGCCCAGCACCCAGCGCTGCCAGCCATGGTTGAGGTTGTCCCAACCCAAACGCAGCTGATTCAGCCAGCCCAGCTGGCGATAACGCAGCGGCGACAGTGGCGAGCCTTCGAGAAAGCTCTGCTCGGCGGCCAGGGCCTCTTCCAGGCCCAGTTCGATGCGCTCCGGGGCGATCTGGAAGGTCGGGTCGACGCTGCGCCAGCCCTGCCCGGGGCGCCAGTATTCGACCCAGGCATGGGCATCGAACTGACGCACCTGCACATAGTTGCCCGCCGGATTGAACTCACCGCCCTGGTAGCCGGCCACCACCCGCGCCGGAATACCCGCGGCGCGCAGCACGAAGACCATGGCCCCGGCATAGTGGGCACAGAAGCCGCGGCGAGTGTCGAAGAGAAAATCGTCGATATTGTTCAGCCCCAGGGGCGGCGGACGCAGGGTGTAGGCGTAGGGCTCACGGTTGAAGTGACTGAGCAGCGCCGCCACCAGCTGCTCGCGATCGGGGTACTGGCGCGCCAGCTCGGCAGCCCAGGCGCGGCTGCGCGGTTCGCCCTCGCTGGGCAGCTGCAGGTTGCGCCGCTGGCTGGCCGTATCCAGCTGGGCCTGGCGCAGCGACTGCGGCCAGGACACCGCCTCGTAAAGCAGCACCCGCTCCACCGGCTGGCTGCGCTGCAGACGAAAGTCGCTCAGCTGGCGGGTTTGCTCCAGGCCGGTCTCGGCCACGTCCAGGGCGAACAGCCAGCGCTGCGAGCTGGGCTGCATGATGATGCTGTAGCTCAGGCTGGGGCCGCGCTTTTCCCAGCTCGGCTTGGCTTCCAGCTGGGCGGCGCCGGCCTGGGACCAACGCCGGCCATCGAAGTGTTCCAGGGTCAGGGCGCGCCAGTACAGCTCACTGCGCGGCGGCGTGGGGCCGTCGAAACTGGCGCGAAAGGCCAGGGCCGGGGAACGGCTGAGCTCGGCGATATCCGCCGGGGTCATGCTCTCGGCCAACCCGGTGCTGGCGCGGTCCTTGGGCAGTGGCAAGGACCACAGCGGGCCCATGCGCGGAAAGAACACAAACAGCAGCAGCATCAGCGGCACAGCCTGCAGTAGCAAGCCGCCGGCCAGGCGCAGGGTGGCCAGGGGCTGCGCCGCCAGGGCGCTCTGCTGCAGGCCGATCAGGGCCGCCAGCAAAGCGGTGACCGGCAACAGGCTGAACAGCGCGGCGAGCATGCTGTCGTTGAACAGGTAGGACGTCACCACGGCGAAGAAGCCGAGGAAGATCAACGCCAGGGCATCGCGGCGACTGCGCATTTCCAGCAGCTTGAGGACGAAGGCGGCGATCAGCAATACCACCCCGGCGTCCAGGCCGATCAGGCTGCCCCGGGACAGCAGCACCCCCACGGCCACGGCCAGGATCAGCCCGGCCTTGACCCAGGCATTGGGATAGCCGGCACGCATGCGATAGATCTGGATGCGCCAGGCGGCGCAGCCCAGCCACAGGACGATGATCCAGGGCGGCAGGTGCCCCAGGTGCGGCACGATCACCAGCACCTGGGCCACCAGCAGCCAGGTCAGGCTGATGCGTGGAATCCCCTGCAGCGCGCTCATTGCGCCACCCCGTACAGAGCCAGAGCGCGCAGGCAGGCCTCGCGGTGACCTGCGCCACTGGCCACCGGCAGTTGCAGCCCCGGCAAGCTCAGGGCAAAGGGCTGTTGGCGCTCGGACAGGTGCAGCACCCAGTGACACAGCAGCGACAGGCGCGTCTCCACATCGCCGCCCAGTTGCTCGAAATCCAGTTGCGGGTCACGCCCGCTGAGGCTGGCAAAATCCTTGACCAGCAGACCCTGGCCGCGGGAATAGGCCTTCCAGTGCAGGCGCCGCTTGGAGTCACCAGGCTGGTAGCCCTTGAGCCCCTGATAGTCGTCGGCGCCCTGGCCATGGGCGCGGCCGCCCTCCTCCTGGTCCTCGTCCAGGCCCAGGGCCTGGGGCAGCTCGCCGACCAGAGGGCGCGGGTAGACCAGCACGGCCTGATCCAGGTCGACCCAGCTCCAGGCCACCAGAATCCCCAGGGGAAAGCGGCTTTCCACCCGCAGGCGACCGGGGCGCAGCCAGCCGCGGCGCTCGGCGGGCAGGCTCAACTGCACCTCGCTCAGACCGCCGCCGGCCACATCCTGAATCTGCAAGGGCGCCGGCGGCCAGCCGAGGGCGATGGCCTGGTGCGGCCGCTCGCGGCTTTCCAGACGCAGGTTGAAACGCGCCTGCTCGCCGGCAAACACCGCCGGCGCCCCCGCTGCCTTGAGCACCAGCCCGGCCAGGTTGCGATAGGTATGCAGGATGGCCACGACAAACACCGCGGCCAGGAGAAAGGTCAGGCCGTAGGCCAGGCTGTTCTGGTAGTTGATCGCCGCCAGCAGCATCAACAGCAGCGCCAGCATAAAGGCCAGACCGACCCGACTGGGAATGATAAAGATGCGCCGCTGGTTCAGGCGCACGCTGGACGCCGGCGGAATGCGCCGGGCCAGCCAGCGATTCCAGTGCGGTTTGAGCTGGGCGATCAAAGCGCCGACACCTCGCGCAGCAGCCACTGCACCAGGCTGCCGCCGCCATGGCCGGCGGGATCGGCCTGCTCGCGCAGGCGGTGGCTGACCACCGAGGGAAGCACCGCCTGCACATCCTCGGGGATCACATAATCACGCCCATCAAGGAAAGCCCAGGCCCGCGCCGCCGCCAGCAGCGCCAGGCTGGCCCGGGGCGACAGGCCCCAGGCGAACTGGGCCTGGGTACGGGTGGCCTCGACCAGGCGCAGCACATAGTCGACCAGGGCATCGCTGACCCGCACCCGGGGGATCTGCGCCTGAATCTCGGCCAGTTCGCGGTGATCCAGCAAGGGCTGCAGGGCAGGCAACAGGTTGCGTCGGCTGTCGCCCAGCAGCAGGGCCTTCTCCGCCGCCTTGCCGGGGTAGCCCAGGGACAGGCGCATCATAAAGCGGTCCAGCTGCGACTCCGGCAGGGCGAAGGTGCCACCCTGGCTCACCGGGTTCTGCGTGGCGATCACGAAGAAGGGTTCGGGCAGCGGCCGGGTCGCCCCTTCGATGGTCACCTGGCCCTCCTCCATGGCTTCCAGCAGCGCGCTCTGGCTCTTGGGCGTGGCCCGGTTGATCTCGTCGGCCAGCAGCAGTTCGGCGAAGATCGGCCCGGGATGGAAGACGAACTGCCCGGTATCCTTGTCGAATACCGAGGTGCCGAGGATATCGCCGGGCAACAGGTCGGAGGTGAACTGAATACGTTGAAAGCTCAGGCCCAGCACCCGGGCCAGGGCCTGACTGAGGGTGGTCTTGCCCATGCCGGGCAGGTCTTCGATCAGCAGATGGCCGCGGGCCAGCAGGCAGGTCAGGGCCAGACGCACCTGGGGTTCCTTGCCCAGCAGAACCTGATTGACCGACTGCAACACTGCATCCAGTTTGGCGCGCATGCTTCACTCCTTTTATGAAGGCTATGTCCCGGTAATGTGTTGCGTTCAGGCTTCGGCGCTTAAGTGAGCCGGGCCTGACTTCGTAGGGTGCGCTGTGCGCACCAGCGCTGGCTGTAGATGCTTGGTGCGCACAGCGCACCCTACCCAAATGGCCCATGCAACACGTAATGGATACATCGCCTTTATGAAGCCCCGATGCTACTGCGCAGCACGGCGGCGGCATAGATCGTGACACGTTTGCTGACGATCTTCTGACCTCTGCGGGGTCATCCCTTGACCCAGGCCAAGGTTTGCCGGTTTTTTCCTGACTAGGCTTGAGGTCAAACAGCACTGGAGCCCTGCATGCCCACCCCCAGCCCCCAAGACTGGCATAGCCAGCCCGCCGAACACAGCCTGCAGCAGCTGGCCAGCGACCCCCAGGGCCTGGCCAGCGCGGAGGCGGCCCAGCGCCTGGCCAGCCATGGCCCCAACCAGCTACCGGCGCGCAAGGGTGCCGGCCCGCTCAAGCGCTTTGCCCTGCAGTTCCACAACCTGCTGATCTATGTGCTGCTGGCGGCCTGCCTGGTCACCCTGCTGCTGGGCCAGTGGCTGGACAGTGCGGTGATCTTCGGCGTGGTGCTGATCAACGCCTGCGTCGGCTTTATCCAGGAAGGCAAGGCGCAGCAGGCCATGCGCGCGATCCAGCGCATGCTCAGCCTGGAAAGCCGTGTGCGCCGCGACGGCAAGGTGCAGAACATCAGCGCCGAGCAGCTGGTGCCGGGGGACGTGGTGCTGCTGGAGGCCGGTGACCGGGTGCCGGCGGACCTGCGCCTGCTGGAAACCCGCGAACTGCGTATCGAGGAAGCCGCCCTGACTGGCGAATCCGTGCCGGTGGACAAACAGACCGCGGCGGTGGCCAGCCAGGCCAGCCTGGGCGACCGCAGCTGCATGGCCTATTCCGGCACCCTGGTCAGCGCCGGCAGCGCCGCCGGGGTGGTGGTGGCCACAGCCGGGCGCACCGAGCTGGGCAAGATCAGCCATATGCTGGAGCAGGTCGATGGCCTGCAGACCCCGCTGCTGGCCGATATGGCCCGCTTTGCCCGGCTGCTGACCCTGATCATCCTGGCCCTGGCCGCCCTCACCTTTATCCTCGGCGTCGGCCTGCGCGACTACAGCCCGGGGGAGATGCTGATGGCCGCCGTGGGCCTGGCCGTGGCGGCCATCCCCGAGGGTCTGCCGGCGGTGCTGACCATCATCCTGGCCCTGGGCGTGCAACGCATGGCCAGGCGCCGGGCGATCATCCGCCACCTGCCGGCGGTGGAAAGCCTGGGCGCGGTGACGGTGATCTGTTCGGACAAGACCGGCACCCTGACGCGCAACGAAATGACCGTGCAACAGGTGTTTACCGCGGCTCACCGCTACCGGGTCGATGGCGTTGGCTATGCCCCCGCCGGCAGCATTCACTGCGACGATGGTCAGCTCTGTGATATTGCCCAGGCCCATGATCTGCGCGAGCTGGCCCGCGCCGGCCTGCTGGCCAATAACGCCAGCCTGCGCCACGGCGCAGAAGGCTGGTGCATCAGCGGTGATCCCACCGAGGCCGCGCTGCTGACCCTGGCCGGCAAGCTCGGCCTGGAGCATGGGCATGAGGCGCAGCTGCTGCCGCAGGTCGATGCCATCCCCTTCAACTCCGAGCAGCGCTGCACCGCCAGCCTGCACCATGACCACGCCCACCATGGTCTGATCTATATGATCGGCGCCCCGGAGCGTCTGCTCGAAGTGTGCAACCGCCAGTGGCGCGACGGCCGCCCCGAAGCCCTAGACATCCGCCACTGGCACCAGGCCCTGGACAGCGGCGCCAGCCAGGGCCTGCGCATGCTCGGCCTGGCCATGCGCCCGCTACCGGCACCGCAGCATGAACTGAACTACGAAGACCTCAATGGCGACTATGTGTTGCTGGGCCTGGTGGGCATGCTCGACCCACCGCGGGAGGAAGCCATCGCCGCCATCGCCGAATGCCACAGCGCCGGCATCGCGGTGAAGATGATCACTGGCGACCATGCCGGCACCGCCAGCGCCATCGCCGCACGCCTGGGCCTGGGGGGCGGCCAGCCCCTGACCGGGGCCGAGCTGGACAAGCTCAGCGACGCCGAGCTGGACCGCCTGCTGCCGCAGACCTGCGTGTTCGCCCGCACCAGCCCGGCGCACAAGCTGCGCCTGGTGCAGCGCCTGCAGGCCAGCGGGGCGCGGGTGGCCATGACCGGCGATGGGGTCAACGATGCCCCGGCCCTCAAGCGCGCCGATATCGGCGTGGCCATGGGTATCAAGGGCACCGAGGCGGCCAAGGAAGCGGCGCAGATGGTGCTGGCCGACGACAACTTCGCTACCATCACCCATGCCATCGAGGAAGGCCGCACCGTCTACGACAACCTGCGCAAGTCGATCCTGTTTATCCTGCCGACCAACGCCGGCCAGTCCCTGACCCTGCTGGCCGCCATCGCCCTGGGCCTGGTGCTGCCGATCACCCCGCTGCAGATTCTCTGGGTCAATATGATCAGCGCCGTGACCCTGGCCCTGGCCCTGGCCTTCGAGCCGGCCGAGGACGACCTGATGCAGCGCCCGCCGCGGGACCCGGCCGCGCCCCTGCTGAGCCCGGAACTGCTCTGGCGGGTGCTGTTTATCGCCGCCCTGATGACCCTGGCCAGCCTCGGCCTGTTCCAGCTGACCCAGCTGCAGGGCTGGAGCCTGGAGGCCAGCCGCACCCTGGCGGTCAATGCCATCATCGCCTGCGAGATCGGCTATCTGTTCAGCAGCCGCCGCCTGCTGGCCCCGGCGCGCTTCGGCTGGCGCGACAATCCCATGGTCTGGAGCATGGTGCTGTGCATCATCGGCCTGCAACTGCTGTTCAGCCACTGGCCGCTGTTGCAGGGGCTGTTCGCCACCGAGGGCCTGCCGCTGGCAGCCTGGGGCCTGTGCCTGCTGCTGGCGCTGCTGACCTGTGCCCTGGTGGAGCTGGAAAAGTACCTGCAACGCCGGCGCCAAGCGCGCTGACTCAGCGGGCTTGAGTCAGCCGGGGCGCTGCAGCTCGAAACGCTCGGTGGTGCGGGTGTAGGCGGCGCCACCCAGGCGGCCGATCAGGTCCAGCCGGGCCGGGTCGATGCGCCCCTGCTCATTGAGCACGGCATCGTCGATATGGGCCAGCAGCACCTCGGCAAACAGCAGGTGGCAATTGGGCACCTCGGCCGGATAAGGCAGGGCCTGCACCAGCCGGCACTCGAAGGCCACCGGCGCCGTCGCCACCCGCGGCGCTTTGACCCGTAGCGAAGGCGCGGTGGCGATGGCGCCGTGCTCGAACTCGCTCTGCTCCGGGGCCAGCTGCGCCGAGCTGGCATTCATCGCCTCGGCCTGGGCATAGGGCACCAGATGGATCACCAGCTCGCCCGTGGCCCGGGCATTGACCAGGGTGTCCTTGAGACTGCCATCGGCACGGTGATTGACGTTGACCAGCAGGGTCGGCGGGTCGTCGCTGATCACCTGAAAGAAACTGAACGGCGCCAGGTTGCTGACCCCGCTCGGCGACAGAGTGGAGACCCAGGCAATCGGCCGCGGCGTGACGGTGGAGGCCAGCCAGCGGTAGCGCTCCAGGGGTGTGAGGCTGGCAAAATCGATCTGCATCAGCGCCCCGCCCGGGATTCGCGGATATAGAAGCGCGCCCGCTCGGCCTTGGCGGTACAGCCCCGATAGGCCTCGAACTGCTGCTGGGTCTTGGCCGCTGTCAGCAACGACAAGGCCTTGGAATAACTCACCGTACCGGCAAAGCCTTCGGCCTTGGCGATATCCAGCTCGCGCCAGGCGGCATCCAGCTGGCTGGCGCAACTGCCCCGATAGGCCGTCTTGCCGGCACAGCCACTCAATACCAGGGCCAGCATGGCCACGCAGATCAAACCTTTCATTGCTACACCTCCTCGAAACAAAGCGATCACCGCAATCAGACGCCCGAACGGGCTTAAAGTGCCGCAGCCTGCCGCTGGCGCAGGTAGTCGATCAGCTCCGCCTGCTCGCCGATAAACTCGATACGCCCGGCCTTGCTCTCACGCTGGTACACATACATGGGGTCGTAATATTCCACCAGCAGCGCTTCGATCCAGCCCCGATGGGTATCCACCGCGCCGCTGGCGCCCTGCTCGGCCAGGGCCTGGGCCATGATCGCCGCCAGACGTTGGTAGCGTTCGCCACCCAAACGCTTGTGGATATTCCCCAGGCTCTGCTGCAGGCGCTCGGCGTAGGCGGCAAAGCCCTGCTCCGCGCCCAGCTGGGCCACGAACTCGGCGCACAGCTCCACCACATAGGCCTGCAGGATGCGCTCGATGCGACTGGCCAGGCTGTCCTCCAGCCAGACCAGGGGGAACTGCTGCATGGCCTGGTGCAGCTCCAGGGGCAAGGCGCAGCGCCCGATCAGCCGGGCCTCGTCTTCCAGCACCAGCTGCTCGATACCGGCCGCACGCTTTTTCAGGATATCCACGGCCAGAGCGTTCTCGAAATCGATCTGCGCTGGCTGGGCACTGGCCCGCTTGCCGAAGCTGGAGCCGCGGTGGTTGGCATGGCCTTCCAGGTCCAGGCTGTTGCCCAGGGCGCTGATGACCTCGGTCTTGCCGGTGCCGGTCATGCCGCCCACCAGGACGAAATCACACTGGCTCACGGCCTGCTGAGTGGTCTCGATCAGAAAGCTGCGCATCGCCTTGTAGCCGCCGAGCACCCGCGGGTAGTCGATACCCGCCTCCTCCTTGAGCCACTGCTGGACGATCTGCGAACGCAGGCCACCGCGAAAGCAATACAGGTAGCCCTCCGGATGGGCCTTGGCAAAGGCCGCCCAGGCCTCGATGCGCGCAGCCTTGAGCGGCCCCGAGACCAGCTGGTGACCCAGCTCGATGGCCGCCTGCTGGCCCTTCTGCTTGTAACAGGTACCCACCTTCTGCCGCTCGCTATCGCTCATCAGCGGCAGATTGACCACCCCGGGGAAGGCGCCCTTGGCAAATTCCACCGGGGCGCGCATATCCATCATCGGTACATCATTGAGAAAGAGCTGGCGGTAGTCGCTGCTGTTATCGCGCATCAGATCACCTCGACGGCGTAACGCTGTCGCTCCTGCAATTCACCGATGGGCTCAAGCGCCAACCCCAGCTCGGCGGCCAGGGCAAGAAACTCGGCCTCGCCCTCGGGCGCCACCGCCACCAGCAGCCCGCCACTGGTCTGCGGATCACAGAGCAGCTGCTTCTGCTCCTCACCGAGCGGCGCCACCCGCTCGCCATAACTGTCGAAGTTGCGCAGGGTGCCGCCGGGCACGCAGCCCTGCGCCAGGTAATAGTCGACACCCGGCAGGCGCGGCACTTTGGCGTACTCGATGCGGGCGGTCAGGCCGCTGCCCTCGGCCATCTCCAGCAGGTGGCCGAGCAGGCCGAAACCGGTGACATCGGTCATGGCATGCACGCCGGCCAGCTTGCCGAAACGGCTGCCAGGCTTGTTCAGGGTGCACATCCAGTCCCGGGCCAGGCCCACATCCTCGGCGCGCAGCAGGGCCTTCTTCTCTGCGGTGGTGAGAATGCCGATGCCCAGGGGCTTGCTCAGGTACAGCTTGCAACCCAGGCTGGCGGTGTCGTTGCGCTTCATATGGCGCTTTTCCACCAACCCGGTCACCGCCAGGCCGAAGATCGGCTCCGGGGCGTCGATGGAGTGGCCACCGGCCAGGGCGATGCCGGCCTCGTCGCACACCGCCCGGCCGCCGCGAATCACCTCGCGGGCCACTTCCGGCGGCAGCAGGTTCACCGGCCAGCCGAGAATGGCAATGGCCATCAGCGGCTCGCCGCCCATGGCGTAGATATCGCTGATGGCATTGGTGGCGGCGATACGGCCGAAGTCATAGGGGTCATCGACGATCGGCATAAAGAAATCGGTGGTGGAAACCACCCCGCGTTCCTCGTCTATGCCATACACCGCCGCATCGTCGCGTGAGGCATTGCCCACCCAGAGCCTGGGGTCGAGGTTCTGCGCCCCACTTGCGGCCAGTATCACCTCCAGCACCTTGGGGGAAATCTTGCAGCCGCAACCGGCGCCGTGGCTGTACTGGGTCAAACGTATGGGTTCACTCATGGCAGCGCTCTTGTGCGGCTCGACAGGGCGGCGATTCTAGCAAATCGCGCCTTGGCGGCGGACCTATGCCAGGCGTATGTTGCAACCAGAGAATCGGGGGAAGGTCTATGAGCAAGCGAATCGCGCTGGTGCTGGGATCAGGGGGCGCCCGGGGCTATGCCCATATCGGCGTGATCGATGAACTGCAGGCCCGCGGCTACGAGATCGCCTGCATCGCCGGCTGCTCCATGGGCGCGGTGGTGGGTGGCATTTATGCCGCCGGCAAGCTGGAGCAGTACCGTGCCTGGACCCAGAGCCTGGACTATCTGGATGTGCTGCGCCTGCTGGACGTGAGCTTTCGCCTTGGTGCCATCCGCGGCGAAAAGGTGTTCGGCAAAATCCGCGAGATCGTCGGTGAAATCGACATTGAGGCCTTGCCCATTCCCTTTACCGCGGTGGCCACCGACCTCACCAACCAGCAGGAAATCTGGTTCCAGGAAGGTTGCCTGCACCAGGCCATGCGCGCCTCGGCGGCCATTCCCAGCCTGTTCACCCCACTGGTACAGGGCAAACGCATGCTGGTCGACGGCGGCCTGCTCAACCCCCTGCCGATCGTGCCGGTGGTATCCAGCCACTGCGACCTGATCATTGCGGTCAACCTCAACGCCACCAGCGGCCCCCACTACGAACTGCCGGTGATCGAACGCCCCGCCGCCTTCAAGGGCCGGGTCGACCAGCTGATCAACAGCCTCGGCTCGCGCCTGTCCAGCCTCAAGCGCAAGCCGGGCGAAGACGATCAACTGCTGCTGGAAGACGCCAGCAACCCGCTGGCCGAAACCGCCATCAACCCCTGGCAGCAACATGCCCGCCCGGCATTGGACAAGGTGGCCACCCCCAAATCCGCCAGCGGCTCGCGCCTGGCCGAACTGAACAACCCTGCTTCGCTGCTGGAGCTGATCAACCAAAGCTTCGAAGTGATGCAAACCTCACTGGCCCAATACAAGATCGCCGGCTACCCGCCGGATATCCTGATCAACATCCCCAAGCGCGCCTGCCGTTTCTTCGAGTTCTACAAGGCCCCGGAACTGATCATGCTCGGCCGCCAGGTGGCCAGCGATACCCTGGACCGTTATGAGCGAGGGGAAGGTCCCTAGCCAGCTTGCGCCCCTACCCCACCTTCGCCACGGCACAACTCGCCTGGGTGTTTTCGGTACTCAGTCAGCGCGCAGCTCGTTGAGCAACTCTGGGTGCCGACCCAGAATCTTGAACAACTGCACCAAGGGTTGTGGAGCCTCCGTGCTGCCCCGCTCGTAGCGCGAAAACGCATTTGCTCCGCCGCCGAACAACTCGGCCGCCTCGCGCTGGCTCAACTGCAATTGCTTGCGCACAGTGCGAATCAGCTCCTGATTACCGCCTTGGGCATTCACCCGCTGGCGAAACTCGTGCATGACACGCATTACGCGCTCGCTTTCAGTAGGCCCGGTCAGGGACTCGCCACAGGCATCACACCAGTCAGCCGTTACGGCAGTAATCTGAGTGGTCTGCCCCTTGTAGGTAAACGGCAGATCACGGGTGTCGTGAACCAGTTCCGCCCCACTGCATACTGGACACTTCATGGTCACTTCTCCTTGAAGGAAACGATCAGCAGATCGGCTACCAGCGTGAACTTCAAATAGATCTGGCCGAACTCGGTCTCGGGTCGGTAAACGTCCTGCCAGGCAGCATGATCCTGATAGGTTGTCATGCTCTTGAAAAAGTCGCGGCTGCTCAGGGCGCTGATAACGGCTAGCATGTCGGCCATCTCCATACCCAGCTCGGCCCCCCCCCTGCAAGGGCTACGCGGGTGAAGCGATAACGCTGCTCGACTACGGCCTGCTTCACCCGCTCAAGCTTGAAATGGGGTTTGCGCTTTTCCAGGCAAAAATAACCTTTTAGGTTAATGCCATCAAGGACAGATCATGCGTCGTGACCCAGGTCACCAGGCACTGCTCGAAAAGCTCCTGGCAGGGGCGGAAAGTGAACCGGCTCAGCCAGCCAACCGGGCATATTTCCAACGCCTGCGCCTTAAAGTGCGGCCTGCCAAGCCCTCAGCAGGCGCTACCCCATCGGGCTAAAGCTGCTCGCAGCCGAGCAATAGCGCTGTTTCATAAGGTCGCTATGATCGCTGCGGTCATTGCCGTAACGCGCTCTCCATGCTCTGCATTCTTCGTGGTAGTGCTGCTTGGCCGCCTTGCGGCATTCCCGATAGTCGATAGAGCCGCGTCGGTGATTGGCGCAGACCGTTGTGCCATCGATGTAGTTATTGATGGAAACCCACTCCGCCAAGTAATTTGTGCCGCCATTCCAGCCCTTGATCCACTTGGACGTCCGCTCACTGCTAGCCTGTTGGGCTTGGCGCTGCGGTGTTTGCCGGGGCGCTGCTGCTATTTGGTGAATAGCGGGGGGCGTGTAGGTGCTGGCCGGCTGCCTGGGGATGTAGTTACTGTCGTTAAATTCATGCCTGGAGCGGGTACTCGCCTTAGCCTTCTCGCTCTCAGTCCACTGCAAAGAGGCATGGGGCTGGATCTGATTTGCAGGTTGGCGGACAACCTGTTGCGCGGGCGGATCGAGGGGAATGGACGGCAGGCTTAGGGGCGGCTTTGGCTCGTTGTAAGGTTGCGGCGCCGGTTGCTGGCTGAACAGCGGCTTGCCATCAACGCGAATAGCCTGTTTGAGCTGATTAACGTCGATAACGATCGGCTTGGCGAACAGCGCGATCAGCCCCCATGTGATCACCGCCCCCACGCCCAGCACCCCTACCGTACGCCATGGGAAAGGCCTTTTGCTGTTGCGTATATAGCCTGGCGCATCATCCCAATCTGATCTCATCACTGCTTCCCTGCCGTTGATAGCTTGCGGTTGCAACGGATACTGACTGAGCAAGCATAAAACGGGAAGTGCCGTGCCACCCCACACGGCTGAGACTACCAGTCGCCAGAAAGCAAAAAACCCCTGAAAGATTGCTCTCTCAGGGGTTTTGCGAAAGTGGCGGTGAAGAAGAGATTCGAACCCGTCTGTGAGCGTTTCAGATCGTGTCAAAGCCGCTTAATACGGGGCTTTCACTCCCCTCACCTGCTCGTTTTGGCTCAATTCGGCCCAGTGATTTCGACACTTTTTCGACACCACGCATCTATTTATAAAACTAAATGCTGCTCACCTTAAAATTTGTTACCAGCAACTCCTCGTAGACACCTCGAAAGTCCGAAGAAGCTGCGATTACGCTGGACCTGTTCATCGCGGCCAGCTCAAAATCCTCGGTGTACAAATCCTTAACCACTGGGTGGTAGGCATTAGTTGAAACAACAATACACCCTCGACCAGAGGCCCGCTTTAAAGCATTAGCAAGACGCTCCTGATCCTCCCAACTGAATATCTTTTCATTATATTTAACAAAGCCATTAAGGTTATGTTTAACCGTATAAGGAGGATCAGCAAATATTAGATCTCCCTCACAGGCTTCGTTTATAGTATCTTCAAAATCACAAGTAAAAAGCTCGACCTGGCTTAACCTTTCAGCCAAACGCTCGAAATCATCGCACTCCATTAGTACGTTGCTTTTTGTCCCGATAGGAACATTAAACTCCCCCTTAAGATTCACCCTGTAAAGGCCATTCCAGCACGTTCTATTAAGATAAATAAAACGCGCCGCCTTCGTATGCTCCGTTCTAGGCGTTGAATTTCGCACCTGATAATAATAATCGGGCGAATGCCTACTATGATGAACTTCAAGCACCTTTCTTACAGAACGCCAATCTGCCTTCAGCGCTCTATAAGTCTGAATGAGTTCCCCATTCAAATCTGAAAGCCGAGCAAATTTCGGGGCTAGAGAAAAAAAGACCGCACCACCACCTAGGAACGGCTCAAAATATTTACCCTTAAATTCGGGAAAAATATTGATATGTTTCTCAGTCAGCCACCGTTTCCCTCCAGCCCATTTCAGGAAGGGATTAACCTTGTCACTACTCATGACAATCCCCAAAGTGCTACTTTTTCAACCCTTGACAAATTTTCTATATCCCACGCTATTTTCGTATGAAGATCGAACCAGCAGCCATGAGGATTTTTTGCTGTGAAATCCGAAAGCTCGTCAAGCGAAAGCTCCACATTTGCCCATAGATCCTTCGCTTCCTCAATATCATTTGGCGGTGTACTCTTTTGCCACAATCCTGATTCTGACAAAACGTGCTGCCACCAGAAGCTTATATCGTCCACCTTTAATCCTGCGGCCAAAACCAAAGATCTTACAGACGCTGAAGAAAGCCGCAATAGCAAAAACGTTCTAGACAGAACCTCCTGATACTGAAGCGCCCCATTAACCTTGGAGCGTTTTGAAGCCAAACGCATAACCTCCAGATCCATAGGAACTTTACGTCTAGTCAGAAAATCCGGGATCGCATCACCTTTTATTCCCAGCGAAGCACACGTATCCTCCATCCGCCTAATCAAAGCTCTCTTAGACTGCCCGGCACTATCGGAAGGATTCTTAAACTTGGTATTAAATATACCTTCCAAAGTAGAGCGTACCAAATACTGGTCTAAAGCAGAAAAAGGTGATGCACTTGGTTCAGAGGCCAGCCAGATCTCCCTCAGCCAAGGTTCAAGCATGGACGGAGTCTGACGTGGAAGCTTGTGATCAAAACACACGCCATAACTGACCTCGTTTCTAGTCTTTCTATCCTCGGTAAGTCGACTAAGATCCAACCCCCACTTATTAACCCATTCCGCGCCACTAAGATTAAGTGTTGTAGTTGCCTGAAAAACCTTTATCCAGTCGTTAAGAGTTACGTTAAATGCATAAATGTCGTTACCAATGAGACTTCCTGAATGAGATGATGTACCCCACTCTTTTAATGCCTCCCAAGCCATAACATGAGTGCCCATATCTCCCGGAAACTTAGTTATGCTTCCACCTGCGCCTACCACCACATGCTTTGAATTAAAAACACCCACTCCATGAGCAGCCAGTATCGACATTGAAGATCTTAGTTCGCTGTAATAGGCTAGATGCCTAGCTATACCATGCTCCGCTCTAAAAGATGCCTTCAATGCTTCAGCAAAATAAGACCATCCATCAAACAAATGTAATATTGAAGAAACAGCAATGGACTCTACTAGCTCAGGTTCGTTATAAGGCCCTACCCCCTTGCAGAGCTTATCGACTTTCTTGCTAACATTTTCACGATACTTGTTCCCCATGGATAGCAAAGACTGAGCCTTAAAGTTGGCCGAAGCCCTACTTAGAGCATTGATAATTTCCGATGGACTTGCAGAGGCCAAAGCTGCCTGTTGCGCTGGTTTCATTTCTGTCACCCCAGCTTAATACTTAAGCGCTGTCATTGCCGCGTCGGCGACCTCTTCATCACTACAAGTTGCAGTGATATGCTCAAGAAGCAATCGCTTAAGATCTACGTAACCACCACTTCCTTTAAATCCTTTCCTTATCAAGACCTGCTCATCCGACAAGCCTTTTGCGGTGGAGGTACGCCAGTCAAAAGTCGCCAACGACTGCCCCAATGCCAGTATCTTTTCCGCTATCTTTTGATTTTCTAAATTTTCTATTTCCCGCGTGACACCGTCTTCACCTGAGCTACCAAACTCATCAACAGGCAACCATTCAAATAGCTTCCACTCGTTCAGCTTACATATAAAAATATCATTTACAGCAAGCCAAAGAGCCCTTATACCCTGATCTGTATTTAGAAACGTTTTCTTTCCAAACATAGCAGGCTCAAATTCGGGATCAAGAAAGTCGTCTCGGTGATCTTCCCTGAGTAACTCAATCCACTCCAAGGAAGATGACTTGATAGCATCCAACAGCGCCTTCCCCGTACAAATAAGGAAAGATGCCTGTTGCGCTCTATTCCAAGGCAAAACATCACTTGACGCATTCCTCACCTCACCAAATAGACCGCCTGTACTTTTTCTAGCGTCTGCCGGCTTTATAAACGAACTTATAAGAGTGCGGATCCACGCAGCTTGGCGAACATAAGGATTCATAGGCGTCGCAAGCATATCAATTCTATTCTTCCATGGGCTCAGCGGATGAATCCATAGAGTCTCGACAAGTTCTTGAGCACGCGCTTCTTTATATACCTTATGCCCCTCCTTTTCCAGCCAATCCTCTGCCCGCAAAAGAGGGTACATATCAAAAGCCAAACTTGTATTTATTTTCACCGGTTTAATATTAATAGACCAAAACAAGTATGCCTGCCAGCTAATATCCAAACCATGAAACGCAATAACAGGCATTTCAAAATCTGGAGCAAAACTATTATCATCAAAAGCCCACAATCGGTGCTGACCATCGATAACCTCAATAGGTGCAACTCCTTGCGGTTCCCATTCTTTATTACATACATCAGGAATTGATAATGTAGCAAAGGAGGAATTATTTGGATCATCCTCTACTTCAATTAAATCAACCGGGTTAACTGTACGATTCATCCTTGAATCAGAAGGTTTCAAAATATTGATAACAATCCCCGACGGCAGCCAGCCGGGCTTCCTCAATGTTTCATGTTCGCCACTTTGCTTATTGTGCTCTGTCAAGTCACAGTAAGGGTAGCCAAATTTAACAAACTCCTTAATCTCTTCAGATCGTTTCTTGTCATGGCGACGTTGAATACCAAGGTCTTCTGTTCGAGGCAGCACACCGTCGGCTTGGCGCCTGTAGATCGCAGAAAGCCTGCGAAGGTCTCCAGCCTTCATAGACAGAACCATGAAATTCTGTGGCGGTTGGGCTCTATGCTGCTCAGGATCCCAATCGACTTTTTCCCATTCTGGTAGCCATTGGCGAACTTTTATTGCTGAGACCTTAACTTTCATTTCCCTACCTGTCCTTTTCCTTTAAGTGCAATTTCTAGTCAACTCTCCGAGAGTTAACGAGTCTTATACATTGAAACAGCCTACTTTCTTTAGACCCCACCTTGATCTAAAGGGGAAATTTGTCCTTTTTCGGGCATAACTTCACCAGTCAACATCCACCACCTAAACTGAGGAAATACTTTCGCAATAGCTTCGATTTCTTCTTCTTTAATTTCTCGACTCTTTGCTGGATTCTTTAAGTTCGCCCAGGTATAGCGACTGATTCCAGTCTCTTCCTCAAGCTTCGGCAGACGCATGCTCGAAGACTTCAATATAGTTATAACCCGATCTTTTATCATTCCAAAACCATATATATAAACACTATCCATTTTGACTAGATCTCAATATGATCGAACACAAGATCCTATTTGGATCTAGTCATATTGAACTCGTTCAATATCGCATCAGTGAAACGAATAGTGACGGAACGAGCATGGAACTGGAAGAGCTAGAACCTTCAAAGCTAATCGGCCCACAGCAGGGCGTGGAAACCGTCGAGTCCTGGGCTGAACGCAACGGCCTCACCTACGGCACCGACCGCGCCTGGGCTATGAAAGGCGTCGTACCCACCGTAAAGCTCGGCAAGCGCCGCATGGTCAATAGCGCCCTGCTCCGCTCCTGGCTGCTTGAACAGGAGTGGACGGCATGAATCCTCCCTTCTATACCCAGGCCGCATTCGCCGCCCTCGCGGGTGTTCCCGTGCATACGGTCGCGTACTGGGTCGGTATTGGTGCCATCGAAAGCGTGAACCTTGGCAAGACCCGCTTGGTGCTTTTCGCAGGGGTGGCCCCATGAGCCGCACAGACGCGCAATTCAAGCTACGCATGTCCGACCCGGCAGGGTGCGCACCATGGCCCTTATAGATGGCATCTGGACGCCCTTGAATTTCCTTTGGGAAATCACACCGGCCTCTATCTGCGCGAAACACACGCCCAGCGACCAACCGCCCAAGTATTGGAGCGTTGTGGCCAACATCGGCAAGCCGGTGCCCTTCGTGCCGCTGCACGAACCTTTCGAACTGGTGGGGTGAGCGAGTGCGAAACGGCATGGTGACCTTTGCCAACACCAAGTCGAAGCGAACCCGGTCGATTCCTATCGATAGAGAACTGGAAAAGGCTCTGCAGATCTACTTCAAGCGTCACGGCCTGTTCACCAACTGCATGCTGACCTTTAGCCGCGTACTGGATAAGACCTCGATTAAGCTCCCGGCCGGCCAGGCCACGCACGTGCTACGGCACACCTTCGCCAGTCACTTCGTTATGCGGGGCGGGAACATCCTGACACTGCAGAAAATCCTGGGGCATACGTCGCTGGCAATGACCATGCGCTATGCGCACCTGTCGCCCGATCACCTGCAGGACGCATTGAGGCTGAACCCACTAACCGACGAGGGGCATTAACATGTCGTACGTTTTGGCGTACGCTTGCGACATGACTCAGGAGAACTGCTCCATGCGCACCCTTACAGCAAGCGAAGCACGCACCAACCTCTATCGGCTGATGGATCAATCCGCCGAATCTCACCAGCCCATTCTGATCTCTGGCAAGCGGACAAATGCTGTCCTGCTCTCGGCTGAGGATTGGGACGCCATTCAGGAAACCCTGTACCTGCTCTCTATTCCTGGCATGCGCGAATCCATCAAGGAAGGCATGGCAGAACCTGTAGACGAATGCGCCAAGGAACTGGACTGGTGACTTGGCAGCTCGCATACACGAAACAGGCACAGAAAGATGCACAGAAGCTCGCCTCGGCGGGCTTGAAGGACAAGGCAAAGGCGCTCTTGGAAGTGATACGGGAAAACCCCTTCCAGAACCCGCCGCCTTACGAAAAGCTGGTCGGTGATCTGGCCGGTGCCTACTCCAGACGCATCAACATCCAGCATCGCCTGGTCTATCAGGTGTTGCAGGATGAACAGACCGTCAAAGTGCTCCGCCTCTGGTCGCACTACGAGTAAATCGGGCTTTCGACACTTCTTCGACACCTGCCGAAAGCCAGAAAGCAAAAAGCCCCGAAAACTTCTCAGCTTTCAGGGCTTTAGGTATTGCGAAAGTGGCGGTGAAGAAGAGATTCGAACTCTTGATACGGTTTCCCGTATACACACTTTCCAGGCGTGCTCCTTCAACCACTCGGACACTTCACCGGATCTCGTCAGGCATTGCTGTCTGTCGAGGCGCGCTAATCTAGCCGAAGCTTTTCCCAAAAGCAAAAGTTTTTTTCAGAAGATTCATGCGCTTATGTGGAATACGGCGGCGGACTGCCGGCAATGGAGGCGGATCGGGCCTGAAAGGGCCTGGCCGCCCAGGCGACGGCCCGTGGTCCAGCACCACACAGGCTTAACCCAGTTTCCGGGCGGATAAGCCCCGAGGGCGCTGACCAGCCAGTCAGCCGCCGTGCTTTACCTGGCCGACGCGGATGAGTAACGTCTGCCCCACTTCAGCACAAGGAACCCGACCATGAGCGACCTGATCAGCTACCAACTCGAAGACGGCATTGCCACCCTGACCCTGAGCAATGGCAAGGTCAACGCCATTTCCCCGGACGTGATCGCCGCCTTCAACACCGCCCTGGATCGCGCCGAGCAGGACAAGGCCATCGTCATCATCACCGGCCAGCCTGGCATTCTCTCCGGCGGCTATGACCTCAAGGTGATGACCTCCGGCCCGCAGAACGCCATCAATCTGGTAGCTGCCGGCTCCACCCTGGCCCGCCGCATGCTCGCCCACCCCTTCCCGATCATCGTCGCCTGCCCCGGCCATGCCGTGGCCAAGGGCGCATTTCTCCTGCTCTCGGCCGACTACCGCATCGGCACCGAAGGCCCGTTCAGCATCGGCCTGAACGAGGTGCAGATCGGCATGACCATGCACCACGCCGGTATCGAGCTGGCCCGTGACCGCCTGCGCAAGTCGGCCTTCCACCGTTCGGTGATCAACGGCGAGATGTTCGACCCGCAGGGCGCCGTGGACGCCGGCTTCCTCGACAAGGTGGTGCCAGCCGAGCAGCTGCTGGCCACTGCCCAGGCCGTGGCGCAGCAGATGAAGAAGATCAACATGACCGCGCACAAGAACACCAAGCTGAAAGTGCGCAAGGGCCTGCTGGAAGCCCTGGATCGCGCCGTGGAGCTGGATAAGCAACACCTGGGCTAACAACCCCAGCACCCCGAGCAAGCCCGGCCCCACGCCGGGCTTTTGCGTTTATGGCAATTCAATGGCAGATGGCCAGGCAATCTGCCCAGGCTGTATTACCTTTAATGGTTAAGGCAGCCAGGGAGTGAAGGCACCGAGTGCTTGCCATTGGAGCCAGCCATGAAGATTGCCCACAAGGTCGGCCTGGCGGCCGCCATCGTGCTGTTCCTCACCACCAGCCTGCTGTCCCTGGCGCAGATCAATCAGGTGCGCAGCACCCTGCATGCCCAGGTGGCGGCCAGCATCGCCGAGTCGAGCAACGCCCTGGCCCGGCAGATCGAGAACTGGCTCAACGCCAAGCTGCGCCTGATGGACCTGATGGGCCAGGCTCTCGACAGCCAGTACAGCCCGCAGGAAACCCAGCGCATCGTCAACTCACCGATGCTCAAGAACGAGTTCATTCTGGTCTTCGGCGCCCTCGAAGCCGATGGCAAGCCAATCAAGAACAGCGATGACTGGCAGCCCAGCCCGGAGTGGGATGGCCGCAAGCGGCCCTGGTACGACCTGGGCAAGAACAGCCGCCAGGCCGTGCTGACCGAGCCCTATGTGGACTCCACCACGGGCGAGATCCTGATTTCCGCCGTGACCCGCATCACCGACCGGGGCAGCTTCCTGGGCGTGCTGGGCGGCGATATTCGCCTGAAGACGGTGGCCGATGCGGTCAACACCCTGGACTTCAACGGCGCCGGCTATGCCTTTCTGCTCAGCCGTAACGGCAACATCATCTCCCACCCCGATACCGAGCTGAACGGCAAGCCATACGGCGAACTATTCGACGGCAGCAGCCCGGCCCTGGACAAGGCGCTGCAGGAGGTCAGCGGTGCCGGCAAGCGCCTGCTGGTGTCCTTTACCCCGCTGCCCAACCTGAGCGGCATGGACTGGTATATCGGCGTGGTGCTGGACAAGAGCATCGTCATGGCCGAAGCCAATGCCCTGAGCTGGCGCGCGGTGATCGGCACCGTGCTGGGGGTGGTGATCAGCCTGATTGTGCTGGGCGTGCTGATGAACAGCCTGCTCAAGCCCCTGGAGCACCTGCACCGGTCCCTGCGCGAGGTAAACAGTGGTGAAGGCGACCTGACCCGCCGCCTGCCGGCCGATGGCAAGGACGAGATCGCCCAGGTGTCCCAGGAATTCAACGGCTTTCTGGCCAGTCTGCAGAAGCTGATCAGCGAGGTCATGGGCAGCTCGCAGCAGGTGCGCGAGAGCACCACATTGACCTCCAGTGAAGCCAACCAGTCCTCCGGGCGCCTGCAGCAACAGCTGCAGGAGCTCGATCAGCTGGCCACCGCCATGCAGGAAATGGCTTCCACCGCCGAAGAGGTGGCACGCAATGCCCAGGCCGCCGCCCAGGCGGCGATTGCCGCCAATCAGGAAACCGAGAACGGCGTGCGCGTGGTGTCACACTCCACCGAGGCGATCAAGAACCTGGCCGACGAGATGGACGAGACCAGCCATGCGATCAACGAGCTGGCCAAGCTCAGCCACAATATCGAGTCGATTCTCTCGGTGATCACCAGTATCGCCGACCAGACCAACCTGCTGGCGCTCAACGCCGCCATCGAGGCGGCCCGGGCCGGCGAATCCGGGCGCGGCTTTGCCGTGGTGGCCGACGAGGTACGCTCCCTGGCCTCGCGCACCCAGCAGTCGACCCAGGAAATTCGCCAGATGATCGACCAGCTGCAGTCCGGGGTGAAACAGGCCGAGTCGCGCATGCAGCAGAGCCGCGACAGCGCCAGCAAGACCGCCGAGGACGCCAGCGCGGCCAACGACATGCTCGGGCGCATCCGCGAAGCCATCACCCGCATCAACGACATGAACCTGCAGATCGCCACCGCCGCCGAGCAACAGAGCGCCACCACCGAGGAGATCAACCGCAACACCACCAATATCCGCGATATCAGCCATGAGGTGGCCGGCGGTGCCGAGGAGCAGGTGCGCCAATGCGCCGTGATGGTCGAACAGGTCGGTCAGCAGGATCGCCTGCTTGGCCGCTTCAAGGTGTAGCGCCGCGTCGCCTATGCGCCAGTTGCGGCCAGCGGCCAACCGATAATCCGGCGCATTTGCCCAACGCAGTGCACATCCGTACACTGCGCGACCTTATTGTGACGGGCGTACCTCAATGCTTTTTCTCCTGCGCATGCTGGCCATGGGCGTGCACTTTATCCTCGCCGGCCTGCTGGGCCTGCTGCTGGGCCTCTGCCGCCCGTTCAACCCGGACAACAGCCGCCTGTGCGCGCGCCTCTACAGCCTGCCGGCGCAGTGGCTGCTCGGCCTGAAGGTCGAACGTCAGGTACAGGGACTGCTCGGCCATCAACGCTCGGCGGTGATAGTGGCTAACCACCAGTCCAACTACGACCTTTATGTACTGGGTTGCGTGGTGCCCGAGCGCACCGTCAGCATCGGCAAGAAAAGCCTGAAGTGGGTGCCCTTCTTCGGCCAGCTGTACTGGCTGGCTGGCAATGTGCTGCTTGATCGCGGCAATGCCGTGCAGGCGAAAAAAGCCATGCTCACCACCACCGACACCCTGAAACACCAGGACACCTCGATCTGGGTATTCCCCGAGGGCACGCGCAACCTCGGCCAGGGCCTGCTGCCGTTCAAGAAAGGGGCGTTCCAGATGGCCATCGCCGCCGGCGTGCCGATCATTCCGGTGTGCGTCAGCACTTACGTCAAGCAGATGCAACTGAACCGCTGGCACAGCGGCCGCATCATGATCCGCGCCCTGCCTGCGATCCCCACCGCCGGGCTGACCCAGGATGACCTGCCGCGCGTGCTGGAAGACTGCCGCACCCAGATGCAGCAGTGCATCGAGGCCATGGACCAGCAACTGCAGCCGGCCTGAGCGCACCCGAGCCCTGCAACCGGGCCCGGCTTGTACGATACTGACTCTGCTGGCTGCCCAGGCAGCCAGGTGCGCGGCGCCGCATCCAGGCACCTGGGCCTGGGCCGGCCGCGCCAACCGCAGAGGCCAGCCCATGCACAGCCCGGATAGCGCCCCCGCCACTGCCCCGTCGCCCTGGAGCGAGGCCGAATTGTGCCAGCTGGTGCTCAGGGTTCTGCAGGACCTGCATCCAGAGCAAGGCGGCAGCCTGCCCCAGATCAGCCTGAGCAGTTCCCTGGACCGCGACCTGGGCTTCGACAGCCTGAGCCGCATGGAGTTGCTGCTGCGCATCGAGGCGGCCAGTGGCCTGAGCCTGCCGGAAGACACCCTGGAAACGGCCGAGACCCTGGCCGACCTGTGGCAGGCCGTGCAGCGGGGGCGCTGCCGCCCAAGCGCGCCTATAGCGGTACCCCCCATGGCGGACCCAGGTGTGGCCAGCAGCGCGCCGGCCCAGGACTGGACAAGCCAGGCCAGCACCCTGCTTGAGGTACTCGATGAGCATATGGCGGCGCACCCGGATCGGGTGCAGATTGTCTACCTGGCCGAGCAGCGCGAAACCCCGCTCAGCTACCGCCAGCTGCACGAGTCGTCCCTGGCTCTGGCCACCGGGCTGCAGCGCTGCGGCCTGCAACCGGGACAGACGGTGGCGATCATGCTGCCCACCTCGCCCGAGTACTTCTTCACCTACCTGGGCATCCTGCGCGCGGGCGGCATTCCGGTGCCGATCTACCCGCCGGCGCGCCCTTCCCAACTGGAAGACCATGTGCGCCGCCATACCGGCATTCTGAGCAATGCCCGGACCCGCCTGCTGATCAGTGTGCCGGCGGCCATGCAGGTGTCGCGCCTGCTACAGGCACGGGTGCCGGGGCTGCACCGCGTGCATACCGCCGCGCAGCTGATCGCCGCCGGCCAGGGCCAACCCTTCACCCCGGTGGCGGTGCGCGCGCAGGACATCGCCTTTATCCAGTACACCTCCGGCAGCACCGGCCAACCCAAGGGCGTGACCCTGACCCACGCCAACCTGCTGGCCAATATCCGCGCCATGGCCAGCGCCACCCAGGCCTGTGCGGACGATGTCTTCGTCAGCTGGCTGCCGCTGTACCACGACATGGGTCTGATCGGCGCCTGGCTGGGCAGTTTCACCCTGGGTTTTCGCCTGGTGGTGATGTCGCCCCTGGCCTTTCTCGGCAGCCCCAGGCGCTGGCTGGAAGCGATCTCGCAGTATGGCGCCACGCTGTCGGCCGGCCCCAACTTCGCCTACGAACTGTGCCTGAACCGTATCGACGATGCCGTGCTGGCCGGCCTGGACCTGAGCCGCTGGCGCCTGGCCTTCAATGGCGCCGAGGCCGTCAGCGCCGAAACCGTCACGCGCTTTAGCCAGCGTTTCGCCGCCTGCGGCCTGCGGGCCACGGCGATGACCCCGGTGTATGGGCTGGCCGAGGCCTCGGTGGGCCTGCTGTTCCCGCCGCTGGGGCGCGGCCTGCGGATCGACAGCGTCGACCGCGAGATCTTCCAGGCGCAGCGCCGCGCACAGCCCAGCACAGAGGCCACGGCGCTGCGTTTCGTGGCCTGCGGCCGCGCCCTGCCCAGCCATGAGATCCGCATCGTCGACGACGCCGGCCAACCCCTGGCCGAACGCATCGAAGGTCGCCTGGAATTTCGCGGACCTTCGGCCACCCAGGGCTACTGGCATGCCCCGCAGCAGACCGCTGGGCTGTTTCGCGACAGCCAGGGCGAATGGCTGGACAGCGGCGACCGGGCCTATCTGGCCGAGGGTGACGTGTTCGTCACCGGGCGGGTCAAGGACATCATCATCCGCGCCGGACGCAACCTCTACCCCCAGGAAATTGAGGAAGCGGTGGGTCAGGTGGCCGGCATACGCAAGGGCTGCGTGGCGGTGTTCGGCCGCCAGGATGCACGCAGCGGCACCGAGCGCCTGGTGGTGCTGGCGGAGGTCAGCCCACGGGCCGAGCAGAACCAGGAGGCCCTGCGCGAAGCCGTGGCGCAGGCGGTACTGGCCAGCATCGGCGAGCCGGCCGACGACATCCTCCTGGCGCCGCCGCATACGGTGCTCAAGACCTCCAGCGGCAAGGTGCGCCGCTCGGCCTGTCGCACCCTGGTTGAACAGGGCGGCCTGGAGCAGGGCCATAGCAGCGTCAGGGCACAGTGGCTGCGACTGGCCGCCGGCGCCCTGCAACTGCGCCTGCGCCACGGCCTGCGACGGCTGTCGGACGCCCTGTTTGGTCTGCGCGCCCAGTGCCTGTTCTGGCTGCTCGCCCCCGCTGTCTGGCTGACCACCCTGCTGCTGCCGACCCAGGCCCTGGCCTGGGGCTTCTGCCATCGCGCCGCCCGCCTGCTGCTGCGCCTGGCGGGGCTGCGCCTGGAGGTCCAGGGTCTGGCTCATCTGCCGGCCGATGCCCGCTGCGTGCTGGTCTGCAACCACGCCAGCTACCTGGATGGCCTGGTGCTGATCGCCGCCCTGGAACGCCCCCTGAGCTTTGTGGCCAAGCGTGAACTGCAAGGCCAGTGGTTCGCCGGGCCTTTTCTCAAGCGCCTGGGCAGCGCCTTTGTCGAACGCTTCGACCCCCGGCGCAGCGTGGCCGATGCTCAGCAGATGAGCGCACAGGTGCAGGCCGGTCGCCCCCTGCTGCTGTTCCCCGAAGGCACCTTTGTCGAGGCCCCTGGCCTGCTGCCCTTTCGCCTGGGTGGTTTTCTCGCCGCGGCCCATGCCGGGGTGCCGGTACTGCCGCTGAGCCTGGCCGGTACCCGGCAACTGCTGGCGGACAAGCGCTGGTGGCCGCGCAAGGCGGACCTGATCCTGCGTATCGGCGCCCCACTGACGGCACCGGCGCATCTGGAGCCCTTTGCCGCCGCGGTGCAGCTGCGTGACCGGGCGCACCGGAGCATCGCCCTGGCCCTGGCCACCACCGAAGCCTGAAGTTTATCCAGCAACGCCTGGGCCGACATGGCGATAGCCTGCCCATAGACAGCCGTAGCCCGATGCAATCCGGGCGAGCTTCAGGCGTCCTGCTCGCGCGCCTTGCGGTTGGCCGCTGCCGCTGCAGCGATACCGCGCTGCACATTGACCCAGCCCAGCAGCACCAGGCCCGCGACAAAGAACAGGCCCGTGGTGAGGATGGCCAGACGATGGTTACCCGCACTCAGCCAGGTCACCAGGCCGTAGGTCATGGGCCCGAGAATGGCCGACAGGCGCACCGCGAACATCCACAGGCCGAAAAACTCGGCGCGCTGCCGCTCGGGGGCCAGCACCGCGGCCAGGGCCCGCCCAGCCGACTGGCTGCTGCCCATGCACAGCCCGGCAATGACCGCCGCCACCCAGAACAGTCCAGGCCCCGTGGCCAGGGCGGCCAGCAGCGTCATCACAATCCAGCCGACCAGGGTGATGCCCAGGGCCGGCCGGTGGCCGATGCGATCCTGCACATAGCCCCAGGCAAAGGCACCCAGGGCCGCGGCGATATTGACCAGCAGGATCAGGGTCATGGTCTCGGTCTGGGCAAAGCCCAGCGCCTGCTCGGCATACACCGCCGCCAGGGCGATCACCACCGCAATGCCAGCCTGATAGGCCACCAGGCAGGCCAGCAAGGCGCTGAAGTCGCGGAACTGACGCGCCTGCTGCCAGGTGCGCCGCAGCCTGGCCAGCGCGGCGCGCAAGCCACCCGTCTGAGCAGCCTGCGCTTGCGGCTGGGCACGCTCCTTGAGCAGGGCGAAGGTGACCAGGGCCGCGGCGGCATAAATGGCGGCGGTAATCAGCATGGCCACCGGCACGAAATGGGCGGCCGGCTGGCCCTGGCCCTGGGCCCAGAGCACGTACCACAGACACAGCCCCAGGCTGAGCATGCCGCCCAGGTAGCCCAGGCTCCAGCCCCAACCGGAGACACTGCCCAGGTGCTCCTCGCGGGCCAGCTCGGGCAGAAAGGCGGCGATCAGCGATTCGCCATAGGTGTAGAACACATTGGACAGCACGATGGCCACCAGGGCCCAGGCGATATCCCCCGGCCCCGCCCCGGCCAGGGCGGCGGTGCCCAGCACGCAGCCCAGGGTGGTGAGCAGCAGCAGGCGCTTCTTCGCCGCGCGCAGGTCGGCATAGGCACCGATGGCCGGCATGCTCAGCATCACGATCAGGCTGGAAAGCGCCAGGGCACTGGTCCAGGCCAGGGTGGCCCAGGCCTTGTCGGCCGCCACGCTGCCAACGAAGTAGGCGCTGAACACCGCGGTCAGCACCACCGTGGTGTAACCCGAGTTGGCGAAGTCATACATCGCCCAGCCGAACACCTCGCGCTTGCGCACGCCGGGGTTGAGGGCACTCTGGGGAAACAGCTGACGGGCCATAGACGCAACGATCTGGGTGGCAGGCAGCTCGGCAAGCTGCCCAGGATTGTTTAAGGCTCTGTGCCAATAGTGTATTGCGTTCAGCTTCGCCACTGAGCGCGGGAGAGTCTGAGGCGTAGGGTGCGCACCAGCAATTTGCCGCCTGACTTGGTGCGCACGGCGCACCCTACAGATCGCGGCCTTTGCAAATAGCGCCATTCCCCCCCAAGCACTTGGGCAACGCTTAATGGGTACATAGCCTACTTTAACTCTAGCCCGCTTCCCGCCCGCTGCCGATCTTGCAATCCCCATGGACGGGGTGAATGCCGCAAGCCCGCCGGGAGCGGACGCGGCCTAGAGCGCAGCGCCGGGCCGGCTGCACTATGCTGATCGGCATCGGTTTAGCACGGGGTTGCACATGAGCGACCAGCACCTGTTCCACGACGCCTACCAGCCGCGCCAGATCGCCCAGCGCGTGCAGGACATGGGCGTGGCCAAGGCCCGGGCGGATGCCCTGAGTCTGTTTGTCCTGGCGCTGCTGGCCGGGGCCTTTATCTCTTTGGGGGCGTTGCTGTTTACCGTGATCGTCAGCGACAGCAACCTGGGCTTCGGCGTAACCCGCCTGCTGGGCGGCCTGGGCTTTTGCCTGGGGCTGGTGCTGGTGGTGATCGGCGGCGCGGAGCTGTTTACCGGCAACAACCTGCTGGCCATGGCCTGGGCCAGCCGCCTGATCAGCAGCCGCGAGGTGCTGCGCAACTGGTGCCTGGTCTACCTGGGCAATGTGCTGGGCTGCCTGGGCACCGTGCTGTTGGTGTACTGGGCCAACACCGCGCAGTTGGGCGACGGCGCGGTGGGCAAGACGGCCCTGCAGATCGCCCAGGACAAGAGCGCCCTGTCCTGGCTGGAGGCCCTGGCCCGCGGCATCTTGAGCAACACCCTGGTATGCCTGGCGGTATGGCTGGCCATGGGAGGGCACAGCGTGTGCGACAAGATCCTGGCCATCGCCCTGCCCATCAGTGCCTTTGTCACGGTCGGTTTCGAGCACTCCATCGCCAACTGGTTCTTCCTGCCCTACGGCCTGGCCCTGGGCGGCCCGGACAGCCTGGCGCCAAGCGCCATGGCCGGCAACCTGCTGGTGGTGACCCTGGGCAATATCCTCGGCGGTACCCTGCTGGTGGCCGGGGTGTACTGGGTGGCCTATCTGCGCGGCGCAGCTCGCTAAAAACGGCAGAAACAAAAATGCCCGGGTCTTGGCCCGGGCATTTTCTTATCCAACGGCTATCAGGCCGAGAGTTCCACCAGCAGCTTGTTCAGGCGCTGCACATAGGCAGCCGGGTCCTTCAGGCTGTCGCCGGCGGCCAGGGCAGCCTGGTCGAAGAGGATGTGCGACAGATCGGCGAAGCGATCTTCGTCCGGCTCGCCATCCAGGCGCTCGATCAGCGGGTGGCTGGGGTTGAACTCGAAGATCGGCTTGGACTCCGGCACCTTCTGCCCACTGGCTTCGAGGATCTGGCGCATCTGCAGGCCCAGGTCCTGCTCGCCGATGGCCAGGATCGCCGGCGAGTCGGTCAGCCGGTGCGACACGCGCACCTCGGCCACCTGCTCGCCCAGCGCGCCTTTCAGGCGCTCGATCAGCCCTTCCTTGGCCTTGGCAACCTCTTCCTGAGCCTTCTTGTCCTCTTCCGAGTCCAGCTTGCCCAGGTCCAGGTCGCCACGGGCCACATCGACGAAGTGCTTGCCGTCGAACTCGGTCAGGTAGCTCATCAGCCACTCGTCGATACGATCGGTGAGCAGCAGCACCTCGATGCCCTTCTTGCGGAACACTTCCAGGTGCGGGCTGTTCTTGATCTGCGCGTAGGATTCGCCGGTGAGGTAGTAGATCTTGTCCTGCCCGTCCTTGACCCGGCCCAGGTAGTCGGCCAGGGCAACCGACTGCTCGCCGCCCTCGCTGCTGGTGGAGGCAAAGCGCAACAGGCCGGCGATCTTCTCCTTGTTGGCGAAGTCTTCCGCCGGGCCTTCCTTGAGCACCTGGCCGAAGTTTTTCCAGAACGCCTTGTACTGCTCGGGCTCGTTCTTCGCCAGCTTCTCCAGCATATCCAGCACGCGCTTGGTCAGGGCCGACTTCATCGAGTCGATCACCGGGTCCTTCTGCAAGATCTCGCGCGAGACGTTCAGCGACAGGTCGTTGGAGTCCACCACACCCTTGATAAAGCGCAGGTACAGCGGCAGGAACTCGTCGGCCTGATCCATGATGAAGACGCGCTGCACATAGAGCTTGAGGCCCTTGGAGGCGTCGCGCTGGTACAGGTCAAAGGGTGCGCGGCCCGGCACATAGAGCAGCGAAGTGTATTCCAGCTTGCCTTCGACCTTGTTGTGGCTCCAAGAAAGCGGGTTCTCGAAATCATGGGCGACGTGCTTGTAGAACTCCTGATACTCCTCGTCCTTGACCTCGGTACGCGGACGGGTCCACAGGGCGCTGGCACGGTTGACGGTTTCCCACTCCGGCTCGGCCGGCTTGTCCTTCTCCTCGCCGTGGAACTCCTTCGGCAGTTCGATAGGCAGGGCGATATGGTCGGAGTATTTCTTGATGATGTTGCGCAGGCGCCAGCCATCGGCGAACTCGCCCTCATCCTTTTTCAGGTGCAGGACGATGCGGGTGCCGCGCTCCGGTTTGTCCAGGGTGGCGATCTCGAACTCGCCCTCGCCCTTGGAGGCCCAGTGCACGCCTTCGGCAGCGCTCAGGCCGGCGCGACGGGTAAAGACCTCGACCTTGTCGGCGACGATAAAGGCCGAGTAGAAACCCACACCGAACTGGCCGATCAGGTGCGAGTCCTTCTTCTGGTCGCCGGTGAGGTTCTTGAGGAAGTCGGCGGTGCCGGACTTGGCGATGGTGCCCAGGTGCGCGATGGTTTCCTCGCGGCTCATGCCGATGCCGTTGTCTTCCAGGGTCACGGTGCCGGCTTGCTTGTCGAAGCTGACGCGGATCTTCAGCTCGGCGCCACCTTCCAGCAGCTCGGGCTTGGCCAGCGCCTCGAAGCGCAGCTTGTCCACCGCATCGGATGCGTTGGAGATCAGCTCACGCAGGAAGATTTCCTTGTTCGAGTACAGCGAATGGATCATCAGGTGCAGCAGCTGCTTCACCTCGGTCTGGAAGCCCAGGGTTTCTTTTTGAGTTTCCACACTCATGGTCGTCTAACTCCACATGCAGGACTATGCCGCGCGAGCGGCGGATGTCCTGCAGATGGGGGCAGTACGATCAATTTCAAGGGCTTAGGGTTCGAGCAGCTCCAGACGGCCGATTTCTTCCGGTTGGAAACTGAAGCTGGCCTGCCCGCCGCCACTGCCCATCTGCTGGGCCAGGCGAATGCTGCCGTCGGCATCGATACCGACGAAACGCCCCTCAACGGTGCCGCCACTGGCGCGGCTCAGGCGCATGCTGAGGTTACGGTACTGCTCGGGATTGCGTTGCAGACGCGCCAGGCTGAAGCGCTGGCGTCGGTCTGCCGGGCGACTGACGCGCTCCTCTGCCGGCGCAGCTTCAATCTGCGGCGCAGGCGGCGTCTCGGCCACGGCCGGCAGCGGCGCGAAGCGATCGCCCTCGACTGCCCAGCCCTGTGCCGGGCGCTTGTGCAGACGAATCGGCAGGCGTTCACTGCGCTGGTCGATCAGCGCTTCGACCTGCAGCTCCAGACTGTCGCCTTCGAAGGTGAACGGCGGCACTTTCAGCTCACGCACGTCACGGCTGGCGAAGCGCCGCTGCAGGTAGTCCTGCAGCACGTGGGCGATGGTGTCGTGCGAGTCGAAACTGCGATCCACGTCGTCGCCCACATAACGCAGCCGATCGCTGTACAGCTCCACACGGCCGCTCAGGCTGGTCTTGAACCGCGGCGGCAGGACCAGATGGAAGTCGCCCACCAGACGATTGGGCGCCTGCGGCCGCAGATCCAGATGCAGGGTATAGCCACGGCTCAGGCGCCGCGCCTCGGGCAGATCCTGCTCCGGCAGCAGCCAGCTCAGCTCCACCTCCGGCAACTGGCCTTCGTCCTGCGGCAACACGTCGACCCGTACCGCACCGCTTGCCGGCTGCGGCAGACGAATGCTCAGTTCGCGCTGGGCGAAGAAATCCAGGCCTTCACGCAGGCTCAGCACGCCATCGATCAACTCGCCCTGCTGCGGACGGAAGGGCTGCCCGTTGAGCTGGCCGGAAAGCTCGATGGCCAGCTCGGCCGGCTCCTGCACCTCGGGCTTGAGCCAGTCGAGACGCACGATGGCCGCCAGACGCTCGGCGTCCTTGCTGGCCAGCAGGGTCAGACCCACCACCAGGGGGATCACCCCCAGCCCCACCAGCATCATCGCGCTGCGCGCCCGCGCCCAGTGACGCAGGATATAGATCAGGGTGATCGGTGGAATCAGACTGCCCCAGCCCCACAGCAGGCTGGTACCGAAGGCCCGCATGACCAGCCAGACCAGCCCGGCCAGCATCAACAGCAGGCCACCGATTATCAGCAACGCATCCATCCAGAGTTTCCTTGTGATTATTGCCGCGCGCTGCCCGGCCCACCGGCCTGCTTAAGGCTCATCGACCTTGAAGTGGGCGCGAGCGGTGGCGATAGGTTCGGTCTGGGTGGTCTGCCAGGCGGTGATCGCCACGTTGGCGACGCGTCGCCCCTGGCGCCAGACCTGGCATTGCGCGTAGGTGTCACGATAATGGCCGGCGCGCAGGTAATCTATCGAGAAGTCGATGATTTTCGGCAAATGTGGAATGCCCATGAACATCAGCAGATGAAGCATGGCCGCATGCTCCATGAAACCGGCGATCACCCCGCCGTGCAGGGCCGGCAGCACCGGGTTGCCGATGCAGTCGCGGTTGGCCGGCAGGCGAAAGACCATGTCGTCGCCCAGGCGCAGGCATTCGATGCCCAGCAGCTTGGCGTAGGGGATCAGGTTGATCAGCAGGTCGTAGTCGTTCTGCTGGTGCGCGCGCGCCACCAGTTGTTCCAGATTCAGTTCGCTCATGCCGCACCGCCCTGCTGAATGTTCTGCTTGAGCCCACCGGCGCCCTGCGCTGCCTTGCCCATGCGCATGAAGGTCCCAACCACATGGGCGATCGGCTGCTCGGGATCGTCCTGATAGGCATAGCCGCGGGTGAAGATCACGTTGGGGGTGACGCGGTAGCACTCGGCAAAGCCGAACACATCCTTGCCGGGCTCGGCCGGGTGCATGTAGTCGATGCGCAGATCCAGGGTCGGGCAGATCTCGAACTCCGGCAGCACGCAGACGGTGGAGATGCCGCAGGTGGTGTCCATCAGCGTGGTGATGGCGCCACCGTGGATCACCCCGGTATCCGGGTTGCCGACGATGTGCGCGGCATAGGGCAGACGCAGGGTCAGGCCGCGACTGTCGGCCCCCTGCACGCTCATGCCCAGCACCTGGCAATGGCGCAGGGCAGAAAGAAAGCGCTGGGCGCGCTCGAGGATGGTGTTTTCCGACATGACGGCGACCTGGACGGGGGGTAAATGCGATAAGGCCGCGCATGATACCTTGCGCCAGGCCGCGCTTCAGCCCCGGCGTGGCCCAGCGTGCAACCTGTCGCGCCTGCAGGTGCAGTTGAACTTAATGTAAAACCTGAAGTTCAAAGCCCTATGAATGACGAAAGCCATACATGGAGGCTCAACGATGAAAAAGACTCTGCCGTTCGCCCTGCTCCTGGTTGCAGGCCTCGGACTCGCCGCTTGCGACAAGAAGGAAGAGGAGAGATCTCAGGCTCCAGCGGCGCCCGCGACGGAAGCGCAGCCAGCAGCTCCCGCACCCGCCCCGGAACCGCCGCTGCCGGAAACCAATGAGCCGGTCCCGCAGGACGACATGCCGGGCACCGACGAGCCAGGCGCCAACGCTCCGCTGAGCTCCCCGGAAGGTCAGCCCGAGCAGAACCAGTAAAGGTTCAGCACCCGAGCAAACGACAAGGCCCGCCTAGCGCGGGCCTTGTCGCATCACAGCGCCGGGCTGAGCATCAGCAGCAGGCTGCAGAGCAGGCCGACAACCCAGACCAGGCTGCGCTGCCAGTGCAGGTCGTACCAGTAGAACAGCAGATACAGCACCCGGCTGACCACGAAGACGATGGCCAGCAGGTCGATCAGAAGGCCGTAGGTCTGGGTGACATGCGCCATCAGCACGCCGACGGCGAACAGGGGAAACGCCTCGATGCTGTTCAGATGCGCGGCCAGCGCACGGGCACCGAAGCCGGTCAGGCGTGCCTGTTGCGCGCGTGGATGGTGATTGTCGTAACGACCGCCGCCCTCCTCGGCCATGGCCTTGGCCACCGGCGCCTTGGCGATGAAGATCAGCAAGGCGCTGATGAAGACGCACCAGAACGGAATGCTCATTCACTCTTCTCCTTGGCCACCTCGGCGGCCGGCGTTGGGGTATAGACCATTACTTCCAGAACGTCCGAGTGGAACTCACGGCGATACAGCACCACGACCACACCGGCGGTGACCAGCATGAAGAACCAGGGGTTGATGAACCAGGCCAGGGTCGCCATGCCGAAATAGTAGGCGCGCAGGCCGAAGTTGAACTGGTTGGCGGCCATCGAGATCACCCGCGCGGTGCGCTCGGCGAAGGCCTTGCGTTCCTGCTCGGTGACATGCCGCTCGCCCACCATCGGCGCCGAGCCCACCAGCACGGCGGCGAAGTTGTACTGGCGCATGCACCAGCTGAAGGTGAAGAAGGCGTAGACGAAGATGATGCCCAGGCACAGGAGCTTGATCTCCGACAGTCCGCGACTGGCCTGCTGCACGAAGGGAATGTCGGCCAGCAGCGACAGGGCGCGGTCGGAGGCGCCCAGGACGGTGAGGATACCGGCCAGGATGATCAGCGTGCTGGAGGCGAAGAAGGACGCGTTGCGCTCGAGGTTGCCGATCACGTTGGCGTCGGCAATGCGGTTGTCACGCAGCAGCATGCGGCGCATCCAGTCTTCACGGTACAGATGCAGGACGCTGGCCAGACAGGGTGTGGTTTGCCCCTTCCAGGAGGCGTAGCGGGTATAGCCGCCCCAGCAGAAGATGAACCAGAGTGCGGCCAGAAAATGCGGCAGGTATTGATCGCTGATGGGCATGCCAACTCCTTGTAGGACTGCCGCGAATTATAGCCAGGCACCTTGCTTCGGGGTCGACAAAAAAGGCCGCCTTGTGGGCGGCCTTTGTGTTGGAAGCGCGACTCAGGCGGTTGCGCTCTGACGCAGCGCGAGGATGCGATCCAGTGCCACGACCAGCACCAGCGTCACCGCCACCGGCAGCAGCCAGCCCAGGCTCTGACCAGCCAGCGGCAGCTGCCCGAACCAGGCGGGAACCTTGTCGGCCCAGGGGGTCGCGGCAACACCGTCAGCCACACCGAAGATCAGCGTAACGGCCATCACCGGCACGAAAACCAGCGCCTGGGAAACCCACAGGCGATTGGCCAGGCTCAGGGCGACCAGCACGATGGCCAGCGGATACAGACCGACCAGCACCGGGATGGAGAAGCTGATCAGCTGGGTCAGGCCCTGGTTGGCCACCACCAGGCTGAACAGACCGAAGGCGATCACCACGCTGCGATAGGAAACCGGCAGCAGCTTGCTGAAGAACTCGCCGCAAGCGGTCAGCAGACCGACCGCCGTGGTCAGGCACGCCAG
>OGCL01000251.1_pt1 | contig 61204 bp, 60 predicted proteins | sample 1570041 | NCBI WGS metagenome assembly OGCL01 (sample SAMN06266162, study PRJEB24511) | hot springs metagenome | isolation source: Hot spring water | place: South Africa: Limpopo | collected 2015-06-22
CACCGCTGCCATCGCGGCCAAGCATGCCCCGGACCCGAATCCGGAGGGAGGGCGATCCCACGGCAGTGCCGATTTTCATCTTCCAGGGGTGGTGGCAACCACCATGATCGTTAGCACCGCGAGCCAATCGACCCTGATGCGCCAGGCGCCCATCGGACGGGGAGAGGTTCGGCAAACAACGCAGCCGATGCCTGCAATAACGCGAAAGTCAGCCCGGTCGGCACGGCGCCCCGTTCATTCCCATGCAGCCACAGCCAGGAGCAAGGACAGCAGACGCATCTTCACGACCTCGACGGAAGTTGGCGCGCGATGGCGGGCGAGGGTTTTGAGTAGCTCGTCATTATGTCCGCTTACTGCTTCGACGTGGATTTGCCATCCGCAGACAGGAACAATCCGAAGCACGATTGTTACTTCGGAGTGCCCCGCAGATGTCTTTTCACAACTCACGCTCGAAGTGCCGTGCCGACAAGAGTCAGCCCGATGAGCACGGCGCCATCACGCCGGTGCGCGCCATTGCCATGATTCTCGCCCAGGGCGTGCTGCGCCATCTGGAGCGACAGAAAGCCCTTGATAACCGCCCCGAACAGCGCGTTCATAACGGTGTCCTGACCACCAGAGGAGAGACACCTTGAACGAGCAAGAGAACGTGCTGGCGCGCATCCTGGCGCTGAAGCGGCAGCCGGTCGGCGAGCTAACGACGCATGGCCGGTTTTGGCAACCCCGGCCGATGAAACGGCTACGGTAGCGGCCAATGCGTCGTTCCACGCTGAAGCGGCTGTGGCGCGAGCTGTATGACAACGATCCGCCGCGCCACAACCGCCGCACGCAGGAGAACCGCCTCGCCTACCGCCTGCAGGAACTGGCCTTCGGTGGCCTGAAGGCCGCGACGGTCAAACGGCTGGAAACCCTCGCCGCACCGCAGGAAGTGCGTCGCACGCGCGGCCGGCGCACCGATCGGCGGCCGCTGGCCGGCACCAAGCTGATGCGCGAATGGCAGGGCGTGACCTACGAGGTCATCGTCCAGCCCGACCACTTCGAGTTTCAGGGCCGGCATTACAAGTCGCTCTCGGCCGTGGCCCGCGCCATCACCGGCACGGTGTGGAACGGCTGGACCTTCTTCGGCCTCAAGAACCCGGGGAGCAAGCAATGAAGGTCAACCAACGCCCGCTGCGCTGTGCGATCTACACGCGCAAGTCCACCGAGGAAGGCCTGGACATGGACTACAACTCGCTCGACGCCCAGCGCGATGCCTGTCTGGCCTACATTGCCTCGCAAAAGTCCGAAGGCTGGCAGGCCTTGCCCGAGGTCTATGACGACGGCGGCTACTCCGGCGGCACGCTGGAGCGGCCGGCATTGCAGCGGCTGCTCGCCGAGATCCGTGCCGGCGCCCTCGACGTCATCGTCGTCTACAAGATCGACCGCCTGTCGCGCAGCCTGACCGACTTTGCCCGTCTGGTCGAACTCTTCGATCGGCAGCGCGTGACCTTCGTCTCGGTGACGCAGCAGTTCAACACCACGACCTCGATGGGCCGGCTGACCTTGAACATCCTGCTCTCGTTCGCCCAGTTCGAACGCGAACTCGCTGGCGAGCGCGTGCGGGACAAGATCGCCGCTTCGCGCCAGCGCGGCCTGTGGATGGGCGGCATGCCGCCCCTGGGCTACGACGTCGTCGAGCGCAAGCTGGTGCCGAATGCGGAAGAAGCGGCGCGCGTGCGGCACATCTTCGAGCGCTTCGTCGCCCTTGGCTCGGTCACCACGCTGGCCGGCGAACTGCGCCGGCAGGGCTACACCACCAAGACCTGGACGACGCTCAAGGGCAAGGCGCGCGCAGGCCGGTTGCTGGACAAGGGCGATCTGTACAAGCTGCTGCGCAACCCGGTGTTCGTCGGCATCGCCGCCTACAAGGGCCAGCACTATCCGGGCGAGCACGAAGCCATCCTCGACCGGGCGCTGTGGGAACAGGCACAGCAGATGCTGGATCGCGGCGATGTCGTTCAGCGCGCCGCGCAGGCGCGCAGCAGCCAGACACCGGCGCTGCTCAAAGGCATCATCCGCGCCAGCGACGGCCGGGCGATGACGCCGGGGGCGACGAAGAAGGGCGACAAGGTCTATCGCTACTACGTGAACACCGCCACGATCAAGATCGGCAAGGATGCCTGCGAGGTGCCGCGCGTGCCGGCCGGGGAAGTCGAGGCGCTGGTGGTCGGCCAGGTGCGCCGAATACTGCAGGCGCCACAGATCGCCGCCCATGTATTGCGCGAGCTGGCGAAGAAGACACCGGGCATCGAAGCGAAGGCGATCGTCGAGGCGCTGCGTTCGATCGATGCGGTGTGGGAGACACTCTTCCCGCTCGAACAGGCGCGCATCGTCCAGTTGCTGGTCCAGCAGGTGATCGTCAGTCCGGACGGCGTGCGCATCGAGATGAAGCAGGAGGGGCTTGAAGACCTGATCCGCGAGACGATGGCTCAACCCCCGATGAAGGAGGCGGCCTGATGAACGCGCCCACGCTGAGCATCGAACTGCCCATGCGCCTGCGTCGGCGCGGCGGACGCAAGACGATCGTGACGCCCGATGGACAAGAACGGACCGCCGCGCCGTCGGCCGAGAGCGCAAACAATCCGCTCGTCGCGGCGCTGGTCAGGGCCTACCGCTGGCAGAAGCTGCTCGACACCGGCGTCCATGACACGGTCAGAGACATCGCCCGTGCCGAGCATCTGGCCTTCAGCTACGTCAGCCGACACGTGCGCCTGACCCTGCTGGCGCCGGACATCGTCGAGGACATCCTTGCCGACCGGCAGCCCGAGTCCCTGATGCTGCAAGACCTGCTGCGGCCGCTGCCGGTGCTGTGGCCGGAGCAGAGGAAGGCGCTGGGGTGGGAGAAGGGACTACCCGATCAACATCGCTGATGCGTGGCGCGTTATCCTTTGGGCTTCCATTCACCACTGTGGGAGCCAACGATGAACCTCAACGAAGCGGTCGACAAGGCCTATCAGCACCTCAGCCTGAAGGAACTGGCCAAGGCGCCGGTGGCGGCACTCTCCGGCGTATCGGATGCGGATGCCGAACTGCTCTACCAGGCCTTCCGCATCAAGACCATCGAAGACCTGGCCCGCCTCAAGTACGTCCGCTGGGCGCAGGCCATCGTCGATCTGGGGGATGCGGAGGGGGAGTAGGCACTGGTTGCAGGACATCCAGTGGACGCGCATCGTCGAACTGGACTTCGTGCCGCACCCGCGTCTTGAACGCCCCGAGATCATCAAGATGGACTACCGGATGACCGACGGCGTGCTGCGAATGAAGCTGCGGGCAGCCACCGCCGGTCACATTCTGCGCAAGTGGAGCGTCGTCTGCTCCGCAGACCACAGCCTTCGTGGGCCGAAGTATAGGGCTTAAACAGTTTGCCTTGAATCTACTCATACCTATGCTAATATTTACAAAATGGGAAGATTAGTAGGCATAGGTGAGGCCGCGAAAGCGTTGGGTGTGTCGATCACGACGCTGCGGCGCTGGGAAGCAGCGGGACGGCTGAACGCGGAGCACACGGCGGGCGGGCATCGCCGCTACGATTTGGCAAAGCTGCGCCCGGAGATGTTCCGCACCGATGGTGAAGCGAACCGTCGCACCGTCGCCTATGCCCGCGTCTCGAGCCACGACCAGAAGGACGATCTGGAGCGGCAGAAACAGGTGCTCGAACTGTACTGCGCCCGGCAGGGCTGGACGTTCGAGGTCGTCGCCGATCTTGGCTCCGGCATGGACTATCACAAGAAAGGATTGAAGAAGCTGCTCGCCGCCATCATCGACGGCGAGATCGGGCGTCTGGTCATCACGCACAAGGACCGGCTGCTGCGCTTCGGCGCGGAACTGGTGTTCGCCCTCTGCGAAGCGAAGAACGTCGAGGTCGTGATCCTCAATCAGGGCGAGGACACGACGTTCGAGGAAGACCTGGCAAAGGATGTGCTGGAAATCATCACCGTGTTCAGCGCCCGGCTGTACGGCAGTCGCTCGCGCAAGAACCAGAAGCTGCTCGATGGTGTTCGCCAAGCGGTGGAGGCATCGCAATGCTGATCGCGCACAAGATCGCACTCGATCTGAACGACGTGCAGGCCACCTACTTGGCCCGTGCGGCGGGTACGGCGCGCTTCGCCTACAACTGGGCGTTGGCCGAGTGCAAGCGCCAGTACGAGGCGTGGAAGGCCGACGATAGCCTACTGAAGCCATCGCAAGCCGCGCTGCGACGCCAATTGAACGCCATCGAGCGCGAGCAGTTTCCGTGGATGCTCGAAGTCACGAAGAATGCGCCGCAGATGGCGATCATCCAGTTAGGCCAGGCGTTCCAGAACTTCTTCGCAGGCCGCGCCGGCTATCCGCAGTTTCGCAAGAAGGGCGTGCACGACCGGTTCACGCTTACCAACGACCAGTTCGACATCGACGGTTCGCGCATTCGCATCCCCAAACTTGGCTGGGTGCGCATGCGCGAGACGTTGCGCTTCGCTGGCAAGATCATGTCGGCCACGGTCTCCCGTGTGGCCGACCGCTGGTTCGTCAGCATCGCCGTGGACACGCCCGACAATTCGCATCTGCCAAAAGCCGAAAACCAAGGTGCGGTGGGTGTCGATCTGGGCGTGTCGTCACTGGCGACGCTCTCGACGGGAGATACCATCAGCGGTCCGAAGCCCCACAAAGCGCTGCTGGACCGCTTGCGCAGACTCTCCCGGAGCTTGTCGCGCAAGGCCAAGGGATCGGCTAATCGCCGCAAGGCTAAGGCCAAGCTGGCGAAGCTGCATGCCCGCATCGCGTCTATCCGCTCCGACGCCCTGCACAAACTCACGACGGACCTCACTCGCCGCTTTCACACCATAGGAATCGAGGACCTGAACGTGCGCGGCATGGCGAGGAACCGCCATCTGGCGCGCTCCATCGCCGACATGGGATTCTTCGAGTTCCGGCGGCAATTGGAGTACAAGGCCGCGATGCGTGGAGGGCAGGTGGTGGTCGCCGACCGCTTCTATGCCAGCAGCAAGACGTGTTCGAGCTGCGGATACAAGCTCGAGGCCCTGCCGCTGACCCTGCGCGAGTGGATATGTCCCGAGTGCGCGCGGCCCACGACCGCGACGTAAACGCGGCGATCAACCTGAAGAATATGGCCGTGAGTTCCACGGTTACAGCCTGTGGAGAGGAAGGCTCTGGCTCGGGTCACAAGGCCCGAGTGAAACCGGCCTCGACGAAGCAGGAAGTCAGCGGCAAGTCTGCTCAGCAATGAGCAGGTTTGCATAGGTCTGTCGGAACGGTGTGGATTTGGGCATACGACTCTATTACCTGGTGCGCTGGTTATGAACAGGATCATTCCTATCCATCCGGAAGGGGCAGACGGCGGCGATTGCTCGGCCGCCGAGGCGTTTGCCTTGATGGTGCTCGGCGACAGCATGGAGCCGGAATTCCGCGAAGGCGAGATCATTGTCATCGAACCGGAAGGCCTGGCCACCAATGGCTCCTATGTGCTGGCCTGGCATGACGGCAAATTCATCTTCCGCCAGCTAGCGCGGCGCGCCGATGGCTGGTGGCTCGTCGCCCTCAACCCGGCCTATCCGGCCGCGCGTCTCGGCGACGACCTGTCCGCCGTGCGTGGCGTGATCATCCAGAAAAGCCTGCCCGGCCGGCGCCGGGCGAGCAAGCGTTATGTCGATTGAGCCCACCGCGATGAACTCGCTGCAATCGTTCTGTCCCTCGTGGGGCAAGCCGACCGGTTCGCGGCAGCGAACATTCTTTCCCGGTGCAGCCAGACTCGTTGGATGCCCGAAGAGCAGCTCAACCCGGGGTGACTCCTCGTTTTCTTGAAAGAGAAGGATTGCGCATGCCGTACTACATTTACCGCGTCACCACCATCGGGCCGGTGAAGCAACTCGTCAAGCTGACCGAATTTGCTGTCTTCAAGGAAGCGTCGCTGGAGGCCAAGCGGCTGCGCAAAGCCGAGGATCTGCCGCCGGGGACATCGATCAAGGTCATCCATGCCGACAACGAGCTGATCGCCGAAGACCTGCTCAACCAGGTGCGCGAGGCGGAGCCGCTGACCGGCGACGAGTGGTAGCGCTGCCGACGATGGACGAAGCCGCCTTCCGTCAGGCGCGCGACGAAATCAATCGCCTGCCCTGCGTATTCACCCGTGCGCTGCTGGCCAAGGAAGCGGTCTGCGCGCTGGCCGTGCGTCTAGCCATCGGCGAGCGTGAGACGCTGGCCTGCCGCGATCCGCTGGCCCGTGCTGCCTGTGCCGAACTGTATGGCCTGTTGCGCCAGAATTCGGCCTTCGCGCTGCATCTGCGCGACACGGCGCGCATCCTGCCGCATGCGCTGACGATGAAGATCGAGTGCGGCGGCCTGAGAGGGCTGCAGGCGATCTTCGACACCGAGGCGCCGGCACCGGACGTTCATAAGCTGGTGCGGCAGGCCATCGAAACCTATGGCGAACTCGGTGCCTTGCCGTTCTCGCGCATCGTGCAAGGGGTTGCTGCCTGGCAGCTACGCCGCCGGCGAGGGTGACGGACATGACCTCTCAAGAAAACGATGGGCCGCCCCGAGTTTGCTTGCCCTTCGAGGGGCAGAACGAGCGCAGCGCGTTCTTCGGGGTAGGCTCTCTTCCCAGCGATACCGACGTCGCTGTCCTGGTGCGCACCGTGCAGCGCAACTGTGACATCGCCGATGCCCGGCATGCGCGCGAGATGACACTGTGCAGTTATCTGCTCCAGATGCGCGAATTCTGCCGCTGGCAGCTTGGGCTGCCGGTCGGCCAGATACCGGCGCGCGCCGAGGTGGCGGCCTGGATACGCGCCCGCGAGGCGCTGTGGGAGGAGCTCGCCGATGCCCCGTTCGTGCCGGTTCCGCTCGCCGGCGAGGAGCTCGAGCCCTTCGCCGCCGACGCGATCAATAGCCGGTTGCTCGATGCCGGCCTGTGCTATGGCGGCGGCCTCGGACGCTTCGGCAAGCCGCATTTTTTCCTCGCCGAACTTCAGCAGCGGCAACGGCGAGGGCCGCTCGAAGTGCTGATCTGCGGACGCGAACTGGCGCGCGACATCGCCGCGCTGCCGGCCCTGTTGCAGGGCGAGCGCATCGTCCTGCGCCGCGAGGCGCTGGGCCAGTGGCTCGCCGAACGGATCGAAGCCTGGTCGATCAGGCAAACGGGCGGCGCGATGGCGCGCGCTCTCGGGGCCTTCGGCCATAGCGACGGGGCCGCCGCGGCGCTGGAAGCGATGATCGAACACGAAACCGAGACACTGATCCTGCACGAGATCGGCGAATGGCAGGCGGGCCACTGTCTGGGCGAAGACTGGGCGGCGATGGTCGCCGCCCAGTCCCGGCGCGGCGAAACCATTGCCCGCGCGCTGCGCGACGACCTCGCCGACTGTCTGAGCACGCTGCCGGCGCTCATCGAGCGCCGCGCAACGGCTTCGTTGCATCTTTGGTTCGCGACCCTCGAGGGCATGCGCCGCCATCTGCTGCCCGAGCTGACCACCGCCTACGAAGTGGAAGGCGACCCCTATGCCATTGACGGCCTGTTGAAGGCATCCGCTGCCCGGCTCGTCGCGGCAGCGCAATCCGTACTCGCGCACTGGCGCCAAGGAGGCGGGGTCGCCGCACGGGCGCAGCTGCAAGCGATCGAGACCCATTGAATCCGGCCCGCCGACGCCGTGCTCGCCGGGCTGACTTTGCCACGCCGGGGAACGAGTGTGCGCTTTTCTGGTCCAGACGCTGGTGGCGTGGCGTAGCGTCGGCGGTTGCGTGAATACAACGCCACGACCGCGGTCGCCGCCCCCTTGACAGGGAGCGCATGCGCTGAGGATCGGATTTCATGGCATACTGCGTCACAGTGGACAAAGGGGTTAAGGAAGCGCTGAATAAATCGGCGAGCGGGATGCGGCGCGCTGCGACGGTAGCCGATCAAATGGGATAGGCGAGGGAGCGCGCAACGCCGCCCTAGCGCCCGCGCAGCAATTTGCTCAGCGTTTCCATAAACATAACGCTTTCCGTGTCGTTCGCGCACTGGAATGCAGCGACCGGATCGTGGCGGTTGGGATCGAGTGCGACGCGCTCCCGATCTCATATGGTGCTGCCTGGATGTACACATAACTTCCGACAACACATCATTCCCCCGTTTCGAAACATTCTTCGAATCATTCAGAGAGGACATCATGAATAGACGCAAACCGTCCGTGCTGCTGCTTGCCCTGCTCGGTTGCGCTGGCCTGGCCAGTGCCCAGACTCCCGGCATCGACTTGAAGGGAACCGTCGGCTATGTCATCGATGCGCGCGGCAACGTGGCCAAGAACCCGTTCGGCCTGTGCTGGCGTACCGGCTACTGGACCCCGGCAATGGCCATCGCCGAGTGCGACCCCGATCTGGTGAAGAAGGAACCGGCCCCGGCCCCGGCCCCGGCCGCCGCGCCGAGGCCGGCCGCGCCAGCCCCCGCTCCGGCCGTTCCCAAACCCGCCGCCGAGAAGGTGACGCTGGCCGCAGACACGCTGTTCGACTTCGACAAGGCCGTGCTCCGTCCCGAGGGACGCGCCAAGCTCGACGAGCTGGCCAGCAAGATCGGTGGCATCAAGCTCGAAGTGATCATCGCCGTCGGTCATGCCGACCGCATCGGCAGCGACACGTACAACCAGAATCTGTCCGAGCGTCGCGCTGCTGCGGTCAAGCAGTATCTGGTGAGCAAGGGCATCGAGGCCAACCGGATTTACACCGAAGGCAAGGGTGAGAAGCAGCCGGTGACCGGCGACAAGTGTGCGAAGATGGGCAAGGAGCATCGCTCGAATAAGAAGCTGGTCGAGTGCTTGCAGCCCGATCGCCGTGTCGACATCGAGGTCATCGGCACACGCTGATCCCTCGTCGCGATCGGAGCCCGACCCGGCGTCGGGCCATGAAAAAAGCCCAGCCTAGCTGGGCTTTTTTCATGGTCCGCTCGCGGATACATTGCCTCGGACGGTCTCGTTCGGGAACGCATGACCGGACCACGGGATGCGCGAGTGTGCCCCGAACCGTAGCGTAGAATCGTCACGAATCTTTCAAGAAACACTGAAGAAAGCCGCCGGCCGCGCGCAACGTCGCGCTGCTTCCGCGGAGTCAGCGTTTCCTTCACTCACACACGCAAGGGAATCACGATGGCACAGTATGCAAGCGATGCGATCCGTGCCGTGGCGCTGGTCGGCCACGGCGGCGCCGGCAAGACGACCCTGGCCGAGGCTCTGCTCTTTGCCGCCGGCGCCATCGCCACACGCGGCAGCGTCGACAAAGGCAATGCGGTTTGCGACTTCGATGCGCAGGAAAAAGCCGCCGGCCATTCGCTGGCTTCGGCGGCGGTGAATTTTTCCTGGGAAGGGACCCACATCCATCTACTCGATGCACCGGGGTATCCGGATTTCGCCGGCCAGGCCATCGCCACGCTCGCCGCCGTCGATACCGCATTGATCATCATCAACGCCCAGACCGGCATCGAGCTGATGACCGAACGCATGATGAAACTAGCGGCTCAACGCGGTCTGTGCCGCATGATCGTCATCAACAAGATCGATGCCGACAACCTCGACCTGCCGGCGCTCGTTGCCGAGATCCGCGCCCGCTTCGGTCGGCAGTGCATGTTCCTCGACCTGCCGGCGCATGACCGTCGCGACGTTTCCAACGTCCTCGAACACGAAGCCGGCGATGCCGACTTCGACACCGTCGCCCACGCCCATCGCGAGCTGATCGAACAGCTGGTCGAGGAAGACGAGGAACTGATGGCGCGTTATCTCGAAGAGGGGGTCGAACCGACCGCCGATGAACTGCATGCGGCCTTCGAACAGGCGATGCGTGCCGGGCATCTGATTCCCATCCTCTTCGTTTCGGCGAAGACCGGCGCCGGAGTCGAGGAACTGCTGCATGTGCTGGCGCGGCTCGCCCCATCGCCGGCCGAGGGCAATCCGCCACCTTTTCATCGGCGCATCGCCGGCGATGGCATCGAGACCTTCCATCGTCAACCCGATGCCAGCCAGCACGTCCTAGCCCATGTCTTCAAGATTGTCGCCGACCCCTACATGGGCAAAGTCGGCATCTTCCGCGTCCACCAAGGCACGATGCGCCGCGATGGCACGCTGTTCGTCGGTGATGGCAAGCGACCGATCAAGATCGGCCACCTCTATCAGCTTCAGGGCAAAGAATACATCGAAGTCGATGAACTGGTGCCCGGCGACATCGGCGCGATCGCCAAGGTCGACGAGATCGAGTTCGACTGTGTGCTGCACGATTCGCACGACGAGGACCACATCTTCCTCAAGCCGCTGGAATTCCCGGTGCCGATGCAGGGGCTGGCGGTAGCGACGAAGAAGAAAGGCGACGAGCAGCGCCTGTTCGAAATCCTCGACAAGCTGGCCATCGAAGACCCGTGCTTCCGCATCGAACGCCACCCGGCGACCAACGAGACGGTGATCCGCGGTCTGGGCGAAATGCACCTGCGCGCCAAACTCGACAGAATGGCGAGCCTGTACAAACTGGAACTGGAGACCCGGCCACCGCAGATTCCCTACCGCGAGACGATCGGCAGGCCGGCCGAGGGCCACTGGCGGCACAAAAAGCAGTCCGGTGGCGCTGGCCAGTTCGGCGAGGTCTATCTGAAAGTCGAACCGCTCGAACGCGGTACCGGCTTCGAGTTCATCGATCAGGTCAAGGGCGGCGTCATCCCCGGCGTCTTCATGCCGGCGGTCGAAAAAGGCGTGCGCCAGGCGCTCGCCGAGGGCGTCGTTGCCGGCTTTCCGGTCGAAGACGTGCGGGTGATCGTCTATGACGGCAAGACGCATCCGGTCGATGGCAAGGAAGTGGCGTTCGTCACCGCCGGCCGCAAGGCGACCATCGCCGCGGTACAGGCGGCCGCTCCCATCGTGCTGGAGCCGATCGTGCGCATCGAAATCGTCGCCCCCGAAGAATGCATGGGCGAGCTGACCGGCGATTTGTCATCGCGGCGCGGCCATGTCACCGGCACGCAAAGCCGGGGGCACGGTGCCCTCCTCATCGAGGGCGTAGTGCCGCTCGCCGAGATCGGCGACTATGCTTCACGCCTGAAATCGCTCACTGGCGGACGCGGCAGCTACACCATCGAATTCGTGCGCTACGCGGCGGTCCCGCCCAACGTGCAACAGAAACTCGCCGCCGCTTTCGAGCGCCCGACCGACGAAGAATGACCCTGTCCAGCCTTTCCCGTCTCACTACCGAGTACATCGAGCGCGAGGATCGGCTGCGCATCAGCGGCGAGACCAGTAATGGCACGGTGGTCATCTGGCTCACCCTGCGGCTGACCAACCGGCTGATGCCGCTGCTGCTCGACTGGCTGACAAAGCAGCAGGCAGGCGAGCCCTATGCCGACCTGCTGCAGGGCTGGGCGGTACGGCAGGCGCGTGCCGGCCTCGAAGTGCAGGCGCCGGTGCGCGCCACGCCGGCCAGCGAACAATGGCTGGCCGAGGAGGTGACGGTCACGCGCCGCAGCGAGGCGGTGATCCTCGTCTTCAAAGGCCGCGACGACAGTCAGCGGGCACAGATCACCCTCGCGCCGACACCGCTGCGGCAGTGGCTGGCCATCGTTCACGACCTCTACGCGCTCGCCGGATGGTCGCGCGACGTCTGGCCGGACTGGATGCTCGACAGCGGTCCCACGGCCCCGACGGAGAACATCGTCTGGCACTGATCCCGCCGGCGTTCCCCCGCGTCATCCGCACTCATTCGATGCGAATCTCGACCTTCCTCGGCTGGGCCTGAGCAACCTTCGGGATACGCAGTTTCAATACGCCCTGCCGGAATTCGGCATGGACCTTCTCGCTGTCCAACTCCTTCGACAGCGAAAACACGCGGCGGTAACGTGGCAGGCCGACTTCGGCGTGGGTCGATTCGATGCCTTCGGGCAAGACGAGCGCGATCTCGCCTTCCAGCGTCAGCGTGTCGGCTTCGACCTGGACATGTAGTTTGTCTTTCGGCACACCGGGCAGATCGGCCCACAGCGTGATGCCGCCCGCGTCCTCGACGACATCGACCGGTGGCAACAATGCAGCCGACTCATCATTGCGCGGCTTTTCGTTCGTCTTCGTCACGTCGTTCATGATGGTCTCCTCGGTCACTGAATGTCGATACGGCGCGGCAGCGCGGTCTCACGCCGCGGCACGCTGATGTGCAGTACGCCGTCGCGATAGCTCGCCTGCACGGCACTGGCATCGATGTCATCCGGCAAGGACACGACGCGCCGGAAACGGCCAGCAAAACGCTCGTCGATATGAATGGTCGTGGCCTCTTCATCGGCCGACAGTTCCGATGCGCGTTCGCCGGCAATGGTCAGCACTCCCTTTTCGATCTGCACGTCGATCGACGCCGGATCGAGGCCGGGGGCGAAGGCATAGATTTCAATGGCGCGCGGCGTCGCCCCGACGTTCATCGCCGGGAAACCACCGCGTGCGCTGCCGCGGATGCTGGGCGAAAACTCGAAAACATGCTGCATACCGCGCTGCAGGCGATCGAGTTCGGCCAGCAGATCGCGCGGGAAAAAAGACCGGTAGAACATGGCACCCTCCTGAATGATCATCATCGCTAACGCATCCGTCCGCGCGGGCGGCGAACACGTCTGCACCCGATATGGTGTTGCCCGCGACGACTTCAAGGGAAACGTCGAGTCGCTTGCCCACCACGCCGCTCCCTCCTGCGCCCGGCGCTCGCCAGCAGGTCTTCTGACCGATTGCTCGAGACAGCCCCTCGGCGGGCTTTGCCGTCCTTGCCGCAGCGCAAGAAATGTAAGAATCTCGTGCGATACTTCTCCAGCCCCTGCTCGGACGCGCGACCGGTTAGGTCGATAGCGTGTATCGTGCATCGTGCGCTCTCCGGCACCGGAAATTTTTGCATCCCAACGAGGTCGTTCGCATGTCCCCCCTGGAAATCCAGCAGTTTCTCACCGAGAAAGTCGGTCTGTTCGAAGGTTTTGCGCCCGAGAAGATCTCACGCATCGTCGCCGACGGCGATCTGCGCAGTTACGAAGGCAAAGAAGCGATCATCGAGTGTGGTGAGAAGGGCGAGTTCATCGGCGTGCTGCTCTCCGGCTGGGCCGAGGTTTCGGTGACCGACAATGCCGGCGAGCGCGTGCTGATCGGCAAGATCAATGAAGGTGAGGTCTTTGGGGAAATGTCGCTGCTCACCGGCGACCGCACGGTGACCGACATCATCGCCGGCAACCGCTGCTTCGTGCTGCGCATCCCGCAGGAGGTGTTCAACCGTGACATCGTCACCGTGCCGCGCGCGGTGATGTTCCTCTCCAAACTGCTGGCCGAGCGCGTCAAGGCGACGTCCGTCGATCTGACCAGCGAGCAGCTGCATTCGAGCGCGGTGAGCAAGGCCGCCGACCCCTACATGCTGTCGCTGAAGACGCATCTGCCCGGCCGCATCCTGGTGCTGAACGTCGGCCACGCCCAGATCCGCTTCGGCCTCTACGACACTGCAGACGAGAGCCGCGCCGTGCATGGCATCTTCGATCACGTCGAAGGCGAGGAAGTCCTGCTGCGGCTCGATGCCGGCGGCGCGATGAGTGAAAGCCGCCGCCCTGCCTTCCCGCTCGAAAAACTGTTCGACGTCATCATCGAGGAGACGGCAAAACTGGGCGGCAAGTTCAGCTTCCAGCCACACGAGGTGATCGCCGTCGGCCACCGCGTCGTGCATGGCGGCGCCAAGTATTACAGCTCGGCGGTCATCGACGACCAGGTGATGGCCGACATCGAGCAACTGGCGGTGTTCGCACCGTACCACAACCCGGTCAATCTGCAGGGCATCCGTCTGGCGCGCGCCGCTTTCCCTGCCGTACCGCATGTCGCGGTCTTCGATACCGCGTTCCACCAGACGCTGCCGACCTATGCCTATCTCTACGGCCTGCCCTACGACCTGTACAAGAAGGAGGGCATCCGCCGCTACGGCTTCCACGGCACTTCGCACCGCTATGTGTCGATGAAATCAGCCGAGGTGCTGAAGCGCCCACTCGGCGAACTGGAGATCGTCTCGTGCCATCTCGGCATCGGCGCCTCGATGTGTGCCATCGACCACGGCCGCTCGGTCGATACGACCATGGGCATGACGCCCTCCGAGGGCCTGATCATGTCCAGCCGGGCCGGCAACATCGATCCGGCGGTGATCATCCATCTCGGCAAGCATTACGGCATGGATGCCGATGCGCTGCTCAAGCTGATCAACTCCGAATCGGGTTTGAAGGGCATCTCCGGCATCTCGGGCGACATCCGCGACATCGAAGCTGCGGCCGACGAGGGCCATCATCGCGCGCTGCTGGCGCACAAAGCGTTCTGCTACCAGATCCGCAAGAACATCGGCGCCTACGTCGCGGCGATGGGCGGCATCGACGTGCTCGCCTTCACCGGCCGCATCGGCGAACAAAGCGCCGCCGTGCGCTCGCTGGCCTGCCAGGGCCTCGACTACATGGGCATCAAGCTCGACGAAGAGAAGAACCGCAACCTCGGCGCGTTCCAGTCACATGCCATCGTCTCGACCGACGACTCGCCGGTCACCATCCTGGTCATCACCTCCAACGACGAGCGCCTCGTCGCCTGGGAAGCGCTGCGTGCTGTCGAACGCAACCAGCTCTCGCTTGGCCTGAAGGAGCAGCCGGAAGCGCCGATTCCGATCGAGATTTCCGCCCATCACGTGCATCTGTCCCAGGCCGATGTCGACAAGCTCTTCGGTCCAGGCCATCAGCTGACGCCGGAGCACGAGTTATCCCAGCCCGGCCAGTATGCCTGTGCCGAAAAGGTGCATCTGGTCGGGCCGAAAGGCCGCATCGGCAACGTACGCGTGCTCGGACCGACACGCAAGGAGACCCAGGTCGAGATCGCGATGACCGAACAGTTCAAACTCGGCATCCAGCCGCCGATCCGCGAATCGGGCGATCTAGCCAATACGCCCGGCGTGACGCTCGAAGGACCTGCCGGCTCGGTCACCATTCCCCGCGGCGTCATCTGCGCCCAGCGCCACATCCACATGTCGCCGGAAGATGCGCTGCGCTTCGGCGTGCGCGACAAATACGTCGTGCGTGTGCGCGTCGAGGGCGATCGCGAGCTGATCTTCGGTGACGTCGTCGTCCGCGTCAATCCCAACTTCCGCCTGGCGATGCACATCGATACCGACGAAGGCAATGCCGCCAACATTCGCACCGGCATGGTGGGTTACATCGATCAGATTCAGTACCGGCGCTGACGGGTCTTAGCCGCGGTGGCCGCCGGGCCGACGCGATCACAGGCCGACGTAACGCGGTCCATCGCCGCCCTGCGGCGGGCGCCAGACGATGTTCTGTCCGGGATCGAGGATGTCGCAGGTCTTGCAGTGCAGGCAATGCGCCGTGTGCAGGACCAAGCGCGGCTGATCCCCGTCGACGAGATATTCGTAAACCCCGGCCGGGCAGTAATGTGTCTCCGGCCCGCCGTAGCGCGGCCAATTGACTGTCAATGGCCGCTGCGCATCGCGCAGCAGCAAATGGCCGGGTTGTCCTTCGGCATGGCGTACGCCGGCGCGCCGTAATGAATCGGTGCGCGTGAAGGTCAGCTGGCCGTCTTTCGCCACGGGGGGCCGTGGGCGCAGGCGCCTGGCGGCAACGAACTGCAGGTGGTCGGCGCGCAGCGGTGGCGCCCAGTCGATGACGGACCCCAGCCACTGATCGAGCGTGAACAGCGCACCGCCCAGCCAGGGTCCGAGGCGCATCGCGCCCTTGAACGCGCGTGTGCGCCACAGCTCATCGTAGAGCCAGGATGCCGTGAAGCGGGTGGCGAAATCGGGCTCCCGGCCGCCGTCGGCGCAGGCTTCGGCCATCAGCATGCCGGATTTCATCGCCGCATGGATGCCCATCAGCCGCGCCGCTACGGCAAAGCCGGCGTCGTCGCCGATCAGGCCGCCGCCGGGAAAGGTGACGCGCGGCAGGGCCGGCAGACCGCCGAGGGTGAGGCTGCGCGCGCCGAAGCCGATGCGCTCGCCCCCGGCGAGCAGCGTCGCCAGATGCGGGTGGGTCTTCCAGCGTTGCATCTCATCGTACGGGGACAGGCCGGGATGGCGATAGCCGAGGTGGGTGATCAGGCCGAGGGCGATGAGCTGATCGTCGAAGGCGTAACAGAAGCCGCCACCGCCGGCCAATCCGCCAAGTGGCCAGCCGAAACTGTGCCAGACCTCGCCATTGGCGCGATGCGGCTGGGACAAGCGCCACAGCTCCTTGATGCCCAGGGCATAGTTCTGCGACTGCCGGCCGGCGTCGAGTCCGAAGTGGCGGATGATCTGCCGGCCGAGATGGCCGCGGCTGCCTTCGGCGAGCAGGGTATGCCGGGCATGGATTGCGATGCCGGGCTGCCAGCGCGCCCCGGGCCGACCGCGCTCGTCCAGTCCGAAATCGCCGGTCAGCACGCCGTTCAGCGCACCATCGGCGCCGAACAGCGGTTCGCTGGCGACGGTGGCGGTGAAGATGTCCACACCGAGCGCTTCGGCTCGTGCCGCCAGCCACTGGCACAGCAGCCCCAGTCGGACGATGTGCGCTCCGTCGTGGCGCAGGAAGGATGGCCACCAAGGCAAGGTCCGGGCGCGCCGGGCGGTGAGATGCACATGACGTTCGCGGGCAACCGCCGGCCCGACCGGCGCGGCGGACAAACGCCAGTCGGGCAGCAATTCGTCGAGGGCGTGGAGATCGAGCAGCGCCCCCGAGACCAGATGTGCGCCGACCGAGATGCCCTTTTCGAGCACACAGACCATCGCCTGCGGCCGAAGCTGCTTGTAACGGATGGCCGCCGCCAGTCCGGCCGGACCGGCGCCGACGATCAGCAGTTCGTAGTCCAGTCGCTCGCGCTCAGGCATGGGCGATCAGACCGAGGTGGCGATCGCTGCCGGCGCCTCCTGCCTCAAGAGTTCGCCGACATGGCCGTAGACTCGTGCTTTCCCGCCGGGAACACATCGCAATAACTCATTGGAGAAAATCATGGACGTCAATTCGATTGCCGCGCTCGCCACCGAGATGAGCCAGCAGCGCACCGCTCAGCAGGCTTCGCTTTCGGTCCTCAAGATAGCCATGAACCTGGAAGCTCAGAATGGCCAGCAACTGGTGCAGATGGCCGCCCAGGCCGCTGCGCCAGCGCCTTCCGGCCCAGTACATCTCGGCAATCAGGTCAACACCTTCGCCTGATCGCGCCGTTGGCCGGACGGCGCATCGAGTGCGGCGAGCAGGGCCTGCACCTCGGCGGGTTCCAGTTCGCGCGCCTGACCGCGCTTGAGGTTGGGTGGCAGGCGCAGCGGGCCGTAGCGCACGCGCATCAGCCGGCTGACCGTGGCGCCGACGGCGGCGAACAGGCGGCGCACCTCGCGGTTGCGGCCTTCGGCGAGCGTCACCTGATACCAGCGGTTGGCACCCTCGCCGCCGGCGACGGTCAGGCCGAGGACGCGCGCTGGCCCGTCTTCGAGTTCGATGCCGTTCTTCAGTCTGGCGATGGCCTCGTCGCTCAACACGCCGAGCACGCGCACGGCGTATTCGCGTTCGAGGCCATAGCGCGGGTGCATCAGCCGGTTGGCCAGTTCGCCACTGCTGGTGAACAACAGCAGGCCACAGGAGTTGAAATCGAGGCGGCCGATGGCGATCCAGCGGCCGCTGCGCAGGCGCGGCAACTGGGTGTAAACGCTCGGCCGTCCCTGCGGATCGTGGCGCGAGACGATCTCGCCTTCCGGCTTGTGGTAGATGAGCAGGCGCGGCGTCCTGACGCGGCTGACTTTGGTGTTCACCAGCTTGCCGTCCAGGCGCACCCGGTCGGTCGGCAGGATGCGCTGGCCGAGGTGGGCCACCTCGCCGTTGACGCGGATGCGCCCGGCGGCGATCCACTGCTCGATTTCGCGCCGGGCGCCGAGACCGAGATCGGCGAGCGCTTTCTGTAGCTTGACCGACGGCAACAGGGCGGGATGGCTCCGGCCGCGCCCGGCGGCGCCGCGCCGGCCGCCGGAGGGGGAGGAACGGCGGGCCGGAGCGCCGCCTTCAGGTCGGGCCGGCGGACGGAGCGGACTGCGACGTTTCTGCAAGATTCATCACCCTTTCGATTTCGGCCAACGGTGGCAGCTCGGTGAGGCTGCGCAAGCCGAGGTCGTCGAGAAATTTCTTCGTCGTGGCATAGAGCGCCGGCCGACCCGGCGTATCGCGGTGGCCGACGCAATCGACCCAACCCCGCCCTTCGAGCGTCTTGAGCACATTGGGCGTCACGGCGACGCCACGGATGTCCTCGATGTCGCCGCGCGTCACCGGCTGACGGTAAGCGATGATGGCCAGCGTTTCGAGCACGGCGCGCGAGTAGCGCGGCGGTCGCTCGTTCTTCAGGCGGTCCAGATAACCCTGATATTCCATTCGGGTGCGAAAGCGCCAGCCGGAAGCGAGTTGCAGCAGTTCGACGCCGCGGTCCTGCCAGTCGCGGCGCAAATCATGCAGCAGCGTGTGCCAAGTTGCGTCGTCGAGCTGTTCGTCGAACAGGCGCTTCAGCTCTGACAGCGGCAGCGGCTCGCTCGCGGCGAGCAGCGCCGTCTCGATCACCCGCTTGTAATCCTCAGGACGTTGCAGCGGCTTCATCGGCCAATTTTACATAGATGGGCGAGAACGGCTCGTTCTGCGTCATGTGGATCAGGCGTTCGCGCGCCAGTTCGAGTATGGCGAGAAAAGCGACGATGAGCGAAGCAGCCGTGCTGTGGCCGGCTACCGGTTCGCACAGCCGTTCGAACGGAACATGGCCCTGACCGTGCAGCCGGCGTAGGATGAGTGCCATGTGCTCGCGCACCGAAAGCTCCTCGCGCCGCACGCGGTGATGCTGACGCACACGGGCCAGCTGCATCAGCTTCAGCCAGGCCAGCTGCACATCGTGCAGGCTGACCTCCGGTTGGCGTTCGACGACCTTTTCGGCCACCCAGACGCTGATCCAGGCGAAATTCCGCCCGGCCTGCGGCAACTCGTCCAAGTTGGCGGCAGCAAGCTTGATGCGCTCGTATTCGATCAGGCGGCGCACCAGCTCGGCGCGCGGGTCTTCCGGCTCGCCGTCGTCCACCTTCGCCGGGCGCGGCAGCAGCATGCGCGACTTGATCTCTAGCAGCATGGCCGCCATGAGCAGATACTCGGCGGCGAGTTCGAGATTGCGCTGGCGCATCGCCTCGACGTAGTCGAGATACTGGGCGGTGAGCGCGGCCATCGGGATGTCGAGGATGTTCAGGTTGGCCTTGCGGATCAGATAGAGCAGCAGGTCGAGCGGTCCTTCGAAGGCTTCGAGGATCACCTCGAGTGCATCGGGCGGGATGTACAGGTCACGCGGCAGAGCGGTGAGCGGTTCGCCGTAGAGCCTGGCTTCCCACACGCCGAGGTTGCCATCGCCGACGGTCTCCTCCGCCGTGCCGACGGTGCTGACTTTCACCGTCATGAGCAGAGTCAGGGACTACCGACGCCGATGGCCTCGCGCACATCGCGCATCGTCTCCTGGGCGAGCTTGCGCGCCTTCTCGCAGCCATCGGCGATGATGTTGCGCACCAGCTGCGGATCTTCCTCAAAGAGGCGGGCGCGCTCGCGCATCGGTTCCTGCTCACGCAGCACGCCCTCAATGACCGGCTGTTTGCAGTCCAGGCAGCCGATGCCTGCGGCGCGGCAGCCCTGCAGCACCCAGGCGCGCACACTGTCGTCAGAGTAGATCTGGTGGAATTGCCACACCGGGCATTTTTCTGGATCGCCGGCGTCGGTGCGCCGCACGCGCGCCGGATCGGTCTGCATGGTGCGAATCTTCTTCGTGATCGATTCGGCATCCTCGCGCAAGCTGATGGTGTTGCCGTACGATTTCGACATTTTCTGGCCGTCGAGGCCGGGCATGCGCGAGGTCTCGGTGAGCAGCGCCTCCGGCTCGACGAGGATGACCTTGCCGCCGCCTTCGAGATAGCCGAACAGGCGCTCGCGGTCGCCCAGAGACAGGTTCTGCGTCTCAAGCAGTAGAACCTTGGCCTGCTCCAGCGCCTTCTCGTCACCGTCCTGCTGGAAACGGGTGCGCAGCTCCTCGTAGAGGCGGGCGCGTTTGCTGCCCAGCTTCTTCACCGACTCGCGCGCCTTTTCCTCGAAGCCCGGCTCGCGACCGTAGAGGTGGTTGAAGCGCCGGGCGATCTCGCGCGTGAATTCGATGTGCGGCACCTGATCCTCGCCGACCGGCACGCGGTCGGCACGGTAGATGAGGATGTCGGCCGCCTGCAGCAGCGGGTAGCCGAGGAAGCCGTAGGTGGTCAGGTCCTTGTGCGTCAGCTTCTCCTGCTGGTCCTTGTAGGTCGGCACGCGCTCCAGCCAGCCCAGCGGCGTCATCATCGACAGCAGCAAATGCAATTCGGCGTGTTCCGGCACGCGCGACTGGATGAACAACGTCGCCTGCGATGGATCGACCCCGGCAGCCAGCCAATCGACGATCATCTCCCAGCTGGCTTTGTCGATGGTGCCCGGCTCGTCGTAGGCCGTGGTCAGCGCATGCCAGTCGGCGACGAAGAACAGGCAGGGGAACTCGTGCTGCAACCTGATCCAGTTGGCCAGCACGCCGTGGTAGTGGCCAAGATGCAGGCGACCGGTCGGCCGCATACCGGAAAGCACGCGAGGAGCATACATGGTTGGAGTCCGTTCTCTGACAGAAGAGGGATGGCTGGTAGCGGGCCGTTCGACGGCTGGGAGCGAAGGTCAAAAGGCGAAGAGCATGCGGATGGCGGCCATGAACAGGCCGAGCAGCGGATAGAGCACGATGTCGAGCACGCCGGCGAAGAGCAGGAGCAGCAGCAATACGAGGCCGAAACGTTCGAGTTGGGCGTAACGCCAGGCCAGCGCATCGGGCAGCAGACTGACGGCGATGCGCCCGCCATCGAGCGGCGGTATGGGCAATAGGTTGAGCAGCATCAGCACGCCGTTGACCGTGATGCCGGCCCGGCTCATCTCGGCCAGCGGCCGGGCGTAGCTCGCCTCGGGCATGCTCACCGCCAGCTTGAGCAGCAGCGCCCAGCAAAAGGCCATGAACAGGTTCGCGGCCGGCCCAGCGGCAGCGACCCAGAGCATGTCGCGCTTCGGGTGGCGCAGACGGTCGAAGCGCACCGGCACCGGCTTGGCCCAGCCGAACAGGATGCCGCTGCCGGCGGCGAGCTTGCTGGCGATGAGGATCAGCACCGGCACGACGATCGTGCCGACCGGATCGATGTGGCGGACGGGGTTGAGACTGATGCGGCCGGCCTGCCAGGCGGTCGGGTCGCCGAAATGGCGCGCGGCATAGCCGTGCGCCGCCTCGTGCAGGGTAATGGCGAAGAGCACGGGCAGCGCATAGAGGGCCAGCGTCTCGATCAGCGAATCCATGGGCGGTAGGTCCTAGTCCAGGCCTAGCGGTGCAAGCGGTCCCTTGCCCTGGCGCACGACTTCGACGCCGCCGCGGCTGAGGTTGATAATCGTCGTCATTTCGCCGACACAGCGGCCGGCATCAAGCACGAGATCGATGAGTTTTTCCAATCGCTCGACGATTTCATCCGCTTCTTCGAGCGGCGCTTCCATGCCCGGCAGCAGCAGCGTCGAGGAGAGCAAGGGTTCGCCGAGTTCGCTGAGCAGGGCCTGCACGAGAGGATGATCGGGCACGCGCAGGCCGATGGTCTTGCGCTTCGGATGCAGCACCCGGCGCGGCAATTCCTTCGTGCCTTCGAGGATGAAAGTATAGGCGCCGGGTGTGGCGGCCTTGAGCAGGCGATACTGGCCATTGTCGACGCGGGCGTAGGTGGCGATCTGCGACAGGTCGCGGCACAACAGCGTGAAGTGATGGCGTTCGTCGACGCCGCGGATGTGCCGGATGCGTTCGAGCAATGCCGCATCGCCGAGATGTCCGGCCAGCGCCCAGGCCGAATCGGTGGGCAGAGCAGCCAACGCGCCGCTGCGCAGCGCCTCGGCCGCCTGGGCGATCAGGCGCGGCTGGGGTTTGTCCGGGTGCAGTTCGAGCCGACGCAGAGGCATGACCGGTTCTCTGCCCTCAGCGTCGCCACACTGGCTCGAGACCGTCGGGCAGCGGTGGGATGCGACCGAGATCGACATGGCTCTCGCCTGGGCCGTGGAAGTCGGAACCGCGCGAGGCGAGAAAACCGAATTCGCGCGCCAGATCGGCGAATTCCGGCGTTTCATCGCCGGACTGTGAGCCGGAGATCACCTCTAGGCCGCGGCCGCCCAGAGCGCGAAACTCGGCTAGCAGCGCGCGCAAATCGGCGCGCGAGAGGCGATAACGGCCCGGATGGGCAACGATGGCGATGCCGCCAGCGCCGTGGATCCAGTCCATCGCTTCGGGCAGGGTGGCCCAGGGATGGGAGACATAGCCCGGCTTGCCTTTGGCCAACCAGTGATCGAACACTGCCTTGACGTCGCGCGCCAGGCCAAGTTCGACGAGGTAGCGCGCGAAATGTGAACGCGAGAGCAGCGCGGGATTGCCGGCATAACGCAGCGCGCCCTCATAGGCATCGTGGATGCCGACGCGCTCGAGTTCCGCCGCGATGCGTTGCGCACGGCTATCGCGCCCGCCGCGCACGCGCGCCAGGCCATTGACAAGGGGGACGTACGTGTCGTCGAAATCGAGAGCAACGACGTGCAGGGTGAGATCCTCGCCCCAGGAAACGGAGATTTCGACGCCGTTGAAGAAGCGCAGGCCGCAGGCGGATGCGGCGGCGCGCGCCTCCGCCAGACCGCCGATCTCGTCGTGATCGGTCAGCGCCAGCAGCTCGACACCATTGGCTTTTGCCCTGTGTACGACTTCGGACGGGGTGAGCAAACCATCCGAAATCGTCGAATGGCAATGCAGATCGGCATTGATCTGCGCGACATCGATGGAGACGGCATTCATCGCTTGGGGACTGGGCGTTGGGCAGTAAGCAGTGGGCAGATTCTACCCGCCGCCCCCGCCCACCGACCACTGCCTACCGACCACTGCCGACTGTCGCGGCGATGGCAGCCCGCGCCGCGGCGATGCCGCTGCGCACCGCTCCTTCGAGCGTACCCGGATAGTCGCCGGCGACATGATCGCCGGCCAGCCACAGTCCCGGCACGGCCGTGGCCGTCGCCGGCCGCGCCAGATCGGGCGTACAAGCGAAGGTAGCGCGCTTGATGCGCATCACCCGCGCCCGGCGCAGTGGCGGCAGTTCGGGCTGCAGGCCGGCGATCTGCGTCTGTACGGCAGCCATGAGCGCCGCGTCGTCGAGCGCGTCATGCGGCCCGCTAGCGCTGATCACTGCCGCCAGCAGGCCGTGCGGGCCGGTCAACGCGCCACGGTCGATCAGCCATTGCGCCGGCTTATCGACGCAACCGAGCATCGGCCGCGCCAGCTCCACCCCGGCGCCGTAGTCGAGCCAGACGGTGGTGATCGGCTCACTGGCCAGCGCCGCCGCCTGCCGCGCCGTCGCCGCCAGCTGCGGCCAGGCGGCGAGGAGCGGCGGCAGATGCCAGGGCGCGACGGCGACGATCACCTGGGCATAGGGGCCGGCATCGTCGAGCATGAAACCGGCCGCATCCGGCCGGATCGTCTTCACCCGGCACTGACGGCGGATGCGACCGCCGCGCGCCTCGACGAAGGCCGCCGCCGGATCGGGCAGCAGCGCCGACAGATCGGCGGTCGGCAAGAGCAGATCGCTGGCGGAGCGAGGGCCGGCGAACGCATCGCGCAGCACGTGCAGAAAAACGCGCGCCGAAGCCCGGGACGCCGGCGTGTTGAGCGCGGCCAGGCACAGCGGTCGCCAGAGCAGATCGCCGAGCCGATCGGGCTGACTTTCGCCGGCGAGCAGCGCATCGACGGTGCAATCCCTGGTGAGCGTGAAGCGTCGCCGCTGCATGGCGGCCATGAAGCGCAGTGCCGCCGATCTCTCGCCCCAGGTCAGGCCGCGCGCGCCGATGAGTGCTGCCGCCAAATGCCACGGCGCCGGCAGGCGCGGCACGCGCAGGTGCAGATGGCCGGGCAACCACCAGTCGAGCGGTCGCCGCAGCAACCACTGTTCGCTGCCGATGCGGCGCAGCAGGCGCAGTGTCTCGCGGTATGCGCCGATGAGGATGTGCTGGCCATTGTCGAGCAGCAGGCCATCGCTCCACACCGCCCGCGCCCGGCCGCCGAGCGTGCGCGAGGCCTCGAAGAGTTCGACCGGCACACCGCTCGCCGCCAGTTCCAGCGCCGCGGCGCAGCCGGCCCAGCCGGCACCGATCACTGCGACGCGGCGAGCCATGTCTTCACGACCAGCCACAGCTTGTGCGCCTTGGCCAGGCGCACGCGCCGCTGCAATACCGGCACGCGCTGGCGGACGATCTCGTCGAGCAGCGCGCCATAGGTCGCAGCCATGATCAGACCGGGTCTTTGCGCCGCGCGATCCTCGACCGGCAACTGCGCCAGCGCCTCGGTCAGTTGCTGGCGGGCGCGCCCGATCTGGAAGGCCATCAGTGCCTGGAAACGCTCATCATCGCGGCCGGCGAGGAGGTCCGCGACACCGACGCCGAAGCGCGCCATTTCGTCGCGTGGCAGATAGATACGCCCGCGCCGCGCATCCTCGCCGACATCGCGTGCGATGTTGATCAACTGCAGTGCAATACCGAGATCGTGGGCATAGGCGCGCGTGCGCTCGTTGCGGTAGCCAAAGATCTCGGCAGCGAGCAATCCGACCGCACTGGCGACGCGATAGCAGTACCGCCGCAGCGCGGCGAAGTCGGCATAAGGCTGTGGATCGAGATCCATCGCCATGCCGTCGATGATGTCGTGGAACAGCGCCTGCGGCAGCGCATGGCGGGCGACAGCCGGCGCCAGTGCCACGGTGACCGGATGGCGGGGCGTACCGGCGTAGAGCGCATCGATCTCGCTGCGCCAGGCGTCGAGTTGCGCCCGCGCCTGCACTAGGTCACCCGTCTCGTCGACGAGGTCGTCGACCAGGCGGCAGAAGGCATAGAGCGCGGTCATCGCCCGCCGCTGATCGCTCGGCAGCAGCAGGAAGCTGGCCGTGAAGCTCGAACCGCTGGCGGCGGTACAGCGCCGGCAGTAACGCTCGGCCTGGCGCAGCTCGGCGACGGTCAGGGCAGATGTCACCATGCCCGCCACAGGATCAGTGGCCAGTCCAGACGACCGAGCGTCGGCCGGTGGCGGAAGACATCGTAGTTGACGCTTTCGATCCGCTCGAGGATGCGTAGGCCGCCGTGCACGATGGCGCGGATTTCGAGGCCGAAGCGGCCAGGCAGACGGCGACCGAGCGGCGCGCCGGAAAGCATCAGCGCCCGTGCCCGCTCGACCTGGAAGCGCAGCAGCGCCTGCCAGCGCGCATCGCAGCGCCCAACGGCGATGGCCGCCTCATCGACGCCGAACGCGCGCAGATCCTCCTGCGGCAGATAGAGGCGACCGCGGGCGTAATCGATGGCCACGTCCTGCCAGTGATTGATCAGCTGCAGCGCCGAACAGATGGCGTCCGAGGCGTACAGATCGTCCTCACCGTGCACCTCGAACAGCGCCAGCATCAGTCGGCCGACCGGATTGGCCGAGCGCCGGCAGTAGTCCATCAGTTCGGCGAAGCTGGCATAACGCGGCTTGACGACATCCTGCGCGAAGGCGTCGAGCAAGGCATGGAACGCTGCCAGTGGCAGGCGATGACGGGCGATGACCGCCCCCAGCGCCTTAAATTCCGGCCGGTCACTGTCGCCGCCGCCGGCGACCCGTTCCAGCTCCTGCCGCCAAAGGGCCAGTTGTCGCAACCGCTCCGCCGCAGGCGCATCGCCTTCGTCGGCGATGTCGTCGGCGCCGCGCGCAAAGGCATAAATCGCCGCCACCGCCGGACGCACGGCGGCCGGCAACAGCAGCGAGGCGACGGGAAAGTTTTCGTAGTGATCGACGGTGCTCGGATTCATCGCGGCCGCGAGTATAGAGCCGCCGCCAGCCGTCGCCGCGCCACCCGCCATCCGCACCGCCCCGCTCAGCTGGCTCAGGTGGTCGCCAGCCGTGTATTGGCCTGCGCCAGTCGCGCCGCCAGCACTTCGAGAAAGGACTGATAGAAATGCATGCGGCAGACGGCGGAAGCGCTACGCAACGCCGTGCCAGCGATGGTGACGATGCGCGCCGCTGTGCGCACGACGACGTCGGCGCCGCGCACATGGCCGTGACGATTGATCACCGCCATTTCGCCGAAGACGTCGCCGGTGCCGAGCAAGCCGAGCACGCGGCCGCGCTTGACGATGGCCAGCTCGCCCTCGATGAGGAAACAGAAATGATCGCCCGGCTCGCCGTCTTTCATGATCAGCGTCCCGGGAACCAGACTGTCCCAGCGAGCCAGACGCACCACTTCCCAGATCTCGACATCGGAAAACTCACGGAAGAAGTCGAGGGCGCGCAGCGACTCGAATTTCTCGCTTTCGGCCGGCTCCTGACGACACCGCTGGCGGTTGCGGAAGGCCTGCGCCAGATCATGGGCGAATTCTTCCCAGCTGGCGTAGCGCCGGTCGAGGTCGCGTTGCAGCGCACGCATGACGATGGCGTCGATGGACTGCGGCACGTCGCGATTGAAGGTCGATGGCGGCGGCGGATCGACGTTGCAGATTTGGTAAATCAGCGCGAAGTCGTTGCTGGCCTGGAAAGGCTGCCGGCCGGTGAGCAGCCGATACATGACCACGCCCAGCGACCAGATGTCGGTGCGATGATCGAGCGGCAGCTCGCGCAGCTGCTGCGGCGACATGTAGGCCGGTGAGCCGATGCCGGTGACCTGGGTCTGCGTCGGGTTGCCGCGCTGGATCGCCGCGCCGAAGTCGGAGACCTTAATGTCGCCATCGCTGGCGATGAGGATGTTGGCTGGCTTGATGTCGCGATGGGTGATACCCATGCGGAAAGCGTAATCGAGCGCCCGCGTGCATTTGAACACCAGCTCGACGACGCGCTCGATGGGCAGCAGCGCATCGGCCGAACAATATCGTTCCAGCGTGCCGCCGGCGACATACTCCATGACGATGTAGCTTTGCCGGACCTCGTCGACCACCGCGTCGTAAATCTGGACGATGTGCGGGTGCAGCAGCTTGCCGGCCAGTGAGGCTTCGTTGACCAGCAGATGGCGGTAGAGACGGCCTTTTTCCGCATCCGCGAGCACGTCGGCATTGATCAGCTTCAGGGCCACCTCGCGGCCGGCGAACTCGTCCCAGGCGAGATGGACCGTCGCCGTCGCGCCCTCGTCGAGCTTGCGCCGCAGAACGTACTTGCCGATACGTTGGGGAAGTTCGGGCACCATGACGGATCCGCCTACGGCTGGATTCAAAGGGTTACCGAAGCGAGGCCGCTGTCGGCCTGCTCGAGACGGTCGAGCAGCAGGTGCAGGAAAGCGCGGTCGACGCCATGCCGCAACGGGCACGACGCTGCGGCCAGCGCCGCCACCGGAATCTCGACCAGTTCGCCATCGCACTCGGCGATGACATCGACGCGGCGCGCGCCGGCGTTCGGCCGCAGCCAGGCCATCTCACCGCAGCAGTCACCGGCGGCGAGCAGACCAATCGCCGGTCCGCCCTGGACGATGCGCGCCGTGTCGGCAAGCAGCACGCAGAAGAAATCGCCCGGCTCGCCGGCGCGCAGCAGCGGCATTCCGGCCGCGAAGCGGCGCCAATGCGCCAGTGCCTGCAGTTCGGCGAAGGCTTCGTCGTCGAGGTCGCGGAAAAAGGCGAATTCACGCCCGCGCAGGCACGCGCCGGGAGCGGCGACCCGCTCGTCGCCCATCAGGCCGCCTCCAGCGCCCGCCGCTGCGCAGCGATCGCTGCCCGCACCTGCACCGGCGCCGTGCCGCCGACATGATCGCGGGCGGCGAGCGAGCCGTCGACGGTGAGCACGGCAAAGACATCGTCGCCGATCAGCGGCGAAAACGCCTGCAGTTCGGCCAAAGTCAGCCCGGCCAGATCGGCGCCTTTCGCCTCGGCGGCGCGCACGGCGCGCGCTACCGCTTCATGGGCGTCGCGGAAAGGCAAACCCTTCTTGACCAGATAGTCGGCGAGATCGGTGGCGGTGGCAAACCCCTGCCTGAGGGCATCCCGCATCGCCTGCGGCCGCACAACGATGCCCGGCACCAGATCGATGAACACGCGCAGCGTGTCGCTGAGCGTGTCGACGGTATCGAACAGCGGTTCCTTGTCTTCCTGATTGTCCTTGTTGTAGGCCAGCGGCTGGCCTTTCATCAGCGTCAGCAAGGCCAGCAGATGGCCATAGACGCGGCCGGTCTTGCCGCGCGCCAGTTCCGGCACGTCCGGATTCTTCTTCTGCGGCATGATCGACGATCCGGTGCAAAAGCGGTCGGCCAGATCGATGAAGCCGAAGCGCGGGCTCATCCAGAGGATCAGCTCCTCGGACAGGCGCGAGAAGTGCATCATGACCAGCGCCGCGACGGCAGTGAATTCGATGGCGAAGTCGCGGTCGGAGACGGCATCGAGCGAGTTGGCGCACAGCCCCGCGAAGCCGAGTTCGCGGGCGACGAAGGTGCGGTCGATCGGATAGGTTGTGCCGGCGAGCGCGGCGGCACCGAGCGGCAGGCGATTGACCCGCCGGCGGCAATCGCGCAGCCGTTCGCGGTCGCGGCCGAACATTTCGACATAGGCGAGCAGATGGTGACCGAAAGTCACCGGCTGCGCCACCTGCAAATGCGTGCAGCCCGGCAGCGGCGTCGCCGCCTGTGCCTCGGCCAGATCGAGCAGCGCGCCGATGAACTGGCGCAGCAAGGCGTCGATGAGGTCGATCTGCTCGCGCAGCCACAGGCGGAGGTCGGTGGCCACCTGATCGTTGCGCGAGCGGCCGGTGTGCAGACGCTTGCCGGCATCACCGACCAGCGCGGTGAGCCGCTTTTCGATGTTCAGATGCACATCCTCGTCGTCGAGATTCCAGGCGAACTCGCCGCGTTCGATTTCGCCGAGAATCTGCGCCATGCCCTGCTCGATGGCCGCAAGGTCTACGGCCGAGAGGATGCCCTGACGCGCCAGCATGCGCGCATGGGCGAGCGATGCGGCGATATCCTGTGCCGCCAGACGCTGGTCGAAGGACACCGAAGCGGTGTAGCGTTTGACCAGCTCGGCCACCGGTTCGGCGAAACGGCCGGACCAGGACTTGGCTGGAGCAGCGGCAGACGAGACGGAAGGATGGACTTCAGACATGATGACCGACCGGGAACGACGAAAGGCGGCGAGTATACGGGAAATCCCCTCTTCCTCCGGCCAGCCGCCGCTGCCGCCATTTTGCAATCTGGGTATCTGGTTGCGTCTGCTGCTCGGGGCGCACGCGCTGCTGTTGCTCGCGGCGGCGATCCGTTCACCGACACCGACGACCTATGTCGACACCTTCCTCGACATCGCCGCCCTCGCCGAGCCGGTGCTGCTGCTGAGCTTGGTCGTGCTCTGTCTTGCCGACCGCTGGCTGCGCCGATTGCCGGCCGCCGTCGCGCCCTGGACGGTGATCGCGCTGTGCATGGCGCTGGCGGCCGGCATCGCGCAGCTGCTGCAACCACTGAGCACCGTCACTGCGCTGGCGGCAGCGCTGTGGGCCGGCCTGATCGCCGGCACGCTGCTCGGCGCCTTGCAGTTGCTGGCCCAGGCCAACAGCCGCGCGCTGGCCGAAGCGCGCCTGGCGGCGCTCAATGCCCGCATCCGGCCCCATTTCCTCTACAACAGCCTCAACACCGTGCTCGGCCTGATGCGCAGCGACCCGCGTCGCGCCGAGACGGCGATCGAGGAGCTGGCCGAACTGATGCGTGCGCTGTTGCGCGACGAGCGCCTGCTCGTGCCGCTGGCGCAGGAACTCACACTCGCCCGTCAGTATCTGGCGCTCGAAAAGCTGCGCCTGGGCGAACGGCTCATCGTCCGCTGGCAGATCGAGCAGTTCCCCACCGATCCGCTCGTGCCGCCGCTGCTGCTGCAGCCGCTGATCGAAAACGCGATCATGCACGGCATCGAGCCGGCCCAGGCGCCGGGAGTCGTGATCATCGTCATCCGCCGCCAGCACGATGAGCTGCTCATCGAGATCAGCAACCCGATCGTCGGGGCCCGACGCGAAGGACAAGGCATGGCGCTCGACAACATCCGCCAGCGCCTGATGCTGCACTTCGATCTCGAAGCGCGCCTGCTGCGGGAAAAAGCCGACGGCCGCTATAAGGTGATCGTCCGCCTGCCACTGCACGCGCCGCGAAGCCCGGCCTGATTTCTCCGCCGGTTGGCCGTGCGCCAAAGGCTAAAAAGTCAAGCCGCCGTCGGCTTCGCCAGTTCCATGATCTGGCGCATGGCAGCAAAACCGTCGTCGAACAGCCGTTCGAGTGCGGTGCCGAAATAAGGCATGGCGAGGAAGAGGACGAAGAAGCCGGCGGCGAGCGTGACCGGAAAGCCGACAGCGAACAGGTTGAGCTGCGGTGCGACACGGGCCAGCACGCCCATCGCGATGTTGGCGATCAACAGCGCAGCAATGACCGGCAGCGAGAGCAGCAGGCCGGAAGCGAACAGCGTCGCCGACCAGGCAAGCAGGGCGGAAAAACTCTGGGCGGCGATCGGTTGCGTGCGGACCGGCAACAGATGAAAGCTTTCCGCCAGCACCGAAATCATCAGCAGATGACCATTCATGGCCAAAAAGAGCAGCGTCGTGACGAGGCCGAGGAATTCGGACATCACCGGCGTCTGGCCGCCGCCCTGTGGATCGTAGAACATCGCGAACGACAGACCCATCTGCAGGCCGATCAGTTCGCCGGCGAGATCGACGGCGGCGAAGACGATGCGCAGCACGATGCCGAGCAGCAGGCCGATGACCATCTGTTCGGCGAGGATGCGCAGTCCCACCCAGGAACCCGCCGGCGTCACCGGCATCGGCGGCAAGGCCGGCGCCAGCGCGAAAGCCACCGCCAGACCGAGCATCAGCCGCAGCCGGCCGCGCATGACCATGTTGCTGAAGATCGGCGCCATGCCAAAAAGCGCCAACACGCGCGCGATCGGAAAGAGGAAGGCGTTGATCCAGGCGTCGAGTTGGGCGGAGGTGAAGACGAGCATGGATCGCAGGCAGCCGGGTTGGCGAAAGTCAGCCGCATCGAGACGGCGTTCGCGGCGACCGCGTCAGCCGATGACGTTCGGAATGCTCTCGTAGAGCCGACGCATGTAGTCGGTCATCAGCTGGATCATCCACGGCCCGGCGAGGATCAGTGCGATGAAAATCGCGATCAGCTTGGGGACGAAAGACAGCGTCGCCTCGTTGATCTGCGTCGCAGCCTGAAAGATGCTGATGATCAGGCCCATGCCGAGCGCGGCGATGAACATCGGCGCCGAGATGAGCAACAGCACTTCGACGGCCTGGCGGCCGATGTCGATGACGGCGGTGGGGGTCATGAGATGGATTCCTTAGCGTGGAACGACGCATTGGCCGATACCGTAACCGTTCCATTGACCGGGGTAGCCAAAAGCGGCCATGCGTCGTTAGGGGACGAAACTGGCGACGAGCGAGCCGATGACCAGATTCCAGCCATCGACGAGCACGAAGAGCATGATCTTGAACGGCAAGGCGACGATGATCGGCGACATCATCATCATGCCCATCGACATCAGCACCGAAGCGACGACCATGTCGATGATCAGAAAAGGGATGAAGATGATGAAGCCGATCTGGAAGGCCGTCTTCAGCTCCGAGGTGACGAAGGCCGGAATCAGCACCCGCCAGGGGATCTCGGCGCTCGTCGCCGGTTTGGGCTGACGGGCGATGCGCGTAAACAGGTCGAGATCCGGTTCGCGCACCTGCTTGAGCATGAACTCGCGCACCGGACCGCTGCCACGCTGCAGCGCCTCGGTAAACACGATGCGGTTCTCGGACAGCGGCAGATAGGCATCCGTGTAAATCTTCTCCAGCGTCGGCGTCATGATGAAAAAAGTGAGGAAGAGCGCCAGGCCGATGAGGATCTGGTTCGGCGGCGAGGTCTGCGTACCCAACGCATGCCGAAGCAGCGACAGGACGATGATGATGCGCGTGAAGCTGGTCATCATCAGGATCACCGCCGGCAGAAAAGTCAGGCTGGTGAGCATGAGCAGGGTCTGGATCGACACCGACCACTGCGTGCCGCCGCCCGGCGCCGGCGTGCTGGTCATCGCCGGCATGATCTGCGCCCAGGCCAGCGAGGGCAACAGCAGGCCGAGGACGAACATCGCCCGGGGCAACGCCGTGTTCACGCGCCTGACTCCGGACCACTGGCCGCCGTATCCGACCGGCGGGCACGCGCCATCTTCAGCCAGGCGGCAAAATCGGGCGCCTCCGGCGGTGGTGGCAGGTTCTGGCGCGGCAATTCGGCCAGGGCATTGACGTTGTTCGAAGTCACCCCGAGCACCAGCCAGCTCGTCCCGACCTCGACGATGATCACCCGCTCGCGCGGCCCGACCGCCTGGGCGGCGATGACGCGCATCAGGCCACCGGCCAAACCGCGCGGCTGCGTCAGACGCTTGAGCAGCCACAGGCTGGCGAAAATGAAAACGATGACCAGCAGCAGCGAGGGCAAAAGCTGGAACAGACTGCCCAGCGCTTCGCCGGCCGGCGACGGCGTCGCGGCCTGACTCAGGGTCGGCAGGAAAGCAAAGGGCGCAAAGCGAAGGGACATAGCGGCGCGGGAAACGAGGCGCCATCAGGATATGCGCCGGCGAATGCGACCGTTGCCGCGATCAGCGGCAAAAATTGCCGGCTATTCGGTCAGGGAATGCGCTCGGCCCAGGCCGTCGGCCGGTACAACGGCGTCTGCCTCGCGGCGCGGTGCGCCTTCCGCTTCTTCCCGCCCGTGGCCTGCTTCGGCGCCTCCTTCGCTCGATGCCGAGCCGTCGCGTTCAGCGATGCAGCTTGCGCATGCGCTCCATCGGCGTGATGATGTCGGTCAGGCGGATGCCGAATTTGTCGTTGACCACCACCACCTCGCCCTGGGCGATCAGCGTGCCGTTAACCAGCACGTCCATCGGCTCGCCGGCCAGTCCGTCGAGTTCGACCACCGAACCATGACCGAGCTGCAACAGGTTGCGGATCGAGATCTTCGTCCGTCCCAGCTCGACGGTCATCTGTACCGGAATGTCGAGGATGCGTTCGAAGTCCTGCGAGGCACTCTTGTCCTGCGGCGGCTGATCGAAGGATTCGAAGATCTTCGCCGGCTGCGCGCCCGGCGCGGCGGCGCTGGCTGCCGCCGCTTCGGCCGCGGCCTGCTCGTTCATCGCCGCCGCCCAGTCGTCCATCGCATCTCCGGCCGCCGCATCGGCGCCGGCTGCCGCTTCGGCGGCTGCCTGTTCGCTCATCGCCGCCGCCCAGTCGTCTTCGCCGATCGCGTTTTCCTGCTCGTCACTCATGCTCTGTTCCTTTCCAGAAAGGTCGTCCGCGACCCGCCCACAGCCCACCCACGGCGATCGCACGCGGGCTCATTCGACTTCTTCCGGTGTGATGAAGCGCTCGACCTTGAGCGCATACTGGCCGTTGCGCACACCGTAGCGGCACTCGAGCACCGGCACGTCGTCCACCTTGGCCTGAACCAGCTCGTCGATCTCGACCGGAACGATGTCACCGACCCGCCAGCGCACGATGTCGCGCAGCGTCACTTCGGCGCGCGCTAGCTCGACGACCAGCTGGATCTCGGCGGTCTGCAACTGGCGCGTCAGCGTACTGGTCCAGCGTTTGTCCGAGCCGGCCTGTTCCGAGTGCATCGTGCTGTAGAGCACGTCGCGGATCGGCTCGATCATCGAGTAGGGCAGACAGAAGTGCATCTCGGCCGAATTGCCGGACAGTTCGACCGTGAAGGTCACCGCGACGACGATCTCGGAGGGCGTGGCGATGTTGGCGAACTGGGTGTTCATCTCCGAGCGTATGTATTCGAACTCGATCTCGAACACCGGCTTCCAGGCTTTCTGATACTCCTCGAAGACGACCCTCAGCATACCCTGGATGATGCGCTGCTCGGTGGTGGTGAAGTCGCGCCCTTCGACGCGGGTATGGAAACGGCCATCGCCGCCAAACATGTTGTCGACGACGAGGAAGACCAGGTTCGGATCGAAGACCACCAGCCCAGTGCCGCGCAAGGGCTTGACCTGAACCAGGTTGAGGTTGGTCGGCACGACGAGATTGCGGATGAACTCGCTGTATTTCTGCACCCGGATCGGACCGACCGAGACCTCGGCGCTGCGGTGCATGTAGTTGAACAGGCCGATGCGGAAGTTGCGGGCGAAGCGCTCGTTGATGAGCTCCAGCGTCGGCATGCGGCCGCGAACGATGCGCTCCTGCCGGCCCAGATCGTAGGAGCGCACACCGCCCTGCTCCTCGACGGGCGGCTCCTCGTCGACTTCGCCGGTGACGCCCTTGAGCAGGGCATCGACCTCTTCCTGGGATAGAAAATCCTGACTCATGAGCCGCCGGCTGCATCACTGGATGATGAAAGTGGTGAACAGCACCTCCTGCACCGAATCGCCCTCGTCCGCCTCGTCCGGCGGCTCCTCCGGGTCGCCCTTGCGCTTCTTCTTCGGCCCATCGATGATGGCATTGATGGCTTCGCGCATCTCGTTCGACAGCCGCTTGACTCCGGCCGGCGTCGACAGATCGGCCGCGCTCTTGCCAGCGAGGATGAGCAGGAGGTCGTTGCGGATCTTCGGCATGAACTGCTTCACCCGCTCGACGAGCAACAGGTCGAGCACGCGCAGTTCGGGCGTCAGCTGCACATAGGATTCCGCGCCCGGTTCGCCCTGCAGACGGACGACGAAGGGGTCGAGCTTGGTAAACACCGGCGGCGCATCGGGTTTCTTGTCCTTCTTCTTCTTCACCTCCTTCGGCGGCGGCGCCTCTTCTTCCTCCTCTTCCTCGCCGTGATCGGGCTTCTTCAACAGCAGCATCGCGCCGACGACCAGCACGACGAGCAGCAACACGGCTCCTCCGACGAGGATGAGCAGCTTGCCCTTTTTCTTCGGTACCGGTGCCTCGCCCTCGGCGGCGGGGGCTGGCGCCTTCTTGGCTTCCGCCATCGTTCATGCTCCTCGCGAGTAAAACTGTCCTGATCTCTTTCGCCCACAGGGCGGAAACCGCCTCCGAAGCGCGCCGGGGCTGGACTCACCCGACCGTTTTCTGCGCTCCGACGGTGCCCACGCTCAGCATGCATCCATCCTTCCGCGAAGAACGCCGGGAGCCCGGGGCGGACGGCCTTGCGCTTCGCTCTTCACCTCAGGCAAAGGTATCCACCAGCCCGCGCTGCACCCAGCCCCTGGCCAGCACCTCGACCGCCGCGGCGTGGGCAGGCTGCGCATCATCGCGCGAAGCCGTGGCGCTGTCCGGGCGATTATCGCTGTTTTCATGGGCTTGCTGCGAGGACTGCCCTTCGGCGCCGACCTGGGCCTGACCGAGCTGGATGCCAGCTTCGGCCAACACTTCGCGCAGGCGTGGCAGGGCAGCTTCGATCGCCTCGCGCACCGCCGGATTGGCCGAGGTGAACAGCGCACTGGCCTGATCGTTGCTGACCTGCAGGCTGATTTCGATGCGCCCCATCTGCGGCGGCGTCAACACCAGCTCGGCGCGCCCTTCCTGCCGCTGGACCAGCCAGACGATTTTCTGGCCGAATTCCTCGTTCCAGGCCGATGTACCGACCTGGGCGTGCAGACGGTCGTCAACCGTGTTAGCGGTCTGGTTGGAGGCCGCATGACCAGCGCCGGCGAGCTGGAGAACGGCCGCTTCGGGATGGGTCATGCCCGCATCACCCGCTGTCCGCGGCGCTTCACCGCCGCCGCGCTGCACGGCGTTTTGCACGGCGGCAGAAAACTCGTTCGCGGCGGCAGAAGCTGCCACCGTCGGCAAGGCGGCCTTGCCGGCCTGAGGTCCAAGCCCATCCCCCGCCATTGCCTCCTGCCCGCCTGCGTCACCGGCAGCGACCGCCCCGGCCAGCGTGACCAGGGTCGCCAGCGCCGGCACGCTGGCAGCAAGCTCCGCTTCCGCCCCAGCCACCGCCGTACCTGCCGACCGGCCGGACGACGCAACCAGGTCTGCGCCCGACATGCCGGCGCCGGTCAGCCCACGGGCCAGCGTCGTGGCATCGACTGCGGCGACGGCGGGCTGCACGCCCACCAGCGGGGCCGTCTGTCCTCGCCCTGCCCCCGCCAGCGCGGCGTGCACCAGCGCCGCCAGCGCGAGCGGGTCGGTCGTCGCCGTCGATCGCGCATCGGTCGTCGCCGCTATCAGCGTCCGCGGGTCGGTCGTTGCCGTCGATCGCGCATCGGTCGTCGCCGCTATCGGCGTCCGCAGATCGGTCGCAGTCCCTTCCTCCTGCGCCGTGCCCACCGGACTGACTTTGCCGGCCGTCTGGCCGAGCAGAACGGCCATCAGCGCAGTCAGCGCATCGCCGGCCGAGGCATCGGCCCCCTCCAGCACCGCCCGCAGCAGATCCGCCGCGGTGCGGGGCGTGGCGCTGCTGCCGTCCGCACGGATCTGAGCCAGCTTGGCCTCGAAGAGCCGACCGAACGAGGCTCCACCGTCGGTCGCCCCACTGAGCGCCACATCGGCGGCCACGGCGGACGCCGCAGCAGGCAGGTCGCCGGCCATGGCCGGCATCGGCATCGAGAGGATGGGCAAGTTGGGACTGGGGCTGGGCATGGTCGCCTCCTCATGGGCTTGGCCGCGCACGGGCAGCACGAATCACCAGACCAAAGCAAGCAGCGTTCCATCACCCTGTCCTGCCTCTGCCCGACCGCCACCGCCTACGTCGTCAGCCCCCGGCCGACCCGCTCACTCCTTCGCTTCGCCGCCGACCCGTGCGGCGTGCTCGTCGCTGTCCTTCTGCTCGCGCCGAGCTTCGATACCGCGCTGATGCAGTCGATGGCGTTGCGCCAGCGTATCGAACGCCTTGAGCCGGCCACGCTGATCGAGCCAGGCCTTTTGGCCGTCGGCAGTCCGCTGACGCGAAGTCTCGGCGGCGGCGCGCGCCTGGACGATGGCTTCATCGAGCCGAGCGAGAAAGGACTGATAGTTGGCCCAAGCCAGCCGCCCGAGGCCTTGCTGGGCGGCAGCGAGGAACCGCTTCTGGTATTCCTCGCGATACTGCATCAGCAGTTCGAGCCGCTCGGTCGCCTGCTGCTCGCCGGCAATCAGCGCCCCGAGCCGCCGCGTCGCCTCATCCAGACGCATCTGCGACAGATCGAGCAAGGGTTGCAGCGGAAAGTCGCTAGGCATGAAAAGCGAACCGGGGATGATCTCGCAACAGCCCGGCGCGGGCTGCGCCAGGCAAGGTTGCAGTAAAGTTCATTCTACGCCGCCCGAAGGGATTCAACCAGCGAACAGGGCGTCGAGCTGGGCGAGGCTGTCGGCCATGCTGGCGCGTTCGTCGATGCGCTGCTGCAAGAACTGCTCCAGACGCGGATAGAGCGCGATGGCCTGATCGAGCAGCGTATCGGAGCCGCGTGCGTAGGCGCCGACGGCCAGCAGGTCGCGGGCGCGCTGATGACGCGCATAGAGCTGCTTGAAGAAGCGCACGCGCTCGAATTGTGCGGGAGAGATGAGGTTGGTCATCGCGCGCGAGATCGACTGCTCGATGTCGATGGCCGGATAATGGCCGGCATCGGCGAGCTGACGCGACAGCACGATGTGGCCATCGAGGATGGCGCGTGCCGCATCGGCAATCGGGTCCTGCTGATCGTCCCCCTCGGCCAGCACGGTGTAAAAAGCGGTGATCGAACCGCCGCCGGTCGGTCCGTTGCCGGCCCGCTCGACCAGTTGCGGCAGGCGGGCGAACACCGACGGCGGATAGCCGCGCGTCACCGGCGGCTCGCCGATGGCGAGCGCGATTTCGCGCTGTGCCATCGCATAGCGGGTGAGTGAATCCATGATCAGCAACACCTGCCGGCCTTGATCGCGGAAATGCTCGGCAATGCTGGTGGCGTAGGCAGCGCCTTGCAGGCGCATCAAGGGACTGACATCGGCTGGCGCGGCGACGATGGCCGCACGCCGTAGGCCCTCCGGCCCCAGGTTCTGCTCGATGAATTCCTTGACCTCGCGGCCGCGCTCGCCGATCAGGCCGACGACGATGATCTCGGCCTCGGTGTAACGCGCCATCATGCCGAGCAGCACGCTTTTGCCCACCCCAGAGCCGGCAAACAGGCCGAGGCGCTGGCCGCGGCCGACGGTGAGCAGCGCATTGATCGCCCGGATGCCGACATCGAGGCTCAGGCTGATCGGCTCGCGTTCGAGCGGGTTGAAGGGACGGCTGGTGAGCGGTCGCGCCACATGCGGATCGAGCGGCCCGAGGTGATCGAGCGGCACGCCGTTGCCATCGACGACGCGCCCGAGCAGTTGCTCGCCCACCGGCAGATGCTTGCCGCGATCGCTGGCCCGGCGCCGCGGGGGTAGGGGAAAGCCCAGACGCACCGGCGGCGGCAGCGTTTCGAGCGCATAGACGCGCGCGCCCGGCGCCAGACCATAAACGTCCTCGCGTGGCATCATGAACAGGCGCTCGCCGTTGAAACCGACCACTTCGGCCTCCACCGTCGCACCGCTGGCGCTCTGCACACGGCAGGCGGCACCGAGCGGCAGCTTGAGACCGGCGGCCTCCATGACCAGACCGTTGATGCGCGTCAGCCGGCCGGCGAGCTGAAAGGGCTGGACGGATTCGATGCGTTGCCGGCATTCGGCGAGAAAGGCACGCCAGGGTTCGCTGCTCATCTCCCTTCTCCAGCGCTGCCCTGTTCGGCCGCCGCCTTGCCGCCGGCATGGGTGCGTCCGTTTTTCGCTTCATCCGCCGCTTCAACGGACGCTTGCACCACCTCGACGTCCGGCTCCGCCGCCCAGACTGCATCGAGGCCGAGCTGCTCCAGCACCCGCCGCCAGCGCGTGGCGAGCGTGGCATCGAGCTGACTGCCCCCGGCCTCGATCAGACAGTCGCCGCGTTCGAGGGCCGCATCTTCGTGCACCCGGTGGCCGGCGTGCTGCAGCATCTCGCCGATCTGAGCGCGCACCAGCGCCGCATCTTGAGGATGCAGCCAGACGACGGCATGCTGATGCGGCAGCTGCGCCAGCGCCTCGCGCACCACCCTGATCAGGGCCGCCGGCCGGGCAGCCAGCTCGCCGCGCACCACCTGACGCGCCAGTTCGACCGCCAGCGCCAGCAGCTCGTCCGCCACTTCGTGCTCCAGTCGGCCGAGACGATCCTCCAGTCGGCCGGCCAGCACCGCGACCTTCGCTGCTTCGGCCTGCAGCGCTGCCTGCTCGGCATCGATGCGTGCCTGACCCGCCTGCAGCCCGGCCGCCTCGCCGGCGGCCAACCCTTCTTCCTTGCCGGCCGCGAAGCCCTCCTCGCGGCCGACGGCATACCCCAGCGTATAACCTTCCTCGCGCGCCTGCTCGAAGATGGCCTCGATAGCTTCGGCGGTCGGCAGTTCGGCGTCGGCATCGGTCGCTGACTCCGCTGTGAGTTGCGGTGTGGATGCGGGGTCGACAGCCTCGTCGGCGGATTCTTCGGCCATCGCCAGCTCGTGCTCGCCGTCGTCCGACGGGCTTTCCTCGCCAGCATGGGCGTCGGCCGGGGCTGCATCGTCCTGAGCGGTTTCGGCGGCCAACTCGCCCGCTGTCTCGACCGCCTCGTCTGGACCGACGATCTCGATCGCCTCATCCGGCAGTTCGACTTCGTCGACGAGCACGCCGCCGTCGGCCGGCGGTAGCGGCGGAGGCGGCGGTTCGTCGAAGCTGTCCGGCAACCAGCGCTGCCAGTGCGCCGCCTGCCAGATCGCTTCGCGCGCGCCGGCCGGCCTGGGTGGCAGACTGGTCCGTGGCCTCGGCGTCGCCTCCGGCTCCGGCGCCCCGAGCGTTGCCAGCTCCCAGCGCTCCCAGGCGGTGAGACCGCGTTTCTTTTCGTTCATCGCCCCTCGCCAGCCAAAGTCAGTCCCGTCGGCACGGCGTTAGCAAACGAGTGCAGCGGGCAAACCGCCTTCCCCCGCGTGGGGAACGCTGGGGAACGGGTGAGCAGCGCCGGGCGCCCGCTTCCATCACAGCATCTGCTCCCCTCCCGCTCCGCCCAGGACGATCTGGCCTTCGTCGGCCAGGCGGCGGGCGATCTTGAGGATCTCCTTCTGCTCGGCTTCGACTTCCGACAACCGCACCGGTCCCTTCGCCTCCAGATCCTCCTTGAGCATTTCGGCAGCGCGTTGCGACATGTTCTTGAAAATCTTTTCGCGCAGTTCGGGCGAGGCGCCCTTCATCGCGATGATCAGCGAATCGGACTGGATCTCGCGCAACAGCTGCTGGATACCGCGGTCGTCGACGTCGATCAAATTTTCGAAGACGAACATTTCGTCGATGATTTTCTGCGCCAGATCCGGATCGTACTCGCGCACGTTGTCAAGGATGGCGGTCTCAACGGCCTGGCCGACGAAGTTGAGGATCTCGGCGGCATGGCGGATCCCTCCCAGCGCCGTCTTCTTGACGTTGGCCGAGGCGCCGGCGAGCAGGCGGGTCATCGCTTCGTTCAATTCTTTGATCGCCACGGGTTGCACACCGTCGAGGGTGGCGATGCGCAGCAGCACGTCGTTGCGCAGCCGTTCGGTAAAGTGTTTCAGGATCTCGCCGGCCTGATCGTATTCGAGATGGACGAGGATGGTAGCGATGATCTGTGGATGCTCGTTGCGGATCAAGTCGGCGACCGTGGCCGCATCCATGTATTTCAATCCTTCGATGCCGGCCGTATCCCCACCTTGCAGGATGCGCGACAGCAGATTGGCCGCCTTGTCATCGCCCAAGGCCTTGGTCAGCATGCCGCGGATCAGGCTCTCATCGACGGCCATCGGCGAGCCCGCGCCGGCTTTGTCGAACAACTCATCGAGGATGGGCTCGAGCTTCTCCTTCGGCATCTTCTTGATGCCCGCCATCGCCTGGCCGAGTTTCTGCACCTCCTTCGGTCCCAGGTGCTTGAGGATATCGGCGGCGGCATCCTCACCGAGCGCGAGCAGCAGCATTGCGCTCTTTTCCAGATCCTCTTCATTTTCCTTCGCTGCCGCCATTCATCCACTCCCTGACGATTTCCGCCACCAGTTTCGGATCGTTCTTGGCCAGCTCGCGCGCCTCCTGCAGCTTGATCTCGAAGGTGCGCACAAAGGGCTGCTCCGCCTCTTCCTCGCCCTCCTCGCCTTCGCCGGTTTCCTCTTCTTCATCGCTGCCCTCCTCACCGGCGGCCGCGGCCGTCCCGGCGGCCGCAGCCGCGGCCTCGGCGGCCCTAGCCAGTTCCTCGGGCGTCGGCGCCGGCGGCGGGGGCGGCGGCGGCGGCGGCATGAACAGCTTGAGCGTCGGCCGGAAGATGGCGAACCAGAACACCAGGATGAGGAAGGCCATGAACAGATACTTGGCCAATTCGAGGGCGAAGGGCAGAAACACCGGATCGCGCCAGAGCGGCATCGTATTCTCCTCTTCGAGCGGCACGAAGGGTGCCACAGTGATCGAAAGCGTATCACCGCGCTCGGCCTGGATGCCGACGGCCTCGCGCGCCAGATCGGTCAGGCTCTTCAGTTCCTCGGCACTCATCGGCACCGGCTCGAGAGCGCCGGTCTGGGCATTGGTCTGCTGGCGCTGATTGACCACCACGGCCACCGAAATGCGGCGCACGACGCCGGGAACGCCGCGCGTGTGGCGCACGGTCTTGTCCACTTCGTAATTGACCGTCGCGCCTTTGCTGTAGAGCACCGTGCCGCCCGAGCCCATCGTACCGCCGGTGATCTGACCGACGTTGACGTCACCGGGCGTGCCGATCGGCGTGTTCGGCGCCGGCGGATTGGTGATCGGTGCCGTCGCGGGCACCGGCGGCTGATTGGTCAGCGCGCCGGGTACGCCCGCCGGCGGGTTGTTCTGCGACTGGTGCTCCCAGTTCTGCGACGAACGCACCGCAGCCTTGTCCGGTGGCGGATTCGGCGTGTACAGTTCAGCCACCTGCTCGATGGCCGAAAAATCGACGTCGAAAGTCGCCCGGGCGCGGACATTGCCGCGACCGACGATCGGCAGCAGGATGTCCTCGACACGCTGCACGGCGGCTTCCTCGAGCTCGCGGATGAACTTGCGCTGCTTTTCGTCGAGCATCGTCACTTCCTGCTTCGGCTTTTCGCGCGACAGCACGTTGCCGTCCTGATCGACGATGCTGACGTTTTTCGGCAACAGGTTCGGCACGCTTTGCGAGACCAGATGGACGATGCCGTTGACCTGGTTGTGGTCGAGATACATACCGGGTTTGACGGTCACGGCGACCGAAGCAGTCGGCTTCTCGTCGTCGCGCAAAAAGGCGGTCTGACGCGGAATGGCCAGATGCACGCGCGCCGCGGAGAGTGGCCCGAGCGTGGCGATGGTGCGCGACAGTTCGCCTTCGAGCGCGCGCTGGAAATTGACCTGCTCGGCAAACTGGCTGATGCCGAGTTTCTGCTTTTCCATCACCTCGAAACCGACCAGCCCGCCGGTCGGCAAGCCTTGCGAGGCGAGATTCATGCGCACTTCGGCCACTTTCTCCTTCGGCAGCAGGATGGCCTTGCCGTCGTCGGAAATCTTGTAGGGGATGTTCTGCGCCTGCAGTGCGGCGATGATCTGGCCGGACTCCTTGTCACCGAGCTGGGAGTAGAGCACGTCGTAGGCCGGCTGATGCAGCCACATCCAGCTGCCGACCATGATCGCCACGGCGAGGGCCATCATCGTGTAAAGGCCCATCTTCTGTCGTGGCGAAAGCGCATTCCAGCGCGAAAGATCGATCTGCAGGCCAAAAGGCAGCGTGCGCGCCGACGAGGCGGGCGCCGCGCCAGACGGCGAAGGATCGTTCAGGGCATCGGCAGTAGCGGCAGTCGGTTCGGCCATGCGGCAGCAAAATCAAGGTTAGCGTGAAAATTACTCGAAATGCATATTTCGTGGGAGTGGGCATGCCCGCGACATCGTGGGAGCGGGCTTGCCCGCGATTGGGCGGTCGAACCGGTTGCGCGCCCTGAAATCGCGGCCAAGCATGCCCCGGACCCGAATCCGGGGGTCGCTCCCACGGCAGTGCCGATTTTCATCTTCCGGTGGTGGCAACCACCATGATCGTTAGGCGAGGATGCAGGATTGTGGGCCCGCTTTCGTCGGCAGGGTGAGACAATGAGCGGCAATAATTGCCGCCATTTTGACTCTTGGCTACGCTGCGGCTCTGTCATCATCGGCAGTCATGAAAAAGTGCAAGCAAGAGGTTTTCCTGGATCGCCCGCCCCCCTCGGTCCCCCCTCGCGGAGGGAAGAGTGCGTGCGCGCTGCGCTCGTTCGTGACGGGCCGCCGCCTCGTCGTCGAAACGGGGCTCATGCCGCCTTGCGACGCACTGCCGCCGTACCGCCGTTCTGCGCCAAAGTCAGTCCCGTGGGCACGGCGTTGGCCGACACGATGAACGGCGACGCAGTACTCCCGCCAACCGTCTCGCCCCCGACGCCGGCACCGCCGGTGATCGGCGAGAACGGCATGGCCGAAACGCAGCGCCTGGCCGAAGCCTTCCGTCTCTTCAACCAGGCCTCGGAGGAATTGGCCGCCGCCTACGCCCGTCTCGAAGGGCAGGTGGCGGCGCTGACCGAGCGCATGACGCTGCTGCAGGAGGCCTTGCCGGCCGGCGTCATCGTCCTCGACGGCGCAGGCCGCATCGTCCAGGCCAATGCTGCCGCCGAGCGGCTGCTCGGCGGCCCGCCGGTCGGCGAACGCTGGCTCGATCTCGAAAGCCGGCAGCTGACCGCCACCGCGACCCCCGGCGAGTACGAGGCCGGCCCGCGGCGCGTCGCACTGACGGTGACGCCGCTCGATTCGGCCGGTGGTCGCATCGTGCTCTTGCATGACATCACCGAAGCGCATCGCCTGAAAACGCAGGCCGAGCGCAACGGACGCCTGGCGGCGATGGGCGAGATGGCGGCGCAGCTGGCGCATCAACTGCGCACGCCGCTCGCTGCCGCACTGCTTTATGCCGGCAACCTCGAAAATCCGGACCTCGCCACCGCGACGCGCATCGCCATCGCTGGCAAGACCGTCGCCCGGTTGAAGGCGCTGGAGCGGCTGATTCAGGACATGCTGCTCTTCGCGCGCGGCGAGGTGCTCGGCCGCGAGCGCTTTTCGCTCGAGGAGCTGCTCGCCGAACTGGTTCAGACCTTCGAACCGCTGGCCCGGCAGCGCGGTATCCATTTCACCGTGACCAACGATTGTGGCGAAGAGACGCTGAGCGGCAACCGCAAGGCGCTCGCCGGTGCGCTGACCAATCTGCTCGAAAATGCCTTGCACGCCGTTGCCGGCCGGCCGCAAAGCCACATTGCGCTCGGTGCGCGCCAGCAAGGCCACCAGATCCTGTTCACGGTGCGCGATGATGGCCCGGGCATGCCGCCCGACGTCGTCACCCGCCTGTTCGAACCGTTTTTCACCACGCGCAGCGAAGGTACCGGTCTGGGACTGGCCATCGCGCGCGGCGTCGCCCGCGCCCACGGCGGCAGCATCGACGTGCGCTCGGCGCCGGGCGAAGGCACCGAATTCCTGCTGACCGTCAACGCCGGCAGCCCCTGTGGAGAGAAAACATGAGCATGAACATCCTGGTCGTCGAAGACGATGAAGCCTTGCGCGATGCGCTGCTGGTGACGCTGGAAGCGGCGGGTCATCGCGCGCTCGGCGCCGACGGCGGAGCGCAGGCGCTCGACATCGTTGGCCGCGAAGCGCTGCACATGGTGATCAGCGACCTGCGCATGGCGCCGATGGACGGCCTGCAGTTGCTGGCCGAGATTCGCCACCGCCGTCCCGGCCTGCCGGTGCTGCTGATGACCGCCTTCGGCGACGTAGACAAGGCGGTGGCGGCGATGCGCGGTGGCGCCTGCGACTTCATGCTCAAACCGTTCGAGCCGAAGGCGCTGCTGGAACAGATCGCCCGCTATGCCGTGCCCGCCGAAGCCGAAGGCGTCATCGCCGAAGACGCGCGCACGCGCGAAGTGCTGCTGCTGGCCAGCCGCGTCGCGCGCACCGACGCCACGGTTTTGCTCACCGGCGAATCGGGCACCGGCAAGGAGGTTTTCGCGCGCTACATCCACGATCAGTCGCAGCGTGCCCAAGGACCGTTCGTAGCCATCAACTGCGCCGCCATCCCGGAAAATCTGCTCGAAGCGACACTCTTCGGTCACGAAAAGGGCGCCTTTACCGGCGCCTCGACCGCCCAGCCGGGCAAATTTGAACAGGCCGACAAGGGCACCCTGCTGCTCGACGAAATTTCCGAAATGCCGCTCCTGTTGCAGGCCAAGCTGTTGCGCGTGCTGCAGGAACGCGAAGTCGAGCGCGTCGGCGGCAAGAAACCGACGGCGGTGGATATTCGTGTGCTCGCCACTTCGAACCGCGACATGGCGCGCGAAGTGTCGGCCGGACGTTTTCGCGAAGACCTTTTTTACCGTTTGAATGTCTTTCCGCTGCGCATTCCGGCGCTGCGCGAGCGACCGGGCGACATCTTGCCGCTCGCTCGTCATTTTCTGGTGTTGCACGGCGCGCGCCTCGGCCGGACGGCAAGACTTGCCGATGCCGCCACGGCAAAACTTGCCGCCTACCCCTGGCCCGGCAATGTGCGCGAGCTGGAAAACACCATGCAGCGGGCGCTGATCCTCGCCCCGGCCGACATCATCGAAGCCCGCCATCTGGTGCTGGAAGGCGCCCCGCCGCCGGGTGCCGAGTCGCCGCTGGTCAGCGCACCGCCCACGCTGCCGGCCTCGCCCGAACCCATGCGGCAGCCACTCCCCGCAGCGAGCGGTGCGCCGGAAACGCCAGCCAACATGAAAGAACTGGAAAAACAGCACATCCTCGACACGCTGGCCAAAGTTGGCGGTTCGCGCAAGAAGGCCGTCGAATTGCTCGGCATCTCCGAGCGCACACTGCGTTACAAGTTGAAGCAGTATCGCGAAGAAGGCTGGAACGACGAGGCGTGAGACGATGCCCCGGACACCCCGGTCCTTCTGCCCGCACCACTGCGGCGTCCGACCGGCTTGACCGGCAGTCTTTGCCGCCCCACGTTGCATCAACAACGCGGGCGGTTTACACGAAGGCATGGCATTTGCTATAAAACGTTCGCAACACGCTCATCCTTGTTCCAGCCCGCTCACGCCGTCCGTCCATCATGGCCCTCGATACCCGCAATATCGAACAGATGCTCGCCGAGCTGCGCTCGTCGGCTTCGGTCGCTCAAGGCAAGCCGGCGACTCCAGCTGCCCCGGCGCCGGGCGGTGTCGACTTCGGCCAGGCCCTCAAGACGGCCATCGATCAGGTCAACTCGGTACAGGAACAAGCCCAGCAGATGGCCGAAGGCTTTGCCAGTGAGAAAAGCGATGTCAGCCTGCACGACGTGATGATCAACCTGCAAAAAGCCAACCTTTCCTTCCAGCAGATGGTGCAGGTGCGCAACAAGCTGGTTTCGGCTTACCAGGACATCATGAACATGCAGGTCTGAGCGAGAGCGGATCATGCGCGCATCGCTCCAGCGCTCATTCCCGTCCTGCAGTCCGCCGCCACCGCTTGCCCGGCAGCGCTTCCGCAGCACCGACCTTTCGCTCTCCGGCCGAAAGCGGCATCCTGGCCGAAGACGCCTGTGTCGAACAGCAAGCGGTGATCGATCTGCAAGGGAAGCGCTGAAAAAATCGGCGAGCGGGATGCAGTGTACGGCGCGCGGCGCGCAGCGACCGAGACATATCAAGTTAGGCGAGGGAGCGAGCAACGCCGCAATGCGCCCGCGCAGCCATTTTTTCAGCGCTTTCCAAGCCTTGTTTCATTGAGCCGGCTTCAGCGGCGAGCTCACTCCGGCGTGATGAAGCGTAACCCTCCCCGCCCGTGGCGTCTGCTGGCACTGCTTCTGTTCCTCGCTTTGCCGGCGGCCCAGGCCGAAGGTCTCGATGTCGGTCAGCCCTCGGCCTTACGCAAGCTGGTGCCCGCCTCGCTGCTCGAAAAAAAGGCGGCCGCACAATATGCGCAGATCAAGCAGGCTGCGGCCAGCAAGGGCGCGCTCGCCCCGGATCATCATCCCCAGCTTAGACGCCTGCGCGCCATCGCTGCGCGCTTGATCCGCCATGCCGACCGCTGGCACGCCGAAGCGAACCGCTGGTCATGGGAGATCAATCTGATCGGCGCTAGACAGATCAACGCCTTCTGCATGCCGGGCGGCAAGATCGCCTTCTTCACTGGTCTTATCGATGGCCTGAAGCTGAACGACGACGAGATCGCCGCGGTGATGGGCCATGAAATCGCCCATGCATTGCGCGAACATGCGCGCGAGCGGCTGGCCAAACAGCAATTGACCCAGCTGGGTGCGGCGGTGCTGGGCGAAATCGTCGCCGAAGGGCGTTATGCCGGCGCCTTCCGCTTTGGCGGCGATCTGCTCGCGCTCAAGTTCTCGCGCGACGACGAACGCGAGGCCGACATCGTCGGTCTCGATCTTGCCGCCCGCGCCGGTTTCGATCCGCGCGCCGGTATCACGCTGTGGCAGAAGATGCTCGCCGCCAGCCGCAATGCGCCACTCGAATGGTTCTCGACCCACCCTTCGGGCGAAAACCGCATCCGTTCGATCGAAGCATTGCTGCCCAAGCTCGAACCGATCTACCAGGCAGCGCGCTCATCGGGCTGACTTTCGCCGCTCGGCTCTCAATCGACAAGCAAGAAAGGTCCCCCTTACAGGACAGAACGAGCGCAGCGAGTTCTTCGGGGTGGGCTCATTGCGCCTCAACGCAGCGCAAAACCTTGCGCCGAACCGTTGTCGTACTTGATGTAGATGAGCCCATCATCATCCAGCCACCACGGATCGTTGCGGTGCTCAGGCGGAATGCCACCGATCGGGCTGAGCACGTTGTAGGCGGGAATGAGCAGGAGGGTCGTCTCGCTGCTTTGCACGGCTTCGGTAGCCTTGGATTTCATGGTCGCGGTGACCGTACCATCGAGATTGGCGCGCAGCGTCACTTGCGTATTGGCGTTGCCGAAGGTGCGGGCGAGCTGGCTCATGTCGTAGAGGCGCGGGTAAAGGATCTGTTGTTGGCCGCCATAGGTGTAACGGATCAGCGCATCGCTGCCAACCGAGATGCCATCGCGCACGCCGCTCACCGGTTTGACGAACAGATCCGGCTGCATGATCAGCGTGTTGCCGTTCTCGGAGATTTCCAGAGCGCCATCCTCATGCATTAACACATAGCCGCGATAAGTGCGTTGCATCGCTGCCGTAAAGTGGCCCAAGTCGATCACCGAGGGCACGAAGGTGGTTTTGACGCCAGCACGCACCAACTCGAAGCGTCCGTTCGCATTGAGTGTCACGCCATCGGGTAGCGTCGTATCGACTACGACATCACCGATCGGGGTGAGATAGAGCGGCACGTTGTCGACCCGCAAAAGCACTTGTCCCCAACTATTCTGGAATGCTTGGGTCATCGTGGCGCGCGGTCCGATCGTATCGAGCAGCGCCCACATCAGATTCTTGGTTGCATCGACGCGCTCGTGCGGCACGCTCAGACGCGGGATCCTGGCGTCGATGATCGGCGCAGCGCTGCCGGCGACGGGAAAATCGCTCATCGGGTCACCGACGAACCCCTCGTTCCGTTCCAATGAACCGACGCGGATCGAACTCAGCTTGCCGTCGGCCGCGATGTTGGCGACCTCGCGTGCGTAAAGCAGCGTCGGTTTGTCGGCGAGGGCAACGGTCGAAGCGGCCGAAGCCCAACGCAAATGGATCCGCCCGGCGCGCACGGCCACTTGGACGCTACCATCGATCTGGCGGCGTACGTCGGCGCTCGGCGTCGCACTGCCGGCGACGGGCATCAGCACGATCTGTTTCGCCGTCGATGTGCCGACGAGCACGCTGAGCACGGGGGTCTGGCCACTGCCGCCGCTGAGGCGAATGCGGCCGCTGGCCAGTTCGAGAGTTTGTAATTTGGGATAGCCATCGACGGTGAAGCTCTTCAGCACGAGCAGCGCATCGCCGCCGTTGGCCTCGATCGTGCGCCCTTGGCCATTGACGAGGAAATTGGCGTTGGCGCCCGCCGGCAGATAGATGCCGGCATCGTTGGGCGCCGACTGGGCGATGTCGAGCGGCGCACTGACACCGGCCGGGACGACGAGCACACCGTTCAGGCTGACATAGACCGCTTTAGGCGGCGAGCGCAACACCTCGCTCACCGCCTTGAGCGTCGTGAGCTTCACCGCTTCCGGCACGATGACCGACGTCGCGGTTTTGACGGTGAAAGTGCTGCTCATACCGGCGAGCGCAATCGTCGCGCTGACCGTCGGCGTCTCGGCCTTGTCCGAAGCCTTGAGCTGCAGCTTGATCTCATCCCCGGCAACGACCATCAGCGTGCTGCAATCGACGAAAGCCAGCCACTCACCGCCTGGCGGTTTGCGCGCACACTTGAGCGAACTGTTCGCACCCTCGGCGACCGTCAAGGCCGTCGGGACGGTCACGCCGCTGATCGTCACGGCATTCGATTCGACGAGCGCGCCCGGGGCGGCGTTTTCGACGGTGGTGAAAGCGAAGGCGCCCGGTTTGCGGCCGATGGTCAGGGTCGCGGTGCGTGCGCTCGGGCTCACCGGATTACCGGCGAGGTCGGTCACCGCTGCCGCCACCGTGACGATCACCGTCTTGCCATCGGCGAGATTGGCCATGCTCGGCACGGTCAGCGTCGCCTTGGTACCGCTGGCATCGACCGTTACGGCACTCGGATTGCCCGTAAAGCCCGCCGTGCCAGAAAGCGTGTAATTGACCTTGTTGCTGGCAAGCGCCTTGGCCACTACCTCGCTGAAATTGATCTCGATGCTTGTATTGCTGCTTGCACTCGCCGTCGCATTGACCGTCGGTGCGGTGAGATCGCGCGTATGCGTACCGCCCGCTTCGGTCACCGTGCCGCCCGTCCAGGTATAGCCCTGTTGATCGGCGAGAAAGGCGCTCGGCGTCACCTTGATGTGGCGGGCGATGTCCTGATTGGTGATATACGTCTTATTGTCGTTGGGGTCGGCCGGCGCGAGATAGAGCAGCACGGTATCGGGCGCAGTCGGAATCGCATATTCGATGGTGTAGGTGATGCTGCCATCGTTGTTCTTCACCGTGTAATTCGAGGCCTGGCGTGCCTCGAAATCGTCGAGCGACTCGTTGAAGGTTAGTTTGATGGTGTTGGGGCGGGCGACGTTATCGACGGCAATGTTTGCCGCCGGCAGCAAAGGCGGTGTCTTGATGACGATCGCCTTGTTCGCGCCGAGAGAGTTCGTCGCGCCGGGTGCAGGTAATGTCAGCACGGCATTTACATTGCCCGAGTTGGCGATCGTACCGCCATTGAGGGTCAGCGCCGAAGTTGAAGTGTAATCGAGATCCTCGGCGCCGTCGCTGGCCGCGACCGTATAGCTGAAGGTCAAGGTGGGCGAACCCGAACCGGAGGAATAATTGGCCGTACCACCGGAGTTGAGCGCCAGCTTGGGCGTACCGGTCACTGTCACGCTCTGATCGAAGACCACCTGAATGCTGATCGCGCTGCCGGTGCCATAGGTGCCATTGGCAGTCGATGAAGTCACGTTGTTGACGTTCGGCGCAGCCGCCCAGGCCAACGACGCCCACATCAAAGTCAGCCCGGCCAGCACGGCGTTACACCACGCCGTCGCTTTCCGACTTACCCTTGATTCCACCGTTTTCCTCCTCGCTCCCTCTGCTCCAAGATGGCAGCAGCCAGCCGCTACGACTCGGCCCACTCTCGCCTCGGTCGACGAAACCGACGACAGGCCGCCCGACACCCGGACAAGCACGAACCATTCCATGAACCGATGACGAAATCCCACTCGCTCGAACGAGCTTAGCGTGAAAATCACTCGAAAGGCATACGTGGGAGCGGGCTTGCCCGCGATTTAGGCGTGGGAGCGGGCTTGCCCGCGACAGCACGTTCGCGGTAGCGAACATTTTTTCCCGGCGCAGCCAAACTTGCTGGACGCGCGCGAGCGCGGCAATTGGGCGGTCGAACCGGTTGCGCGCCCTGAAATCGCGGCCAAGCCTGCCCCGGACCCGAATCCGGGGGCCGCTCCCACGGCAGTGCCGATTTTCATCTTCCAGGGGCGGTGGCAACCACCATGATCGTTCGCTCAGTCTAGCATCAACCAAGCTGGTCGGCGGGCGAGCCCTGCGAGGCACGCCCGACGCCATGCCGACCAGACTGACTTTCGCCGCCCGGCCGCATCGGGGCGGCACTGCGTCACCACATCGCCGACGGCAGGCTGTCAACAACGACCAGCGTCATGTCGTCGAAGGCATGGGAACGGCCGCCGAGGTGTTCTTCGACGGCGGCGACGAGGGCATCGAAACGCTTCTCGGGCGCAGCGCCTTGCAGCGTCGATACGATGCGCTCCCAGCCGAAGCGCTCGCCGCTCTCGTCCTCGGCATCCTCGAGCCCGTCGGAATAAATGACCAGCTGCCCGGGGTCGGACCACTGGAAGACATCGGTCTCGGCGACGAAGGTGCGATCGAGGATGCCGAGCGGAAAATTGCTCGACTCGAAACGCCGCACGACGCGACCGGCGGCATCGAGGAACAAGGCCGGTGGCAAGCCGCCGTTCCAGGCTTCGACCAGGTGATTGCGCGTATCGATGCAGGCGACCATTGCCGAAACATAACGCTCGGTCGGTGACTGGTCGCGCACCGCCCAGTTCATCTCTTCGACCATCAGCGTGATCGGCAAGCTCTTGCTGACCATGCTGTAGAAGATGTGATTGATCGGCAACAGATTGAGTGCAGCCGGCAAGCCGTGGCCGGTCGAATCGGCGAGCATGACGTAAAGCCGGCCGTTACGGCTGCGCGCTGCGGCGATCAGGTCGCCCCCGATCATCTCGGCCGGGCGCAACCAGTAACGCAACTGGCTGTCGCGCAGATGCTCCGGCCGAATCATGTGCGCCATCAGATCGGCCACCAACCGGCGCTCCTCTTCGGCGGCGCGATGATAGGCCGCCAGTTGCGCCCGGCTGGTGATGATCTCGCGCCGCTGCATCAGGATGTCGACACTGCGCAAGATGGTACCGAGAAATTGGTCGAGATGGATGGGTTTGATGGCGTAACCATCGGCGCCCAACGCGATGGCGGGCAGCAGATACTGGTTCTCGTCGAAGGCGGTGGTGAAGATGACCGGTGTATTGGGATGTAGCTTCTTGATCTCCTCGGCCATGGTCAAACCGTCCATGACCGGCATCTGGATATCAGTCACCACCAGATCGGGCCGCTGGGCGCAATAGATCTCCAGGCCCGCCTGACCTTCCTCGGCGGTGAGCAAATGGCCAACCCGCCGCGAGAGGAAATGCGCCACCTCGGCGCGTATGCTTTTATCATCTTCGACATAGAGCACGGTCAGCTCGGCAAGCGCTTCGAGGCAGGCGGAAACATCCATGACGAAATCCTTCGTTATGACGAAAATCCAGCGCCGCCATCCATACCGTCGGCTTCATCAACTATATACCAGCTTACCTGCTTCCTCCGTCCTGGCGCTCGACGATGGCCGGCCATCACGGCCCGAACGGCGCATGGCCGGTTCTGCTCCCCGATCGATGGCACCGCAGCGATGCCGCAGCAGGCGTCGTTTCACGCCAGCGCCATAGAAATGCTGAATAAATGGCTGCGCGGACGCTAGGGCGGCGTTGTGCGGTGCTCGCTCCCTCGCCTATCCTATTGATAGGCTGTAGTCGCTGCTTGATACGCGCCTCCTGCTTCCTCCCGCTCACGGCTTTCTTCAGCGTTTCCCTATGCATTCAGCCAGCATCGCGCAGCGCGCCGAGGGCGGGCTGCGCCAGCACATGGCGCATCGCCAGTCGACCGGCAAGCGCTACACCGAGGGCGCCGAGCAGCGGGCCGACCGCCAGTGGCCACAGCGAGGGCAACGCCTGCGGCAGCCTGAAGACGAAGTGCATCAGCGCCCAGCCGACGCCGATGGCGGCCAGCGCGCCAAGCAGGCCGGCGAGAAGTCCGAGCCAGGCGAATTCGCCGATCAGCCGCGCCTCCAATTGGTGCCGGCGCGCGCCGAGACAACGCAACAGCGCCAGCTCGTGGCAGCGGGCAGCAGCGCTGGCCTGGATCGCCGCCAGCAGAACGATGAAACCGGTCAGCAGCGCGAAACCGAACAGGGTCTGCACGGCGGCGGCGACACGATCGAAGCTGTTGGCGATCTGGCGCACGATGGCCTCGACATCGACCACCGTCAGGTTCGGCCAGCGCGCCACCAGCTCGTCGACCAGCGCTGCCTGCGCACGCGGCAGATGAAAGCTGGTGATGTAGCTCGCCGGCTGTGCATTGAGCAAGCCAGGCGTGGCGATGACGAAAAAATTGACGCGCATCGAATCCCAGTCGAGACGGCGCAAGGCGCCGACTTCGATCTCGGGCAGACGCACGCCACCGATCTCGAAACCGAGACGGTCATGCAGGCGCACGCCGAGGATCTCGGCCAAACCCTGCTCGACCGAAAAGCGGGTCTCCCCCTCCCGGCCCGGCCAGCGCCCGGCGACGATCTCGTTGCCCGGAGGCACTTCGGCCGCCCAGGAAAGATTGAATTCGCGCTCCACCAACCGGCGCGCCCGCTCATCGGCCCAGTCCTCGCCGCGCACCGACCGACCGTTGATGCTGACCAAACGGCCGCGCACCATTGGCGCCATGACGGGCGGCGACAGACCGCGGGCGGTGAAAAATTCGCTGATCGCCGTGCGCTGTTCCGGCTGAATGTTGAGCACGAAGCGGTTCGGCGCATCGAGCGGCAGGCGCATGCGCCAGGCAGCGAGAAAATCGCCGCGCGCCAGCATCAGCAGCAGCACCGTCGCCGCACCCAGCGCCAGCGCGACGATTTGCAGCAGCGCATCCCACCCCTGTCGGCGTAGGCTGGTCGTCCCCAGACGCCAACCGCCTGCCAGAGGCAAACGACCGGCGAGCACGACGAACAGCCACGCCGCTGCCGCGAACAGCACGGCCGCCACGGCAAAACCGGCGACGGTGACGAGAGCCAGGCGCGCATCGCCCGCCAGCCAGAACACCAGCGCGATGAGCGCCAGCGCGCCGACTGCCCAAGCCCGGCGTGCCGGCCGCACATCGCCACCCTGCCATTCGCGTCGCAACACGCCCAGGGTTGGCACGCTGGCCAGACGGGCCAGCGGCGGCAGCACGAAGCCGCCGATGAGCACCGTACCCACCGCCAGCGCCAGCGCCAGCGGCCACAACGAGGGTGGCGGCAGCGCCTCACCGATCAGTCCGCCCAGCATGGCGATGAGCACCGCCTGCGCAGCGAAACCGAGCAGCGAGCCGATCAGCACGCAAACCAGCCCGAAGAGGATGAACTCGCCACCGTGGAGGCGCAGCAATTGCCGCTGGCGGGCGCCGAGACAGCGCAGCAGCGCACAGCCATCGAGATGGCGCTCGACATAACGCCGCGCGGCGAGCAGCGCAGCGACGGCGGCCAGCACGACGGTGAGCAGAGCAGCCAGCCGCAGAAAGCGCTGGGCGCGCTCGAGCAGCGAGCGCAGTTCGGGACGGGCGTTATCCAGATCCTCGATGCGCTCGCCGCGCCCCAATCGTGGCTCGACCCAGGCGCGAAAGCCGGCGATGCGCGCCTCGTCGCCGGCCAGGTGCAGGCACCAGCGCACGCGGCTGCCCGGCTGCAACAGGCCGCTCGCTGGCAGATCGTCCAGCGACATCATCAGCCGCGGCGCCAGCGCGAAGGCATTGAAACCGCGCTCGGGCTCGGCGACGAGGATGGCCGCGAAACGCGGCTTTAGTTGCCCGAGCCCGACTTCGGCGCCCGGCGTGACGGCCAGAGTGCGCGCCAGTCGGTCTTCCAGCCACACCTCACCGGCCGCCGGCGGCCCGGGCGATACCCGGCCCTCGGCATCGCCGCCCTTCACGGCGATGCGCAACTCACCGCGCAAGGGATAGTCGGCCGACACCGCTTTCACCTCGGCCAGCTGCGCACCGCCGCCGGTGAAGACCATGCTCGGGAAAACCGCGCTATATGCGACGCGCAAACCGCGCCGCGCCGCCTCGCGCGCATGCTCTTCCGGCCAAGGCCGATCGGCGATGAGCAGCAGATCGCCACCGAGCAGACGGTGGGCATCGAGGCGCAGCGCGCGCTCCAGCCGGTCGGCGAGGAAGGCAACTCCGGTCAGCGCACCGATGGCCAACACCAGCGCCAAGGCCAGCGCGGTCAGTTCGCCGGCACGCAGATCGCGCCTGAGCAGGCGCCAGGCAAGGACGAGATCGTTCATCGACCACATTATGCCGCCACACCGGCGAAGTGCTCCGCCGACACCAGACATAACGCCACGCAGCGCGGCGAAAGTCAGCCCGCCCGGCACGGCGCATCATGGCAAAAAATTGCTGCAGCGCATGTAGCCATCGGCCAGCGGCCCTGCCAGAATCGGTCGTCTCTGACCGTTCGGCATCGATCTTTCGGAGGAAGACAGCTTGTCGCGCGTCCTGGCCGCTTTTGTATTCATCATCTCACTCTTCGCTGCTCTGCTCTGGCTACTTGGCTTCGACCGTTCGAACAATGGTATGCAGGGCATCGTCCAAGCGACGGCCATCGCTTGCGGCTGCGGTCTGCCGGCCCTCGTCTGGTTCTGCAAGTGCCAATGGTGGCAGCTTTGGCGCTTTCTCGCCGGCGGCATGCTCGGTGGCGCGCTCTGTGTCCTGCCCTTCCTCGCTGGCGAACCGACGCCAAAAATCTGGACATTGCTCGCCATCTTCATCACTCTTGGCCTGATTCATGCCGGGCTGTTCTGGCTACTCGCCGTCTGGCGCAACCACGACCTCACCTGCCCGGCTTTTTTCCATCTGCCTGACGGTGCACGCTATCCGGTCGCCAAAACACTGCGCCTCGATATTCAGCAGCGATGATCGGCAGCGCACGACGGCTTTTTGGGATAACATAAAAAGTTTTTGGCGCGACGAGATTGCGCCAAAACGTCGCGGTCGGCCTCGTTCGCAGCGTTCGCCACTCCCCCAGCGAATCCGTTCCGTAGCGGCCAAGTCATTGCCGTGTTCCATTCCGAGCCATCGACACTTCTCATGCCATCGCAACCCGGGCCGACGCAGTCGCTGGCAATGGTCTTTTCCGTCTGCATCTTTACAATGAGCCCACCCCCGAAGAACTCGCTCCGCTCGTTCTGCCTCTCAAGGGGCAAGACGACACGTTCGCGGCAGCGAACATTGTTCCCCGGCGCAGCCAGACTCGTCGGATACCCGAAGGGCAGCAAAACTCGGGGCAGCCCTTCGTTTTCTTGAGAGGAAGACATGAGCGAACACATTCAACACGTTACCGATGCCAATTTTGCCAGCGAGGTTCTCGCCTCGCCGTTACCGGTACTGGTCGATTTCTGGGCCGAATGGTGCGGGCCGTGCAAGATGATCGCCCCCATTCTCGACGAAGTGGCCAGCGAATATGCAGGAAGACTCAAAGTAGTCAAACTGAACATCGACGAAAACACCAAGACACCGGGCGACTATGGCATCCGGGGCATCCCGACGCTGTTACTGTTCAAAGGGGGCAATGTCGAAGCGACGAAGGTCGGTGCGCTTTCGAAGTCGCAGCTGACGGCGCTCATTGACAGCAATCTGTGATCGTTTTAACCTTTGCGAATTTCGCCACGGCGCGAAGATGGTCAACCGATGACTCAAAACCGATGACTCAAAACCGATGGCTCAACGGTGAGCCGACGGTCGGTCGACGGGCGCATTGGATCTTCTTCGCCGGCCGGAACGTCTTCACCGGTTTGGCGCTCGGATTCGGGGGCGGTTTGCGTTTTTTCACCCCGCGGTCCGATCCGTCAGCCTTGCGGACCCCGGCCCTACGTAGCGTTTTCCAAGCCTGCCGCGCAGGATGCCGTTGCGGCCAGTGATTGCGTCGACGCAGCAGTCCGGTGAGCGGCGGCAACACTCGGCCCCAAACTGGGCACCAAGAAGGCCCGGCGCGATCGCAGTGTCTTACATTGCCGCCTTGCTTCGATTCCTGACCCGCCGATCGGTCCCTGTGCAGATCGAAACGGCGGGAGCCGTCTCCAACCGTAGTCCCACGTCCGGTCGGCACGGTTGTGCGCTCTTCCGGCGCCATCGCAATTCACCGCCCGCCACGGGCTGCGCGCGTTGGCCGATCGGTTGCGCCGCGTAGCGGCCATCGTTCTCGTCGCTTGCGGCTCGTGCGGAGGGCCGAAATTCCCCCCGGACGGGTTTCCGTCCCGTGGCGGCCGCGTCGATCTGCCTCGCCTACAGGGACGAAACGGGGACGGGCCGCCGTCCCACATCGCTCACCTCCTGCCGAAAAACCATCGCCGCCCCTGATTTTTTCATCACCTTCCGCACGACCGGCACCGACGACGTGCGGCATCGCCAGGCCCTTCCACCATGCACTTATCGGAGCTCAAAGCCTTACACGTCAGCGCGCTGATCGAGATGGCCAACCAGAACGGCATCGAAGCCGCCAACCGGCTGCGCAAGCAGGAACTGATTTACGCCCTGCTCAAGAATCAAGCCAGAAAAGGCGAAAGCATCTGGGGCGATGGCGTGCTGGAAGTACTCTCGGACGGCTACGGATTTTTACGCTCGTCCGACACCTCCTATCTCGCCAACCCCGATGATATCTACGTCTCGCCCTCGCAGATCCGCCGTTTCAACCTGCATACCGGCGACACGATCGAGGGGGAAATCCGCACACCGAAAGATGGTGAGCGTTATTTTGCTTTGGTCAAGGTCGACAAGGTCAACGGCGAGCCGCCGGAAGCGTGCAAGAACAAGATCCTGTTCGAGAATCTGACACCGCTGCACCCGACGGTCCACATGAAGCTGGAGCGCGACATCCGCGCCGAGGAAAACATCACCAGCCGTATCATCGACATCATCGCGCCGATCGGTAAAGGCCAACGCGGACTGCTCGTGGCGGCGCCGAAATCGGGCAAGACGGTGATGATGCAGCACATCGCGCACGCCATCACCGCCAACCACCCCAACGTCGTGCTCATCGTGCTGCTGATCGACGAACGTCCCGAGGAAGTCACCGAGATGACACGCACCGTGCGCGGCGAGGTGGTGGCCTCGACCTTCGACGAACCGCCGACCCGCCACGTCCAGGTCGCCGAGATGGTCATCGAAAAAGCCAAGCGCCTCGTCGAACACAAACGCGATGTGGTGATCCTGCTCGACTCGATCACCCGCCTGGCGCGCGCCTACAACACCGTACAACCGGCTTCGGGCAAGGTGCTCACCGGCGGCGTCGATGCCAATGCACTGCAAAAGCCCAAGCGTTTCTTCGGTGCCGCGCGCAACATCGAAGAGGGCGGCTCGCTGACCATCATCGCCACCGCGCTGATCGACACCGGCAGCCGCATGGACGACGTGATCTACGAGGAATTCAAGGGCACCGGCAACATGGAAATCCACCTCGACCGCCGCATGTCGGAAAAGCGCGTCTACCCGTCGATCAACGTCAACCGCTCCGGCACGCGGCGCGAAGAACTGCTGCTCGAACCGTCGGTGTTACAGAAAGTATGGATTCTGCGCAAGCTGCTCTATGGCCTGGACGATCTCGAAGCAATGGAATTTTTGCTCGACAAAATCCGCGCCACGAAGAACAACGCCGAATTCTTCGATGCAATGCGGCGCGGTTGATCGTCTCCCCGTTTTGCGGCAAAATCATACGTTTTCATCGGCCCGCCAAAACCACGGGTCACGCACGAGGAAACGACCATGAAAGAAGGCATCCACCCCACTTACACCGAGATCGAGGTCACCTGCAGCTGCGGTAACCACTTCAAGACGCGCTCCACCGCCGGCCGCAATCTGCATGTCGAAGTCTGCTCCACCTGCCATCCCTTCTACACTGGCAAGCAGAAGATCGTCGACACCGCCGGCCGCGTCGAACGCTTCCGCCAGAAATACGCCAAGCGTGCCGCCTGACTTCTATCGCCACGTCCTGGATTTCCCAAAGGCAGCTTCGGCTGCCTTTTTCTTGTCGCCATCCCGGTGGATCGCCGGCTGCGGCCAGCCCGCCAAGGAAACGCTGAAAGAATCGGCGAGCGGGATGCAGTGCAAGGCGCGCGGCGCGCAGCGACCGAGACATAACAATAGGTTAGGCGAGGAAGCGAGCACCACGCAACGCCGCAATGCACCCACGCAGCCATCTTCTCGGCGTTTCCTCAACAGCGGCATCGCCACCGATCGAAGGTGCAACGGTGGACCTGACCGTCCTGCCGTAAACCATTGCCCCCCTTTGCTTCAGCGCGGCCGATGCCAAGGGAAATGAAGTGATGGGTTCCGCCATTGAGCCTTCGCTGCACCCGACGCGGACTTCGACACGGGGCACCACGCTGCCTGCCGGCTGGCTGGCCGTGCTGCTGGGCACGGTCTACCTGCTCGCCGGCCAATGGGGGCATGACCCCTGGAAGCACGAGGACGCCATCCACATCGGCGTCGCCTGGCAGATGGCCCACGCTGGCCAATGGCTGACACCGCAACTTGCCGGTCAGCCCTGGCTCGAACAGCCGCCGCTGTGGTACTGGTGCGCCGCACTGCTCGGGCAACTGTTCTCATCTTGGTTGCCTTTTCACGATGGCGCGCGGCTGGCGAGCGCGTCATTCGGCGCCCTCTTCCTCGCCGCGCTCGCCGGCGGCGCGCGCGAACTGTGGGGGCGCGCAGCCGCACCCGTCGCTCCCTTGCTTGCCATCGGTAGCCTGGGACTGCTCGTGCCGCTGCATGAAGCGCAGCCGGCCAGCGCCACGCTGGCCGGTCTGGCCATTTTCTACTGGGGCCTGCTTACCCCCCGGCCCCGTCAGGGCGCAGCGCTGCTCGCCATCGGTTTGGGCATCGGCCTGATGTCGGGCGGTCTGGCCTTCCTCGTCGTCAGCCTGCCGCTTTTGCCGCTGATGCGGGCGCCTTCGTTGCTCAGCTTATTCGCCCTGCTGGCCATCTTGCCGCTCATCGCCCTCTGGCCGCTCTCCTCGCCGGCGGCAGCCGATCACTTCGCCGCCTGGTGGCAGGCCGAGCTGGTGCGGATGAGCGCACTGCCCCAAGCCCCCTCGCTCGATCACCTACAACTGCTGGCCTGGGCTGCCTGGCCCTCGTGGCCGCTGGTCGCCTGGCTGCTGTGGGTGGATCGCCGCGAACGGGCGACGCCCTTACTGCCGCTGGCCGCGTTACTGCTCGCCCTACTGCCATTCGCCCTGCGCGAAGCGCGGCCGCTCGCGGTGCTGCCGCTGCTGCCGATACTGGCGCTGCTCGCCACCGGCGGCTTGCTTCGCTTGCGGCGCGGCGCGGCCAGCGCGCTCGACTGGTTCGGCATCATGAGTTACAGCTTCTTCCTCGCCTTGGTCTGGCTGGGGGGACTCGCCCTGCACCTCGGCTGGCCGCCGAAAATCGCGCGCAATTTCGATCGCCTCGCCCCCGGCCATGTCGCCGAACTGGCGCCCGCGGCCCTGCTGGTCGCGTCGCTGCTCACCATCCTCTGGCTGACCCTTTTTGGGTTACCGCGCACGCCCTGGCGGCCGGCGCTGCGCTGGGCAGCCGGCATCACCGTGTTGTGGGGCAGCATGATGATGCTCTGGCTACCGTGGATCGACCACGGCAAGAGCTATCGTTCAGTCGTCGTCGCGCTGCGCGCCCAGTTGCCGGCGGAACCCGGCTGCCTCGCCGGCCGCAACCTCAGTCTGGCTATGAGCGCTTCGCTCGATTATTTCGCCGGCCTGCACACCCGCCACGACGCCCGCGGCTGCCTCTGGCTGCTTCAGGCCGGCAATGCCCACAGTGAACCGGCCATCCACGGCTGGACGCTGATCTGGCAAGGCCACCGGCCCGGTGACCGCAACGAACGCCTGCGTCTGTATCGCCGGGCCGACGGATCCGAGGGCAACGCCGAACAAAGCGGCGAGCGCGAGGAAGCTGCTGGCGCGCCGCAGGCAACGACCCTAGCCTATCGATGAGCCAGGAAAGCGATACCGTCGCCGGTTTGCGGGCGAAGACGCCCAAGCGATGTTTTGCGGTGGCCCTAGCCAGATCGACCAGGATGTCGATACCCTCGGCGTGGATGCGCTCGGCGAGCGCCTCGTCGCTCAGGCGGACGGTGTTCAGATGTCAGCCCCGTCGGCACGGCGTCGCGCTCACAGCCGCCGTATCGTTTCGAGCAGCGCGCTGGTCGAGCGCTGATGCAGGAAGG
>OGCL01000253.1_pt1 | contig 61054 bp, 60 predicted proteins | sample 1570041 | NCBI WGS metagenome assembly OGCL01 (sample SAMN06266162, study PRJEB24511) | hot springs metagenome | isolation source: Hot spring water | place: South Africa: Limpopo | collected 2015-06-22
CCTCTGGCTGGCCGAACGGCCGGATCCGCGCGAGTTCCGCACCCGGCTCCAGGCTGTAGGCGGGCCGCTCGGGCTCGTCGTTCCCGAGCCCCTGCCGATCGAGGAACAAGCCCCGGAGACCTGGCTCGAAGCCGCCGCCACCCGCGGCGAGCCCCTGCGGGTCGGCCATGCCTATGTCCTCGCTCGCGAGCACGATGCGCTTCGGGTCCGCGCGCAGGAACTCGAGCGCCGCGGTCGCGCCGAGGCTCCAGCAGGCGCTGTCGCGGATCTGGCCGGACCAGCCCTCGGCGAGGGCGTTGCGGAGCGGCCCGCCGTCGGCGAAGGCGAGACGGGCGTCGTAGGGCAGCGCCTCGGGATAGCGCGGGCGCTCGAGGCGGCCGAGGCGGCCCTGAAGAAGGGTTCGGCGTGCTGGCTGACGATCCCGGCCGCGGCCGGCCAGAAGCGCGCGAAGCCGGTGCAGCGCACCGCCTGGTACGTGCAGCAGGCCGACAAGCTCTACTTCATCAAGGGCGGTGAGGAGCAGGAGCTGCCGGGCCTCGAGTCGGCGCGCACGGTCACCGTCGGGCTGCAGGCGAAGTTCTGAGTGGTGCCGGTGACCTGCATGACAACACTTTCAACCGGCCCAAAACCCGTGACGCGCCGCCGCGCCTTGCAGGCCCCCGTGGTCGCGCTGGCGGCAGGCGCCCTGCCCGCTGCGTGGGCGCAGGGCACCTCACCTGCCTCCACCCCCGCACCGCTGCAAATCGTCGGCCCGTGGGAGATCAGCGGCCTGGCACCCGCCAGCAGCGGCTATGTGTTCACGCGCATGCAGGTCACCGAAACCCTGCTGGACGCTGCAGACGACGGCCAGCCCCGGCCCGCGCTGGCGCGGCTCTGGCGCCGGTCGGCGGATGGGCTGGTGTGGCACTTTGAGCTGCGGCCCGGGGCGCGTTTTCATGACGGCACGCCGGTAACGGCCGCCGCCGTGGTGCGCAGCCTGCAGGCCGCGCAGGTGGCGCCCGCGCTGTTGAGCCAGGCGCCCATCCAGTCCATCACCGCGCCCGACGAGGGCACGGTGCTCATCCGCCTGCAACGCCCCCACACTGCCCTGCCCGCGCTGCTGGCGCATTCCAGCACCATGGTGCTGGCCCCTGCCAGCTATGGGGCCGACGGCAAGGTGCGCAGCATCATTGGCAGCGGCCCCTACCGCATTGCGGTGCTGGTGCCGCCGCAGCAGGTCGAAACGGTGGTGTTTGACGCCTACGACGGCCCGCGCCCCGCCATTGCCGCCGTGCGCTACCTGGCCGCCAGCCGTGCCGAAACCCGCGCGCTGATGGCCGAGAGCGGCCAGGCCGACCTGGCCTATGGGCTGGACCCGGCCAGCCTTCGGCGGCTGCAGCGCCATGCAACAAACCCTGCGTTGGCACGCCGCACGCCGGTGCGCATTGCCTCGGTCACGCTGCCGCGCACCGTCATCGTCAAGCTCAATGCGGGCCTGCCTGCGCTGCGCGATGTGCGCGTGCGCCAGGCGCTGAGCCTCGCCATCGACCGCGCGGGCATTGCGCTGGCGCTGATGGGCGACGAGGCGCTGGCCGCCACGCAGCTGCTGCCCCCCACGCTGGGCGCGTGGCACAACCCACACCTGCCCCCGCTGCAGCACGACCCCGAAGCCGCCGCACGCCTGCTGCGCGCCGCAGGCTGGCAGCGCCACAGCGATGGCCTGCGCGATGCTGAGGGCCAGCCGCTGCACCTGGTGATCCGCACCTTTGTGGACCGGCCCGAGCTGCCGCTGATTGCCACCGCCTTGCAGGAACAGTGGCGGCTGGCGGGCATTGCGGTGAAGGTGAGCATTGGCAACTCGGGCGATGTGCCCCGGGGCCACCGCGACGGCAGCCTGCAACTGGCGCTGGCGGCACGCAACTACGCCAACGTGCCCGACCCCACAGGCACGCTGGCGAGCGACTTTGCCGCCCGGGGCGGCGACTGGGGCGCCATGGGCTGGCACAGCGACGCCGTAGTGCAGGCCCTGCACGAGCTGACGCGCACCCAGACGCCGCCCGAGCGCACGCGCGCGCTGCGGCAAACCATCACGCGCACCCTGCAAACGGAGCTGCCCGTGATCCCCGTGGCGTGGTACCGCCAGCATGTGGCCGTGGCCCCCCGGCTGGCGGGCGTCACGCTGGACCCGCTGGAGCGTTCTTACCGCCTGACCGGCATGGAGTGGACCAACCCATGAACCCCTTGACTTCAAAGCCGTGGGCCGCCCTGCTCGGCCGCAGGCTGGTGCAGGTGCTGGCCGTGTCCCTGCTGATTGGCACGCTGTGCTTTTTGATGGTGCGCGCCTTGCCGGGCGACCTGGCCATGCGCGTGGCGGCGGGCCGCTATGGCTATGACCTGGTGAGCAACGCCGCTGCCGACGCCGTGCGCGCGGAGCTGGGGCTGGACCGACCCGGCTGGCTGGCGCTGCTGCACTGGTGGCGCGACATGGCCACGTTCAACCTGGGCCAGTCGCTGGTGTCGCAGCGTTCGGTGTGGCACGAGGTCACGCACCACCTGGGCGCCACGCTGCGCCTGTCTGCCGCCGCGCTGGCCATTGCCTTTGCCGTGGGCGTGCCACTGGGCGTGTGGGCTGGGCTGCGGCCCCAGGGCTGGGTGGACAAAGCCAGCTGGCTGATGGCCGTGGTGCTGCGCGCGCTGCCGCCGTTTTTGCTGTCGGTGCTGCTCATCCTGCTGGTGGCCGTGCAGTGGGGCTTTTTGCCTGCGGGCGGTGACGAGAGCCAGGCCAGCCTGGTGCTGCCTGCGCTCACGCTGGGGCTAGGCCTGGCTGCCGGGCTGGCGCGCGTGACCCGCGCCGCGATGCGCGAGGTGGTGATGTCGCCCTACTTCGAGTTTGCCCGTACCAAGGGCCTGAGCGACTGGCAGGCGCTGATGCGCCACGGCCTGCGCAATGCCGCCGTGCCGGTGACGGCCTACCTGGGCGTGCAGGCGCTGTTTCTGGTGGAGGGCGCGCTGGTGGTGGAGACGCTGTTTGCCTGGCCCGGCATCGGCCATGCGCTGGTGCATGCCGTGTTTGGGCGCGACATCCCTGTGGTGCAAGGCACGGCCCTGTGCATGGGCGTGCTGTTTGTAGTGTTCAACCTGCTGGTGGATGCGGCGTGCTTGGCGCTGGACCCCCGGCATACCCAGAAGGTGGCGAAATGAGCAGCTCCCCTGAGTCGCTGCGCGCCATCCCCCCAGAGGGGGGACGCACCCCGGTGGCCTGGCAAAGCCAGTTCCACGGGGGCGCTGAGGCAGTGCCTTCTGTCCCCCCGCGTCCTCTCCGCTGGCCTGTTCGCATCGTGCTGGGCATTACCTTGCTCGGCCTGCTGGCCCTGTTTGCCCTGCTAGGCCCCTGGCTGGTGGGCGCCAGCCCGGTGGTGCAAGACCTGCGCAACACCCTGGCGCCGCCCAGCGCCCAGCACTGGCTGGGCACCGATGTGCTGGGCCGCTCGGCGCTGGCGCGGCTGGCGCATGCGGCGCAGCTGTCGCTGGGCATGGCGCTGCTGGCGGCCGTGAGCGCCGCCGTGCCCGGCACGCTGCTGGGCATTGCCGCCGCATGGCGCGGTGGGCGCACCGAGCGGGCGCTGCTCATGCTGTCGGACTCGGTGCTCGCCATCCCCGGCCTGCTGCTGGTGCTGCTGGTGGCCGCCCTGGCACCCGGCGCGCTGTGGGCGCTGTATGCGGGCCTGTCGGCTGCGCTGTGGGTGGAATACTTTCGCGTGAGCCGTGCGGTGGCCCGGCCCGTACTGGCGGGCGATGCGGTTCAGGCATCGCGCCTGCTGGGTTTTGGGCGCGGCTATGTGCTGCGCCGCCACCTGCTGCCCGCGCTGGCACCCACGCTGGGCACGCTGCTGGCCTTCACCACATCGCAAGCCGTGCTGGCGCTGGCCGCGCTGGGTTTTGTGGGTGTGGGCATGCAGCCGCCCACACCCGAGCTGGGCCTGATGATGACCGAGGCCATGCCCTACTACGAAGAAGCCCCGTGGCTCATTGCCGCCCCCACTGCGCTGCTGGTGTGGCTGGTGGCCGCGATGATGCTGCTCAACCCCGACCGAGAGACCGCATGACCACGCCTTTGAAATCTGACGCCCTGCTGGTTGTGGAGGGGCTGGGCATCCAGGTGGGCGGCAAACGGCTGCTGCGCGACATCGGCTTCAGCCTGCGGCCGGGCGAGGCGCTCACGCTGGTGGGCGAAAGCGGCGCGGGCAAGTCGCTGCTGGCCCAGGCCATCATGGGCAACCTGCCGCCTGTGCTGCAGGCCACGGGCCAGATCACGCTGGATGGCACCACCACCCGCGCCCAGGACGCCGCCGCGCGCCGCGCACTGTGGGGCCGCAAGCTGGCGTTGCTGCCGCAGGAACCCTCGCTAGCGCTCAACCCCCTGGCCCGCGTGGCACCGCAGCTGGCTGAGGTGTACCGCCTGCTTCACCAGCAACCCACTGACTCTGCCAGCGCACAGGCCGAACAGGTGCTGGGCGCTGCGGGCCTGGGCGGCGCAGGCAGCCACTACCCCTGGCAACTGTCGGGCGGCATGGCCCAGCGCGCGGTGGCCGCCATCACCCTGGCCGGAGGCGCGCCGGTGCTGATGGTGGACGAGCCCACCAAAGGCCTGGACGCGCATTGGCGCGGCCGCATGGTGGAGTTGTTCCAGGGCGTGCTGCAGGCGGGTGGCTGCCTGCTTACCATCACGCACGATATGCAGGTGGCGCAGGCGCTGGGCGGCCAAGTCATTGTGCTGCGCCACGGGCAGGCGGTGGAGCAAGGCGACATCCACGCCGTGGCGGCCGCGCCGCAGCACGCCTTTACCCGCCAGCTGCTGCAGGCCGACCCGGCCCACTGGCTGCCGTTTGCCGAGCCCACGCTGGGGGAACCCGTCGTAGAGGCGCATGGCATCTCCAAAGCCTATGGCGCGCAGAAGCTGTTTGCGCCGCTGGACCTGGAATTGCGCAGCGGCGAACGCATCGCCGTGCAGGGCCCCAGCGGCACCGGAAAAAGCACACTGGGCAATGTGCTGCTGGGCCTGGTGGCGCCCGACACGGGCCGTGTGGAGCGCAGCGCCCGGCTGCGCCCGCATGCGTTCCAAAAGCTGTACCAGGACCCGGTGGGCTCGTTTGCCCCGCACATCGGCCTGGCCCAGTCGCTGCGCGATGCCGCCCGGCTGCACCGCTGCGACTGGAAGGCGGTGCAACAGCGCCTGGCACAGCTGCGTGTGCCCGAGGACCTGCTGGCGCGCAGGCCCGACCAGGTGTCGGGCGGCGAGCTGCAGCGCATTGCGCTGGCGCGGGTGCTGGTGGCGCAACCGGCGCTGCTCTTTGCCGACGAGCCCACCTCGCGCCTGGACCCGATCACGCAGCAGGAGGCCATCCAGGTGCTGCTGCACGCGGTGCAGGACACCGGTGCCGCGCTGATGCTGGTGACCCACGACCCGCACCTGGCCGCCGCCGTGGGTACGCGCACGCTGGACTTTGCACAGGGCCACACGCTGGCCTGCGCGGCGTGAGTCCACGCATCACTTCACGCATGGGGCCGGGCCGGAGTCTACCCAGGCGCTCGCCCCAAAGCGCCCTTCTCCTACCCTGCCCGGGGCGCTTTTCCGCTAAGGTGGCGGGATGCATCTGAAACGACTCCACACCTTCAGCGGCGGGCGCCCCGCCTTCGGCAAGGCCCTGGCGGCCGCCACCCTTGCAACCCTGCTGGCGGCCTGCAGCAGCCAGCCCCAGGGAGCCCCCATGACACAGCCCCCGTCTCCTTCTTCTTCCACCTCCACCCCATCTTCTTCCTCCCACACGCTGCAGGCCTACGACTGGGACCTGGTCTCCGCCCACGATGCCCGAGGCCAGGCAGCGCCCGGCTGGCTGCTGGCGGGCAAGCGCCCGCTGCGCCTGCACTTCGAGGACCAGCGGCTGTCGGTGCAGAACCTGTGCAACGTGATGGGCGCGGGCTACACCCTGAGCGGCCCGAGCCTGCAGGTGGGCCAGCCGGTGTCCACCAAACGCGCCTGCGCCGAGCGCGACCTGATGGATCTGGAGCAGCGGGTGGCCACCCTGCTGCCCCAGGCACGGCGTTTTGAATTGAGGGGCACCACCGCCACCGGCGCGCCACAGCTGGCAGTGTGGTTTGCCGACGGCAGCCGCTGGGAGCTGGCGGGTTCACCCACACCCGCCACGCGTTTTGGATCGGCGGGCGAACGGATGTTTCTGGAAGTGGCCCCCGAGCGCGTGGCCTGCAACCACCCGCTGATGCCCCAGGCCCAGTGCCTGCGCGTGCGGGATGTGCGCTATGCCGACAACGGCGTGCGGCAGGGGGTGGGCGAGTGGCGCATCTTCCAGGGTGAAATCGAGGGTTACCGCCACGAGCCGGGCCTGCGCAACGTGCTGCGGGTGCAGCGCTACTCGCTGGCACGCAACGGCCAGCTGCCCGCCGATGCGCCCAGCCATGCCTATCTGCTGGACCTGGTGGTAGAGACCGAACGCGTGCGCTGAGGCCCAAACCTCAAGCAAAAAGTGCCGTTACCGCGCGACCATCAAGCGCAAGAAGCTATCAAAACAGTAGCATTACTGCGGTACCGACTCTGACGCCGCAGCGCGCAAAAAGCGCTGCTCGAACACGCTGGCAGGCAGCGGCTGGCTGAGCAGGTAGCCCTGGATCTCGTCGCAGCCCAGCTGCGCCAGCCGCCGGCGCTGGTCTTCGGTTTCCACCCCCTCGGCCACCACCTTCAGGCGCAGCGCATGCCCCAGGTTGACGATGGTGGACACCAGCGACAGCCCCTGGGGCCCGGAGGCCATGTTCATGGTGAACGAACGGTCGATCTTGAGCGTGTCCACCGGCAGCCGGGCCAGGTAGCTCAGCGATGAGAACCCGGTGCCGAAGTCGTCGATGGCGATGGTGATGCCCATCTCGCGCAGCGCTTGCAGGCTCTGGGTGCTGCGCTCCACGTCGTCCATCACCATGCTTTCGGTGATCTCCAGCTCCAGCCCGCGGGCGGCGGCGGTGTCGTGCGCCACGGCATTGCGCACTTCGTCAATGAAGCCCCGGTGGCGCAGCTGCAGGATCGACACGTTGACAGCCACACGCAGCGGCGCCAGCCCTGCCTGGCGCCAGCGCAGGTTGTCGGCCAGCGCCTGCCGCAGCGCCCAGCGGCCCACGTCGTAGATCAGGCCGGTCTCTTCGAGGATGGGGATGAACTGGCCCGGCGGCACCAGGCCCTGGCGCGGGTCGTTCCAGCGGATCAGCGCTTCGGCGCCCGCCAGGGCGCCACTGGCCAGGTGCTGCTTGGGCTGGTAGTGCAGCACAAACTGGCCCAGCTCCAGCGCCTCGCGCAGCCGCCCCTCCAGGCTCAGCGTCTCGGCCACGCGGGTGTTCATCTCCGAGGTGTAGAACAGCAGGCTGTCGGCCGACGCCTTCGCCTTGTTGGTGGCGGCTTCGGCATTGCGCAGCAGGGTTTCGGCATCGCCGCCGTCCAGGGGGTACATGGCCACCCCGGCCTTGGCCGCCATGCGCAGCTCGGTGCCGCCCAGGGCAAACGGGGCATCGAAGCAGGCGCGCATGAGGTGGTCCACCGCCAGCGCCACGGCGCCTGCGTCGCGCGCCTCGGTCACGGCAATGCCAAAGCTGTTGATGCCGATGCGGGCCACGTCAAAGTGGTCACCTGCGGCCCGCTGCAGCCGCCGCGCCACCTGGGTGAGCAGCTCGTCCCCGCCCCGGCGGCCCAGCGTGTCGTTGACGTTGCGAAACCGGCTGATGTCCATCAGCGCCACCCCCAGCATCGCCCTGCCCCCTTCGCGCGGGCGCAGGTGCTGGCTGCTGCGCTCCAGAAACAGGGTGCGGTTGGGCAAGCCCGTGGTCTCGTCGTAATAGGCCAGGTAGCTCAGCCGGTCTTCCTTGTCCAGGTGGTCCAGCGCAAACCCGATGTCGCTGGCCAGCTCGGTGAGCAGCTTCATCTCGGCTGCGTCGAAGAAGCCCACCTCGTCCGCCAGCAAGGCCACCACGGCCACCACCTCCCCGGCCACCAGGATGGGCAGCACCGCAATGCTGGCCACTCCACGCGCCTGCAGTTGCTCGCGCAGCATCACGCGCGGGTCGCCGGTGATGTCGTCGCACAGCACCGGCCGCCCCGACCGCACGACGGCCGAAGCCAGGCTTTCGCCGGGCGTGGGTACATCGAACAGCCCCAGCCGGTCGTGGATGTTCTGCACAAAGTCAGCCTCCGCGCCCGACACCCCCACGGGTACCACCCGCCGTTCTGCGCGGTCCACCCGGCCGATCCAGGCAATGCGGAAGTGGCCGTGGTCCACCGCAATGCGGCAGGCCTCGCGGAACAGCTCGTCGCGCTGGCGCACGCGCACGATCAGGGTGTTGATGCCGCTGAGCATGGCGTACACGCGGTTCAGGCGCTTGATCTTGCGCTCGGCCTCGCGCCGCTCGGTGATGTCTTCGCCCAGGCTGGCCACGCCCGTCACCTGCCCGCCCACTGAGCGCAGCACGGTGTTGTTCCAGTGCACCAGACGCCGCTCGCCCGACCGGGTGAGGATTTCGTTGTCGTAGTGCCAGGCCGAGGGCCGGTCGGCCAGCAGGTCGGCAAACACATCGCGCACATGGGCGGTTTCGGGTGGCACAAACAGCTCGAACCAGTTGCGGCCGAACACCTCTTCGCGCTCCCATCCGGTCAGGCGCAGCAGGTAGTCATTGCAATAAGTGATCTGGCCTTCGCAATCGAGCATCAGCGAGATCATCTCGACCTTGTCGAGCATGGTGTTGAAGCGCCGGTCGCTTTCGTGCAGCTCTTCTTCGGCGCGTTTTTCCTTGGTCACGTCCTGGATGGTGTTGAACCAGCGGTCCACCTCGCCCCGGCCTGTCTCATCTTCCAGCGGCTCCATCACCTGGCGCAGGTACTGCAGCCCCCCCGCCGGGTTCAGCACGCGGTAGGTGAAGTCCACCCGGACCTTCTCGCGCGCCGCCTGCAGCGCGTGGTGGCGGAAAGTGCCCCGGTCATGGGGGTGCACCAGTTCCAGCCATTCACGGACAGAGCGGGGAACGGCATCCGCAGGCAAGCCCAGGATGTCGGGCAAGGTGTCCTGCCAGCTTTCGAACGACCCATCACGCCCGCTGATCACATGGGTGATCTTGGCCAAGGCCTGCGCCCGGCGCAGGCTGACCTTGCTGGCACGCAGTTCGTCCATGGCGCGCTGGCGCTCGAACACCTCCACCTGCAGCTGTTCGGCGTGTTTCTGCACCTCCATGTAGAGGCTGCCGTTTTCGTAGATGCGCCCCACCTGGGCGCCCAGGATGGCCAAGACCTTTTCATCGTCGGCGCTGAACTCTTCGGCCCCCTCCTTGTTGGCCAGGCAGATCCAGCCGTAGGAAAACGACAGCGAGGTGACGGGCGCGATCAGCCCGGTGTGCAGAGGCGGGTAGCCTGCGGGCAGGCCGATCACGCTGGGGTTGCCACCGGGGTTGGTCACGCGCTCGGATCGGCGGTCGGCCCGCAACTGCCCCAGCAGGCCGTGGGAGACCACGGGCAGGTCCAGCGGCCGGTCCTGCGGCCCTGTGCGTGCGGGATCGATGCCGCTGGTGCAGGTGATGGCGCTGCCGCTGTGTTTGCGCACCACGCACAACACGGCGTACTGCGCCCCCACCAGTTCGCGCGCCCCACGGCACACATTGGCCAGCAGCACCTGCGGGTCGCGTTCGGAGGCGAGCTGCAGGTTCAGGTCGGTCAGCGCCGCCAGGCGCCGGTTCATGGCCTCCAGCTCAGCCACGTTGCCCGTGAGCTTGTCGGTCACGAGCTGCAGGTGGCGGGTCTGGAAGCCATGCTCCAGCGCCACCGAAGGCCGGGGCGCAATCTGCGTGAGCGCCTGCTCGATGGCGGCCAGGATGTCCTGCGGCTCGCAGGGCTTGACCAGCACCTGCGTGACGCCGCAGGCCAGCGCGAGGTTGCGCGCCTCCTGCTCGCGGTAGTGCGCGCTGTAGAAGATCACCTGCGTGGCCGCCAGGTGGTGGTCGGCCCGCAGCTGGCGCACAAACTCGTAGCCGTCCATGGTCGGCATCAGGATGTCGGAGATCACCAGGTCAGGCCGCTCGGCGCGCACCAGGGCCAGGGCCTCGGCGCCATCGGCGGCCTCCAGGGCCTGGTGGCCGCTGTGCCCGATGAGCGTGACCACCAGCGCCCGGTTGGCGGGAAGGTCATCAACAACAAGGATCTTTGCCATGCGCTGCCCGGTGCTTCTGGTCAGCCCTCGGTGGGCGGGGTGTTGAACGGCGGCCCCAGGAAGGCCTCGACCTGCTGCACGAAGGTTTCGGGCGTGATGGGCTTGGACAGGTGTTCGTTGAAGCCCACGTCCAGCGCCTTCTCGCGGTCGCCCGGCATCGAGAACGCCGTGACCGCCACCAGCGGCACCACGCGCCAGATCATGCTGGTGCGCAGGCTGCGGGCCACCTCATAGCCGTTCATCACGGGCATCTGCAGGTCGCACAGGATGATGTCAGGGCTTTCTGCCAGTGCAACACGCACGCCCACAGCGCCGTTTTCTGCGGCCAGCACGCGGTGGCCTGCGGCTTCCAGCAGGTAGGTGACCAGCTGGCGGCTGGCATCGTCGTCTTCTATGACCAGGATGGTGGCTTTGGTCATGCGCTGCGCTCCTGGATTTCAAGAACAAAGGTGCTGCCTCGCCCTTCTTCGCTGTCAAAACCCAGGGTTCCGCCCAGGGCTTCGGCCAGCTTGCGGCTCAGGTGCAGGCCCAGGCCCGTGCCTTCGTGGTGGCGGCGGTCTGCGCTCTCGACGCGCGAGAAGGCCTCGAACAGGCGGGGCTGCTCCTGCAGCGCAATGCCGGGGCCGGTGTCTTGCACCCGCAGCTGCACGCTGCGGCCGCCGTCAGGCATGGGCAGCTCGTGCAGCACCACATCGACCCGGCCCTGCTCGGTGAACTTGATGGCGTTGCCCACCAGGTTGATCAGGATCTGGCTCAGCGCGCGCCGGTCGGTCTGCAGGGCCACCGCCTGTGTCGGCACATGCACGGCAAATGCCAACCCCTTGCGCCGTGCCTCCAGCTCCAGCGTGGCCGAGACCTCCTCGATCAGGGCCTTGCAGTCCACGGCCTCCAGGTTCAACGTCACCTTGTTGGCGCTCAACTTGGCGACGTCCAGCAGGTCGTTGATGAGGGACAGCAAGTGCTTGGCACCCGTCTGCACGATGCGCAGCTGTTTTTCCTGCTCGGCGTTGAGCGGGCCGGGCAGCTTCATGAGCAAGGTGCCCGTGAAGCCGATGATGGCGTTGAGCGGCGTGCGCAGCTCGTGCGACATGCTGGCCAGGAAGCGGTCCTTGACCAAGGCGGCGTTCTCCAGCTCCAGGTTCTTGTCGCGCAGCACCTGCTCGATGCGCTTGCGCTCGGTCACGTCGCGAATGGCGCTCGATACAAACAGCCCTTCCTCGGTCTCCAGCGGGCTCAGGCTGATCTCGACCGGAAATTCGGACTTGTCCTTGCGCAGGCCATACAGGTCCAGCCCCGCGCCCATGGAGCGCGAGCGCGGCTCGGCAAAAAAACGGTGCCGGTGCTCGGGGTGGCGGGCACCGAAGCGCTCGGGCACCAGCAGCTCGATGGGCTGGCCCAGCAGCTCGTCGCGGCTCCAGCCAAACAGCTTCACGGCCTGCGAGTTGACGAGCACGATGCGCCCTTCGCGGTTGACGATGACCATGGCGTCGGGCGCGGCTTCGAGCAGGTCCTTGAACTTCTGGTCGGCACGCTTGCGGTCGGTGATGTCGCGGATGGCGCTCATCACCATGGTGCCCTCTTCGGTGTCGATCGGGCTCAGGCTGATCTCCACCGGGAACTCGCCCCGGTCCTTGTGCAGGCCGTGCAACTCCAGCCCTGCGCCCATGGTGCGCGTGCGCGGCTGGCCAAAAAAGCCGCTGCGGTGCCCCAGGTGGGCGCCCCGGTAGCGGTGGGGCAGCAGCATCTCGACCGCCTGGCCCAGCAGTTCGGTGCGGGCGTAGCCAAACACCCGCTCGGCCTGCGAGTTGACGAGCACGATGCGCCCCGTCACGTTGACCATCACGATGGCATCGGGGGTGGATTCGAGCAGGTCGCGAAAGCGTGCCTCCAGCAGCTTGGCCTCGCGCTCCACCTTCAGCTGGGTCACATCCTTCTTGCTCGACAGGAAGTACAGCAACTGGCCGCTGCCATCAAGAACCGCCTTGGTGGACACGTTGACGTGGACCAGCGTGCCATCCTTGCGGCGGCGCACCGTTTCCCGCACCGAGGTGCCCAGCCGCATGGCATCTGCCCGCATGAGGTCTTCTTCGTGGGCCCGGTCCGGGGGCACGATGAGGTCCAGCAGGGATCGCCCTTGCACGTCGGCTTGCTTGTAGCCGAAGATCAGCTCGGCGGCCGGGTTCCACTCCAGCACCAGCCCCTCCGGGGACAGCACCAGCAGTGCGTCGGGGTTTTGCTCCCAATACGCGACAGAAAGTTTGGATCCCATGCAGCCCTCTTGTGCCTCTTGTTCCAAGTGGTGTTCCTTCCCTGCACCGCACCGCCAGGGTGCCAAACCATATTAGGGGGGAACGCAAGAAAACACCAACACAGAACTGCCAGCACAGGCGCCCCGAAAAAAACACTGAGCCATGGAGAGCCAGCCGCACGAAAGCCCCTGATGCCACAAGGGCTTCAGGGGGCTTTCAGGGATTGAGGGGGCTTCCAACCTGCCGACCGTTCAATCCCGGATGTCGTAGTGAAAGACCTTGGAGACGATCTGCCAGCGCCCATCCAACCAGAGCAAGGTGAGCAGGTCGATGAAGTGCTTCGGCGCGATGGAGCACTGCAGCCTGGCCAGCGCCGTCACGGGGCCCACCAGTTCGATGGAGAGCACGCGGTCGGTGCGCGGCTGGCCGCTCGCGGCCGGTGCCGGGCGGGCGTCCACCACCGGGAAGTACTCGTGCATGCGCCAGAAGATGGGCTGCTCGCCCACCGCCGTGGCGTACAGGGCCTGCGGGTGGAACACCTGGGCCAGGCGCGCTGTGTCGCTGTGGTACAGGCCGTCCAGGTACAGCTCCAGCACCGCGTGGATAGCGGCGAAGTCGGTGGCAGTGCTTTTCATTGCACCCCCTCTTTCTTTGCCCGCTCACGCAGCACGGTCACGGTTTCACCCGCGATGCCCCAGTGGTCGGTGTCCACCTCTTCGATCACAACAAAGGTAGTGGCCGGGTTCTTGCCCAGCACCTGCACCACCAGGTCGGTTGCGCCACGGATCAGTTGGGCCTTTTGCTCACGCGATGCACCCTCGCGGGTGATCTGGATGTTGATGTAAGGCATGGGAGCATTCCTCAGGCTACAAGGCCTTCGGCCTGCATTGCGGCACGGACCTCTGGGCGGGCCGCCACGCGCGCCATGAAGCGGCCGATGTGCTGCAGCTCACCCAGGTCGATCTGCACGAACTTGGCCCAGCCGAGCACCACAAACAGATAGGCATCGGCGGCAGTGAAATCGTCGCCCGTGAGGTAGTTCTTGCCCGCCAGCTGCCCATCGAGCCAGACCAGCTTTTTGTAGAGCACCGCAGCCAGCGCCTTCTTGGCGGTGGCATCCACATCGCTGTGGAACAGCGGCGTGAAGGACTTGTGCAGCTCGGCCGTCACGTAGTTTTGCCATTCCATGACGCGGTAGCGCTCCAGGCTGCCCGCAGGCGGCATCAGGGTATGGGCGCCCGCGCGGTCGGCCACGTACTGGGCGACCACCGGGCCTTCGGTGATCCGCGTGCCGTCCGGGAGTTCAATCACCGGCACCTGGCCTTTGGGGCTGATGGCGTAGAAGTCGCCGCCGCTGGTGGTGTGTTTGCTGGTATCGACCTTCTCCAGCGTGAAGGGGGTGCCGGTTTCGCGCAAAAGAATGTGCGTGGCCAGCGAGCATGCGCCGGGGGAGTAGTAGAGCTTGATAGAGGTCTGCATCGGGGACTCCTTATGTCCTGGGTTGGTGATGCAGTGACTTTATTTGCGATGTAATTAACAATAAATCAGATTAATTTCAAATCACTAATTACACAGAGATCGCCAATGAACCGGCAATTCGACAACCTTCGCCTGGGTAGCATCGAGTTGTTCTGCCTCACGGCGCAGCACCAGGGATTCACGGCGGCGGCCAAGGCCACGGGGCTCACTGCAGCGGCTGTGAGCCGGTCTGTGGCCCGGCTGGAAGAGCGCCTGGGCGTGCGCCTGCTCATGCGCACCACACGCCAGGTGCGCCTCACGGAGGTCGGGCAGCGCTATTACGACCAGTGCCGCAACGCGCTCACCCAGCTCAGCGAGGCCGAGCGCGAGGCATCGGGCCAGCAGCTCAAGCCCGCAGGCCTGGTGCGCATGAGCCTGCCCACTTCATACGGGCACCACCGCGTGTTGCCACTGCTGCCAGCCTTCAGCCAAAAGTACCCCGACATCGAGATCGAGCTGCAGCTGTCCAACCGCAACGTGGACTTCACCGAGGAAGGCTTCGACCTCGCCATCCGGGGCCGCACGCCACCCGATTCGAGCCTGGTGGCCCGCAAGCTGGAGGACGCCGCCCTGGTCGTGGTCGCGGCGCCCGCCTACCTCCGGCGCCACCGCGCACCGCAGACGCCCGAGGAGCTGGAGCAGCACGAATGTGTGCAGTTTGTGCTGCCCAGCAGCGGGCAGGTCGTGCCCTGGCTGCTGGTGCGCGACGGCCAAACCATTGAATGGCCCACGCAAGGCAAGCTGCGCTGCGCCGACGACATCCTGGGCCCGGTCACGCTGGCCCGCGCGGGCGCGGGGCTGGCGCAGACCTACCGCTTTCTGGTCGAGGGCGATCTGCGCAGCAGCCAGCTGGTCGAGGTGCTGACCGAATACACGGGCGCATCGCGGCCGTTCTCGCTGATCTACCCCGGCAACCGGCACATGCCCTTGCGGGTGAGGGTGCTGATCGACTACCTGGTGCGTGCGCTGGGGCGTTAAGGGGTTAAGGCATTAAGGCGCTGAGGCAGCACCAAGAAAAAACCCTGGTCCGATCAACGCACCAGGGTTCTTTATGTGGGGCGCCTTGAATCGCCTCGAAGCCAGAGGGCTCCGACTACATGTTGTCGATCATGACCTGGCCAAAGCCCGAGCAGCTGACCTGCGTGGCGCCATCCATCAGGCGCGCAAAGTCGTAGGTCACCTTCTTGGAGGCAATCGACTTCTCCAGCGAGCTGATGATCAGATTGGCGGCGGCGGTCCAACCCATGTGGCGCAGCATCATCTCGGCCGAGAGGATTTCGGAGCCGGGGTTCACGTAGTCCTTGCCCGCGTACTTGGGCGCCGTGCCGTGGGTGGCTTCAAAACAGGCCACCGAGTCGGACATGTTGGCGCCGGGCGCAATGCCGATGCCACCCACCTGGGCCGCGAGCGCATCGGAGATGTAGTCGCCGTTGAGGTTGAGCGTGGCCACCACCGAATACTCGGCGGGGCGCAGCAGAATCTGCTGAAGGAAGGCGTCGGCAATGCTGTCCTTGACGGTGATGTCCTTGCCCGTCTTCGGGTTCTTGAGCTTGCACCAGGGGCCGCCATCGATCAGCTCGGCACCAAACTCCTTTTGCGCCAGCGCATAGGCCCAGTCGCGGAAGCCGCCTTCGGTGAACTTCATGATGTTGCCCTTGTGCACGATGGTCACGCTGGGCTTGTCGTTGTCGATGGCGTACTGGATGGCCTTGCGCACCAGGCGCTCCGTGCCCTCGCGCGAAACAGGCTTGACGCCCAGGCCCGAGGTGTTGGGGAAGCGGATCTTCTTCACACCCATCTCGTCCTGCAGGAACTTGATGAGCTTCTTGGCCTTGTCGGACTCGGCCTCGAACTCGATGCCTGCGTAGATGTCTTCCGAGTTCTCGCGGAAGATCACCATGTTGGTCTTTTCAGGCTCCTTCAGCGGCGAGGGCACGCCCTTGAAATACTGCACGGGGCGCAAGCACACATACAGGTCCAGCTCCTGGCGCAGCGCTACATTGAGCGAGCGGATGCCACCGCCCACGGGCGTGGTGAGCGGCCCCTTGATTGAGACCACGTACTCGCGCAGCACGGCCAGGGTTTCTTCGGGCAGCCACACGTCGGGGCCATAGACCTTGGTGGATTTTTCGCCCGCGTACACCTCCATCCAGTGGATCTTCTTCTTGCCGCCATAGGCCTTGGCCACGGCGGCATCCACCACCTTGATCATCACGGGCGTGATGTCGAGGCCGGTGCCGTCGCCTTCGATGAAGGGGATGATGGGCTCGTCCGGCACGTTCAGGGACATGTCGGCGTTGACGGTGATTTTCTGGCCTGCGGCAGGCACCACGATGTGCTGGTAGGTGGTCATGGGGGGATGTCTCCGGAGTGCACCGAACCGGGTTCGGCGGATGGCAAAGAGGGGGAAACCGCGTGGCAACCCAGGTGCTCACAGTGTGGTTTCAAACCATTCTAATGACAAATTTTTCGGCTAAACCGCAGCCGCTCCGCCTGGCGCTGCTATCGTTGCGGGCGGAGCTGCGCGGGTTCGCGTGCAGCCCACAACCTTTGCTCACAATGGAAACGGCATATATGAAAAAACTCCTCGCTGTCCTCGTTGCTGGCCTGTTCGCTGCAGGTGCTTTTGCACAGGCACCAGCCACCGCCCCAGCTCCCACCCCGGCCGCGGCCCCTGCTGCCCAGACCCCAGCCCCGGTAGCCAAGACCAAGGCCACAAAGGCCACCAAGACCGCCAAGAAAAAGGGCGCGAAGAAGGTCGCCAAGAAAAAGACCACCCAAAAGGCCGCCTGACCCGGGCCTGCCGCCCCTTCACGGGGTTGCGCCGATTGCTTCAGAATCGCCCGCATCTGCGGGCGATTCTGTTTTTTGAATCCCACCCTGTTGCCCATGGCCTCCCTTGCCCTGAAAGCCTTGCCCATGACCGCTTTTGTTTGCGCCCCGCCCACCCCTCTCGCCCCAGGGCGTACTCTGGCCGCCGTGCTGCTGGCCGCCCTGCTGGGCCTGCCCACCATCGCCGTGCGGGCCCAGGAAGGCCCCCAGCTGAATCTGCAGCGCGTGGAACTGACCGCAGGCATGCACCGCATCGACGCCCAGGTGGCCGCCTCCCCCCAGGAACGCCAGACCGGGCTCATGCACCGCAAGGAGATGCCCCAGCACGAGGGCATGCTGTTTGTGTTTGAACAACCCGCGCAACAGTGCTTCTGGATGAAAAACACGCTGCTGCCGCTCACCGCCGCGTTTGTGGATGACGACGGCACCATCGTCAACCTGGCCGACATGAAGCCCCAGACGCTGGACTCGCACTGCTCGGCCAAGCCGGTGCGTTATGTGCTGGAGATGAACCAGGGCTGGTTTGCCAAAAAGAACATCAAGGCAGGCGCCAAACTGACCGGGGCGCCCTTCAGCCGCAAGTGACGCGGGGGCTGCGTCCACCGCCCACATTCACTACCATTTTTATAGCAAACATCGCCTGATGAACGCGCGCAAGCAGCCTAAAAAGCTTTGAAGACTCCACAAAAAAACGGCCCTCGGGCCGTTTTCTATTTTGACGACAGCCACCAGGGTGAACCCCGGCGGCCATGCGCCGAGCATCAGGCGAAGTTGGCTTCAGCAAACTTCCAGTTCACCAGCTTGTCGAGGAAGGTCTCGACAAACTTGGGGCGCATGTTGCGGTAGTCGATGTAGTAGGCGTGCTCCCACACGTCCACCGTCAGCAGCGCCTTGTCGGCGGTGGTCAGGGGGGTGCCGGCGGCACCGGTGTTCACGATGTCCACGCTGCCGTCGGCCTTCTTCACCAGCCAGGTCCAGCCCGAGCCAAAGTTGCCCACGGCAGACTTCACAAAAGCTTCCTTGAACGCGGCGTAGCTGCCCCACTTGGCGTTGATGGCTGCAGCCAGTGCGCCCGAAGGCTCACCGCCACCCTGGGGAGCCATGCAGCTCCAGAAGAAAGTGTGGTTCCAGATTTGCGCGGCGTTGTTGTAGATGCCGCCGCTCGACTTCTTGACGATCTCTTCGAGCGTCATCGCTTCGAACTCGGTGCCCTTTTGCAGGTTGTTGAGGTTCACCACGTAGGCGTTGTGGTGCTTGCCGTGGTGGAATTCCAGCGTTTCCTGGCTGTAGTGCGGGGCCAGGGCGTCGATGGCGTAGGGCAGCGGGGGAAGGGTGTGTTCCATGGTGGTATTTCCTCGTGGTTTGAAATTCTGGGATGCCGCCTGCAACGCGATCTTTCCTGAGCAATGCAGTCGGACACAGCGCGAGGGGGCATTGTAGGAACATCAGGTGACCTGTGCAGGCTCAGGGAGACCTCATCGCACACAAGGGGCCTGAAAAAACCGATAGCCCCTCCGAACCTGTTCACAACAGGCGTGGTTGCGCGGCCACCGTCACATCCACCACGCCGTCAGCCAGCGTGGCGCGCAGGGCATCGCCCGGGTGGGCCTGCTGAATGCTGGTCACGGCCCGCCCCCCGGTGTCGGTCAGCAGCGCATAGCCGCGCTGCAGCACCAGGCGCGGGTCGAGCAGATCCAGGCGCAGGGCGGCGCGATCCAGCCGCTCGGTGTGTTGTGCCACGCAGCGCTGCATTTTCTGAGGCAAATTGGCCTCCATCGCCTGCTGGGACTGGCTTAGCCGCTGCAGTTTCAGTAGCACGCCGTGGCGCATGCGCTGTGCCATGCGGGCCAGTTGCAGCTGCTCGCGCGCCACCAGGCCTGAGGGGCGGCCCAGGCGCGCGGCGGCCTGGTCCAGCCGCTGGTGGCGTGCGTCGAGCTGGCGCTCCACGCCATCGGCCAGGCGCCCGGTCAGCAGGCCCAAAGCCCCCAGCCACACCTCGTGCGGCTGGGCCACCAGCTCGGCCGCCGCCGTGGGCGTGGGCGCGCGCAGGTCGGCGCAGAAGTCGGCAATGGTGAAGTCGGTCTCGTGCCCCACCCCGCTGATGAGCGGCACTGGGCTTTGCGCAATGGTGCGGGCCAGTTGCTCGTCGTTGAAGGCCCACAGGTCTTCGATGGAGCCACCACCGCGCACGAGCAGGATCACATCCACCGACGGGTTTTGGGCTAAATCGGCCCATTGGGCTTGCCCCGCTTGTGTAAGCAGATACATTTTTGATAGCGCCGCCACCAGCGACGCCGGGGCGGCCGCCCCCTGCACCAGCGCGGGCACCAGCACCACGGGGATGTGCGGCACGCGGCGGCGCAGCGCCGTGACCACGTCGTGCAGCGCCGCCGCACCAGGTGACGTGACCAGGCCAATGGCGCGCGGCAGCAGTGGCAGCGGGCGCTTGCGGGCGGTATCAAACAGCCCTTCGGCATCGAGCTGGGCCTTCAGGCGCAGAAACTGCTCAAACAGTGCGCCCTGTCCGGCCCGCTGCATGCTTTCGACAATGAACTGCAGGTCACCCCGCGCCTCGTACACCCCCAGGCGCCCGCGCACTTCCACCAATTCGCCATCGCGCGGCGAAAAGTCAAGCAGGCTGGCAGCGCGGCGGAACATGGCGCAGCGCAGCTGACCGTTGGCGTCCTTGATCGAAAAATAGCAATGCCCGCTGGATGCGCGCGAGAAGCCCGTTATCTCGCCGCGCACGGCCACAGGATTGAAGCGCGCCTCCAGCGCATCAGCAATGGCGCGGCACAGCGCGCCAACTTCCCACACACGCGGCGCCACGCCTGGGTTTGTGCGCTCAAACATGAGAAACGGCGGGCGTTTGCGCAGGGCTTACCGCGTAAGTACTCCACAGAAACCCGCCTGCACCAGAGCACACAGGGTCATAACTAAAAACCACCCGCAAAACACCAGCGCACGTACAAGTCATTGATTTATAAGGATTTTTCATTGCGCAATTTTTCATCAATCTGTTGCAATCACGGCGTGGAGCCACTTTGCGGGCTGGGCAAACCGGGTTGCCCACAAAGTTATCCACAGATTTTGTGGGTGAGCGAGGGGCGCTGGCGGTTGGGCGGCAAGGTAACTGTTTGTGACGCTCAAGCCCACAGGATGCACCCGCAAGCTGGGCCATAATCGCCGATTGCTTTCATCTGCGCGGAGAGAGATTTGCTGTCCATCATACAAGCCGCAGGTTGGCCGATCTGGCCCCTGATTGCGTGTTCCGTCCTGGGAATGGCGCTGATTTTCGAACGTTTTGTGGCCCTCAAGACGGCCCGCGTCGCCCCTCCGAAATTGCTGGATGAAGCGATCACAGTGTCGTCCAAGGCCTTGCCCACCCCCGATGTGGTGAACCAGCTGGCACAGAACTCGGCCCTGGGTGAGGTGCTGGCCAGCGGCCTGCGCACCCTCAACAGCAACCCCCAGTGCAGCGAAACCGACCTGCGCGCCGCCATGGAAGGCACCGGCCGCGCCGTGGCGCACCGGCTGGAGAAGTACCTCTCTGCCCTGGCCACCATCGCCTCGGCAGCGCCCCTGCTGGGCCTGCTGGGCACCGTCATCGGCATGATCGAGATCTTTGGCTCGCAAACAGGTGGCGGCGGTGTGGGCCAGGCCATGGGCGGCGGCAACCCGGCCCAGCTCGCGCATGGCATCTCGATCGCGCTTTACAACACGGCCTTTGGCCTCATCGTGGCCATCCCGGCGCTGATCTTCTGGCGCTACTTCCGCGCCCGCGTGGATGCGTACCTGCTCACCCTGGAGCTGGCTTCGGAACAATTCGTGCGCCACATCCTGCGCTTGCGCAAAGCCAAGTAAAGCCGACCTCAAGCCCCATGAACTTCCGCCCCCGCGCCAAGGAAGAGCCGGAGATCAACCTGATCCCGTTCATCGACGTGCTGCTGGTGATCCTCATCTTCTTGATGCTGACCACTACCTACAGCAAGTTCACCGAGCTGCAGCTCACCCTGCCCGTGGCCGACGCCGAGCAACAGCGCGACCACCCCAAGGAAATCATCGTGGCCGTGGCGGCCGATGGCCGCTATGCGGTCAACAAGACCGGCGTGGATGGCAAGGGCGTGGATTCCATCGCCCAGGCCCTGCGCGCTGTGGCCACGGCGGGCCCTGGCAGCGTGGTCATCATCAGCGCCGACGCCATGGCGCCGCACCAGTCCGTGGTCACGGTGATGGAGGCTGCGCGCCGCGTGGGCCTCACGCAGATCACCTTCGCCACGCAGTCGTCGTCCGCGTCCGCACGCGCGACCAACGCGGCCAGCCGCTGACGGGCATGGGCGCCCCTGGGCCACAGCCGCCCCCGGCAGCGCCCTCCTCCTCCCGCCCCCCCACCGGGCGCAACGCGGCCGAACAAGGCCTGCAACACATTTGGCAAAAGCGCGGCGGGGCCGCCTGGGCCTTGTGGCCTGCCGCGTTGCTGTATGGCACCCTGGTGGCGCTGCGCCGCACGCTTTATCGCACCGGCCTGCTGCGCTCCGAACACCCCGGGCGCCCCGTGATCGTGGTCGGCAACGTGATAGCCGGGGGCGCGGGCAAGACGCCGGTGGTCATCGCGCTGGTGAAACATCTGCAGGCACAGGGCCTGCAGGTGGGCGTGATTTCGCGTGGCTATGGCCGCAGCACACAGGATTGCCGTGCAGTGCTGCCCGGCAGCCCGGCCAGCGAGGTAGGCGACGAACCCGCGCTGATCGCACGCAGTTTTGCGGGCGATGCCGCCGTGCCGGTGTTTGTGGCGCCCCGCCGCATCGCTGCCGCGCGCGCGCTGCTGGCGGCCCACCCCGGCACCGATGTGATCGTCTGCGACGACGGCCTGCAGCACCTGGCGCTGAAGCGCGATCTGGAAATCTGCATCTTCAACGACCAAGGCGTAGGCAATGGCTGGCTGCTGCCCGCCGGGCCGCTGCGCGAACCCTGGCCGCGCCGGGTGGACTTTGTGCTGCATGCGGGCACCACAGCTCCCGGCGGAACCACAGCCCCAGCGTTTGGCTTGGAGCGTCGCCTGGCGCCCTGGGCCGTGCGGTCCGACGGCAGCCAGGTGCCGCTGGCGCAACTGCGCGGCCAGCCCCTGCATGCCTTGGCCGCCGTGGCACGGCCCGACGACTTCTTTGCCATGCTGCGGTCTGAAGGCCTGACCTTGGCGCACACCGAAGCCCTGTCGGATCACTATGATTTCAATAGCTGGAAGCGCCCACCAGATGCGCGGCAGGCCGTGATTTGTACCGAAAAAGACGCCGTCAAGCTGTGGGCCCTGCACCCCGAGGCGCTGGCCGTGCCCCTGGCCGTGCAGATCGACCCCCGCTTTTTTGCTGCGCTGGATACGAAGCTGTCAGCACTGCTGGCCAAAGCCGCAACACACAGGCCGCCGCTATCATCCCCCCCTGCCTGAAGGGGCCTTGCCCCACCCCGCTGAATCTTCCTGGAAAGCCCTGTCGCCATGGACCCCAAACTGCTTGAACTGCTGGTCTGCCCCGTCACCAAAGGCCCCCTGACCTATGACCGCGAGGCGCAGGAACTCGTCTCGCGCAGCGCGCGGCTGGCCTACCCGGTGCGGGACGGCATTCCGGTGCTGCTGGAAAACGAAGCCCGCACGCTGACCGACGAGGAACTGGAGCGGTGAGCGCCGCCCCCGCCGCACCGGCCGCACCGACAGTTGCAAACCCCTTCACGGTGCTGATCCCGGCGCGCATGGCGTCGAGCCGCCTCCCGGACAAGCCCCTGGCCGACATTGCTGGCTTGCCCATGGTGGTGCGCGTAGCCCAGCGCGCTGCGCAAAGCGCCGCCACCCACGTGGTGGTGGCTGCCGACGATGCCCGCATCGTGCAAGCCTGCCAGGCCCACGGCGTGCAAGCCATCATGACCCGGCCCGACCACGCCAGCGGCAGCGACCGGCTGGCCGAAGCCTGCGTGCAGCTGGGCCTGGTGGGCGACGACATCGTGGTCAATGTGCAGGGCGACGAACCTTTGATGGACCCGGCACTCATCAACGCCGTGGCGAGCCTGCTGCATGCGAGGCCCGAAGCCAGCATGGGCACGGCCGCCCATGCCATTGCCTCGCTGGCCGACGTCGCCAACCCCAATGTGGTGAAGGTGGTGCTCGACGCGCACGGCCTGGCGCATTACTTCAGCCGCGCGCCCATTCCATTTGCGCGCGACCATGTGGGCACTGCGTGGTGGCAAGGCGCCGCGCAGGCTGCGGCCCCGGGTGTTGCGGCACTGGCGGGTTTTGCGCCGCTGCGGCACATCGGCATCTACAGCTACCGCGCCGGTTTCTTGCGGCAGTTTCCGCAGCTGGCCCCGGCACCGACTGAGGCCGTCGAGGCGCTGGAACAACTGCGCGCCCTCTGGCATGGCCACCGCATCGCCGTGCACATCGCAGACAAGGCCCCAGGCCCGGGCGTGGACACGCCCGAAGACCTGGAGCGGGTGCGCGCGCTGCTTGGCTAAGGGCCCGGCCCACCCTGTGCTGCACTGTGGTGGTGCAGCCGGGAGAGACTGTCGGCTATCTAGTCGCCGATGTAAGTCAGTGCAAGGTGGTCACATGCTATCCTCGACCGCAACGAGAGCACCGCATCCCGGGCGCAAAGAACGGCTACAGGTGCCCTTCGCGCGTCCCCGCCAGCGGCGCCAACTGATTTCTAACCTTCGAGGACTTCCATGAGACTGATTCTGTTGGGCGCGCCTGGCGCCGGAAAGGGCACGCAAGCCACGTTCATCTGCCAGAAGTACGGCATCCCGCAAATCTCCACCGGCGACATGCTGCGCGCCGCCGTCAAGGCCGGAACCCCCCTGGGTCTGCAGGCCAAGGCCGTGATGGATTCGGGCGCCCTGGTCAGTGACGACATCATCATTGGTCTGGTCAAGGAACGCATCACGCAGCCCGACTGCGCCAAGGGCTTCCTGTTCGACGGTTTCCCCCGCACCATTCCTCAGGCCGACGCGATGAAGGCCGCAGGCGTCAAGCTCGACTACGTGCTCGAAATCGATGTGCCCTTCGATGCCATCATCGAACGCATGAGCGGCCGCCGCTCGCACCCCGCCAGCGGTCGCACTTACCACGTGAAGTTCAACCCCCCCAAGGTGGAAGGCAAGGACGATGTGACCGGCGAAGAGCTGATCCAGCGCGAGGATGACAAGGAAGAAACCGTCAAGAAGCGCCTGCAGGTCTACAGCGACCAGACGCGCCCCCTTGTGGACTACTACGGCAACTGGGCCAAGGCTGAGCCCGAGCTGGCCCCCAAGTACCGCGCCATCAGCGGCACGGGCAGCGTGGACGAAATCACGGCACGCGCGCTGCAGGCCCTGGCCAGTTAAGTCGCACCGACAGGGGAAGGCAGACACAAAACGCCTGCCACCACCACACAGACCCGCCGCGCTGACCCAGCGGCCCGAGCGACGCCACGCACGAGGGCGTCGCTTTTTTCATGACGCCAAGGTGCGCAACCGCGCAGCGCCCTCCCCCCACCTTGCATCGAGGCTCGATCAAGCCGGACTGGACCGCAGGCCGTAGGCCTTGCCATCGACATACAGGTACTCGGCGCGTAGCACCGGGTCGCCCTTTTCTTCGCGCAAGGTGAACCCCACCACCGACACCTGGGTGCCCGGCTGGATCTCCTGCACCTGCCACGCCTGCATGCGTGTGAGGGGCGCCAGCTCGACCTCCCAGAGCCGGTCCTTGCGGGTGGGTAACACGGCCTTGGCCAGCAGCGCCCGGCCATCCACCGGCGCCGTCTGCGCAGGCACGGGGCGCTGAGCCAGGTCGGCAGGCAGCTTCAGGCCACCGGCAAGCTCCAGCGAGAGTTCTGCATGAGGGTTTTGCCAGCGCACCTTGCGCGCGGTGCCTTCCAGGTAAATGGGGCGGTCCGCATCAAAACTGCTCCAGCCATGGTGTGCGTGTACCCCGAGGGGCCAGGCGGTGGCGGCAAGCAACAGGTGGCGGCGCGGCACGTTCATGGAGACTCCTGAGGAAAAGAGGAACCGGACAGGTTTACAGATAGGCGATCCATCGGCCACACACCACCACGGCCAGCCAGACCAGCGTGGAAGCCAGCATCTGTGCGCGGGCCAGGGCATCAGGCCGCGTGAGCGAACCGCGCCCATGAAACCATGCGGCATTGCACCCGGCAAGCATTAACAACAGCATCTTCAAGGTGAATGCCCGGTTGCTGAGCAACTCGGCAGGCTGCGTGGCAAACATCAGCAGGCCCGAGGCGGCGGCCAGCGCAAAACCGCACAGCGCCAGTGACAAGCTCAGCCGTGCCAGGTCCTTCACCGGCAGCGCCGTGCCCCGACCAAACACCCGCAGCTCCAGCAACACCAGGTTGCCCAGCAGCAGTGCAATGCCCACGATGTGCACCACCTCCAACGCCGGGTAGGCCCAGGCATGTGTCTTGAGTGCTGCGAACATATCTGTGAATAAGGCAGCCAGCCCCGTCAGAGCGCTTGCAGCAGGTCAAGCAGCAAGGCCACGCGCGCCTTCACTGGCGACAACCCCTGGGAATCCGGCAACACGTCGCCGGGCTTCGGCAACACCTGCCCTTCGGCGCACCGGGTGGCCCGCACCACGCGCACACCGGCCTGCTGCGCCCGCAGCAAGGCGGCCTCCAGCGCATGGTGAATGGTCCCGTTGCCGGTGCAGGCCACCACCAGCCCCCGCACACCGGCGTGCACCAGCGCATCCACAGTCTGGGCCCGTGCCCCTGCGTGGCTCAGCACCACCTCCACCCAGGGCCATTCAGTGGATTCGCTTCCTGTTTTGATAGCATAAAAGGCACGCCTAACGGGCGGAAGAGGCCAATTTTGCACAAGGCGCACCCGCCCCTCCTCCACCCATCCCAAGGGGCCGGCATCGCTCGAATTGAAGGCATGCACCCGGTACGGGTGGACCTTCTGCACGTTCCGGGCGGCATGCAGTTCTCCGGCCGCCACGGCCACCACCCCGGTGGCGCCGGGGGCCAGCACCACAGCCACGGCGTCCAGCAGGTTCTGAGGGCCATCGGGCGTCAGCGCCGTCGCGGGGCGCATGGCGCAGGTCAGCACCACAGGCTTGGTGGTGTTCAGCACCTCGTGCAAAAACCAGGCGGTTTCTTCCAGCGTGTCGGTGCCATGGGTAATGACCAGACCCCGCACGTCAGGGTCCGCCAGGTGGTGCGCGCAGCGCAGGGCCAGCGCCCGCCAGACGTCATCGTCCATGTCTTTGCTGTCCACCTGGGCCACCTGCTCGGCCACCAGCATGCCGCCCGCCAGCGCCTGCAGGCCCGGCACGGCGGCCAGCAATTGCTCTACCCCCACCTGGGCTGCGGTGTAGCCGATGTTGTCCCCCGCCTGTGCCGAAGTGCCCGCGATGGTGCCCCCAGTGCCCAAAACCACAATTTTTTGCCCGCTCACTTGCATACTCCGAAAAACTGGTGAAAAATACAGTTACTGGATTAAAAAACAGTTGTTCGCCACTGTAACCGCCGCCACCGGAAACCACCATGCTCGACAACCCCAAACTCACCGCCCGCCAGCAGCAGATCCTGGATCTCATCCAGACCGCCATTGCACGCACTGGCGCGCCCCCGACCCGCGCAGAAATCGCGGCCGAGCTGGGATTCAAATCGGCCAATGCCGCTGAAGAACACCTGCAAGCCCTGGCCCGCAAAGGGGTGATCGAGCTGGTCAGCGGCACATCACGGGGCATTCGCCTGCGTGGCGACACGGTGCGCTCCATCAACGCAGCGCGTGGCAGCCAGTTCAGCCTGCCGATTCCGGGCCTGTCGCAACTGGTGTTGCCCCTGGTAGGGCGCGTGGCAGCGGGGTCGCCCATTCTCGCGCAGGAACATGTGGACCAGACCTACAGCGTGGAAAACAGTCTCTTCCAGCACAAGCCCGACTACCTTCTCAAGGTGCGCGGCATGTCCATGCGGGATGCCGGCATCATGGACGGCGACCTGCTCGCCGTGCAGTCCACCCGCGAGGCCCGTAACGGGCAGATCATCGTGGCCCGGCTGGGTGACGATGTCACCGTCAAACGCCTGCGCCGCACCGCCACGGCCATCGAGCTGTTGCCCGAAAACCCCGACTACCCGGTGATCGTGGTCCAGCCCGGTGAGCCCTTCGAAATCGAGGGTCTGGCCGTGGGCCTCATCCGCAACACCATGCTGATGTAGGCCACTCCGTTTGGGCCGCACTGCGGGTGGCGGGCGTTTGATGGGCTGGCTACAGCACATCAGCCCTGCAGTGCAGACCCTATGCCATGCCACCGGCCGTACCAGCGCGGCGCCGTTGCTTGTCTTGTGGTGCCAGCCTCTTGCACCAAAGGTACCTGCACGTCCGCCATGGCCCGGCAAGCAGCATGGCATGAAATCACTTTGCAATCCTGCCTGTGTTCAACCCCCGACCTTCGGAGTTTTCACATGGGACTTGCCTTGTTCACCCTTAATGCCTTGCAAAATCCGCTGCGCGGCCTCAAGCGCCTGCTGGTGCACCCTGCGCGCGCAGATGCCGCAGTAGATGCAGACGCCACAGTATTAGGCCGCCCGCGACCGCCCGCTCCACAGCAGGGCCCGCGGCCATTGCGTGGCAACTGGCCTTTCACGGTCAAGCCTCCGCTGCGCCCCTCCGAGGCCCCCGCCCGACAGCCTGCGCCAGCGGGCAGGTCTTTTCTGCCCATGGCCCCGATGGGTAGCGACCGCCACGCATTTTTGTCAACACGAACCACTGACTCGCATGTTCGAAGCCTCCGGCCAACCAAAGTCCTGCGCCGGGTGTCCGACTCCGGCACGGGCCGCCTGGTGATTGCGGGGCGCATGGCCGATGTGTGCGCGGAGCTGGACCGCATGGTGGCCTCCGAAGCCATGCGTGCCTGAAGCCTGTCGGGAGTTTTTTCCAGGATCCCATTGCAGTCCCACGGTGTTGGCGGTGCATGCCTTGGAGATGGCGCGCGAGCTTACATGCCCTCGGATTGCAAGGACACCAGCGCGTCAAACCCGCCGGAGCAATTGCACGCCGCCCTCCGGCAGAACGCCTGGACGGACCACGCCAACACTCCGTCACCAAAAGCCGGGGATTTTGGTGCGCCAAGCGGCCACCTGGCGCGGTGCGCAATCGCTGCCAAGGCACAATGTCGGGATGAACATAGTGATCCTCGACGATTACCAGGATGCAGTGCGCAAACTGCATTGCGCCTCCCGGCTCGACGCGTACACCGCCAAGGTTTACACCAACACCGTCAAGGGGCTGGGGCAGCTCTCCGTGCGGCTCAAGGATGCCGACATCATCGTGCTGGTGCGGGAACGCACCCAGATCACACGCCAGCTCGTCGAGAAGCTGCCTCGCCTCAAGCTCATTGCACAAACGGGCAAGGTCGGCAGCCACATTGACGTGGCCGCCTGCACCGAACGCGGTATTGCCGTGGCCGAAGGCGTGGGCTCTCCGGTGGCCCCCGCAGAACTGACCTGGGCGCTGGTGATGGCTTCCATGCGCAGGCTGCCCCAGTACATCTCCAACCTCAAACATGGCGCCTGGCAACAGTCCGGCTTGAAGACCGCGTCCATGCCTGCCAATTTTGGACTGGGCAATGTGCTGCGCGGTAAAACACTTGGCATCTGGGGCTATGGGCGCATCGGGCAGCTGGTTGCGGGCTACGGCCGGGCGTTTGGAATGAATGTGCGCATCTGGGGCCGCGAGGGCTCGCGTGCGCAGGCGCTGACGGATGGCTACCAGGCGGCCACGACGCGCGAGGAGTTTTTCTCGCAGTGCGACGTGATCTCGCTGCACCTGCGCCTCAACGATGAGACCCGGGGCATCATTTCGCTCGAAGACCTGTCGTGCATGAAACCCACCTCCCTGCTGGTCAACACTTCGCGCGCAGAACTTATTGAACCCGACGCGCTGATTGCCGCCCTGAACCGGGGGCGCCCCGGCATGGCCGCAGTCGATGTGTTCGAGAGCGAGCCCATCCTGCAAGGCCACGCCTTGCTGCGGCTCGAAAACTGCATCTGCACGCCACACATCGGGTATGTTGAACAGGACAGCTACGAGCTGTACTTTGGTGCGGCCTTTGACAACGTGGTGAATTTCATCAAGGGCACACCGACCAACATCGTCAACCCAGGTTCATTGCAAGTGCGGCGGTAAGACGCACGCCCGCTACAACCCAACCCGAGGAGGGTTCACCCCCCCAAAACAAAAAGGCTTCCCGAAGGAAGCCTTTCTGTTTTTGCAAGGCACCGGAGCGCCTTGTAATAAACGACTCTCTATTACAGAGGGGTCTTCTTGCCGTCCTTGTAGACGTACAGCGTGATCGCAGGGTTCTTCATTTCGCCGTTGGGCTCGAAGGCGATCGTGGAAGTCACGCCCTTGAAGTTGGACTTGGCCAGCTCAGGCGTGTAGACCTTGGGGTCCACGGAGTTGGCGCGCTTCATGGCGTCCACGATCAGGAACGTAGCGTCGTAGGTGTAGGGGCTGTACACCTGGAACTGGTTGGGGTACTTGGCGTCGTACTTGGCCTTCCAGGCCGTGCCGCCAGGCATCTTGGCCAGCGAGGAACCGCCTTCAGCGCAGATCACGTTGCTCAGGGTCTTGGCACCAGCGGCCAGCTTGGCGATTTCAGAGGTGCAGATGCCGTCGCCACCGAAGTACTTGACGTTGCCCATGCCCAGCTGCTCCATCTGGCGCAGCATCGGGCCGCCTTGGGGGTCCATGCCGCCGTAGAAGATCGCGTCGGGGTTCTTGGCCTTGATGGCGGTCAGGATCGCCATGAAGTCGGTGGCCTTGTCGGTCGTGAACTGCTCGTCCACCACCTTCATGCCCTTGGCAGTTGCCGTCTTCTTGAACACGTCTGCCACGCCCTGGCCGTAAGCGGTACGGTCGTCGATGATGGCAACGGTCTTGAGCTTCAGCGTATCCACAGCGTAGAACGCCAGGCCAGCGCCCAGGGCGTTGTCATTGGCGATGATACGGAAGGTGGTCTTGTAGCCGGGCTTGGTCAGGTTGGGGTTGGTGGCAGCGCCGGTGACGTGGGGAATGCCGCAGTCGTTGTAGACCTTGGAAGCGGGGATAGTGGTACCGGAGTTGAGGTGGCCCACCACGCCAGCAACCTTGGCGTCGCACAGCTTCTGTGCAGCAGCGGTGCCCTGCTTTGGATCTGCAGCGTCGTCTTCAGCGACCAGTTCAAACTTGATCTTCTTGCCACCGATGGTGACACCTTGAGCGTTCAACTCTTCAATGGCCATGCGGGCGCCATTTTCGTTGTCCTTGCCGTAGTGGGCTTGGGCGCCGGAAACCGGAGCCACGTGGCCGATCTTGACCACCTGCTCTTGTGCAGAGGCCACACCAGCTGCAGCTGCGATAGCAGCAACCACGGTCAGTTTCAACTTCAATTGCATATCAATCTCCAGTAAAGATAAACGCTGAGAATCTTCTTGTGTCTCAACGCAGGCGAACATATCGCAATTTACGGGCCAGATCATTAGGGAACACGATTAAATGCGAGGGAAACCACAGGGGAATACCCTGTCATCCCTTGCTGGCTGTGGGCGCACCGCTCGCAAGCTCCTCGGCCACGGCCTCGTACACCGCATGCCGGACCACGGATTCGATCTCCTCCCGCAGCCTGGGCAGCACCGATCTTGTCTGTTCTTGCACCACCGTGGCGATCGCTTCGCGCAGACGTTGATCCAGCACAACGTCCACCCGCTGCATGACACGGTGCACCATGTATTCCTCCATGCCCTCGGGCATGGGCCGCGCCAGCGCGGGTGCGGCCGCTGCACGCGCCATTGGCATAGCCCCTGGCAAAGGCGCTGCGGCGCTGGACATGCGCTGCTGGGGAGCAGGTGTTTGTGCCCTCGCGGTACTCGGACTGGCACCGACCATCCCAATCGCTGGCCCAGCAGTCGGTGGGCGCGCAGACCGAGGCGCTGCGGGCAATGCAGTACCAGCGGGTTGCCGCATATCCAAAGGCGCGGTGGAGTGCGGCGGTGGCATGACCGTGGTGCGCGCACGGGGTTCCACGGGCATGGCAGCCGGTGGTGTCCCCGGCACCTGCACCACTTCGGTGAGTGTGGGCACAAAACGGGGAGGCGCTTTGGGTGGGGTGGCCATCAGCCGCCTTTCAGCACCAGATCATGGCGCGTGATGGCATAGCCCCTCGACGCATAGTGGCGCCAGCGTGCGCGCGCCTCGGCGCGGTCGGCTTCGTCATGGGCACTCACTACCTCTACCAGCCGGTCAAACCGCCCGAAGCCTTCGGGGACTTCCATGTTGAGATTCAGCAGCACCTCATGGTGCGCCGACGACCGCGCATCGACCGCCAGCAACACCGGGGACGCCAGCACCAGCTCTTCATCCGCATCACTGCGGCAGTGGGCCACAAAATCCTGGGGAGCCATGGCCCAGAGCATGCGGTCAAGGGTCTCCAGCGACTCGGCCGGTGCCGTGATGACCAGGCGCGCCCCACTGCGCTGCACCTTGCGCGCAAAGCGGCACGCGTAGACCAGCTTGTCAGGCGCGTTGAAGTGGAAGGCGACCTCTGTCATGGCATGCCCGCTCGATCAGGCGGCCTTGGCCCGGGGTGCGCGCTTGGTCGCAGGCTTGGCGGCGGAACGCGGTGCGGACGCCGCCTTGCCCACCTTTGCGTGGGCCTGGGCCAGCAGATAGTGCACCAGCAAACCCACAGGGCGCCCTGTGGAACCTTTGGCCGCACCACCGCGCCAGGCCGTGCCGGCAATGTCCAGGTGCGCCCAGGGCATGTCGCCCACAAATTTCTGCAGGAACTTGGCGGCTGTGATGGAGCCACCCGCACGCCCGGCCACGTTGCCCATGTCGGCAAAGTTGCTCTTGAGGCCCTCGGCATAGTCGTCGTCCAGCGGCATGCGCCAGCAGGGGTCTTGCGCGGATTCGCCCGCCTCCTGCAATGCAGCGGCCAATCCATCGTTGTTGGCAAAGAGACCGCTGCGCACGCCACCCAACGCAATCACGCAAGCGCCGGTCAGGGTGGCAATGTCCACCACGGCGGCTGGCTTGAAGCGGGCCGCATAGGTCAGCGCATCACACAGCACCAGGCGGCCTTCGGCGTCGGTGTTCAAAATCTCGATGGTCTGGCCGCTCATGCTGGTGACCACATCACCAGGCTTCACGGCGCGGCCATCGGGCATGTTCTCGCATGCCGGGATCAGACCCACCACATTGATGGCGGGTTGCAGCTCGCCCAAGGCGCGGAACGTGCCCAGCACGCTGGCGGCGCCACACATGTCGAACTTCATTTCGTCCATTTCGGGCGCGGGCTTGATCGAGATGCCCCCGGTGTCAAAGGTGATGCCCTTGCCCACCAGCACCACGGGCGCCTTGTCCTTGGCAGCGCCGTTGTAGCGCAGCTCGATGAAACGCAGCGGCTCTTCAGAGCCACGGGCGACGGCCATGAAGGCTCCCATGCCCAGGCGGCTGACCTCGGCCGGGCCGTGGACCTTGCACTGGATACGCGGCAGCTTGGCCAGCGTCTTGGCGGCATCGGCCAGCAGGCTGGGCGTGGCATGGTTGGCGGGGCGGTTGCCCCATTCGCGCGCAAACTCCACACCCGCCACCAGCGCCACACCCCGGTCAAAACCTTCCCGCGCCTCGGTGGGGCTGGCAACACCAATCACACAGCGGCCCAGGCTGCGGGCCTCTGCCTTCGATTTGGTAGTGGTGTAGACATAGCTGGCCTCGGCGACAGCCTGCACGGCAGCGCCCACGGCATCCGCAGAGGCGGCGCCCGCCCAGCACAGCACCACCCGCTTGGTGTGGGGGGCCTTGATCGCACCGCCCGCTGCCAGCACGGCCTGGCGCAGCGCGCGGGCAGAGCCATCGCCGCAGCCCACCAGCACCACGCGGCGCGCGGCCACGGCGGGCACCTGGTACAGCTGCAGCTGCTTGCCCGCCTTCAGTGCCAGATCTCCATTCTTGAGCGCCAGCGCCGCCAGGGCAGACAGGGCGTCAGCCCCCGGCTTGAAACCCTCAGGAATCAGCACCACCAGCAGGTCGCATTTCTCCGAAGCAGCCGCCGTCAAATCCAGGGTCTTGAGATCAAAGTTCATAATCGGTGTTTTCCTTTTGAGCGGGCCATGCGCTTTGATGCGCACGCAAAAATGCATAGCACGCGCTGAGCCAATGTTATTCGATTCATCCATTCGCAAAGAGCTGGCACGCAGCTTCGGCGCGACGCTTGTGGTGCTGGTGACCGTGGTCATGACCATGATGCTCATCCGCACCCTGGGCCAGGCCTCCAAAGGCAGCGTGAGCCCCTCCGATGTGATGCTGGTCATGGGCTTCACCGTGCTGGGTCAGTTGCCCACCATCCTGAGCCTGAGCCTGTTCATTGCCGTGGTCGGCACCCTCTCGCGCATGTACCGCGACAGCGAAATGGTGATCTGGTTCGCCAGTGGCCGGGGACTGCTGAGCCTGGTCAAGCCCCTGCTGCGGTTTGCCTGGCCCGTGATGGTAGTGATTGCCGTGCTGTCGCTGCTGGTCTGGCCCTGGGCCAATTCGCAGATCCAGGAACTCAAGACCCGCTACGAGCAGCGCAGCGACATTGACCGCATTGCACCCGGTGAGTTTCAGGAGTCGTCCAACGGCAGCCGGGTGTTCTTCATCGACAAGGACAGCCCCGACACCCAGGCTGCCAACAACGTGTTCATCGCGGCCAACGACGGCACGCGCGAGTCCGTCACCTCGGCCCGCAGCGCGCGGCTGGAGACCCAGGCGGGCGAGCGCATGGTGCTGCTCAGCAACGGCCAGCGGCTGGAGACCTCGCGCAGCAAGCCCGGCGTCAAGATCAGCGACTTCTCCGAATACGGCACCCGCCTCGGCGCCGCCTCGCCGGGCTCCGCCGAAGAGCTGGCCGTGAAGACCCGCACCACCCTCAGCCTGCTCATGCAACCCCTGCCCGCCTACCGGGCCGAGCTGGGCTGGCGCCTGGGGCTGGCGCTGGCGGCCCTCAACTTTGTGCTGCTGGGCCTGGCCGTGGCCAGTGCCAACCCGCGCGCCGCGCGCAGCACCAGCCTGGTGTTTGCGCTGTTCGGGTTCATCGTCTACTACAACCTCATGACCCTGGGCCAAAGCTGGGTAGGTGCCGGCCGGTTGGGCCTGGCAAGCTTCATGGTGCTGCTGCACGGCGGCATGCTGGCCGTGTCATTGCTGGTGCTGGCGATACGACACAACCAGTGGAGCGTGCGCCGCCTGCTGCCGCCCCGCCCATCGCGAGCCACCCAGCCACAGGGAGGGCAGCCCGCATGAAGACCATCCGCCGCCTGATCCACCGCGAGGCCCTGTCCGCCGTCACCTTCGTCACGGTCGGTTTCTTGGCATTGTTCTTCTTCTTCGACCTGGTGGACGAGCTGCGCTGGGTGGGCCGGGCTGGTGCCGAGGGCTACCAGCTATCGCACGCCCTGTTGTTCGTGGTGCTCAGCATTCCCAGCCACCTCTATGAGCTGCTGCCCATCACCGTGCTCATCGGCACCATCTTTGTGATGGCGCGCCTGGCCCAAAGCTCCGAATTCACCATCATGCGTACGAGCGGCATGGGCCCCTGGCGCGCGCTGCGCACCTTGGTCACCCTGGGCGGCGTGTTTGTGGTGCTGACTTTTGCCGTGGGCGACTACCTGGCCCCGCTCACCGACCGCACCGCCCAGCTCATCAAGGTGCGCTACCTCGGCAAACTGACCACAGGCGCCACCGGTGCCTGGCTCAAGGAGCGGCAGGACAACCACTCCTTTGCCGTCAACGTGCGCGCCCTCACGCCCAACGGCGGCATGCTGGATGTGCGCATCTTCGAGTTCGACGACAAAGGGCGCCTCGCCTCGCAGACGCGGGCTGCCTCGGGCCAGTTCGGCTCGGACGGCGCCTGGGCACTCACCAACGTGCAGCGCAGCCGCTTTGAACACCGCAACGCCACCGACGACAAGGGCGAGGCGCGCGTGGAACACCTCGACACCCCCAGCCTGCAATGGCCCACGCGCATCAGTGCCGACATGGTCGCCGCCTCCCTGCTCAAACCCGACCGCATGGCCACGCTGGACCTGTTCCAGTTCATCCGACACCTGAACGCCAACGGCCAGTCGGCGCAAAAGTACGAGATCGAGTTCTGGCGCAAGGTGTTCTACCCCCTCTCCTGCCTGGTGATGGTGGTGCTGGCTCTGCCCTTTGCCTACCTGCATTTCCGCTCGGGCGGCATTGCGGGCTATGTGTTTGGCGGGGTCATGGCGGGCATCAGCTTCTTCCTGCTGAACAACGTGTTTGGCTACGCAGGCAACCTGCAGAATTGGTCGCCCATGCTCACCGCCGCCGCGCCGGGGCTGATCTATTCCGTGCTATCCCTGGCCGCCTTCGGCTGGCTGGTGCTGCGGCGCTGACTGCGGCAGCACGCCATTTCACGATCCATGCAAAAAGCCATCGTCCTGTTCTCGCACGGCTCCCGCGACCCGCTGTGGCCCGCGCCCATTGAGGCCGTGGCCGCGCGCATCGCAGCGCAGCACCCCTCACGCCCCGTGGCCTGCGCCTACCTGGAGCTGTGTGCCCCCAGCCTGGCAGAGGCCACCCAGCGGCTCGTCACCCAGGGCGCCACTCATATCACCGTGGTGCCCATGTTTCTGGGCACCGGCAAACATGCGCGCGAAGACCTGCCCGTTCTGTTGCAAGAACTGCATGCTGCCCATCCCGGCGTGCAGTTCCACGTCCAGGCCGCCATTGGCGAGGACCCGCGCATGACCGCCCTGATGGCCGACATCGCCTGTGAGGTCCCGCTGGACTGAAAATTCTGCAGCTGCGCCCGGTAGCGCTTAGACGATTGCAGCATAATGATGCAAATCTTTAGGCGATATCAGATATGAACCTGCACCAATTCCGCTTCGTTCAAGAGGCGGCGCGCCGCAACCTCAACCTGACCGAGGCCGCCAAGGCCCTGCATACCTCGCAGCCGGGCGTGTCCAAGGCCATCATCGAGCTGGAAGAAGAATTGGGCGTGGACATCTTTGCCCGCCACGGCAAACGCCTCAAGCGCATCACCGAGCCCGGCCAGCATGTGCTCAAGAGCATTGAAGTCATCATGCGCGAGGTGGGCAATTTGAAGCGCATTGGCGAGCAGTTCAGTGCGCAAGACAGCGGCACCCTCAGCATCGCCACCACCCACACCCAGGCGCGCTATGTGCTGCCGGTTCCCGTGGCACGGCTGCGCGAGGCCTACCCCAAGGTCAACGTGAGCCTGCACCAGGCCACGCCCCACGAAGTGGCCCGCATGATCATCGACGAGGTGGCCGAGATCGGCATGGCCACCGAATCGCTGGCCGACTACCCTGAACTCGTCACCCTGCCCTGCTACGAATGGCAGCACGTGCTGGTCGTGCCCAACGACCACCCGCTGGCACAAAAGGAGCGCATTGGCCTGGACGACCTGGCCCACGAGGCACTGATCACCTACCACCCCTCCTTCACCGGCCGGGGCAAGATTGACCACGCCTTTGCGGCGCGCAAGCTCACGCCCCGCATCGTGCTCGAAGCCATTGACTCCGACGTGATCAAGACCTATGTGCGCCTGGGCCTGGGCATCGGCATCGTGGCCGAAATGGCCATGCGCGACGACCCGGTGGGCGACCTGGCCGTGCGCCCCGTGGGTCACCTGTTCGGCCAGAGCGTGGCCCGCGTCGCCTTCAAGCGCGGCGCCTACCTGCGCAACTTTGTCTACAAGTTTGCCGAGCTGCTCAGCGACCGCCTGAGCCGCGAGCTGATTGCCCGTGCGATGACGGGGCATGTCAACGACTACGAGCTCTGACCTGCGCTCCCCACCAGAAGCCCCCCCGACCTCTTCCAGAAACTCCCCGTTTTCCACGCTGCTGCGCCATGACTTCCACCACCGCCCGCACACCCGCCTTCCCCAGCAAGCTGCCCAATGTCGGCACCACCATCTTCACCGTGATGTCGGCGCTGGCCGCAGAACACAAGGCCGTCAACCTGGGCCAGGGGTTCCCGGACTTTGAATGCGCGCCCGAGCTGGTAAACGCCGTCACCGCCGCCATGCAGGCCGGCCACAACCAGTACCCGCCCATGCCCGGTGTGCCCGCGCTGCGCGAAGCCGTGGCCCGCAAGATCGAGGCGCTGCACGGCCGCGCCTACAACCCCAACACCGAAATCACCATCACCGCCGGTGCCACGCAGGCCATCATCACCGCGATCCTGGCCATCGTGCACGAGGGCGACGAGGTGATCGTGCTCGACCCCTGCTACGACAGCTATGTGCCCAACATCGAGCTGGCCGGCGGCAAGGCCGTGCGCGTGCCGCTCACGCCCGGCACTTTCCGGCCCGACTTCGCCAAGATCAGCGCGGCCATCACGCCGCGCACCCGCGCCATCATCATCAACAGCCCGCACAACCCCAGCGCCACCATCTGGACGGCCGAGGAGATGCGCCAACTCGAAGACCTGCTCGCCCCCACCGACATCCTGCTCATCAGCGACGAGGTGTACGAGCACATGGTGTTCGATGGCGCCGAGCATGAAAGCGCCGCACGCTTTCCCGGTCTGGCGGCACGCGCCTTCATCGTGTCCAGCTTTGGCAAGACCTTCCACGTCACCGGCTGGAAGGTCGGCACCGTGGCGGCCCCCGCAGCACTGACGGCCGAGTTCCGCAAGGTGCACCAGTTCAACGTGTTCACCGTCAACACCCCCGTGCAGCACGGGCTGGCCGCCTACCTGCAAGACCCCACGCCCTACCTGCAGTTGCCCGCCTTCTACCAGGCCAAGCGCGACCTGTTCCGCGAAGGGCTGGCAGGCTCGCGCTTCAAGCTGCTGCCCAGCACCGGCAGCTACTTCCAGTGTGTGGACATCTCGGCCATCAGCGATTTGAACGAGGCCGATTTCTGCCAGTGGCTCACCCGCGAAGTGGGCGTGGCTGCGATTCCGCTGTCGGCGTTTTATGGCGACGGTTTTGACCAGCGTGTGGTGCGGTTCTGCTTTGCCAAGAAGGACGAAACGCTGCGCGCCGCGCTGGAACGGCTGCGCAAGCTCTGAGGCCGTTGCCATGGCTGCACTGACCGGGTCTCTCCGGCCCATCGTCGCGCCGACGCCCGCCAACCAGCTGCTGCCGTTTGAGAAAGCGTTGCTCCACGCTGCCGCTTCCGCGCTGCAACCGGCTGAGGCTGCGCTGCTTGCAAAGCAGGTGGCCTGTATCAACCACATTCGCCGCCCATCGGACTGGAAGCGCATCGAATTCCAGAGCAAGCGCTGGTTTCTGGTCCGCTGGCCGGCACAACTTCTCTTCGACCGCACAGAGGCGTTCCGCCTCGCCACCATTGCCTGCCAGTTTGGGGCGAAAGACGCACTGGTGGATGTATGGGCAGAGGGCGGCCATGCGTCTGCGCTGGAATCCGCAGTGGGTCTTAGCGGGCTCTCCATTGCGGGGCCGCTGAACATCCTTGGGGTGCATCCCGCCATCTGATGGGCGCCATGCCGCAAGATGACGCATGAATTTATAGAGAAAATCGGCCTCTGCGCTCGTCCAGCAAGTCAAACACGCTATAAATAAAATAGCAAATTGATCTGCCACGGTTCCCACTGCAGCGCAACCCCTGGATGCAGCTGGAGGGCTTCACTGGCAACGCCGCCCTCACCGCGTCTGCCGCGCCAACCACACTCCCGCAGCCGCCAGCACCATCCCCACCAGCGCCCAACCGGTCAGCGTTTCGCCAAACATGGCCCAGGCAATCAGTGCCGTGGTGGGTGGGGTCAGGTAAAACAGGCTGGCCACATTCACCGCGCCGCCCCGGCGGATGAGCAGGTTCAGCAGGCTCACGGCCCCGAGCGACAACACCAGCACCAGCCAGCCCAGCGCAAACACGAACTCACCGCTCCATGTGATCGCCATGGTTTCGGTGGCATAGGCCAGCACCGCCATGGCAATGGCACATGGCAGGTACTGGATCACCGAGCCTGTGCGCAGGTCGAACGAGGGGCAAAACCGTTTTTGATAAAGCGTTCCCGCCGTGATGCCCAGCAGCGCCACCAGTGCGGGCAGCAGCATGCCCACCAAAGCACCCGCAGGCACGGTCGCCACCTTGCCCGCCACTACCAACGCCACGCCGCTGAACCCCAACCCCAGCCCAACCCACTGCGCAGGCCGCACCTTCTCGCCCAGCAAGGCGCCCGCCACCAGTGCAGTCAACAGCGGCTGCAAGCCCACCACCAGTGCCGTGATGCCCGACGGCAGCCCGTGGCCAATGGCCATGAACACCCCGCCCAGGTACACGCCATGCACCAGCAGGCCCGACACTGCGATGTGCCCCCACGCCCTGCCCGCCGGGGGCCAGGGCGCACGCACCAGCGCCACCACAGCCAGCATGAGCACGGTGACGATGGCAAAGCGCAGCCCCAGGAAGGTCAGCGGCTCGATGTATGGCAGGCCCAGCTTGGCACCGATGAAGCCCGTGCTCCAGAGCGCGACAAACAGCAAGGGGACGAGTAAATCCAGCGGATTCGAGGCGGGGGACGGGTGCGGCGTTGCCTGGGTCATGGGGAGTGAAGATGAAGCGTCTGCCTGCGGCGGTCACGCCAGACTTGAGGGGATGCCAAGGCAGCGGAAGTACGGCAGACGGTCGGCCAATCATCGCACCGTCTGCCCGGCCGCTGGGGCCCCGCCCGCGTGCCCTGGTCGCAGACCCATTCACCGCCCAGGCATACGGAACTGCCCTGCCTGCCGCGATGAATCGGCCCGAAGCCCAAACCAGGCCAGCACCCGCACAGGCTGCGCGGCAAAAAAAGCGCAGGCGCTGTGCCTGTTGGTGCGCGCGGCGCAGACACAAACCAGAAATACAAGAAAAAATACTGCCTTCCGCACATCCACCATGCGTTATAAGCTATCTATTTGATAGCAAACCATGCACTTCGTCCCCCAGCAGAAAGAGCGGGTGTGAGCAGCCCCACCATCTGCCCACACCCTCCCTTTGCAAACGGGCTGGCTTAGAGCGGCTAACAAAACCCTTCTGGCGTCCTTGCCGCGTCTTGTCGTACGACTCGTACTGCCTGCGACGCGGCGCCTAGCCAGAACCGCTGCGCTGGGTTTTGTTATCCGCTCTCAGTGTGCCGACACACCAACGAAAAACACGGGCTAGCCCGCAGCCACCGCGAGGCCCAGGGCGGGCTGGTGATCCAGGCCGCCCACCACCCGGCTGGCGCTGAAGCGCTGCTCCACCTGTCTGAGGAAATGCGTGAGCAGCAAGCGGTACAGGCCATCGCCCAGGGCGGCGTCCTCCACTCCCACATCCAGGTTTGGGTTGTCATTGATCTCGATCACGTACACCCCGGACGCCGTGGCCTTGAGGCCCACGCCATAAAAACCATGACCTACCAGCCGGGCCGAACTGACCGCCGCCGCCAGCACCTGCGGGGGCACCTGGTCGAGCGGCACGGCCTGCACCCGGCCTTCGGTGTACTTGCCGTTGGCCGTGTGCTGCAGGATCTGCCAGTGGCCGTCGCACATGAAGTACTTCGCTGCGAAGATGGCCTGGCCTGCCAGCACACCGATGCGCCAGTCGAAGTCGGTGTACATGAACTCCTGCACGAGGATGATTTCCGACTCCTTGAGCATGTCCCGGGCGATGCCATGCAGTTGTTCAAAGTTCTCCGCCTTTTTCACGCTGCGGCTGAACGCGCCGTCCGGCACCTTCACCACCACCGGGTAGGCCAGCCGGTGCTGCATGTCGGCCAGCGTGCGGCGGCTGACCATGTGCGTGAGCGGGGTGGCAATGGCATGTTCACGCAGCATTTCTGCCAAAAAGGCCTTGTTGGTGCAATGCAGGATGGAGACGGGGTCGTCGATGACCGGCATGCCCTCCGCCATGGCTTTGCGCGCAAACTGGAACGTGTGGTGGGTCACGGCCGTGGTCTCGCGGATGAAGAGTGCATCAAACTGGGTCAGGCGCGACAGGTCTTTTTTCTCGATCAGCTCCACGGCAATGCCCATCTCCTGCCCCACATCGACCAGCTTGCGCAGGGTCTTGAGGTTGGACGGCGGCAGACGATCGTGCGGGTCGTGCAGCACCGCCAGGTCCATGCGCGGCTGGGGCATCGCGATCATGGGGCGCCAGCTGCGCCGTGTGTACTGGAGCAGCGCTTGCACAAAGACCTCGTCGCGCGCAGCATCCACATCGCGCAGGTCCAGCGCCTGTAGGCCACCGATCTGCCAATGGGCCGACTGCTCCTGCCGTTCCAGCGTGACCTCCATCAGCGGGCAACGGAACAGCTCAAAGCTTTTTCGCGCCAGCGCCGCCAGTGCCGGGTCTTCCATGATCCCGAAGAAGACATGCAGCGTCAGCGTATTCACCGAGCGCGGTATCTCCTTGAGCGGGCCAATCAGCGGGTTCAGCTGCGCCAGCGCCGAGGGCTCGATGCGTTTGCGCTGCAGGCTCAGGATGGTGTCCACGCTGGGCGTCACGCGGTCGCCGCGCGCCTCGGCCAGCAGCGAGCAGTAGTAGCCCATGCTGAGGTAGCCGTAGCTCCTGCACAGGTTGGTGACCTTGCGCACGCGTCCACGGTGCAGCGGCTGCTCTGCAACGAATTGCTCTGCCGTGATGACCTTGATGCCGGGCTGGCTCCATCGAAAGTCGGCCAGCTTCTCCACCACGATGACATGTTCTGAGGACAATTTATTTCTTTCCAGAAAGGATGACGGCCGCAGTGCGCCCACGGCGCCCATACCTTGCGACTTTCTTGAATTCGCCCCAGCTGACGGACACACCGCCATCCGGATCACCGGAACGTGCCATGGGATCCAGCAAGCGAAACACCGCACCATCAAAGCCTGTGATGACCACCCAGTGCGGCGTCTTTTGCCGGTGCAGGCGCCACAGGCTGATGAGCACAATGGGCAGGCGCCCTGCCCGCAGCTGCTCGATCACGCTGTCGGGCGACACGGGCCGCGCATAGATCGGTACCTGGCGCGCCTCCAGCGCCGCCCTGAAGTCGTTCTCCACCAGCTGGATCACGTCCTTCTTGCGGGGGGCGCGCACGCTGTCCATGAACAGCGACGCACCGGCAGCCGCATACACCGACACCTCGAAGCCGTGGGCCAGCGCAGCATGCGCCAACCCAAAAGGCCCACACCCGCCATGGCCTGTAGCCATGAACACCGTGGTGGCCTCGCGCCACAGGCGAATCTCGGCCGCTTGGTTCACCGGCATGGCCGGGTCCATGGCGGACATCGCCATCAGCAAGGCACAGGGGCCACAGGTGAACTCCAGCGTCTGCGCATAGTGACGCACTTGGTACGACGCCACTGCCTGGGCCAATGCGCCATCGAACAGGTCCTTCTGAAAGCACAGGGCCTGTTCGCCATCCGCGTAGTAGGCGGCTTTGCAGCCGGTGAGCACAAATCCGTGGCGCGCGAACAGACGGTGCGCGGCCACATTGTCGGCCCTGCTCTCCAGCCGCAGCACCGCGCAGCCCGCATCACGCGCACCCAGGATTGCCGCCGCCAGCAGTCGGCTGGCCACGCCCGCGCGCCGCACGGACGGTGCCACCGCAATGGAGTACAGGCGTGCCACAGACGATCCTTCGCGGCGCAATACCACGCAGGCCCCGCCCAATGTCTGTCCCGACCGGACCACCAGCACGCGGGCCGAGGGGCTCAACAACAGACGCCCCCAGCTCCTGCGCGAAATCCTGTCGCTGGAGAACGCGGCGTTTTCAAGCTGCTCCAGTGCAGGCAAATCTGCAGGGCCCGCCGTGGCAACGCCCCGCACATCGGTCGATGGTTGTCGCTTCACGAGCAGTCCCCACGGGGCCGCTGCGCCTTGCGGTCCGACAGCTTCAATGCCACCCAGCCCACCCCGATCGGAACCACGAGCACCAGCACGGCCAGCAGCAACGCCATCCCATCAGCCATGGCGCAGCAGCTCCAGGCCCACACTACGCAGACGGCTGCGCACAGGGCCCGCCTCAATGGCCAGGAACCTTTGCGCGCGGCAATGGCTCAGTGGCATGAAAGCGCCCCCGTGCAAGAAACGCTGGCCACACAACCCATTTCGAGCTGGGGCAGGCCAGAGGCCAGGCAACGCTTGGCACTCTCCAGGTCGCGCCGGTGGATGTACAAAGTGCCCTTGGCCGTGTGGCGGGGCACGTCGAACGCCAAGCTGTATCCGCGCAACTGTCGCCCCAGCACGGCCTGCAGCCTTGCACGGAGGCTTTGCCCATCGGCATACGGCGTGATGAACGGAACCAGCACCAACGCGGTGGGATCGCCATCGCCCTCGCCCAGAGGCAACAGGGATACCCGGTGCAAGCCCATATTGGGGCAACTCTTCATCAGCATGTTTTCACCACGTTGCGCCCCTGGCAGGGCGCTTGTGGCCGGTGTTGAACATGCTTTCAGTCTAGGAAATCTGGCGTAAATCGTTCGTAAAAACTGCGGGGGCAAACATCAAATCGCCGTCAATGCAGCGGGGCACGCCACGCAGGTTGTCGGGCGCACAGGGCCGCCGCCTGCCCTACACCGCCAGGCGGTATCCCACCCCAGACTCGGTGAGCAGATGGCGGGGCTGCGCGGGGTCGGCTTCCAGCTTTTGCCGCAGGTGCCCCATGTAGATGCGCAGGTAGTGGCTCTGGTCCGAGCGCATGGGCCCCCACACCTCACGCAGCAACTGCTTTTGCGTAATGACCCGCCCTGCGTTGGCCACCAGCACCATGAGCATGCGGTACTCGGTGGGCGTCAGGTGCACCTCCGCACCCGCCTTGCGCACCAGGCGCGCACTGCGGTCCACCTCGACGTCGCCGAAATGGAACAGGGGCTCCGCCGCGTCCTGCGCCAGTCCGTTGCCGGTGGCGGCGCGGGGCCTGCGCAGGTTGGCCCGCACCCGCGCCAGCAACTCTCCGGTGCCAAAGGGCTTGGTGAGGTAGTCGTCTGCACCGGCATCGAGTGCGGCAATCTTGTCGGTCTCGTCGGTGCGTGCAGACAAAACGATGATGGGCACGGCGGACCAGCCCCGCACATCCCGGATCAGCTCCACCCCGTCGCCATCGGGCAGCCCCAGGTCCAGCACCAGCAAGTCGGGGTGGCGGGTGCCTGCGGCAGACAGGCCCTCGCGCAGCGTGCCCGCCTCGTGCACCTGCCAGCCCTCGGCCTCCAGCGCGCTGCGCACAAAGCGCCGGATCTGTGGCTCGTCCTCGATCACCAAAACGGTACGTATCTGCATGTTGTCTTCAGGGGGCAGAAACGCCCCGCTCCATCTCGCTCAAACCGGGGTCGGGCGGCGGCTCGCGCCGTGCGAGGGTCACCGTGAATTCTGCACCGCCCCCTTCCACACTGGCGGCAGAAATTGCACCGCCATGCGCTTGCACAACGGCCTTGCAGATCGCCAGGCCCAGGCCCACGCCCGGGGTGGCGGATTCCGCCTGGCCCCGGGTGAATTTTTCAAACAGGGTGTGCTCTTTGCCACGCACCGAGGCGGGCAGGCCCGGGCCATGGTCCCGCACCTTCAGCACCAGCATGTTGTCGGTGGTGGATGCTTTCACCACCACCGGCGCTGCGCCATATTTGGCCGCATTTTCCAGAAGGTTGACCAGCACGCGCTCGATGAGCACAGGGTCAAACTCCACCAGCGGCAAGTCGGCGGGCAGCTCCGTGCGCACAGGCATGTCGCCCAGGGCTGGCCTGGCGGCCCGGATGGCCGAGCCGACCACCTCCTCCACCGACTGCCAGTCGCGCCGCAGGTGGACGCTCTGCCCCGACACATCGCTCTCCAGGCGCGCCATGTCCAGCAGGTTGCTGACCAGCGCATTGAGCTGGTGTGCCTGGCGCACGATGGCCTTGGCGATGCTGTCTGTCTCTTGCGGCGGCGCGGCCTGCAACGATTCGGCCAGCGTGATCAAGGCCGTGAGGGGCGTGCGCACGTCGTGCGACACCGCGCCCAGCAGGGCGTTGCGCAGCCGCTCCGACTCCATGTCCACCACGGCCTGCTGCGCAATATTCACGTAATGCACACGCTCCAGAGCAATGGCGATCTGCCGCGCCAGGGTGTCCAGCTGCTGCGCCTGTTCCGGGATCAGCAGCCAGCGGGGCTGGGCGGGCTCCAGCGCCAGCACACCCCGCACGCGCATGGGGGCCTTCAGCGGCACATAGCGCCAAGTCTGCGCGGCCAGGGTGCTGGTCGCCAGCCCGGCGCTCTGGCCCTGGCGCAAGGTCCAGTCGGCCACGCTTTTGTCAAAGCCCGGCGGCAGCTCATCGGGGTACTGAAGGCGGTCCGACGCGTCCAGCGCCACCACCACGGCGCGGCCCCCAAAGTGCCCCTGCACCGCGGCTGCTCCGATCTCGATGACCTGGCTGGTCTCCAGCGCCGCCGACAGCTCGCGGGTGAGTTCAAACAGCGACTGGGCGCGCCGCTCCCGGCTGATCGACACCCCGGCCGCAAACCGCAACCCGGCCGTGAGTTGCCCCACCAGCAGCCCCACGCCCAGCATCACGGCAAACGTGACGATGTACTGCACGTCGCTCACCGCAAACGACAGGCGCGGCGAGACAAAAAAGAAATCGAATGCCAGCACATTCAGCAGCGCCGCCATCGCGGCAGGGACGCGGCCAAAGCGCATGGCCACCGCGACGACGCCCACCAGGTACAGCATCACGATGTTGGTCAGCTCCAGCAAGCCATGCAGCGGGGTTGCCAGCACCGTGACGGCAATGCTGGCGCCCAGTGCCCACAAAAAACCTTGCCAGCGATAGCGCCCCGCGCCGGGCTCGCCCACATCCCCGTCATCTTTCAGGCCCACATGGCGGTCCCACAGCGCCTGGGGCAGGCGCCGTGAGCTGCCCGCATGCGCGGCCTCGACGATGTCGAGCGAAGGCGCCCGTTCGGCCAGCTCGCGCGCAACGCCCTTGGGGGCCAGCAGCTTGCGCCACCCCACGCGCACTGCGGGGCGCCCCAGCACCAGCGTGGCGCAGTTCAAATGCAGCGCCTGGGCCGCCAGGGCGGGCGCCACGCGGTCGCCCGTGAGCACGGCCGTCTCTGCACCCAGCTCCTGCGCCAGTTGCAGCACGGCCAGGATCTTGTCGCGCTGGGCGGCCTCCAGGCGCTGCAGCCGGGGCGTCTCCACATAGGCGGCGTGCCACTTCACGTTGAGCTGCCCGGCGAGGCGGGCGGCTGTACGCACTGTCTGTGCCGCATCTTCGTGCGGCCCGACACAGGCCAGGATGCTGCCCGATGTGTTCCAGGCACTGGCCACGCGGCTGCCGGAAGCACCCGACTGCTCCACCCGCCAGCCCAGCACGTCGTCCTCCACATGCTCTGCCGTGCGCCGCAGGGCAATTTCGCGCAGGGCGATCAGGTTGCCTTTGCGGAAGAAGCTCTGCGCCGCACGCTCGGCCTGCTGGGGCACATAGACCTTGCCCGCGCCCAGGCGGGCGATCAGCTCATCGGGCGTGGCATCGACCAGCACCACCTCGTCAGCGTTGTCCAGAACGGTGTCGGGCACCGTTTCGTGCACGCGCACACCGGTGATGGCCCCCACCGTGCCATTCAGGCTCTCCAGGTGCTGCACGTTGAGTGCAGTCCACACGTCGATGCCAGCGGCCAGCAGCTCCTGCACGTCCTGCCAGCGCTTGGCGTGGCGGGAACCCTGCACATTGGAGTGCGCGAGTTCATCCACCAGCAGGATGGAAGGCTTGCGGGCCAGGGCCGCATCCAGATCGAACTCGAAAAGCGTCCTGCCCCGGTACTCCACCTGCTTCTGGGGCAGCGACTCCAGCCCCTCCAGCAGCGCAGCGGTTTCCGCGCGACCATGGGTTTCCACCACGCCGATGAGGATGTCGCGCCCGGCGCGCCGCTCGCGCTGCGCGGCGCTGAGCATGGCCCAGGTCTTGCCGACCCCGGCATTGGCACCAAAGTAGATGCGCAGCTTGCCCCGCTGGGTCTGCGCTTCCTGGGCGCGCAGTTGCGCAATCAGGGCGTCGGGGTCGGGGCGCTGGATGTCAGTCATGCATCAACGAGTATCGGTGCCAAAAGTCAGCGCACGTCAGCGCAAGCTATCGAGGGCCAGGTTCAGCGCAAGGACGTTCACCCGGGGTTCACCCAGCAGCCCCCACAAGGGTTGCTCCGCGTGCTGGCCAATCACAGCGTTCACGCTGGCCACCGGCAGGTTGCGGGCGCGCGCCACGCGCCCTGCCTGGTACTGCGCCGCAGCCAGGCTGATGTGCGGGTCCAGGCCACTGGCCGAGGCCGTGACCAGGTCCACCGGCACGGGGGCCGTGTTGCCGGGGTCCGCCGCGCGCAGGGCTTCCACGCGCGCCTTCACGGCGTCCTGCAGCGCCGGATTGAGCGGCCCCTGGTTGGAACCGCTGGACGCCGCCGCGTTGTACGGCATGGGCGCCGTAGCCGATGGGCGGCCCCAGAAATGCCCGGGGTCTGAAAAGTTCTGACCAATCAGCGACGAACCGACGGTCTGGCCGTTGCGCTGCACCAGGCTGCCCGCTGCCTGCTGGGGGAACACCGCTTGGGCGGCGCCCGTCACCACCAGTGGGTAGAGCAGCCCGGTCAGCACGCTCAACAAGGCAAACAGCACCAGCGCGGGGCGAAGAATGTTTTTCATCAGAATCTCCTCAGATCAGCCCGACGGCCACAAGTATCCAGTCAATCAGCTTGATGCCCACAAACGGCACCAGCAGCCCGCCCAGCCCATAGATGGCCAGGTTGCGCCGCAGCAGCGCCGCCGCACCCACCGGGCGGTAGCGCACGCCGCGCAAGGCCAGGGGGATCAGGAACACAATCACCAGCGCATTGAAGATCACGGCCGACAGGATGGCGGATGACGGGCTTGCCAGCTGCATGACGTTGAGCGCGGACAGCTGCGGATAGGTGGACACGAAGATGGCCGGCACGATGGCGAAATACTTCGCCACATCGTTCGCGATGGAGAAGGTGGTGAGCGAGCCGCGCGTCATCAAGAGCGCCTTGCCGGTCTCCACCACCTCCAGCAGCTTGGTGGGGTTGGAGTCCAGGTCCACCATGTTGCCCGCCTCCTTGGCGGCCTGCGTGCCGCTGCCCATGGCCACGGCCACGTCGGCCTGTGCCAGTGCGGGGGCATCGTTGGTGCCGTCGCCGGTCATGGCCACCAGGCGGCCTTCGGCCTGGTACTTGCGGATCAGCTCCAGCTTGTCTTCGGGCGTGGCTTCGGCCAGGAAGTCGTCCACCCCCGCCTCGGCCGCGATGGCCGCTGCCGTGAGCTTGTTGTCGCCGGTGATCATCACGGTCTTTATGCCCATGCGGCGCAGCTCGATGAAGCGCTCCTTGATGCCCGCCTTGACGATGTCCTTGAGTTCGACGATGCCCAGCACATGGTTGCCGTCGGCCACCGCCAGGGGCGTGCTGCCCCGCAGGGCCACCTGGTCGGCCGCGCTCATCACATCCTGCGGCATCTTGCCGCCCAGGGCTTCCACATGCTTGGCCAGTGCCAGCACGGCCCCCTTGCGCAGCATGGTGCCCGCAGATTCCGGCTGCCCCTCGCCCGCAGGCAGGTCCACGCCGCTCATGCGGGTCTGCGCCGTGAAGGGCACCAGCTTGACGCCCTGCGGGTTCTGGCCTTCCACGCCCTCGCGGCGGGCCAGCTCCACGATGCTGCGGCCTTCAGGCGTTTCATCTGCCAGCGACGCCAGCAGCGCGGCGCGTGCAAGGCGCGCCCTGGACACACCCGGCGCTGGCAGGAACGCGCTGGCCTGGCGGTTGCCGTGGGTGATGGTGCCGGTCTTGTCCAGCAGCAGCACGTCCACATCGCCTGCGGCCTCCACGGCCCGGCCCGAGGTGGCGATCACATTGGCCTGCATCATGCGGCTCATGCCCGCCACCCCCACGGCGGACAGCAGACCGCCAATGGTGGTGGGAATCAAGCACACCAGCAGGGCCACCAGCGCGGTCAGCGATACCACCGTGCCCGCACCCGAGGCCTGCACGCTGAAGATCGAAAACGGCAGCAGGGTCACAGTGACGACCAGGAACACGATAGTCAGCGCCACCAGCAAAATGGTCAGCGCGATCTCGTTGGGCGTTTTCTGGCGCTTGGCGGCTTCCACCATGCCGATCATCCGGTCGAGGAACGACTCGCCGGGGTTCACCGCCACGCGCACCACCAGCCAGTCGGACAACACCCGGGTGCCCCCGGTGACGGCAGAAAAATCGCCGCCGGATTCGCGCACCACGGGGGCCGATTCGCCGGTGATGGCGCTCTCATCCACCGAGGCCACACCCTCGATCACCTCGCCATCCAGCGGGATCACATCACCCGCCTCCACCAGCACCACGTCGCCGCGGCGCAGGTTGGTGGCCAGCTCGGGCAAGAATGCTGCGCCGTGCACCGGCTCCTTGAGCTTCTTGGCCCAGGTCTCCTTGCGCAGCCCGCGCAGCGAGGCGGCCTGAGCCTTGCTGCGGCCTTCTGCCAGCGCCTCGGCAAAGTTGGCAAACAGCACGGTGAACCACAGCCAGACCGTGATGGCCAACACAAACGCCGGGCGCATGCTCGCATCCTCAGGCGCATTGAGTGCATGCAGCCACAGCAGCGTGGTGAAGATGCTGCCGATGTACACGATGAACATCACCGGGTTGCGCCACTGCACAAACGGGCTCAGCTTGGCCAGTGCGCCCCAGAGCGCGGTCTTGATCAACGCTGCATCCAGCAGCGAAACGGAAGAAGTTTTTTTCTTGGTCATTGCCATACCTCACTGAACCCGGAGCATCAGGTGCTCCACCATCGGCCCCAGAGCTAGGGAGGGCACATAGTTGAGAAGACCCACCAGAAGCACGGTGCCGATCAGCAGCGTGACAAACAACGGCCCGTGCGTGGGCATGGTGCCCGCCGTGGCTGGCAGGCGCTTTTTGGCGGCCAGCGAACCGGCAATGGCCAGCACCGGCACGATCACGCCAAAGCGGCCCAGCCACATCGCCAGCCCCAGCAACACGTTGTAGAACGGCGTGTTGGCCGACAGGCCCGCAAAGGCGCTGCCGTTGTTGTTGGCGGCAGAGGTCAGTGCATACAGAATTTCAGAGAACCCGTGCGCGCCCGGGTTGGCGATGCCCGCCCTGCCCGCATCCGTGGCCACGGCAATCGCCGTGCCAACCAGCACCAGAATGGGCGTGACCAGGATGGCCGCCGAGGTGAGCTTCATCTCACGCACCTCGATCTTCTTGCCCAGGTACTCCGGTGTGCGGCCAATCATGAGACCCGCCATGAAGACGGCGAGGATGGCAAACACCAGCATGCCGTAGAGGCCCGTGCCCACGCCACCAAACACCACTTCACCCAGCTGCATCAGCACCAGCGGCACCATGCCGCCCAGAGGCGTGAAGGAATCGTGCATGGCGTTCACCGCACCGCACGAGGCCGCAGTGGTCACAGCGGCGAACAGGGCCGACGCGTTGATGCCGAACCGCACCTCCTTGCCCTCCATGTTGCCGCCCGCTTGCAGGGCACTGGCGGTTTGCTCCACGCCCAGGCCCACCCATTGCGGATTGCCAACTTTCTCGGCGGAAACCACGGCAATCACGGCCACCACAAACATCACCGTCATGGCCGCCAGGATCGCAAAGCCCTGGCGCTGGTCGCCCACGACCCGGCCAAACGCAAAACACAGCGCAGCGGGAATCAGAAAAATCGCCAGCATCTGCACGAAGTTGGTCAGGGCCGTCGGGTTCTCATAGGGATGGGCGGAGTTGGCGTTGAAAAAGCCACCGCCGTTGGTGCCCAGCATCTTGATGGCCTCCTGTGACGCCACCGGGCCCATGGCCAGGGTCTGGGTGTTGCTCGTCTTGGCTTCCATCACCGGCGCGCCATCACTGCCCAACACCGGCTGGCCCGATGCGTCGAGCTTGGGCACTTCATAGGCCGTTGTCTCCAGCGTCGCCACATCCTTGTAGGCGTCAAAGTTCTGGATCACCCCTTGCCCGACCAGCACCATGGAAATCACCAACGCAATGGGCACCAGCACCCATGCCGTGATGCGCGTGACATCGGCCCAGAAGTTGCCGACAAAGCCCTGGCCGTCGGTGCTGCGCGCCGCAAAGCCGCGCGCGAGCGCAAACGCAACAGCGATGCCGGTGGCCGCCGAGAAGAAGTTCTGCACCGACAGGCCCAGCATCTGCGTGAGGTAGCTCATGGTGGACTCGCCCCCATAGCCCTGCCAGTTGGTGTTGGAGACAAAGCTGATGGCGGTGTTGAACGAAGAATCGCCCGACACGGCGGCCATGCCCTGCGGATTGAGCGGCAGCAGGTGCTGCAAACGCTGCAGGCCATACACCGCAAAAGCGCCGATGGCATTGAAAGCCAGCAGCGCCAGCGCATAGCTGCGCCAGTGCATCATCTGGTCCGGCGCGACCCCGGCCAGCTTGTACAACGGTTTTTCGGCGGCATGCATCCACCTTGGCAGGCGGCCTTCACAGACTGCGGCCAGCCATTTGCCCAGCGGCCACGCCAGCACGCCCAGCACGATCAGGAAGAGCCCCAACAGGCTCCATGCAGAGGTATCCATCTCAGAACTCCTCCGCGCAGATCAGCGCAAACACCAGGTAGGCCAGCAAGACCAGGGCCACGATGGCGCCAAAACCGTAAAGCATTTCCATGCCAATCATGAACGCGCCTCCTTGGCCGGGCCATATTTGCCCAGCAAAACCACGGCCTCGGCCATGACCACCCACAACGCCGCCAGTGCGGCCATCCACATCACGTCCATCGACAACTCCTGCATCAGAACAGGTGTTTGATTCTGAGAAGGTGGGCGTAAAAAGTGTGCACAGACTGTGGGGGGCGCCGTAAAAACGGCGTAAAAACGCGGGCCCGGCGAGGGCGACGTAGGGGGGATGCGCTACACAAGCCACCATGCCCGGCGGCTGCAGACTTGCGCAACTTTGACGCGAAGGGGCGCAATTTTTGCGAACTTTGTACGCGGGCTTTTCTACGCTTGCGCTCTTGTTCTTTTTTCAAACATTGCTGCCATGAACGGTTCTTCTTCCAAAGTATTCGCCGCCGCCCTGCTGGCCGCGCTGCCCCTGCTGGCCAGTGCACAGCTCACCGGCAACGTCAGCCTGACCACCAACTACAAGTTCCGTGGCCAGGACCAGGACGCCACCAAGGCCAAGGCCGTCAAGCCCGCCCTGCAAGGCGGCTTCGATTACGCCTTCGGCGAGTCCGGCTGGTACGTGGGCAACTGGAACTCCAGCGTGGACTGGCTGACCAACAACTCGCTCGAATCCGACCTGTATGGCGGCTACAAGTTCAAGGCCGCAGGCGCTGACTTCGATGTGGGCGCGCTGACCTACATCTACCCCGGCAACAGCAATGGCAACACCACCGAGCTGTATGGCGCGGCCACCCTGGGCCCCTTCACTGCCAAGTACTCGCACACCATCTCCAAGGACTACTTCGGCTTTGCCGGTGCCAAGTCCGGCTCGGGCCTGAAGGGCCGCAACACGGGCTACCTGAACTTCGGCTTTGCGCAGGAAGTGGCGCCCAGCGTCACGGTGAAAGCCTCGGTGGGCTTCACGCGTTTTGCCAGCGACATCAAGGACCTGGGTGTGCCCAACTACATGGATTACAGCCTGGGCAGCGCGTATGACTTCGGCGGTGGCCTGTCCCTGGGTGCGGCCGTGGTCGGCGCCAACAAGAAGGCCTTCTTCGGCCACGTGAACAAGTCGAGCGTGATCGTCACGCTGACCAAAACCCTGTAGCCCCTTCGCCAAGGGTCAGCAACGGGCTTTCACAGCGCACACCGCAGCGCCCGCTCCCCCGCCACGCGCAGCCGCTCTTTCAGAGCGGCGGGAGCCAGCACCTCGAACTCCACATCGAGGGCCATCAGCCAGTACACCAGCGAATCGTTGGCTGCGCATTCCAGCTGGCAGCGCTGCCCCTGGTCCAGGGTGCTTACCACCCCGGCAGACGGCGGTATGCGGCGCGACATGACGGCGTAGGGCGCGTGCAGTACCACGCGCGCCTGTTCGGCATGGTGCGGCGCAGAGATGGAGCGCGACACGTAGCCCTTCAGATCACCCCCGTCGGGCGAGGCCCGGGGCGCGAAATGTGCGCCCACCTGCGGGTCACCCACGATGCGGTCGATGCGGAAGGTGCGCCAGTCGTTGCGCACCCTGTCCCACGCCACCAGGTACCAGCGCTGGCCGGTGTGCACCACGCCCTGTGGCTCGACCGAGCGCTGCGCACTGCGGCCCTGGCTGTCCTGGTACTGGAATTCGGTGCGCAACTGGTCACGGCAGGCCAACGCAAGTGTGGCCAGCACCGAAGCCTCTACCACCGGCCCTGTGTGTGTGAGCGGCAGGATTGCGGCGCGCAGCGCGTCCACACGTTTGCGCAGTCGCGCGGGCATGGCCTGCTCCAGCTTGACGAGCGCGCGCAGTGCGGGCTCTTCAATGCCCCCCACCGCCCCCGCAGTGGCCGTGCGCAGCGCAATCGATACCGCCAGGGCTTCCTCGTCATCCAGCAGCAGCGGCGGCAGGGCCTGCCCGGCGCGAAAGGCGTACCCCCCTGCCACGCCACTGCTGGCCTGCACCGGGTAGCCCAGCTGGCGCAGGCGGTCGATGTCGCGCCGCAGCGTGCGGGGGTGCACTTCCAGGCGCTCGGCCAGCTCCGGGCCCATCCAGTGGGTACGCGTTTGCAGCAGCGAAAGCAGGCGCAACAGGCGGGTCGATGAACTGAGCATGTGGGCACTGTACTTTTTATTGAGGACCAAAATTGTCCGCAATGGTTTTTACAGTGGCAACACCTTTTCTTTCTTCAACCAACATCGAGGAGTTCTCCATGTCCATCGTCCTTTACTGGCACCCCATGTCCAGCGCCACCCCCATCGCCTGCGCCCTCGCCGAACTGGGCGTGCCACATGAGCGCGTGAAGATCGACATCCGCACCGGCGAGCAGCGCCGCCCCGAGTACCTGGCCCTGAACCCCAACGGCAAGGTGCCCACGATGACCGTGGACGGTGCCCCCATGTTCGAGGCCCTGGCCATCCACCTGTGGCTGGGCCACCGCTTTGGCGTGGAGCGTGGGCTGTGGCCCGCTGCGGGCACGCCCGAGGCGCTGCAAGCGCTGTCGTGGTGCGCCTGGGCGTATGTGACCTATGGTGCGGTGCTGGTGCGCCTGCAGGTGGCCACGCAGGGGGACGAAACCCTGCGCAGCCCGGTGCACGCTGACGCCGCGATGCGCGGGTTGAATGAGCTGCTAACGGTGCTGGATGCGCGGCTCGCGCAGCAACCCTGGATGCTGGGCGCCAACTATTCGCTGGTGGACCTGGTCGTGGGCTCGGTGCTGGGCTACAGCGTGTACCTGGGCGCTCCGGTGAAGGCGCACCGCCATGTCCAGGCCTGGCTGGAACGCGTGCAGGCGCGCCCGGCCATGCAGATCGAGGCCTGATTGCGGATCGAAGGCTGACGCTGGCGGCAGCCGCCAGGCCCGCCGAAGTAACTACAGCAGCACGATGTCGTACTGTTCCTGCCCCATCGCGCTTTCGGCCTGCAGCGAGATGGGCTTCTTGATGAAGTCGGAGAGCCCCGCCAGATGCTGGCTTTCTTCGTCCAGAAACAGCTCCACCACCCGGGCCGAGGCCACCACGCGAAACTCGCGCGGGTTGAACTGGCGGGCTTCGCGCAGGATCTCGCGCAGGATGTCGTAGCACACGCTGCGCGCGGTTTTCACGCTGCCCTTGCCCTGGCAGACCTCGCAGGGTTCGCACAGCATGTGGGCCAGCGATTCGCGGGTGCGCTTGCGTGTCATCTCCACCAGGCCCAGTTGCGAGAAGGTGCCGGACGACATGGTCTTGACCCGGTCGCGCGCAAGCTGTTTCTTGAACTCTGACAGTACAGCCTGCTGATGGTCTTCGCGCACCATGTCGATGAAGTCCACGATGATGATGCCGCCCAGGTTGCGCAGGCGCAGCTGGCGGGCAATGGCCTGCGCGGCCTCCAGGTTGGTCTTGAAGATGGTGTCGTCAAAATTGCGCGCCCCCACGTAGCCGCCGGTGTTCACGTCGATGGTGGTGAGCGCCTCGGTCTGGTCCACGATGAGATAGCCGCCCGATTTCAGCTCCACCCGGCGGCCCAGCGCCTTGGCCACCTCTTCGTCGATGGAGTACAGGTCAAAAATAGGCCGCTCGCCCTTGTAGTGCTGCAGCTTGCCTGCGGCTGCGGGCATGAACTCCTGCCCAAAGGCACGCAGGCGCTGGAACTGCTCCATCGAATCGAGCCGAATGGTCTGCGTGTGGTCGCCCACCAGATCACGCAGCACACGCTGCAGCAGGTCCAGATCCTGGTGCAAGAGAGACATGGCGGGCAGCTTGAGCGATGCCTCCTTGATGCGCGCCCAGGTCTTGCGCAAGTAGGCGATGTCTTCGGCCAGTTCCTCGTCGGTGGAATCTTCGCCGTTGGTGCGCAGGATGAAACCGCCGCCCCCGCCCGTGGATTTGTCGCCCACCAGCGCCTGCAAGCGCGCGCGCAGGGCATCGCGCTCGGCGGGCGGGATTTTCTGCGACACGCCCACATGGTCGTCCTGCGGCAAGAACACCAGCAGGCGGCCTGCAATGCTGATCTGTGTGGACAGACGCGCGCCCTTGGTGCCGATAGGGTCCTTGATGACCTGCACCATGAGCGCCTGGCCTTCGAACACCTGCTTTTCGATGGGCACCTGGGGTTCGGTCTTGCGGGCGAATGCGGGCGGCTCACCATCGGGCTGGCGTTGCCACACGTCGGCCACATGCAAGAAGGCCGCACGCTCCAGGCCAATGTCGATGAAGGCCGACTGCATGCCCGGCAGCACGCGCGAGACCTTGCCCAGGTAGACGTTGCCCACCAGGCCCCGCTCCAGCGTGCGCTCGATGTGCAGCTCCTGCACGGCGCCGTGCTCTACCACGGCCACGCGCGTCTCCTGCGGCGACCAATTGATCAGGATGTCTTGTTGCATGACTGGGTAAGCCTGTTGTTTTGCTTATAGAGGGAAGCCCGCCGCGCGCAACAGTTGCGCTGTCTCGTACATGGGCAGGCCCATGATGCCCGAATAGCTGCCCGCCAGGTGTTCCACATACGCCGCAGCCCGCCCCTGGATGCCATAGGCACCGGCCTTGCCCAGCGGCTCGCCCGTGGCCACATAGGCGTCGATCTGCGCGGGCGTCATGGCGGCAAAGGTCACGCGCGACACCGACAGCGCAGCCAGCCGCTTGCCCCCCACCTGCAGCGCCACGGCGGTGAGCACGCGGTGCTCGTGCCCCACCAGCTCGGCCAGCATGCGCGCGGCATGCTCTGCATCGTCGGGTTTGCCGTAGATGGTGCGGCCCAGGGCCACGGTGGTGTCGGAGCAGAGGATGGGGGCGTCTGGCAGGCCACGGCGGGCGCGCCGGGCCACGGCGGCATCCAGCTTGAGGCCGGTGACGCGTTCCACGTAGGCCGTGGGCGCCTCGCCGGACAACACCACTTCGATGGCCTCGGTGTCCTCGGCTTCGTCGCCGTCCACATTGGGCAGCAGCAGTTCGTGGCGCACGCCCAGCTGTTCGAGCAACTGGCGTCGGCGGGGGCTTTGGGAGGCGAGGTAGATAAAGTCAGGCATGAACAGATTTTGAATAAAAATCGGCCTCAGCGCCTGACCATCAAGCGCCAGCAGCTATCAAAACAATAGTAAATTGGGTCAGCAGCACGGGTAACCGCTTTATTCCCGGTGGTACGGGTGCCCGGCGTTCACCGACCAGGCCCGGTACAGCTGCTCGATGAGCAGCACGCGCACCATGGCATGCGGCAGGGTCAGGTCGGACAGGCGAATGCGTTCATGCGCGGCCTGGCGAAAAGCCGGGTCCAGCCCGTCGGGGCCGCCGATGACCAGCGCCACGTCGTCGCCCCCCAGCTGCCAGCCCTTGAGGCGTTCGGCCAGGGCCTTGGTGGTGAGGTTGGTGCCGCGCTCGTCCAGCGCCACCACGCGCGTGCCGCGCGGGATCGCGGCTTCGATGCGCTCACGCTCGGCGGCATAGAGCGTCTCCAGCGTCTTGGAACCGCGTGGCTCGGTCTTGACGGCCTTGAGCTCGACCTTGAGTTCGGGCGGAAAACGTTTGGCGTAGTCGTCGTAGGCCGTTTGTGCCCAGTCGGGCACCCGCTGCCCGACCGCCACGATAAGCAGCTTCATGGATCAACCTGGATGCGTGGGGGTGGTTTCCGCAGCGCACCCAGCCGGGCGCCCTGCGGCCGCAGATCAACCCTTGCGGGCCGGGGCCTTCTTGGCGGCGGGCTTGCTGGCAGCTGCCTTGGGTGCCGAAGCAGAAGCTGGCTTGGCTGCGGCGCGTGCGGGGGCCTTGGCTGCAGGTGACGACTTCTTGGCCACAGGCTTCTTGGCGCCGCCGGGCTTGACCACCACCGTCTTGACAGGCGTCTTGGCGGCGGCGGGCTTCTTGGCGGCCACTGCACCGGTGGTCTTGGCTGCTGTCTTGGCAGGTGTCGCCTTGGCCGCCGTTTTTGCGGCGGGCTTGGGTGCTGCCTTGACGGGCGTCTTGGCGGCTGTCTTCGCAGCGGTCTTGGCGACGGCCTTCACCGTGGCCTTGCCCGAGCGGGCGGCTACCGCAGGGGCCGCTGCCTTCTTGGCAGGGGCTTTGGCGCCCGACTTGGCGGCCTTCTGGGCCGACTTCTTCTCGGCCAGCTCGGTAGCGGCGCTCGACTGGGGCTTGGCAGCGCCCAGCTTCAGGCGCACGGGGGTGTCGCCCCACAGCTCCTCCAGGCGATAGTACTGGCGGATGGCGGGCTGCATGATGTGCGCCACGGCCGAGCCGCAGTCCACGATGATCCACTCGCCGTTGTCCTCGCCCTCAATGCGGGGCTTGGAGAACCCGGCTTCCTTGACCGCATCACGCACGCTGGCGGCCAGGGCCTTGGTCTGGCGGTTGGAGGTGCCCGATGCCACGATCACCCGTTCAAACAGCGGCGAGAGATGCTCGGTGTTGAAAACCTGGATGTCTTGCGCCTTGACGTCTTCCAGGCCATCCACGATGGCGCGCTGGAGTTTGGTGACGTCTTTTTTGGCGGCGGTTTCCGATTTGGTGGAGGTGGTCATCAGGCGGTGATTAGAGAGGGAATGGATCAATATAGCGCGCAACACGGCGTGCAACCAATAGGGCTGCGCCTCGGGTGCTGCGTGTTGTTGCGCCGGTGTTGCAACCTGGCGCAGCGTTGGTTTGGGGTGTTTTAGGGCTCCTGCGCCTGTGTAAAAAGCGCGGCCAGCTATTGAAATTATAGCTTTTGCGCTTTTTACCCCGTCAGCACGCCGCCGCAGCAGCGCTGGCCAGCCAATCCCGGCGCACCAGAAAGCGCTGCAGCAACTCGGCTTCGGCCGAATCGGCGGCGTCAGAGCGCTGGTACGACCAGGCCACCAGCGGCGGCATGGACAGCAGGATGGACTCGGTGCGCCCGCCCGACTGCAGGCCAAAGTGCGTGCCCCGGTCCCACACCAGGTTGAACTCGACATAGCGGCCCCGGCGGTAGAGCTGGAAGTTGCGCTCGCGCTCGCCAAAGGGCATGTTCTGGCGTTTTTCCACGATGGGCAGGTAGGCCCCCAGAAAGGCATCGCCCACCGACTGCGTCATCGCCAGGCTTTGTTCAAAGCCCAGCTCCGAGAAGTCGTCATAAAACACACCGCCCACGCCGCGCTGCTCGTTGCGGTGCTTGAGGAAGAAATACTCATCGCACCACTGCTTGAAGCGTGGGTACTTGTCCTCACCAAAGGCGTTGAGCGCATCGCGGCAGGTGCGGTGAAAGTGCACCGCATCCTCTTCAAACCCGTAATACGGCGTGAGGTCCATGCCGCCGCCAAACCAGCAGGTGGGCGCCTGGCCGGGGTGCCCGGCAGCGATCATGCGCACGTTCATGTGCACCGTGGGCACATACGGGTTGCGCGGATGGAACACCAGCGACACGCCCATGGCCTCGAACGGCGCACCCGCCAGCTCGGGCCGGTGCTGCGTGGCCGAGGGCGGCAGTTGCGGGCCACGCACGTGGCTGAAGCCGCAGCCCGCGCGTTCAAACACCCGGCCACCTTCCATGATCTTGGTGATGCCATCGCCCTGCAGGGGTTCGCCGTGTGGCTTGCTCCAGGCGTCGGCCAGAAAGCGTGCTCCGCCCTCGCCTTCGACAGCTTCGAGGGCACCGGTGATGCGGGACTGCAGGCCCTGCAGGTAGCCGCGCACGCGCGCCACCGTCTCGGCGGCATTCAGGCTTTGCGCGTCAGCCATCAGCTTTTCAGGGCACGGAAGCCGATGTCACGACGGTACTGCGCGCCATCAAACTGGATGCCACGTGCCACGTCGTAGGCACGCTGCTGCGCCTGCTTGACGCTGTCGGCCAACACGGTGACGCACAGCACCCGGCCGCCCGTCACGCTGACCACGCCGTCTTTCAGTTGCGTGCCTGCGTGGAACACCACGGCATCGTCCGCATCAGCGGGCAGGCCGGTGATGGCGTCGCCCTTGCGCGGGTTCTCGGGGTAGCCATGGGCGGCCATGACCACGCCCAGCGCGGTGCGGCGGTCCCATTGCAGTTCCATTTGGTCGAGCTTGCCGTCGGCGGCAGCGGCCATCACGTCGCTGAAGTCGCTCTTCAGGCGCATCAGGATGGGCTGGGTCTCGGGGTCGCCCATGCGGCAGTTGAATTCGAGCGTCTTGGGATGGCCCTTGGCGTCGATCATCAGGCCCGCATACAGGAAGCCGGTGTAGGGAATGCCGTCCTTTTCCATGCCCCGGATGGTGGGCAGGATGATTTCGCGCATGGCGCGGGCATGCACATCGGCCGTGACCACGGGGGCAGGCGAATAAGCGCCCATGCCGCCGGTGTTGGGGCCTTCGTCGCCGTCCTTCAGGCGCTTGTGGTCCTGGCTGGTGGCCAGGGCGAGCACGTTCTTGCCGTCGCACAGCACGATGAAGCTGGCTTCTTCGCCTTCGAGGAATTCCTCGATCACCACGCGCGCGCCACCTTCGTTGTGTGTCACGCCGTATTTGTTGTCCACGAGCATGAAGTCCACGGCGTCGTGGGCCTCTTGCAGCGTCATGGCCACTACCACGCCTTTGCCCGCCGCCAAGCCGTCGGCCTTGATCACGATGGGTGCGCCCAGGCGGTCCACAAACGCGTGCGCCGCCGCCGGGTCAGTGAAGGTGTCGTAGTCGGCCGTGGGGATGCCGTGGCGGCGCATGAAGGCCTTGGAAAACGCCTTGGAGCTTTCGAGCTGGGCAGCCGCCTTGGTGGGGCCGAAGATGCGCAGGCCGTTGGCACGGAACTCATCGACCACACCGGCCGCCAAGGGGGCCTCGGGGCCCACCACCGTCAACGCGATCTTCTCGGCCTGGGCCCAGGTGCGCAGCTCGCGCACATCGGAGATCGCCACGTTTTCGAGCTTGGGGTTCAAGGCCGTACCACCGTTGCCGGGTGCCACAAACACCTTGGTCACCTTGGGGGACTCGCTCAGTTTCCACGCCATCGCGTGTTCACGGCCGCCGCCACCAATCACAAGTACTTTCATAGGAACCTTTGGTGAACCCGGCCCAGAGCGCTGCGCTGCTGGGTGGGGTTCGGGGAAATATCAGTCGGAAAACAAGTCAGGGCAAGAAAAAAGCGGCGACCTGCAGGTGCAAAGTCACAGCGCCGCGTTGTGATAGACCTCTTGGGTGTCGTCCAGGTCTTCCAGCACATCCAGCAGCTTTTGCATCTTGGCGGCGTCTTCGCCAGTCAGTTCGATGGTGTTTTCGGGCCGCATGGTCACACCCGCCACCTCGGCCGTCAGGCCTGCGGCCTCCAGCGCGTTTTTCACGGCTTCAAAGTCGGCAGGGGCGGTCAGCACCTCCACCGCGCCGTCTTCGTCGGTCACTACGTCTTCGGCACCCGCCTCCAAGGCCACTTCCATCACCTTGTCTTCGCTGGTGCCAGGGGCAAAAATCAGCTGGCCGCAGTGCTTGAACTGGAACACCACCGAGCCTTCGGTGCCCATGTTGCCGCCGTGTTTGCTGAACGCATGGCGCACTTCGGCCACGGTGCGCACGCGGTTGTCGGTCATGGTGTCGATCATGATGGCCGCGCCACCAATGCCATAGCCTTCGTAGCGGATTTCTTCGTAGGTCAGGCCCTCGGCGTTGCCCGTGGCCTTGTCGATGTTGTATTTGATGCGGTCGGCGGGCATGTTGGC